>Ga0126371_10000622_pt1 | contig 29456 bp, 27 predicted proteins | sample PanSoiMetaPlot_4_FD_110145 | JGI IMG/M metagenome (GOLD analysis project Ga0126371, IMG submission 110145) | Tropical forest soil microbial communities from Panama - MetaG Plot_4 | ecosystem: Environmental > Terrestrial > Soil > Tropical forest > Bulk soil | place: Panama | collected 2016-02-17 | reverse complement strand
TTTTGTGAGCGCCAACACTTCCCGCAGCACCAAATCCCACGGGCTATCACCAATGTGTTCCAGTATCTCTAGAGGCTGCGGTACTCGCGGCCCCGGATACGTTCGGAGGAATGGGACATATCCAGATGTGTAAAGCAGGAAATCGGAAGCGCCGAACTTGACGTAAGTACCGCGAACAGGTGGATAGTCGCCTGTCCGATAGAATTGCAGACCTCTACTTCCGAGGGCAAGCAGGTCGCTCCGTGGAAGAATTTCGCATGCCTCTCGAAAACCAGCCAGTTCATCTTCCCAATAGCGCGAACTCTTGTGGACGACAAGGCGCGTTGGAAGGCTTCCTCGGTTTTGGATTTGATAAAGCTCGATCACATCGCGCAACAAGCTAGCCGCAAACTGTCGCTCCAGATGCGGAGATTTACCTTCTCTTCTGTCATCCCATTCGAACGTATTTCCGCGTAAAACGTATCCATCGCCGGCTGCCGTAAAAGCCTGAGCCATACTCGTGCGCATGTGAGGACTGTCAGCACCCAGTTCCTTGTAAAAAGAGATCCCGACGAAACACACGCCCGGCTCAAGATCAGCAAGTCGCCAGGGCGAACCCCCTCCCTTGTGGTAAAGAGCCGTCGTAAAATTCCAAGCTCGTGTCGCAATGTCCTGCGTCCTCGATTGCCCAGACGTAGCATTGCTCGCCGTCACCCTCAATGTTTTAGGCCACACCAGCTGCGTAGGGATTCCAACTTCCATCGCTTCTGCCTTTAGCCCACGACGGAGATTCTGATGTCCCCACTCTTCCTCTTCGATACCAAGAGTCGCACCTTCCTCAAAAAGGGAAAACTGACTACTCGTCTGCGGTCGCGCTTTAATCTGCTTGACCTTTCGCAAGCGAAACGGCCGTTCTTGAACGGTGCATGTGTCGATGATTTCTTGCGGTATACAGCACAAAACTACTTGCGGTTTCGGGTCTCGATCTGCCAACACTTGTAAAGCTTGGATGTAAAGTTCAACGACGTTCTTTAGACGCTTCGCGTAATCCTTTTCGAGCAAGGCTGCCTTAATCGCCGTCTCTTTGATCGCCTCGCGCAAACTGTCTCCAAAGACCAAATCGCAATTGAACGGTCTATCGCTGTTGAAGCCGGGGAAATGGGGATAGAGGAATGGCTGACTTCCATCATTCGACAGAATTCCTTTGCATGCCTGAAGCCACGCCACAGCGTCGGCTAGCATCTGCGGCGGTCCGACGATTCCCACGGTGATCGATTTGAGAATTGGCGAATCCTGTCCGACAAGGCTGTAAGGCCCGTAGAGAGCGAGACCTGTTTTCGGATCTACGTGCTGGTGTTGTTGCCCGAACGCCAGCAGAGGTTCAGAAATGATCCCCGAATCGAAATGCGGAACCCGGCCCGTACTGTGCTGATTTCGGTGATCGAAGTGTCTACTCGACCTCATCGTTGTTCCCCCGCTCGGCATCCACCTCTTCCACCAACGAAAGGTCCTCTTCCTCCAGTGCGCTGTGCTCCAACTCTGACTCTAAGACGCTATCAACTTCTTCATCTTCTTCAGCCGCCATCAACGGGGCCTCTTCATCCAGCAAGCGCATGAGGTCCCGCTGGTCATCCGAGATGCCATAAGGTAATTGGATCAGTGCGGGTATCGTGGACAGTTCGAGCGATTGATCTCCAGCGCGGATCGATATTGGCCCCCCGTATCCGCGACGCAAGACACTAGTCCAGAATCGGATGTGATACAGGATTTGCATATTCCGCTCGGGGCCGGTCCAGCGAATAACTCGGCCACCGATTTCAGGTCCCGTGCTCGGAGTATGACCATCCTGAGTGATGACCCATGTTGGAGAGATTTTCACGTAGAATTTGTTGACCAAGAAAATGATTTGCAGGTACGCACCGAGATTGCGCCAAAATAAAACTTTGCCCTCGCTGATGATAGGCTTCGCAACAGTTCGCACAGCCCGTTTTCTGCGCGGCGTCCAGCTAATCTGATTCGGCTGCCCGTTCCGATCAGGAAAAAAGTAACGCGCATATTTGGATTGATCGGTTTCTAGTCCCGCTGCATACAAATGGCGAGACAGGGCCATGTTCAACAGAGAGATCACAATCTTCTTTAGGTCCTCGTCACGAAGAAAACTCGAAATATCTAGGATTTCTATTTCGTTGTCCTCGATAACGGAGTTCAATGGGCAATTCGGATCTTCAAGATTGTGGAACGTGACAACGCGCTCCTCAAAAAGCCGAAATGCAGGCATGAATCGTTGCGCGGCATCTATTCCTTCCTTTTCCTGCTCGTCGCGAATTATCTGTTTCAGGCGTTCTTTGGACGGAACTTTTGCTTTTTTCTTGTCTGAATTCGATATCGTGAGAGCCTCAGCAATCGGAGCCATGTAAATCCATCGAGGGAATCGCTCTGCGGGAAGAAGATTGCAGTAGAGTCGCTCAGTCACTACATCGGGATCAGCTTCGGGAATCGCGCGTTCCGCAACCAGCGTGGACCGGTCGATCCGGCTCCCACTCGTTATCAGATGCCCCCGGTGGGTTAATGGCCGACGCAAAGGCTCTTCCCGCAGGACCATAAGGAGATCGTTCAAACCACCCTGATATCGGTTCCCACGGAAATCGATCGCTTTAAGATGTCTCAGTAGATACGGAACGACAGGACAGTCCTTAACCAGGATGGGAATAATCTTCCCGCTTTGATTATCTGGGTCGCCGTGTAGGGCAGCATGCCACTCCGCATCCGGCCAGTGACTCTGGCTCTCGAAATACTCGGGAGTCATCACAATTCCGATAAATCTGCTCCTCTCCAAACCTTCGTTGATCGAGGCTGGAATGCTCGCTCCCGGGCGTATTTCGGCTTCGTCTAACCAAACTGATAGCGGCCGGCCGTTCCACGTCTGCGCCTCAATGTCGGCTGCCAGTTCTCTTACCAGGGCTTTGTCGCAACTCCGATGGGAAAGGAAAATATCCCGTCGTTCTTTTTCTGGCGCATAACCTGCCGCAATCAGTAAGCCATCGGCGGGAATGCCATAGACGTTTGCGAGTTTACGAAGAAGCGCTGGTGAAGGATTGTCGGCTTTGCCCGTTTCCAGCTGGGAGAGATATGCGTTAGACACACGTACTTTTTTTTCTGCCCCACGCAGGCTCAACCCTGCTTTCAGCCGAGCATTACGAAGCGCGATCCCCAATGTGTCATTCATGCGTTCGTATCCTAGCAGACTGCTTGTTTATAGCAAGCATATTCTGCGTGCTTGATGTATTGTGCAGGTGTTTACATCAGGCTACATTAAAATAACACACATAGCTACAATAGGATAGCGATTCTGTGCCAGCTGAACGCTCTGCGGAACTACTGCTTACTAACTGCAAGAAGCGGGTCCGCAATTCGGTAAAGACAGCCTCCGCCGTTTGCCTACGCCCCCCGCCCCGCTTGGTCTCCCGCTGCGAGATTGTCGCGCCCCGGCGTTTGAATCGCTCGCCTCCGGTCTCCACTAGCACGCTTCGCGCCACCAAAAGGCAGTGTCACTCAGACGTGCGGCCCGTTCCGACCTGGACGCGCCAATCTCTCCGCTTCTTCCATGAGACGGCTAGGCGGAGTCAAGACACTTCCAGCGGAGGGAGGGTTTGGTTTTCCCTAAAAGGAGCTTTTCGGTTTTCAGAAGTGCAGTCGTGATTCTTGCAATACGCTCCCGCAGGCGATTCGATTCTGTGACGGAACCCGTCGGCTCACACCCTTCTTCCATTCGCACTCGATCAGCTCCGTCGTGTACCGAGCTGGGTGCACCGTGGGGTTCATGTGAGTCGGTGCTGCCATCTGTCCCACGGCCTCAAGGGCCTCAAAGCGGAGCGCAGTCACCGGAACGCGGTTTGCCGTCATGAAGGAATCGAATTGGGCGAAATGCTGAATCGATGCCTCAACTCACCGATGCCGCTGGTTCTCGCGTAATCCCGTAGAACGGATCATACGGTTGTTGTGTTATCCATAGACGGTGCAACAATACTGCGAGCTTCCGGGCCACGGCGACAATCGCTCGTTTCTTGGCGTTCTTCCCACCGCGCTCCGCCAGTTTTTGGCCCCATCGCCTCAGCACGCAATCGCGACCGAAATGGCCGAGCATGTACTGAGCCGATTGCACAAGTGTCTTCCGAAGATAGCGGTTGCCGGCTTTGGTGATCCCCAGTTGTGGATCGTGTCCTCCTGATTGCGAGCGTCGTGGCCGCAGTCCGAGGTAGCAGCCCACATCGCGGCTCTTTCCGAATCTCTTCGGGTCTCCAAGTGTGAGCACATAGGTCATCGCCGTCAGTACGCCCACGCCTCCAATTCCCAGCATGACGCCGGTTTCCGGGTACTTCGTCTTCGCCAGCTCCTCAACCGCGCAGTCGTACTTCTTGATTTGTGCCGTAAGAGCAGCGACCTGGTCGAGCAATGGGGAGAGGACATCCGCCAGTTTCGGCGGCAGGTGGGCTTTCGATTTATTTGCGAAAGCGTTCGCATCGCAGCACGGGAGGCGCTGACCAAAGCTCTTCACAATTCCGCGAGCAACGTTGATGAGCATCGTTCGCGCTGCAACAAATCGGTCGCGTACTCGGATCAGCGACAGGTCCATCTGAGCGTCCTCCGTGCGGTGACAGATCGGACTCAAGACCTGCGGATCGAGGCGCGCATACCGAGCCAGCCTTTCGGCATCGATGGGATCGGCTTTGTTATCGCTGCGGCTGATGCCAGGAATTCGGCTTGGATTTGCAACGAGAACCTCATGGCCGAAACTCTCCAGCATCTGGCTGACCCAGGCCGACTGTGTCCCTGCTTCCATTGCGATGCGCGCCGGAGACAAGTTCTCGAAGTGAACTCGAAGTTCTTCTCTCGTCATCTTTATGCGGCCTTCCTCAATCACGCGCCCATCGTGATCCAATATGCAGTAATGGCTGAAACGGTCTCCAAGATCGATCCCAATCGTCAACGCCTGCGGAAACGCCTGCAAATCGCACTTCACCTTGCTTCCACCTGTGGTTCGCTTCATTCCGTTCTCCCTCCGCTGGATTAGTACGGCACGGAAATCGTAACCACCACTGCAACTTCCGCCTAGCCGCCTCATTCCATCTGTCCCCTGTTTCGCGTCCTCGCTCCCCCGGCTGTGAGTGAAGATGGGATGAGAAGGCGCGTTGGCTTGTGCGTTTGATACAACGCTGCCGAGGAGGAGCATCCCATGGCAAAAGGCAGCAAGTTGTCGGAGGTCGAGGATTTGAAGCGCAGTTTTGAAATGGCGGCGGACGAGATCACGGTTGGCATTGATCTCGGTGATCGCTACAGCCAGTGCTGTTTTCTTGGTGACCACGGAGAACTGATCGCTGAAGGCCGAATCCGTACGACGCCGGAAGGATTCCGGGATCACTTCCAAAGACTTCCCCGAAGACGCATTGCTATTGAGGTCGGTGGCCACTCCCGCTGGGTGAGCCAGTTGCTCACGGAATGGGGTCACGAAGTTTTCGTGGCGAACGCCCGAATGGTGCCGCTCATTTCTTCGGGCGGTCGAAAGAGTGACATTGTTGACGCACGGCTTCTCGCTCGCCTGGCGCGCACCGATCCACGGCTTCTTTCGCCGATCACCCATGTCGCTCACAAGGGCTATCCGGATATGGCCGTGCTGCGCGCCCGCGCTTTGCTGGTGCGAACGCGCGTGCGGCTCATCAATGCGATCCGAGGCATTACGAAGTCTACCGGGGTTCGACTGCCAACGGCAGGCAGTGCAAATTTTGCCACCAAGATCGCCCCGCTGCTTCCTGCCGAGCTGATTCCCAGTCTCTCGCCTCTGATCGATACGCTGCGCTTATTGAGCGATAAAATCCACGAGTACGACATGGCGCTGGAAAATATCGCCCGCACGCAGTATCCCGAGACCCTACGCTTACGTCAGGTGTACGGCGTCGGGCCAGTGACGGCCCTTCAATTTGTCCTAACCATCGGCGATCCTCATCGATTCCGAAAATCTCGTGATGTTGGCCCTTTCCTCGGCTTAGTGCCCAAGCGCCGGCAGTCGGGCGAAACAGAAATGCAACTCCGCATCAGCAAGGCGGGAAACTCTCAGTTGCGATATCTGTTGGTTCAGTGTGCCCATTATCTTTTGGGCCGTTTTGGGCCAGATTCCGATCTTAGGCGGTGGGGCACAGCCATAGCGGTACGAGGTGGAAAAAATGGCAAGAAACGCGCGGCGGTCGCTGTGGCCAGAAAACTATCGGTTCTCTTACACAGGCTTTGGGTCAGCGGTGAAGCTTACGATCCTCTCCGCAACGCAGCGTCGGCACTGAACAGCGTGTGACACAGATTCAAAAAAACCAAAGCGGAGTACCAGGAGTAAGGAAATCCGCAAAGTTTTGACCGTGTTCCCGGTGACTGCGATTCGCTCGTAGGCTCTTCGAAGCCGAGGTGAAGCGGGCAGCACCAACTGATGCTGGGACCCCAATGTGCACAGAGAGCCTCACGACAGGCTCACCAAAAGTGCGGATGGAAGCGTGGTTCATCAGTCTGCGGAACTTAAGCGGTCGATCTAAGCGGCAGAACTGGTTCTGGTAGGCCGTCCCTCTCAATCCCAATTTTTCTTCTGCGCGCCCTCACTTCATGAGGCTTTGTGCGGGCCAGGCGAGGAACCTGTCAAGGTTTCCCTCCGGCTCGCTGCGCTCGACCTGTGACCGAACCCTCGCTGGCCCGCTTGCGCCTCCTGTCCATGAAGTGAGAGCGCGAAAGAAAGACGTTGATTTCAACATGGAAGGGAGCAAGGACTCCCCGAAACAGGAGGACAGGAAAAATGAAAGTCGAACAAGCAAAACAGTTCGCAAGCAACGCAATCGATCAACTTCGGCAGGCTCTCGAAGCTGGCCACAGTGCGCCGCTCAAGGAATATCTCGCGGCAATGGCGCGTTTCCGGCGCTATTCGTGGGGCAACGTAATGCTTATCGCATCGCAGAAGCCGAACGCAACGCACGTCGCGGGCTTTCACGCTTGGCACAAGCTGGGTCGCTTCGTGAAGAAGGGCGAGAAGGGCATTCTGATTCTCGCCCCGATCACTCGGAAGAAGGCCGAGAGCAACGGCGAAACTGAGCCGGATGAATCCTCAGTTGCAGTCGGATTCCGCGCGGCCTACGTGTTCGACATCAGCCAGACGGACGGTCAACCGTTGCCCGAAATCGGCAGCGTGAACGGCGATCCGCGCGAGTATCGTGAGCGGCTTGCGAAATTCGTCGCTGAGAACGGTATCGCACTCGAATACTCCAGCGAAATCGCACCGGCACGCGGCATGTCGGAAGGCGGCAAGATCACGTTGCTGCCCGGCCAGTCTCCGGCTGAGGAATTCGCCACGCTCGCGCACGAAGTCGCGCACGAGATGATGCACCGTGACGAGCGCCGGAGCAGCACGACAAAGCGCATCCGCGAGACGGAAGCCGAGGCGGTCGCATTTGTCGTGTGCAGCGCAATCGGCCTCGAAACGGGAAGTGCTGCTCAAGATTACATCGGCTTGTACGGCGGTGACGCGAAGCTCCTCAGCGAGAGTCTCGAATACGTCCAACGAACTGCAACTCAAATTCTTAACGTCATCGGCGCGGATGATTCATCCGTGCCGCCCGCCTAAGGGCGGGCGACCTGCCAGCGACAGCGTTCTGGCAGTGAGTTTCTCGGCTCGGCTGAGATAGTATTGGCCTTTCTCGCTGGAGTTCACTGTGGTTGCGGACTATCAGAAACAAAAGAAGGTCTTCATCTCCATTTTCCTGACGGGCATGTCCGTCCTCATTCTAAGTGTTTGTTTACGGACAATCGCGCCTCTCAATGACGCGATTTCTGGAAAGCCCCAGTACATGCGCTGGATTGCAGATCGCGTTGCGAGGAGCATCGCCGCCCGTTACGCCAATGAAGCCGCCGTTATTGTCACCAGTGACGAGAAAACCGATTGTCGGCGAATAACCGATACAAGCGTGCCCAATCCTGACGATTTGTATTACATCGTCAGCTACGCAGAGAGCACCCATTCCTTGTGCTTCGTCACCTATGCAAATCTCCCGAAAGGATGGGGGCAGGCCAATTCTGCCGTCCTCCATCCGAACCTTGGCAGGAATTATGGACAAAAGCTGAACGCTCCTGTCCGCGCGGTTGCCGTGTCGCAGTTCCAGATCATCTATCCCTTAGCTTACCTTTCACTTTTGCACTGGCGTGCAAAGATCGATTCATCCAGCTTCCGGCGCGCGGCGAACGCTAAATTCCAACACTGGCTCAGTTCGTCGTCGCAGCCCAGCGACTCGCTCGATGTCGAAATTGACTTTGCCTCATTGCGGGCAGATGTTGGGCGCAGGCACAGCCTTGTGAATCAGGTGCTCATCGCTTCCATATTTGGCTCTATCTTGCTGGTTGCATTTGGCGGATACAGAGCGTCATCTTCCCATCGGCAATTCGCTGCTTTTCTCGCTCGCTATCATTACCCCGTCAGTTTTGCGGCGTACCTACGACACGACCTCAGCGTGCTTGCCAATCGTGCCCGCCAAGCTTACCAAGATGAACAGAAACGTGCAGTTGAGCAAGCCAGGGCAGCCATCATCGCAAATCGCTCGAAGGAAGCGATTCGAGAACGCCTTGAGTCAATTGTTACCACACTATCTGAGGAGCCGAAACGGGCCCTCGTAAGAGAAGCTCTGGCGCGTGACAACGTTGATGAAATGCGGGGCCTGATTCAGCAGACAGAGGGACAAGTCGGACAGCGATCCTCAGAAGAAAAATTGACGTTCCTATTGGATTCTCTGAAACAGTATTGCACTGACGAGGAACTCGATCAGTTTTGCACGCAAGCATTCGAGATCCTCGCAGCGAGCGGTTTTAGGGATGCGCGGACATTCGTGGTGAGTTCGCATGACCAGCTGCATGCTCGGTTCAAGGAACTTCAGGAACAACGAATGACTGAAACCGAATAACCAGCGGGCTCACGCTGCGATAGAACTCCGTCCGTTTCGCTTCGACGCAACTTTCTGAGCGAACGCCAAAAGCAGTTTCCTGTCCTTCTCTTCAATCCGGCCCAAGAGTCTCCTGAACATTGTCAGGAACCGCGCTTCCTTGCCGGAGCTTCCCCAAGCGATGTCATCCGGTGTTTTGCGCTTCGCAAGGTTCTCCAATTTTGGGGGAGCTTCCCCATCGTAAAATAGCTTGTACATTGGCACTTCCAATGCCCGCGCCATCTTCTCCAGCGTCTCCACTGTGGGAACCGTATGCCCGTTTTCGACACGTGAGATGTAGCAGCGGAGCAGACCCGTCCGCTTCTCGATATCGCCTTGTGAGAGATTCTTCTCTTCGCGCAACGCTCGCAACCGGTCGCAGATCACCATACGCGCTCTCCTCCCAGACTATTTCACGCCCACATTCAAGCACGACGCGCTGAGGAAGGGAAGTTTTCGCCTCATGCCTTCCTTGCTCTGGGTCCTTCGCCCCTGCCTCAACTGAATGAACTGTCGCGATACATTTCTCTCTTTTTCCGCTGCGCATTTGCTTGGGCGCTGCTTCGGGAGAATTCCCACGCCCGCAGTCCCGTAGCCGGGATGCAAAACGCGCACTTCGCGGCTTCTGCTTTCCCGGTTCCTCCCGAACCGCGCGGGTCCCTCCCATAAAGCAGCCGCTCGCTTTGGGAGTGGTCTCCACTCGCTTCCGGGCGCCCCAAGCAAAAGGGGCAGAAAAAGGAGATTCGAAAAATGTACCTCAATTCAGTTCACATCGTCGGTTTCATCGGCAAAGACCCAGAGCGACGCCAAGCGCGTGCAAATGACGCGGCGTTCACCGTTCTTTCGGTCGCCACACAGCGGTCATGGAAGAACGCGGATGACGAGTGGGCCTCGAAAACAGAATGGCATCGCGTGGTCGCGTGGAACAGCTTGGGCGAGCGCGTTGCCGCATCGCTTCATCAGGGCGATCACGTTTTGGTCGAAGGCACGCTCGTCAGCAGCAGCTACCAGCGCGAATACGGCAAAGGCAAGAAGGCGACGACCGTGAAGCACACGGTCTGGCAGATTCGCGCCGACTCGATTCGCAAGCTCAATCGCGGTGAGAAAGAGCCGGAAACACTCGCTTCTGGCTCAGCCGCTCCCAGCGAATCGCAAGGGGCAACGACATCGCAGGACATTCCGTTCTAGCGGCCCATTTTCATCTCGGGCCTCGGCAAAAACGCCGAGGCCCGTCTCGTTTCGGAATTCGGTCAAGGTCCCACCGATTTCTGGCATCGACCTCAGCAATGACGCAGAGCTTTTTTGGAGCGGCGATATATAATCCAGCCGAATGGCCGACGATCTTTTTCTAAATTCTATTCAACATCAAGACCCGCAGCCGCGCAGCCGATGGGACACGGTTGCACTGATTATTGCTGCACTTGCCGCCGTTTTTTCGGCGGTAACGCAAGCTCAATCGCATCCCGTATACGCAATCGCGTTTCTAGTTCTAGTCGCGATTCCCGTCGTATTTTTGTGTTATCGGCCGCTTTCCGCATGGATCGCTAGGAACAAATCATCTGCACTTCGGAATGGAGTTGCGCGAAGAGCGTGGCCCGAAGTCTTGCGTTTTGAAAAACGCTTCGCAGACTTCATTAACAACAATGATTCGCGCAACCTGCGAACGATCATCAATGACCTTGGCGGACGGAATGATCAAGAACTCTTCAAGGTCTGTCCGCCTGACTACATCAGCACCTTTTATCCGATGTTTTCGAGTCGGCATCTGCTGTTGAAGCATATCGAAGAACCGGATTTCCGCGTCGCAGTGAATGAGCTGATTGCAGTGGTCGCCTCGTATAACACGGAGTATGTTTTGAAACCAATGGAACGACTCAAGGAAAATCCTCGCTTCACGCAGCTTTCTCCAAACGATAGGAAATATCGCGAGGCTGCAATCGAGGATTTCCGCGAAAGGTGGGTGCGATTCCTAGACGACCTTACCGAGTTCGTGGCAGCACGTAACAATGACTTCGGGTATGAACAATATCACGAAGCGATTCCCGCTTTTTTCGAGCGTCCGAAGAAGCTTTCCCTGTAATTGAGATCGGCTGGAAACAGCCTCTCTGCGTGCTGGTAATTGAATCGTCCTCAGAATAGAATTCGGATGCTCCCAACAACCTGTAACGCAGGGGTAAAGCCTGGAATGGCGCGAGGAAAAGCGAAAAACGGCGGCAATAGTCACTCAAAGAAACGACCCATCGAACGATACGAGCACACGGACAAGAAGCGCATCAACAATCCGCCAGTAGGACTTGTAACGCCCGAGACCGATCCGCCGCTACCAACGCACAAAGTTTACGATTACATCCAGCCCGTTCCCGATGTAAAGCCGCTACAAGAACTGAGCTACGATCCGCATCTTGATCCGCAGCTTGTCTGGGCCGGGAAGAAGGAGCACGCCTCGTTCGAGGTTCCCACTGTTTCCCTCCACGTCCACGAAACAATCGACCCGCGCACGATTATTGAAGCTGTTCGAAAACGAAACGGCAACGGCCATCCTGTGCAGCCATCGCTTTTCGAGCGACCGGAAGAAAAAATGCCGCTGCGCGATGCTATCGAGTTCTATCGCCATGCGCACGGATGGTCGAACCGACTGATTGCCGGCGATTCGCTTCTCGTAATGAACTCACTGCTTGAAAAAGAGGGAATGGCTGGGCAGGTTCAGATGGTTTACATAGACCCGCCATACGGCATCAAGTACGGCTCGAATTTCCAGCCGTTCGTGAACAAACGCGACGTGAAAGACGGCAGGGATGAAGACCTGACACAAGAACCAGAGATGATTCAAGCGTTTCGCGATACGTGGGAACTTGGCATCCACTCCTACCTGACCTACTTGCGCGACCGGTTATTACTTGCCCGCGAACTTCTTCACGAGTCCGGCTCCTGCTTCGTTCAAATCAGCGACGAGAATGTTCATCGTGTTCGCGAGATGTTAGAAGAGATTTTCCATTCCTCTAATGCAATGCCCACAATCGTGTTTCGCAAGACGACCGGCGCGGGAAGTCCAAGCGGGTACGTCGAAGCAATCCCGCAGACATTTGATTATGTCCTCTGGTTCGCTAAAGACCGGCACGCCGTAAAACTAAATCGGCTGTTCCTGCCAAAGAAGTTCGAGGATGATCCCAATTTCTCATGGATCGAAGAATCCACAGGAGAGCGTCGCCAAGTCAAGAACGCCGAAAGGGCAGCGGATCTCTCGCAAAGTACCCGACTCTTTCGGCCCAATCCGCTGACCTCGCAGTCAGGAGGACCAACAACTCAATTTCAGGTGTCGTTCGACGGTCGAGAATTTGAGGTCCGAAAAGGCGGCTGGAAAACCAACCGCGAAGGCATGGAACGGCTGAAGTTATCGAACCGCTTGATGGCCGTTGGACAGACTCTGTGTTTCGTTCGCTTTGCCGACGATTTCGCGTTTCAACCCGTCATCGACATTTGGGACGATACCCGACAAAGCGGATTCGGCGAGCCAAAGGTATACGTCGTTCAAACCGCAACAAAGGTTATCAAGCGCTGCCTGTTGATGACCACTGGACCCGGTGACCTCGTTTTCGATCCCACGTGCGGCTCCGGCACCACTGCGTTCGTCGCAGAGGATTGCGGACGCCGCTGGATTACATGCGATACGTCGCGCGTGGCCCTGACTTTAGCAAAGCAACGCCTCATGGCTGCTGAATTCGATTATTACGAACTCGCACACCCGGACGAGGGCGTAGGCAGCGGCTTCCGCTATAAAACGGCCCCGCACGTCACGCTTAAATCCATTGCTAACAATCCTGAAATCCGCGAAGGCATGACGCGCGAGCAGATCAATGCGGCTATCGCCCGATACGCCGACCAGGAAACGCTTTACGACCAACCGTACAAGGATAACTCTCGCGTACGCGTCACTGGGCCATTCACGGTTGAAGCCGTTCCCGCTCCCACCGTGCGCTCGCTCGAAGACATCGAAGATGAGGCACCGGCAATTCGAAGTTCTGGAAAAGTGCAGCACTCGATAGCCGATTTTCGCGATGCAGTGACGCCTTTGCTTGATGCCTCTGTATCGCGCAGGGGTGCGACGCTGCGCCATACGGAGTGGCGTGACGAATTGCTCAAAACTGGATTGCGTGGCAAGGGCGGCCATCACGTTGATTTTTCACGTGTAGAGCCGCTCGCCGGAACGCGCTGGTTACACGCAGATGCAGAAACAAAAGGCGTGAAGCCCGAGCGTGTTGTGTTCTCGTTTGGTCCCGAGCATAGCTTATTGGAGCAACGCCAAGTCGAATTGGCATGGGAAGAGGCCCGTACGCTCAGTCCCAAGCCCGCCATTCTGGTTTTCGCCGCCTTTGAGTTTGACCCTGAAGCGGCCAAAGACATCGATGGTATGACCAAAGAAAAGACAGGCATGACTTTCCTGACCGCGCAAATGAACGCGGATTTGCTGACCGAAGACTTGAAGAAGAAACGCGCCTCGAACCAAGGCTTTTGGCTTGTAGGACGGCCTGACATTGAGTTGCGCGAGATCGCCAAGGGAGACCACAAAGGCAAATGTGAAGTGGAAGTGCGCGGCTTCGACTATTACGACACGCGCACTGGCACCATCGAATCCGGCGACCCGTCAAAAATTGCCATGTGGCTTCTTGATACCGATTACGATGGCCGAAGCCTTTACCCTCGTCAGGTTTTCTTTCCGATGGCTGATGACGATGAAGGTTGGGCGCGGCTGGCGCGGAATCTAAAAGCGGAGATTGATGCGGAACTCATAGAGAAATATCGTGGGACTACCTCGCTACCGTTCGAGGTTGGTCCGCACAAGCGCGTCGCTGTGAAGGTGATTGATGACCGAGGAATCGAAAGTCTGAAAGTCGTGGATGTGAAGTGAATACAGAAACCCAAGTCGGCGCTGCAACGATAGACAAACTCATTATCAATTCTCCCTACGAAGAACCGCGAGAGCACTGGCGGTACGACCGGGAGACGCGGCTTTTTACGCGTGAGCCAGAACGAAGGAAGGCTGGATACGTCCGCGCATCCGAAAAGTCGCGCGCCTTCGATGATCCCGGCATTTTTATGGAACTGCCTTTAGTGAACCAAATCCGCCCTCGCGTGAAGACGTGGCGCGAGGGCGACTACGCGGGCGCGAGCGGAATCAGCAAAAGGCTTTTACAGCACTGGTGCGACCTGGAGCAGCGCGACGCGAATCGCCGATTTTTCTTTTGCCAGCTCGAAGCCATTGAAACGCTGATATGGCTGACCGAAGCGCCACCTTCGGAACGGGTCGGAATCGACGTTCCGAGTGATGGCGGGCCATTCCCAAGACTCTGCTGCAAGATGGCCACAGGCTCGGGCAAGACGATTTTAATGGCTATGGTGATTGCGTGGCAGATCCTTAACAAGGTCACTTACCCGCAGGACAAACGTTACTCGAAGAACCCATCATGCGTGGCGCGTCCCGCCGAAATCTCGCGTGGCGGGTGTTTCAAAGGAGGAAGTAAACGAAGCGACTAAATGGATCGGCGGGCTGGAGCGGATTCATAGAGCGCGCAGCATTCTTACGTGCTTTGACTTGACGGCTACGCCCTTTGCTCCCACGGGCAGGAAAAGCGGACAGGAAACGTTGTTCCGCTGGATCGTGAGCGATTTTGGATTGAATGATGCGATTGAATCGGGATTGGTCAAGACGCCGCGTGTCGTCGTACGTGACGACGGAAAGCTCGACGCCAAATACAGGTCGCGCTTCTATCACATTTACAACGACCCGGAAGTGAAGACCGATGTGAACCGAAAGGCCGAGCCGCAGGCCCCGCTTCCCGGCTTAGTAAGTAATGGCTACTACTTCCTCGGGAAGGATTGGCTCGAAGCCGCCAAGAGGTGGAAGAAGGACAAACAGCCTACGCCGCCCGTCATGATTACTGTAGCAAATACGACGCATACAGCCGCGCGCGTGGAATTCGCGTTCACGCATAAACGGATCAACATTGAAGAGCTTTGCGACACTGAAAAGATTCTGCACATCGATTCCAACGTATTGAAACAGGCCGAAGAAGAAGATGAGCCGGTACAGCTTGGACTTAGCGGAGTCGACGACGAACCAGAAGAAGCCAATGGCAATGGCGACTCGAACGGCAGCCGGCCTGAAAAGAAACTCTCGAAAAAGGAAAAAGCAGAATTATTGCGTCGGCAAGTCGATACCGTAGGACTTGTCGGGCAGCCTGGACAAAAGATTCAGAACGTAATTTCAGTCGGAATGCTTTCAGAAGGTTGGGATGCCAAGACTGTCACCCACATCATGGGCCTCCGCGCATTTACCTCCCAATTGCTTTGCGAGCAGGTCGTAGGACGTGGACTCAGGCGCACGTCATACGAAATAGACAGCGAAACCGGTCTGTTCCAACCTGAATATGTAAACATCTTTGGCGTACCGTTCACCTTCCTTCCGCACGAAGGCGGCGGCGATGAACCCCCTCCGCCTCCACCGGCTCCCAAGACAAGAATCGAGCCGCTGTCGGAGCGCAAACGATACGAGATCACATGGCCGAACGTAGTGCGCATCGACCATGAGTACCGACCGACACTAACTCTCGAGCTGGAAAAAGCAAAGTCGCTCGTGCTCGACGCCTACGAGACTCCCACGTTGGCTCAGATGGCTCCGACGATTGATGGCAAGCCCGACCTGAGACAAATATCGGAAATCAGCTTGCGTGAGCTAGGGGAACGGTTCCGCACGCAGAAGATCGTATTCTCCACCGCCAGCGATATCTACGAGCAGATGAAAACGACTTGGAAGGGGAGTCGCGAGTATCTGCTTGCACAAGTAATCCGGCTTGTCGAAAAGTACATTGAAAGCGATAGATTGCGCATCGAACCTCCCCTCTTCAATCGGGACCCCTTGCGCCGCAGAATTATCATCACGTTGCACATGAGCACCATCGCCGAACACCTGAAGCAGGCGATTCATTTCGAGAATACAAAGGCGCTGCTTCCGATATTCGATACAGAGAGGCCCATACGCGCGACTGGCGACATGCTGCCCTGGTACACGGGCAAACCGTGTGAGCACGTCGAACACTCGCATATCAACATGTGCGTTTTCGACAGCCGATGGGAAGCGAGCGAAGCGTTTGAGCTTGACCGCAGCTCGCACGTAGCTGCTTGGGTGAAAAACGACCACCTCGGATTTGAAATCACTTATTCGTTCAGGGGCATTATTCGAAAATTCCGGCCAGATTACTTGGTGCGGCTTGCGAGCGGGAAAATGCTGATTCTCGAAGTCAAAGGACAGGACAACCAGGAACAGCAAACGAAGAGAGAGTTCTTGTCAGAGTGGGTGCGGGCCATCAACACGCAAGGTGGGTTCGGCACCTGGGCAGCCGATGTTTCCCGCTACCCCAGCGATATTCACGAAATTCTCCAGCGAAACGGCCTATAGACTTACCGCTTGCGGAACGAGATCGTTATTGAATCGCGCTTCGCAAAGGGCAAAAGCGTTCTCCAATCTCCTGCCTGTGACGTTTGCGTGAGGATTTCCCATCCGTCGTTGAGCATCTTCGCGATGTGGTCATCCATTTTGTGCAGATTCAGCAACCCGCGCTTGTAGTACGTTCCGAAGAAGTTTTTCTGGTATGTGAAGGACTTCACTTGCATGGCCCACCTCCGTTCCCGAATGCGGCAGCCGGATTCTTGCACGTTTTGAGGCTCCTTGACATTTCGCCTTTTCTTCGCCTATCATAACACTCATCGGCGTTCGGAGAAAGACGGACCCGCCGTGATCGGTTATGAGCAAGCTTTCCAGCCCAACAGTCGGTTCTCTTCATACTCCTCCAAAAACGAACCTTCGCCCGCTCGATTCTTCGAGGCTGGATCACCGGCGCGTGCGGAAGCGGTCCACCGACGTCGGTCGCTCTGAACAAGTTTGAATCGCCGTAAGGTTTTGCTCATTTCAGGGCTTCTATATTTATAAGGGTCGATTTCAGCAGCGCAATCTTAAGGGAGGGGTCATGAGAGAAAATCTTCGTTGCAATTGCCATATCTGCCGGGTTGAGCGGCACCTCTTTACGGCGGTCGAACAATTCCCCGGCCCAGACCGCTTTCGTAAGATCACCACCATTTCGCCTGTGCTTGCGACGTTTGCCGATGCCCGCGCACTCATTGGGCATTTGCACGCGCAAAAGCGCGGCGAGTACCGCTCGCCATCGCCAAGTGAAGTCCTCCGCGCAATCATCGAGGCGGGGCGCGATATCGGCGATATGGAAATGAGCCAGTGTGTTTTGGTGCTCGCCTTCATGCCGACGATTCACCGAACCTATCGCGAAATTCGGGCTTGGTTTCAGGAACTTGCCACTGAGGACATTGCACAGCAAACTTTTCTGCTCTTTCTCGAACTCGCAGCATCCACAGCCGCAGGATTGCTCGGGGGACAGCTTTCGTTCGCACTTGCCCGCAGTTTGCACCGGAACACGCTTCGATGGGCCAGACGAGAACAACTCATGCTCTTCGAAGAGGATCGCTTTCGTGAGGAGCAGCAGCACGCCGCCGAACCATCCGAGGACGCTTATTTCGAACCGGCGTCTTTGCTCGAAGATTTTCTCGATTACTGCGTGCGCAGAGAGATCATCTCTGCATTTGAGCGAACACTGTTATTGAAAATCAAGGTGAATGGCTTCGTCGCCAAAGAAGCCGCTGATACGCATACCGTGCTCTCGCCCAAAGCCGTGCACATGCGCATACAAAGAATCATGAAGAAATTGCAGGACGCAGCAGGAAGCAACGTCGTTGAAATGAAGCTGCCAAAGCGTTTGGAATCAGTGGAGCGGAAGCAAGGAAAAAATCTTTCAAAATGTGCGAGCAAATTTTCTTTGAGCATGTCCACCGGAAATTTGGCTATAGGTAAGAGTAGAAGGCAACTCTCGCTGGATATTCCGCCACGGCAGGCCACGGCGAAAGCGCAGCAGTTCTCCACACTTCAAAAGGACTCGCTCGCACTGTTCCCAAGCCTGACTTCGACAAATGAGCGCAAGTGCGTAGTTCGCGGAGCAGCTTCGCGGCGGCTCGCCGCAATCCCAATATCTGACTCCGCGCTCGCACTGTGCAATTCAAACGAATACGGCGAGAGCTTGCCTTCAATTCTCCGAAAGGAACTCGCCGGCAATGAAGAAATTCCTGCAAAACAAAATCATCTCTCGCTGGCCCGCTATGCGGGCGTTACTGCGCCGCTCTCTTCCGCTCGTTTCCTTCTCGCTCATCTTCGCATCAGCCGCGTTCGCTCAGGCGCAAGGTGGTTCGCCCTGGGAGAACGCGGTCAACGTGTTAATGCAAGCGTTCACGACCACCATCGCTCGCGGCCTCTCGCTCGTTTCCATTGTGGTCGCCGGGTTGACCTTCGCTTTTGGTGAAGGCGGATCGAAGCGCATCCTTGCCGGTGTGCTCTTCGGTGTCGGCATGGCCATCGCCGCTGTGAACTTCATGGCTTGGCTGTTTCCGTGATTCTCCTATGACAGCCAAGCGCAGAATCAATCCGGTCTATCGCGCGCTCCACCGCCCGCTCACGGTTCTAGGCGTGGAGCGCAAGCTGTTCTTCTTCGCCATGTGCATGGGCGCGGCCACCTTCAACATGCTTTCGAGTTTGCTCGGCGGCATTTTGATATTCACGTTGCTCTACTTCGCGGCAAGGTGGGCCACGAATACTGACCCTCAGATTCTCCGGTTCATGTTGTCAGCGGCTAAATTCAAAACGCAGTACGACCCGATGAAGTTCAGCCCGATTACGATTCGCAGAGCTTCGAATGCTTAATCTCCAGAAAGTCCTGAAGCCGTACACCGAAACAGGCGCTCTCAACGAGCAGGTGAACCTCTATGGCTTCATTGACTCACACGCCTTCCTGACGAAATCCGGCGATGTGGGCGTAATCCTTCAGATTCACGGGGTTGATTACGAGTGCCTGGACGAGAATGCACTCAATACGCTCACGAAGCGGCTCGAATCCGCGTTCCGGCTCTTCGACAGCAACTTCCGCGTTTACCAGTATCTCTTCAAGCGTGATCACGAAACGATCCCTCATAAGAAGTACGCGAACCTCATTGTAAATGCGGCCATTGAGAACCGCATCCGCTACTTCGAGCAAAAAACTGACAATCTCTACTCGCTCCAAGTCTATTACGTGATCCTCTTCGAAGGCTTCCGGCACAAGCAGGCGCTTCTGAATTCAATAGCCAACTTTCCGAAGAATCCGCGTAAGGCGCTGGACGAAATCCGCTCCGCTCTTTCCTCGCGCAAACAAGTTGCATTGCTCGACGCGGAACTCTCGAAAGCCCTCGCCATGCTCCATCAGAAGGTGAGGAGCTTCATCTTGCAGGTGAGCGACTTCGTTCGCATTGACCTGCTAGTGAAGCAGGAAGCATTCCGGGTTTTGAAGCGCACTTTGAACTTCGACCCGCTCAAACTCCAGCTTGCCCGGCTCAAGCACGATTCTTTTCTCGACTACTACCTTTGCGAATCGCACCTCGAATGCCATCGCGGGCATCTGCGGCTCGACGACTATTACGTTAAGGTTCTCACGTTAAAGGAGCCATCGGCCCAGAGCTTCCCGCTGATTTTCAAAAGACTTCTCGAAGTGCAGGCTAACTTTCACATCGTCACCGAATGGAAGAAGGAAGATTCGGGCAAAACCCGTAAGACGATTCAGTCCAAGCGCCGCCACTTCCACAACACGAAGCGGTCGCTTCTGAGCCATCTGAACGTTTCCGATGCTCCGGCCACAGACGTTCTTGTAGACGATTCCAAGGAAGCCCAGGTTCGGGAGCTAGGCGAGAGCATCAAGCAGCTTGAGATCGAGGGAAACTATTTCGGCCATTTCTCATTAAGCGTTGTCATCTACGACCTCGACGCGGCAAAGGCCGAAACTGCGTGGGCCGAGTTCTACAAAGCTTTCAGCACGCACGACGCGCAGCTTTACGAAGAGAAATACAACCTGCTGAATGCGTTCTTCGCTACCGTGCCGGGCGGCTCCGCCTTCAATCTCCGTTCGATGTATCTGCTCAACACCAATTATGCGGATTATTCATTCCTGTTCACCCTCCACTGTGGCGAGCCTGAAAACCGGCATCTGCGGCAGGAGTATCTGGCCGTTCTCGAAACAGAGCACCACACGCCGTACTTCCTGAACCTGCATCACCGCGACGTGGCGCACACGATGATTCTGGGCCGCACGGGATCAGGGAAATCATTCTTGCTCAACTTCCTCATCACAAACATGCAGAAATACGATCCGTACACATTCATCTTCGACTTGGGCGGCAGCTTTGAGAGCCTCACGCGCCTGTTTGGCGGAACGTATGTTCGCGTCGGCTTGAATTCGCCGGGTTTCAAGATCAATCCGTTTTCGCTGCCGTCCACAAAGGAAAACCTCGATTTCCTGGCGCTCTTCGTGAAGGTTTTGATTCAGGGTGCTTCGCCGCTGGAGCTAACTCCCGCTGAGGAGCGCGACCTTTATCAGCAGATCGGAAATCTATACGAAATCGAGCCAAGTCTTCGCACGCTTACTGTCCTGTCGAATACACTTGATCGCCGTCTCGCCGACCGCCTCGCCAAGTGGACCACAGGCGGGCAGTTCGACTTCGTTTTCGATAATGCTGAGGACACGATTACCTTCTCTCGATTCCAGTGCTTCGACTTTCAGGGGATGAACCAATACCCGGAAGTGCTGGAGCCGTTGCTCTTCTACATCCTGCATCGTGCGAACGCCGTCATCTGCGATCCGCAGATCAGTCACGTCTTCAAGGCATTCTTCATCGACGAGGCGTGGCTGTTCCTGAAAAACCCGATCATCAAGAGTTACATCATCGAGGCGCTCAAAACATGGCGCAAGCAGAACGCGGCGATGATTCTCTCGACGCAATCGCTCGACGAGCTTCGCAAATCGGAAATTCTCGACATCATTGTTGAAAGCTGCCCCACCAAAATCTTCTTGGCTAATCCCGACATGGACCGGGATCTGTACCGTCGCCAATTCAATTTGAACGACAACGAAATCGAACTCATCTCGACACTGCGCCCAAAGCAGCAGCTTCTCATCAAGACCCCGGAACTAGCGAAGGTCGCCAATCTCGAAGTGGATGCGAGAAGCTATTGGCTGTACACGAACGATCCATTCGACAACCGCAAGCGCCGCGAAGCGTTCGAGACCTACGGCTTTGAAAAGGGACTTGAAGCACTAGCCAGAGGGCATTCATAAGGGTCTACTTGGGGTAGGACTACAAGCATCCCTGAAGCCATTTGTATACGGTAACTGTCTTCAAAACGTCAGAATCGCGGAAGGCGAGCGACTCGCGAGGCCCAGTCGTAGCAAAGTCAAACGCGATATAGACGTCCTGTTCGCTGCAATACCAGGGAGCCGGTTCTCTGCCGATTTGCACGAGATCAAGAGGGACAGATGCGGTCTGTCCGTCAATGGGACCCCAGATTTGCTGGAAGTTCAGCCCTTTGTTTCTCAGTTGGGTTTCGACCTCCTTGCGCACGGCCCCAGGTCTGAAGATTGCCGAATACGACTTTAGGGCCGTCTGATACGCCACTTCACGTTTGTGTTGCATCCGTTGCTCCCAGACGTGCCGAACGATGAGACCAACAGTGAGCAGGGCGACCGCCGATCCGAGGATAAATAGGAGCTTTCGCTTCATCTCACAGTCAATCCTACCTAACAACGGCCCGCAATCGGGTGCGCACCGAGGCCGCTTTTACCCAGGTGATAACAGCTAACTTCGTTTGAAAGTAACGCTGAACGAAGGTTCAAGTTTCAAAAAGGAGCTTCAGAACATGAAAGTACTGAGAACATGTTTGCGTCGCAGTGTCGTAGGGCTTCTCTCGCTTTTCCTCTTCGGTCCCGCTTTATTCGCACAGACTCCCATTCACACGCCCGCTGAAACCGCCCGCGTCGTGAAATACGGCCAGGACGACATTGTGACCGTCCACGCCAAGCTGCGCTACTCAACGCTCATCGTGTTACCGGAAAGCGAAGAAATTCTCGACTTCACGACCGGCGACAAGGATTTTTGGATAGTCAATGGCGCGCACAATCTCTGCTACATCCACCCGGCACAAGCTGGTATTCGCAGCAACTTGAATCTGATCACAGCCAGTGGTCACGTCTACTCATTCCTGCTTGAGGAAGTCAGCAACGAGCCGAACGTCGAACCAGACCTGAAAATCTTCATTGAGCCGAAGGAGCAATCCGGCATCGGCATGAACGGCTTCGCTCGCAATTTCGTGCCTGCCAGCGAAGTGGATGCGTACCAGCGGGAAATTCAGGGCCTCCGCGATCAAGCCGCCGACCAGGTAAAGGCAGCCCAGGCCAGCGCCAAACAGCAGATCGAGAAATTCCGCTCGCAATACCCAACGACTCTGCAATTCGACTACGAGCTAGACCGAAAGGCGATGCGCGAGCCGTTTTTGGTTTCCGCGATCTTCCACGATGACCGCTTCACGTACATCAAGTGCGCGGCTTCTGAAAAGCCGGCCATCTACGAAGTCAAAGACGGGAAGCCGAACCTCATCAATTTCGATTTGGACAATGGCATGTACATCGTCCCGAAGGTTATGGACGCCGGATATCTCGCGATTGGCAAAAAGAAAGTTAGCTTCACCCGGCACCCGCAGCAGTAGCGAGCGGCTAAATCCATCCCGACGAAAGCGAGAACCGATATGACCGAGCAAAACACCGCGCCCGCCGCTACACCCATTCAGGACAAGGCACCGAAACCGCCCGGCCTCATGCCCAAGAACATTCAGGCATGGGTGATGCTTGGCCTCGCAGTCTTGATGGTGCTCCTCATGTGGCTCACCGGCGGAAAGAAGAAGCCGCAGAACACTCCGAAATCAAACGTCTCAACATTTCAACCCGCCGCGCAGCCGGAAATCAATGAGGCCCAGATTGCGGCGCTTCAGAATCGCATTCAGGAGTTGCAGCGGGAGCAGCAAACCGCACTGAAGCAACAGAGCAAGTTCTTTGGCTCGCTCCCGTCCACGCCGCAGACCTCCGCTCCCGCGCAGGTGTCAGGTCCGGCTCGCGAACCCGCGTCACCTGATCCAGTTCAGGAGGAGAAAAAGAGGAGAGCCTACGTATCGCTCTTTTCTTCCAATGTGGCCCTAAGTTATCGCAAGGAGCTTGCTCAACCAGAACGAACCGCCCCTGCTCAGGCTCAAGACGAACTTACAATTCCGAATCAACAACCGGACATAAACGCACTTGCCCAGCTTCTCGCCCAGGCTCCGCCGCTGCCACAGGCGTTGACGCCCGTACCGGCTCAGTCGAATGCGCATGCACCGAGCGTCGCGGACAAGCAACAGACCAACCAGGAGAAACCAACCTCGAATGCCGATTCGTTGAATTCGGCAACCGGAAAGACTTACGTCCTCTTCGAAGGCGCGATTCTCGAAACCGTGCTTCTCAACCGCCTCAGCGGGGACTTTGATGGCCCGGTCGAATGTCTCGTTACCACGGACATTTATTCGCACGACCGCCAGCGTCTTTTGATTCCATCCGGCACAAAGGTGCTTGGCGAAGCGAAGCGCGTGGAAGCGTTCGGCCAGACGCGCCTTGCCGTCGCGTTTCACCGCCTCATCATGCCGGACGGATATTCCGTCAGCCTCGATCAGTTCAAGGGCATGAATCAGATTGGCGATACGGGCTTACGCGATCAGGTCAACAACCACTATTTCAAAATCTTCGGAGCATCGCTCGCAGTTGGCGCAATCGGCGGAATCTCCGAAGCAGGCTCGGGAGGATTGCTCAACGAGTCCGGCATCCAGAGCATTGAAGGCGGAATCGGCCAAAGCATGGGCCAAGGCTCGCAGCGTATTCTCGATAAATTTTTGAATATCTTGCCAACTGTCACGATCCGCGAAGGCCATCGGGTGAAGATTTATCTATCGGGCGACCTCGCGCTTCCCGATTACCGCAATCACAAAATGCCTTCCGACCTGTAGTCACGATTTCATCAAGGAATTCGAGGAGACTTCAAATGAAAAAGCGATTGCTTACCATTCTGCTTGTTTTCGGCCTCTGCGTCGGCACGGCGTCCGCGCAGTTCGGATTCGGAATCGTTTACGATCCGACGAACTATGCCAATGCCGTTCTTCGCTACGGGCAGCTAGTCCAACAACTCAATCAACTCCGGCAGACCTATGCGCAGATCGTTGCGCGCTACAACCTCGCGCTCCGAATGGCGCAGAATCTTCAGAACATGCCCACGCGCTATCGCGCTCAGTTCTCGAATTGGCGCGATGTGGTTGCCCCAAACACTTACGGCAACACCGGAACGTGGGTGACAGGCATGAACACCGGCTCCGCGGGTGCAGTCAATTCGGGCTATCAGCAAGCCACTGTTCCGCTCCTTCAGTACAACAACCAGGAATTGAACGGCATGACGCCCGAGGAGCTTGACCGGGTGAAATCGCAGTATGCCTCCGTCGAACTCGCCGACGGCGCGAACGTCACCTCAATGGCCACCATCGGCGCGATCCGCGATGACGCTCAGAACATCGAGACTCAAATCAACAATCTCGAACAGGATTCACTCTCGAACAATCCCAATCTCAACACCGAAATCGGTGTGCTGAACAAGATCAACGCCGCCAATGTGCTGATGCTCCGTACTCTTCAGGACTCAAACAAGCTCTTGCTATCCATGCTTGAGCAAAATGTGATTGCAGCCAAGCAGCAGCGCGAGGAAACCGCGAATTCCATTAACGCGGAAATCGAGCGCCGCGCGACTGTGGCCGGCAACCTCTCCCAAGTGACCAGCACTCTCGGCAACTCGCTTCAGACGTACCGAATGCCGTAATCAGTTCCACCCTGAAGTCACTACGTCGAAGGAGCCGAGACGATGCAGACGGACTTTCTTCAGTTCATCTATCAGGCCATCAACAACATGCTGACGCAGAATCTCGGCTTCTTCGACGCAATGGGTCAAAACCTCTTTCGCATGTTCGCCACAATTCTTGTCGCATGGTTTGGAATCAAGATGGCCCTTGCTGCCGCGAGCGGCCATCACGTGCTGCATTTTGAAAAGCTCGCGAGCCTCATCCTGACAATTAGCTTTGGTTTCGGCATGATCAACTACTACAACCGCCCGCTCCCCGGCATCGGCACGAGCTTCCACAACCTCATCACCGATGAGTCGCAGTTTCTTGCCGCAAAGATCACCCAGAATCAGCTGCAAACCGTGATCGACGGCGTGAGCGACTTCGAAGCCCGGCTCGACTCGCCTATGTGGGGAGATTTTCTCGGCACTCTGGCCTACGTCCTCATCATTATTCTGCTCGCGGCTGCGCAGGCCGTCACCATCGTGGTTGTCGCGTTCGGCTTTATCGCCACGGCAGTCTGCGTTTTAGTCGGGCCGATCTTTATTCCGTTCTTCATCGTGCCTGAGATGGAGTGGCTCTTCTGGGGGTGGCTTAAAGCGTTTATCCAATATGCCTTCTATCAGGTAATCGCGGCGGCGGTGGTCTACATCATCGCGAACCTGCTTGTTGGAGTGCTTCGTCTCCCGCCCCCAGGAACGCTGTCCACCGTGCAACTCTTGGCGTGGTTTCCGGTGCTCCTCATCACATTTCTTGCCTCGATTTACGCCCTTCTGAAAGTGCCAGTCCTGACGAACCACATCTTCAGCGGCGCTTCCGGCGGTTCTTCCGGCGCGATTCTCGGCTTCCTCGCCGCCCGAATGAAGGCATAGCCTGAGTTTCAGGAGCGATTCGATGAACAACGATTCGAGTTTCGATGATGCCAAGCGGCTCTATTTGGAGCAATACGGTGATCCGATGGTGACGAACACGTACCTCAAGATTGCGCTGGTTCTGCTTGCGCTTGTGGCGCTGAGTCTTGGCCTGATTGACATGCGCACCATACGCACGTTTCAGAACTTCCGCCCGCTTGTCATTCGAATTGACCAGCTAGGCCGCGCCGAGGCACTGGCCTACAGCAACTTCCAATACAAGCCGCACGATGCCGAAGTGCGCTACTTCCTCTCCCAGTTCTGTCAGCACTACTACGGCCGCAACCGGTACACGATCAACGATGACTTCTCAAAGTCACTCTACTTTCTGGACGGCAAGCTCGCGAGCGACATCATTGATGCATACAAGAAAAATGACATCATCAAGGACTTTCTGGCCGATCCGACGAAGCCTGAAATCGACATTGACGTGAAGAACGTCGCCATCGAGCAACTCGACAAGCCGCCGTACCGCGCTCGCGTGGACTTCTACATGGTCTATTATTCGCCCGCTGACCACAGCGAGCTCAAGCGCACGCTCTACACCGCCAACTTCGTGTTCTTCTTCAGGAGCCAAGTCCCCAACGACCTCATTCCAATCAACCCCCTCGGACTGACCATCACCTACTTTCGTGAGGATGAGGCTTTCAACTAGCCCGATAGAGGACTGCCCGCGCAGAGGGATTTTATGCTATTCTTACCAGTAAGATCGGAGGTTCTCCATCATGGCCGCTTATGCGACGACAAGGCTTTCGTCCAAAGGGCAAGTTGTCATACCGGAAGAGGTTCGCCGCACTCTTGGACTCAACGAAGGCGATCAGTTCCTCGTCATCGGCCAGGGCGATGCAGTCATTCTCAAGACGATCACGCCGCCCAAGATCGAGGAATTCCAGGAGCTTTTGAGCCAGGCCCGTGCGGAAGGCAGAAAAGCACGAGTCAGGAAAGCGGACCTGAAATCAGCTATTACCAGAGTCCGCCGTCGCGCGAAGTGAAAATCAAGGCGGTTCTCGACACCAACGTCGTTATTTCCGGGATCTTCTGGAAAGGCGCGCCATTTGAGATTCTGGAAGCTTGGCAAAACCGGCGCTTTCTCCTCGTTATATCACCACCCATCTTGGACGAGTACCGCCGCGTCTTGGACGAAATGACGAAGCGGCGTTCGATCCCTGTTCTCGGTTCAATTCTTGAAATTATCGAACTCCATTCGGAGATGGTTACGCCTGTCCGTTTCCCGGCACCCATTTGCAATGATCCCGACGATGACAAGTTTCTTGAAGCGGCGCTCGCGGCTCGCGCCGATTACGTCGTTACGGGTGACGCGGCGCTTCTGAAAATCAAAAATCACCAGGGAATTCAGATCGTCAGACCACGGCAGTTTCTCGCCTTAATGCCTCGTTAGTTCCAGGCATCAGTCATGCAGTGCTAGTCGATTCATCCGCTATCCCAAATTCTAAGGACTTCTCAGATGATCGCAAACGCGATTCTCATCACCATTGCTATCATGCTCGGCATCGCCTTCTACCTCATGGGTGAACTCAGGTTCTTCATCCCTTTCAAGGTGGTCATCTGGCGAGCGTATTCGGCATACATTCTCGCCTACTGTGGTCTCCTGTTCGCCAACATCTTCGCACTGGCTTTCGCGCTAAACCGAAAATTCTTCCTCAAGGATACAGGCCGGAAGCTGGCCCATCTCGACAAGCAATTCAATGCTGGCCAATCCGAAGTTCCGGCGGAAGTTTCTGACGAGGAATGAAACTCCATGTCACGTCGATCCGAGCGAAATGAATTCGAACACCCTATCGACTCCGCGCAACAGCCATCATCGGAGAGGGCGCAACGGCCTCAGTCTGACTCGCAGGAACGCAGCGGTCGAAACCCGAATTCAGGAGCGGCAGAGCGCCAACGAGATCAGTACCGAGATTTGGGCATAACACAACGGCGTTCCCCTGAACCCAGGACGCCCTATCGGGATCAGCACTGGACATATTCATTGAGGGCCTCTGAAATTCAAACGCTTCGGGACCTCGGAACTTTTCGTGCGGTTGATTCCGAAGCACTCGCTGAAATTGCCTACGACGGGAACCATGAGCGAATGGAGCAGGACCTCCGAAATCTCGTCCGGCAATCCCTCATCACCCGGCGCGGAGTTGAGGGGCGTGACAAGGAGCGCCTCGAAATACTGACTCTGACGAAGGCCGGACGGCGGCTTCTCGCTAGGCAGAAATTGATGCCACACGACCAGCCTATTTATCGCGGTTTAGTTAAGCCGAAAGAAGCGCGTCACGACGCCGCACTTTACCGGCTCTATCACAAGGCAGCGCGCGAGATCGAACGCAACGGCGGCAGGGTCCGATCCGTCGCCCTCGACTATGAACTGAAAAAGCGGATCAACCGAGAACTCGCGCGGCTAGGCCCGAATCACCCAGATTCCAGTAAGAAAATTGAGATCGCGCAGGCGCACGCCGTGCGGGTTGTCAACGGCAAAGTCGTGGTACCCGATCTTCAAATCGAATACGAGAACGCCGAAGGCCAACTCGCCTGCGTCAATCTGGAACTGGCGACGAAAAACTATCGACCGGGCCAGCTTCAAGCCAAAGTGCAGGCCGGATTCACACTCTATGCGCCTGCTCAGGATTCCGACCGTTTGCGACGTGTTTTGAACGACCGGGAAATCACTGCGGAGATCCTCAGCCTATGAACATCAAAGATATCTACCTCGATTCGCTGAAAGAACTCGGCTACACCGAGATCGAAGCGCGCTTCATCTATATTGTCGCCACACACTCCGGCTACTTTACTGCCAAACAGTTCCTCGGCTTTGCGGACGCGAGGCGCGGCAAACGCTCCGATAAATTCGCTGATAAGTTGGTGAGAAACAGGCACGCGTCTGCCGAAATGCTTCGAAAGAACGCGCGGGTATATCACATCTTTTCCCGCAAGATTTATGCTCCCATCGGCAAGGAGAACATCCGCAATCGCCGCGATCACGAGTTTGAGTTCATCAAGACGCGGCTTTTCGCACTCGATTTCATCCTCGCCAATCAGGGGTTCGACTACTTCGAAACCGAGGCCGACAAGGTTCAGTACTTCTGCGGCGGCCTTGGGATCGAGAAGCACGCGTTGCCAACGAAGCTCTATTTGGGCACGCAGAACCCTTCGGTGACGCCGCGCTATTTCGTAGACAAGTTCCCCATGTTTTTGCCCACGATTACCGGCTCACCCGTAGTTACCTTCACCTATGTCGCGCCCGAGGCGGAAAATCTAATCGCTTTCATGACGCACCTGCAAAGCTATTTGCCGTTGTTTCGGAGTCTCAAGCAGGTTAGGTTCTTGTTCATCTCCCCCTGTGAGCCTCTGTTTCCAAAAGCACGAGCGATTTTCTCATCGGTTGTGAAAGGCCCCCTGGAACTCCCCTCTGTGGCGGAAATCACCAGGTACTTCCAAGTCCGCAGACTGTGGGAATCGCGGCAGTTCGCGGCTCTGCGAAATCAGGACATCGAATTCCTCAACGAGGCCACTCGAAAATTCGCCGCGCCTCACATCCAAACGATTTATAAGGAATGGAAAGACGGCTCGCTAACCGAAGCTCACTTGGTGTCGCTCTTTCCAGGACCCGAAGCGAACCGGAAGATCACCTTCGACACTTGCACCGTTCCGTCACAGCAGCACCTTTATTCCCGCATCGCCGCTTAG
>Ga0126371_10000621_pt1 | contig 29506 bp, 19 predicted proteins | sample PanSoiMetaPlot_4_FD_110145 | JGI IMG/M metagenome (GOLD analysis project Ga0126371, IMG submission 110145) | Tropical forest soil microbial communities from Panama - MetaG Plot_4 | ecosystem: Environmental > Terrestrial > Soil > Tropical forest > Bulk soil | place: Panama | collected 2016-02-17 | reverse complement strand
TTGGTGCATCTGCTGGCGGAACGGCAGATTCCGCTAGAGATTTGCGTCACATCAAATGTGAAAACCGGATGCTGCCCGCGGCTGGAAGAGCATCCGCTGCGGCAGTATTTTGACGACGGCCTGATGGTGACGCTCAATTCAGACGATCCAACAATGTTCGGCAGTGATCTGGTAGGCGAGTACATGCTGGGGCATACTGAGTTCGGCTTTACCGAAGAGCACTTGCGTGAGCTGGCATCCAATTCCATCGAAGCCAGCTTCCTACCACCGGAGCAAAAAGTCCGCTGGTTACGTCACATCGAACAATGTGTCTAAAGAGATAACGCGGTATTACCGATGTGTTACATACGGACTGCAAGCTAGTTGGGCTATCATGTCGGCATGGGACCGCTGCGAAAGCCCCGGCTTTGGGGGTCAGGAAAGAAGGCTGAAGTGATTGTTCTGCCAGGTCAAAGGAAAGACGATGAGTCCCCGGTTGCGCTGAAGGCAATTGGGTGGACTTCAGTGGCTGTAGGTGTTGTCGCTCTGGGGCTGTATGTGGGCCGCGAACTGCGCCAGCGGTACAAATTCAACCGCCGCACGCCCTATGACCTTTACTCCCATGCCGGCGACCAGATGCAGTCAGCCGAGTATGGGATGGGAATTTAGAGACGGACTTACGACCAACCGACGCGAAAGCAGGTTCTTCGCTATGTTCAAGATGACAGCCATTTTAATGTGAAAAAGCCCCGGTAAAACCGGGGCTTTTCTGTTGGTGCATCTGGTTAGTTCTTCGCCGCCAATTGCCGGAGAACGTATTGCAGGATGCCTCCGTTTTCGTAATAGAGGATTTCCTGTGGAGTATCGATCCGTACTTTCGTCTCGAATTCCTTCGTTTTGCCGTCCGGGGCGGTCGCTTTCACCTTCAGAGCCCTTCCATTGACGAACTTCGCATCGAGCAGCGCTTTCAATCCTGGGAAATCGAAGACCTCTTCGCCCGTCAGCCCGAGACTTTCGACATTCTGACCATCTGCAAATTGCAGCGGCAAAACGCCCATGCCGACCAGGTTAGAGCGGTGGATGCGCTCGTAGCTTTCGGCGATGACCGCCCTCACTCCCAGCAGGCGCGGGCCTTTGGCAGCCCAGTCGCGCGAGGAGCCGGAACCGTATTCCTTGCCGGCAAGAATGACCAGCGGCGTCTTGCGCTCGGCGTATTTCACGCTGGCGTCGAAGATACTCATCTGCTCGCCTTCCGGCAGTAGGCGGGTGACACCGCCCTCAGTTCCGGGCGCGAGCTTGTTGCGCAGGCGCACGTTGGCGAAGGTCCCGCGCACCATGACTTCGTGATTGCCGCGGCGCGAGCCGTAGGAGTTGAAGTCAGCTGGCTTGACGCCGTGTTCCGTCAGATATTTGCCCGCCGGGCCATTCAGTTTGATGGAGCCTGCGGGCGAGATGTGGTCGGTGGTGACGCTGTCGCCAAGAACCGCGAGTACGCGCGCGCCCTTTATGTCTTCGACCGGAGCCGGGGTCGCGGACATGCCGTCGAAGTATGGGGCCTTGCGAATGTAGGTAGAATCGGCCTCCCATTGATAGACGTCACCGGTGGGAAACTTCAGTCCCTGCCAGTTGCTGTCGCCGTCGGAGACGGTCGCGTACTCCTTGCGGAAGATGTCAGAGTTGATGGAGGACGCGATGATGTCGGAAACTTCCTTCTGTGTCGGCCAAATATCCTTGAGATAGACCGGCTTGCCGTCTTTTCCCTTGCCCAATGGATCGTTGGTGAGATCGTGGTCGATGCGACCCGCGAGCGCGTAAGCGACGACCAGCGGAGGCGACATGAGGTAGTTGGCGCGCACATCGGAGTTAATTCGGCCTTCAAAGTTGCGATTGCCGCTCAGGACGGAGACTGCGACCAGGCCATGATCTTCAATGGATTTTGAAACATCTGTTGGCAATGGGCCGGAATTTCCGATGCAGGTGGTGCAACCATAGCCGACGACATTGAAGCGCAGCTTGTCCAGATAGGGCTGCAGGCCTGATTTTTCATAGTAGTCAGTCACGACGCGTGAGCCTGGGGCAAGAGACGTTTTGACCCAAGGCGGAACGGTCAATCCTTTCTCGACAGCTTTTTTCGCGAGGATTCCAGCGGCGACCATTACTGATGGGTTCGACGTGTTGGTGCAGCTTGTGATCGCCGCGATAACGACCGAGCCGTGATCGAGATACTTATCTACATCGACTCCAAAGCGGTCTTTTATTGACGTGGTTGGGCCCGACTCATGCACACCCTGAGCGGCATCGGCAGTTTCTGCGGGATGGCCACCTTCGCCTTCCCAGCGTACGACCTGGCGTACACCATTCTTATCTGCGTTGGGGCCAAGCAGATTGGGAAGCTGCTTCTTAAAGCTCGGACCTGCTTCCTTGAGCAGTACGCGGTCCTGCGGACGCTTCGGACCCGCAAGGCTCGGCTCAACTGTGGCAAGGTCGAGCGAAATGGTCTGCGAGTACTCAGCTTCTGGAGAGTTCGTCGTATGGAAGAGGCCCTGCTCCTTGTAGTAGGTCTCGACGAGTTGGATCTGCTCTTCGCTGCGGCCAGAGAGGCGCAGGTAGCGGAGCGTCTCAGCATCGACAGGAAAGATACCGCAGGTCGCACCATATTCGGGCGCCATGTTGCCGATGGTGGCGCGATCAGCCAGAGGCAGCTCACCGATGCCTGAACCGTAGAACTCGACGAACTTTCCAACGACCCCGAGTTTGCGCAGCATCTCGGTTACAGTCAGAACGAGATCCGTTGCGGTCGCGCCTTCGCGCAATTTTCCGGTGAGCTTGAAGCCAACAACCTGCGGTACCAGCATCGAAACAGGCTGACCAAGCATGGCTGCTTCCGCTTCGATTCCGCCAACGCCCCAGCCAAGCACCCCGAGGCCGTTGATCATCGTTGTGTGGGAATCAGTTCCCACGAGCGTGTCGGGATAGGCACGCGGATTTTCGCCCTCAGCGGTGAAGACAACACGGGCAAGGTATTCAAGATTTACCTGGTGGCAGATGCCCATGCCCGGCGGCACAGCCGAGAAGTTGCGAAAAGCCGACTGGCCCCACTTGAGGAACGCATAACGCTCGCGGTTACGCTGGAACTCGAGCATTGCGTTCAGCGAGTAGGCATTTTTCGTCCCGAATTCGTCGACCTGGACGGAGTGATCGATCACCAGCTCGGCGGGCTGCAGAGGGTTGATCTTTTCCGGATTGCCGCCAAGCTGCTTCATCGCGTCGCGCATGGCGGCAAGATCGACGATGGCAGGAACGCCGGTAAAGTCCTGCATGAGGACGCGGGCTGGCATGTAGGCGATTTCACGCGAAGGCTCTGCCTTTGGGTCCCATTTGGCGAGGAATTCGATGTCGTTGGCAGTGACGCTCTTGCCGTCTTCCTGTCGCAGCAGGTTCTCTAGCAGAATTCGCAGGCTGTAGGGTAGCCGCGGCAGCCTGGTTCCCTTCTTCTCCAATGCGTCGAGGCGGAAAATTTCATAGGTGCGATTGCCGGACTTCAATTGCGACCGGCTGCCAAAACTGTTTCCAATCTGGCTCATGTGGAGGGTTCCTTCCTATGTGCTGAGGCCATCAGGTGGCGCAAAACTCTGACCGCGCAGGCTGCGAAGGAGCGCGCGGAGGCAGTCAACAGAAAGCTTAATCAGCCGCGAAGGATTCGTCCACGGTCCGGATGGCCGCGACGAAAACGCTTAAGACGGGGCGGGACAGGGCTGTACATGGTTCTGCGGATATTTTAGCGCGGTCTTGTCATATGGGAATCGACTTACAGACGAGAGAAGTTCGGGATAGGAATATTGACTGCACTTGGCGAGTCTTGAGCAGTGCGATAGCCTTTGTTAAGAAAAGCGGAGAGATCAGCAAGGCATGAAAGTCCTCGTCATCGGATCAGGAGGGCGCGAGCACGCGCTCGCATGGGCCATTCGGAAATCACCTCGCGTGCGTGAAGTGGTGTGCGCCCCGGGAAATGGCGGCATCGCGCACGTGGCGCGGCTGGTAAACGCCAATCAGAAAGACTTGAATGATCTGCTGCGCGCTGTCGTTGCGGAGAACCCGGACCTCACTGTGGTAGGGCCGGAAGTGCCGCTCGCCCTCGGTCTGGTGGACGAAATGCAGCGTCGCAGCCTTGCCGTCTTTGGACCCACGCGGGCAGCCGCCATGCTCGAGACCAGTAAGGCTTTTGCCAAGCGCTTCATGCAGCGGCATAAAATTCCTACGGCGAACTACGCCGTTTGTGCAACCCAGGAAGAAACGCTGTCCGCACTCGACCTCTTTCACCTTCCGGTAGTGATTAAGGCAGACGGTCTGGCCGCAGGCAAGGGCGTGCTGATCTGCAACACGAAGAAAGAGGCGCAGGATGCCATTGCCGGATTGTTCAGTGGCAGGCTTCTCGGAACGGTCGAGACAAGTGTAGTCATCGAGGAATTTCTTCAGGGCGAGGAGCTTTCGTTTCTGGTCCTGAGCGACGGCAAACATGCCGTCCCGCTGGTCCCGGCACAGGACCACAAGCGTATAGGCGAGGGTGACACAGGCCCGAATACAGGCGGCATGGGCGTCTATTCAACTGACGCCATGCTTGACCCGCAGATGCGCGAATGGATCATGCACCACATTGTGCAGCCGACGATTGATGGCATGGCGGCGGAAGACACTCCGTTTGTGGGCGTGCTTTATTGCGGATTGATGATGACGGCGCGTGGCCCGATGGTGCTTGAATACAACGCGAGATTTGGCGATCCAGAGACACAGGCAATCTTGGTGCGGCTGGAAAGTGACCTGCTCGAAGGACTGGAGGCCTGTGTCACAGGCCGGTTGAGCGACACTGTATTCCGCTGGCGTCCCGGCGCTTCGGCATGCGTAGTCGCCGCCTCGCAAGGATATCCAGGCAGCTATACGACCGGTCAGAAGATCAACGGTCTGGAAGATGCGGCGAAGATCCCAAACGTCGAAGTCTTTCACGCGGGAACTTCGCTACTCGACGGCAGCTATCTGACAAATGGCGGACGCGTGCTTGCCGTGACCGCAGCGGCGGGCTTGCTTGAGAACGCGCTTGGCCTGGCATATGAAGGCATTGCCAAAATCCACTTCGATGGAATGTATTACCGTCACGACATTGGTCATCGCGCGCTGAAAAAATGAGCGCGGCCATGACAATCTAATGACAAATCTCAGACCTCTGAATGACATCGCGGGCTAAAGCCGGGCGATATCCTGAGGCGCAGCATGTCGATCATCCGCAGAGTTCGTAAGGCAATCAAATCCTTTGCATTCGGTGGAACGCCGGTTCCTCAACGGGTCTTCCTCGGCCAGCGAAGCCCACAGACAGAAATAACCGTCTGGCTGCACGGAATGGGTTCGCCCATCGATGTAACCAACCGGCACGCCATGGCCTGCGCTGTTCCCTTCATCCTCTGCCTGCCATTCGATGCAAACGAAGGCCCAGGCGAAAAGGAAGCTAACCATCTGTCACTGAAGTTCTGCGAGCAGGACGGTCAAAGACGAGTGTTAGGCGAGATCGGCCTGAAGCTGGTCCAGCGCGTTATGCTGGATGGCAAAGAGTTCATCCTTTTTGGGGCGCGGGGCACAGCAAACTATTGCATGTCCCGGCTACGGTTGTGGGCCCACTATCTGCTTTACGAGCGTGCAGAAAGACAGGCACACAACACTCCGGACATTACCTTGACGTTCCGCGGACGGCGCGCAATGGAAGTAATGTTTATATGCCCGCGTCCGATTTCGCTGGTAAGCGTGATCACGGACATCAAGGGCAACATGTTTCCGGTGAACGTGATGGGTGACTTGGGCGATGGCTATTTTGCATTCTCTTTGCGAAGCCCGAAGATCCCCGCGCACCTGGTAGCGGATGCCGGACGCCTTGCGTTGAGCAGTGTTCCCTTTGAGCAGGGAGCATTTGCCTACCAGATGGGCATCAACCACAACAAGCAATCCATTAACTGGTACGAGCTGCCTTTCGAAACGAAGGCGTCCTCTAGCTTCCAGATTCCTGTGCCAGTCTTTGCGTACCGGGTACGAGAGATGGAAGTAGAAAAGATCCAACCCATCGGAAGCCACACCATGTTCATCGCCCGCGTTATTTCTGACGAGTGCTACAGCGCAGGGCAGGAGCTTTTCGTGGTCCACGGTTTCTACGAAGCGTGGCGGCTTAAGAAAAACAACGGCGAGTGGAGCGCCGCTCTCAAAGAAGACGCCACGATAAAAGCGGCGGCGCGCTATAAATCATCGCCTGTTTAGTAAACTGCGCGCCGCCGGCGTTAGCTATCCAACTTTTTTGTCACCAACTCATTCAGCAATGCGGGATTCGCCTGCCCTTTCGAGAGCTTCATCACCTGGCCAACAAAGAAGGCGGCAACCGTCTTCTTGCCGCCTCGATACTGCTCGACCTGCTTTGGATTGGCTGCGATGACCTCGTCGATCATTTTCTCAATCGCCGTGGCATCGGTAATCTGCTGCGGCCTTTCGCGTTCGTAGACCAAGCCGAAATCTTCACCGGTTTCGAATGCCGTATCGAAGAGCTGTTTGATTTGCTTACTTGAAATCTTGCCGTCTTCTTTGAGATCGGCGGCTAGGGCAATGCCCTTCATGGTGATAGGCGACTGCTCAAGTTCGAGCCCTTTCGCCTTGAGACGGCTGGTCAGCTCGCTCTGTACCAGGTTCGCAACTTGTTTCGGATTCTTGGCGGCTTTGGCCGCAGCCTCGAACTGATCGGCGAAAGCGCGCGTTGAGGTAAGTGTCTGCGCGTCTTGCTCGCTGATATCGTATTCAGCGATCATGCGCTTGCGCCGCGCTTCCGGCAGCTCCGGCATCAGCTTGGCGACTTCGACTTTCAGTTGCGGCGTGAGAACGAGCGGCGGAAGATCCGGTTCCGGAAAGTAGCGGTAGTCATGCGCCTGCTCCTTGGAGCGCATGGAATAGGTGCGGCCCTCGTTTGCGTTCCACAGGCGTGTTTCCTGCACTACGCGGCCGCCGCTTTCGATGACCTCAACCTGGCGCTCAATTTCATATTCAAGCGCGGAGCGGATGAAGCGGAAGCTATTGACATTCTTGACTTCCGCTTTCGTACCAAACTTTTCCTGGCCGCGCGGACGCACGCTTACGTTGGCGTCGCAACGAAGCGAGCCTTCTTCCATGTTGCAGTCGCTTACACCGGTGTAGAGCAGAATTTCCTTGAGCCGCGTGAGATATTCATAAGCTTCGTCGGGCGTGCGAATATCCGGCTCGCTGACAATTTCGATCAGAGGCGTGCCGCAGCGGTTCAGGTCAACGTAAGTGCGCGTCGCAGAGTCGGGAAAGCCGTCGTGCAGGCTTTTGCCCGCGTCTTCTTCCATGTGCAGGCGCGTAATGCCGATGCGTTTCACGCCATTAGGCGTCGGGACTTCGATCCATCCGTGTTCGGCAAGCGGTTTATCGAACTGCGAAATCTGGTAGCCCTTGGGCAGGTCGGGATAGAAATAGTTTTTGCGCGCGAAGATAGAACGATCATTCACGATACAGTTCAGCGCCAGCGCGGCCAATGTGGCGAACTCAACCGCCCGCTCATTCAGGACCGGAAGAGCACCGGGCAGGCCGAGGCACACCGGGCAGACATTCGTATTTGGAGGCGCGCCGAACTGGTTCGAGCAGCCGCAAAAGGCCTTCGTTGCAGTCAGCAACTGGACGTGGACTTCAAGGCCGATGACCGGTTCGTACTTCGCCAGAACGTTCGGCGACACGCTCGCTGTAGTAGCCATAGACAGCTTGATTTTAGCAGCGATGAAACACGCGGCTTAGAACCGCCACCAGATATCAGCAAGCCGGCGCATACTTGTACAGCCGGAAATCCTCGTATCGCTGTACGCTAGCTTTGCAGTTGCTTCCCAATCGGAGGAAGTCCATGAAACCGCATCGGCACATCTCCGCACAGATTTGGCTGCTGGCGCTTGCCTGCTGTACCCATATTTTGCAGGCCCAGGACTTCAAGAAACAGGTGATCTATCAGATTGTTACCGATCGTTTTTACGATGGCGACCCGAGTAACGATAATCCTGCCCAGAGCGCCGGACTGTATGATTCGACAAAAACTAACTGGCAGGCGTACTGGGGTGGCGACCTCGCAGGGATTCAGAAGAAGCTGGCGTATATCAAGGGGCTGGGAGTAACGGCAATCTGGATATCGCCAACTGTAGACAATGAGAACAAAAACCTTGCCAGTGGCTCACCAATCGGCTCTCCGTACCACGGTTACGACGCTCGCGATTTCATGCGGGTTGAAGAGCATTTCGGCGACGCGGCCAACACGTGGAAAGCCTTCGACAGCTTGGTCGCCGCAGCCCATCAGGACGGCATAAAGGTAATTGTGGATTGGGCCAACAATCACTCAAACTACAAAGGCGGCGGCGAACAGGGAGCGCTGTATAACAATGGCGTCTTCATGGCATCCGATGCCAACGATCCGAACGGATACTTTCATCACAACCCTGATATCGCCGACTTTAACGATCGCTACCAGCTCCAGTACTACACGCTGGAAGGCCTTGAAGACCTCAATCAGGAAAATGCCACCATCGACAACTACCTGAAGACGGCCATGCAGCAATTTCAGGCGCACGGCGCTGACGGTTTTCGTCTGGACGCCATCAAGCACGCTACCTGGGGCTGGGAGTATTCGCTCGCAAACATCGTTTTCAGCAACAAGCCAAGCTTTCTTTATGGTGAATGGTTCAATAACAACTCTGGCGACCCTCTGTATCACGATGCGTATAAGTTCGCGAACAAGAGCGGTATCAGCGAACTCGATTTCGGCGTAAACCAGGCCATGAGAGATGTCTTTGCCGGCGACAAGAATTTTTCAGAACTGGATTCGGCGATCACAACCGAGAATGCGAACTTCGTGTGGCAGAACGATCTCGTGACGTTTTTTGACAGCCATGATGAATCGCGGTTTTTGACCTTGAACAACAATAAGAATCGCTTGCATGAAGCGCTGGCTTTCCTGCTGACCTGCCGCGGTATTCCAGTGATTCTTTACGGAGACGAGCAGTATCTGCACATCGACACAAGCAACGGCAACGATCCATATGACCGCGTGTGGATGAGCAGCTTCGATAAGACCTCGGCCTATACGCTCATTGGAAAGTTGGCTGCACTGCGGCAGTCAAACGATGCCATCGCCTATGGAAGTTGGAAGCAGCGGTGGATCAACAATGATGTCTATATCTATGAGCGGCAGTTTTATAACGATGTGGTTCTCGTAGCCATTAACAAGAACAACTCGGCAACTTACAACATCTCTGGACTTAACACCGTTCTTCCCGCTGGTACTTACACCGACTATCTCGGCGGTCTTCTCAATGGGGTGTCGCTCAGTGTGCAATCGGGGTCCGGCGGCAACAATCCCGCGGGCACCTTTACCATCCCCGCAAATTCAGTTTCTGTCTGGCAGATTGCCGGAGGCACACCTGGGCCTGCCGTTGGCTCCATCGGGCCAACCATAGGTCAGCCAGGCATGTCCGTCACCATTGCCGGCGATCAGTTTGGTTCTCGACCGGGAAGTGTTGCTGTGAACGGCGCAGCCGCGGCGATTCAGTCGTGGTCCAACGCCTCTGTCACGTTCACAGTCCCCAATGTGGCGAATGGCATTTATCCAGTGCAACTGACGGCGGCCTCCGGAGCAAAGGCAAACACCATCCAGTTCACTGTGCTCACAGCAAAGCTGGTTCCAGTCACATTCACAGTGAACCACGCCCCATCGACAAATGTTGGCGACTATATCTTTCTCACCGGCAACACCATTGAACTGGGCAACTGGGGAACCACTTTTGATTCGGCGGTCGGCCCCATGCTCGACCCCAACTACCCGGACTGGTTCCTGAACGTTTCTCTGCCGGCGGGTGTGACAGTGCAATTCAAATTCATCAAGATCGCCGCAGATGGAAGCGTCACTTGGGAGAACGGCAACAATCACAGCTTCATGGTTCCTGTGAGTGGAACGGGAAATGTTACCGTGAACTGGCAGAATTAACTCCTCCAGAACAGTCCGCATCCAATCAATCCCGCGCTGATAAACTAGAGCTGCATGATCCTCCCGTTTGTCCGCGAGTTGCTGGCGGATCTGGAGCATTCCTCATCATTTGAACAGGCACGAAGGCATCTCGCCCTTGCCCGTGGGCGTCGTCGTGTCTCCGGACTGACATCGACCGCCCGCGCTCTGTATCTTCCGCTCTTCGCGCGCGCGGCTAATGTGCCCGTTGTTGTAGTGGTTGCGGACAATAAAGCGGCCGACACGCTGCAAACTTCTTTGCGCGCAGGATGCGAGCTGACCGGGGCCATCGCTCCCGAGGGTGTTCTCAAACTGTCGGCCCACGACGTGTTGCCATTCGAAAATCTTTCTCCGCACCCGGAAGTACAAGAGCAGCGCGCAGCAACGCTGTGGAAGATGGCCACCGGCGCCGCGTCCATCGTGATTGCTTCGGTCGAAGCGGCGGCGATGAAGTTCTTTCCGGCCGAATACTATGCCGATCTGGCGCGCACCCTGCGGCGCGGCGAAGAAGTCGACATCGATGCACTCATCACTCATTTAACCAGCGTTGGCTACACCGCGATGGACATCGTCGAAATGCCGGGCCAGTTCACGCGTCGTGGTGGCATTCTCGATGTGTATTCGCCGGAAGCTGACCGTCCGGTGCGCATTGAGTTCTTCGGTGACGAGATTGATTCGATTCGCAAGTTCGATCCCGAGTCGCAACGGTCTTCAACACCACTGGATGAAGCTGTTCTTTTGCCCCTGACTGAAACCCCGATTACTGAACGTCTTCTCGCCGCTGTACACGCGCGGTTGAGCGGAGCACGGGTTGAATCGACAGACGATCCCGAATTGGTAGCCGAAGCGGTGTCTGCGGGCGGCGTAAGCGTCTTTCCCGGCTGGGAATTTTTCTCAACCGTTGCCGGAGCCGATAAAACGCTGCTCGATCTCTTTCCCCGCTGCGCGCTTTTTGTGGAAGAGCCGGCGATGATCAAAAACCAGCTTGACCGCTGGTGGAACAAGATTGAGCAGAGGCACGAGCGCAGCGGCATCGGCTCGCTCATCCAGCCGCATGACATTTACGCGCGCCCTGAACTACTGCAGGCGCAACTTGCTTCACACTCCGGACTCGATATCGACCAGCTCGGCGCTATCGATGTGCTGGAAGAAGACGAGACCCTCGGCGAAATCGAGATTTCCTCGCGGCCCACTCTGCGCTTTCACGGATCGATTCCGGCGTTCATCGAGCAGTTACGCACGCTCATGCAGCAGGAGACGCGCATGTTGCTCGCCGCGCCCAACCAGGGCGAAGTAGAGCGGCTGGCGAGCCTGCTGCGCGAATATGAGATTCCTTATCGGCTTGGCAGCCGCATTCAACATGCAGGCAGCGAGACCATCTACGACGAATCGAGCTACTTGGCCGGAGACCTGCGCACGCCCATTCTGGTGCGCAGCCAACTTTCGAATGGCGTGAGCCTGCCGGAAGCGAACCTCGTCGTCTTCGGCGCGAATGACTTGTCCGATGAGGCGGACGTCTCCGCGCGTCCCGTGCCGAAGAAATCGAAGACAGCGGCCTTTGTCTCTGATTTTCGCGATCTGGCAGTTGGCGATTACGTTGTTCATGTGGAGCACGGTATAGCGCGCTACATGGGCCTGAAGGAAATTTCCCAGGACGGCGTCAATATCGAGTTCATGATCCTCGAGTTCGCCGAGCAGGCGCGCCTGTATGTGCCGCTCACGCGACTCGACCTCATCCAGAAATACCGCTCGAGTGAGACCGGCGCCGCGCCAGTGCTGAACAGGCTCGGCTCGCAGCAGTGGGCAAAAACGAAAGCCCGTGTCAAGAAGGCCATGCAGGACATGGCCGACGAGCTGCTCAAGCTTTACGCGCAGCGCAAGGCCGCGCAGGGCCATGCCTTTACTCCCGACAATGAATTTCAGCGCGAATTCGAAGATGCCTTTGACTACAACGAGACCGACGACCAGATATCGGCCATCAACGACATCAAGCGCGACATGGAGTCGCACATGCCGATGGACCGCCTGCTCTGCGGCGACGTTGGCTACGGCAAGACCGAAGTGGCCATGCGTGCAGCCTTTAAAGCCGTGCAGGACGGCAAGCAGGTGGCAGTGCTTACACCGACCACAGTCCTCAGTTTCCAGCACTTCGAGACATTCAAGAACCGCTTCAAGCTTTTTCCTATCACGGTCGAAATGATTTCGCGCTTTCGCACCGCGAAGGAACAGAAGCTGATCCTTGAAAAGGTCGAGACCGGCCAGGTCGACGTTCTGATCGGCACGCATCGACTACTTTCAAAAGACATCAAGTTCCATGATCTCGGTCTGCTCGTCGTTGATGAAGAGCAACGCTTCGGCGTGCGCCACAAGGAACGCCTGAAGCAGATGCGCCAGTCCATCGACGTTCTGGCCATGTCGGCAACGCCGATACCGCGCACTCTGCATATGTCTTTGGTCGGCCTGCGGGATATGAGCGTCATTGAGACGCCGCCTAAAGACCGCATGGCCATCCAGACAGTCGTCGCCAAGTTCGATGAGAAGCTGATGAGGTCGGCAATCGAAGTCGAGTTGGAGCGCAGCGGGCAAGTCTACTTCGTCCATAACCGCGTGGAGACGATCTACGAAATTGCCGCCAAGATTCAGGAGTTGGTGCCGATCGCGCGCGTCACGGTCGGCCATGGGCAGATGAGCGAAGGCGAACTGGAAAAAGTCATGCTCTCCTTCATGCACCATGAACACGACGTTCTTGTAGCAACCACGATCATCGAGAATGGCCTCGATATACCGCTCGCGAACACGATCATCATCAATCGCGCCGACCGACATGGATTGTCAGAGCTCTATCAACTGCGCGGACGCGTGGGCCGTTCGAATCGGCGGGCATATTCGTATTTGCTGATTCCGCCCGAGCAGGAGCTGACCGATGTCGCCCGGCGGCGGCTGGCTGCGCTTAAAGAATTTTCCGACCTCGGCGCAGGCTTCAAGATCGCCGCACTCGATCTTGAGCTGCGCGGTGCCGGTAATATGCTGGGAGGCGAGCAGAGCGGACACATCGAAGCAGTCGGTTTTGAGATGTACACCGGCATGCTGGAAGAAGCTGTTGCCAAGCTCAAAGGCGAGGAACGCGTTGAAGTCCCGGTAACGCACCTGAACCTCGGCATCAGCCTGCGCATCGACGAAAGTTACATCACAGAAGAGAACCAGCGGCTGCGGATATACAAACGCATCGCCGGAGCGCAGACGGAAGGCGCGGTTGCCGACGTCCAAGCCGAACTAAAAGACCGCTACGGTCCTGTGCCTGATGGTGTCAAACTGCTGCTTGAGGCCGCGCTTTTGCGGGCCGAGTGTGAGCGGCTCGGCGTGGCCCAGGTCGACCGCAAGCGAGACCAGTTGCACATCCGCTTCACAGAGAACGCCGGCATCGATCCCGGCCGCCTGATGAAGCTGGTTGCCAAAAATGCCAGGCGCGGCGCGCAATTTACTCCACAAGGCGTGTTGAAATATCCGCTTTCGCAGACAAAGCCCGACGAAGTCCTGATGGAAATACGCCTGCTTTTTGACGAACTTGCAGTGGAACAAGCCGTCGCGAAATGAGATTATTTCTGGTTGCTAATTGAAACGAGGCCGCTTTTGAGAAAGAACCTGATCTTCCTTTCATTTGCTTTTGGAGGCTTGATGGCCGCAACAATCTCTGCAGGAGCGCAGGCTTCCGACCCCAACGCGCAGTTCCGCGCCCTGGCCGACCAGTATTTTGAGCAGTCCACATTCGCCTACAACCCAACATTCGGCACCAGCGCTGGCCTGCATCAATACGATTCCAAGCTCGAAAATTACAGCCGCGCCACAGTGGATGCGCAGATCACCACGCTGCAAGGTTTCGAGAAGAAATTTGAAGGCCAGCCGGCGTTCCAGATGGACAAGTCAACGCAAGCCGATCGCGAGATGGTGCTCGATGATATTCGTAGTCGGCTGTTGACATTGCAGGTCATCAAGCCCTGGGAGAAGAATCCCGACAACTACTCAAGTGGCATCACCAACAGCGCCTTTGTGCTGATGGAGCGCAACTTCGCTCCACCCGACGAGCGGCTGCACTCTCTAGTAGCGCGCGAAAAGCAGATGCCAGTGGCCTTTGCGGCTGCGCGGAAAAACCTGAAAAATCCGCCGCGCATTTACACAGAGATCGCGCTGGAGCAACTGCCGGACATCATCAGTTTTTTTGAGAATGATGTTCCTGAAGCATTTAAAAGCGCGACCGATCCTACGACCAAAGCCGAATTTCAAAAAACGAATGCCCACGTTATTGCTGAGCTGAAAAGCTACGAGTCGTGGCTGAAGCAAGACCTGCTGCCACACTCGAATGGCGATTTCCGCCTTGGCGCGGACAGTTTCTCGAAGAAGCTCGAATACGACGAGATGGTGGACACTCCACTGCCGAAGCTTTTGGATATCGCCTACGCCGATCTGCATAAAAACCAGGCTCAGTTTGCCAGCGTCGCCAAAGAGGTTGATCCGTCAAAGACCCCGCAGGAGGTGCTGGCCGAGTTAGCGACAGTTCATCCAGACCCCGACCAATTGCTACAGAGTTTTCGCAATACTTTCAGCAGCCTGATTTCCTTCATCAACACAAACCACATCATCACGATTCCATCCGAAGTCCGGCCAACATTGGAAGAGACACCGCCATTCATGCGGGCAACCACACAGGCATCCATGGACACGCCCGGCCCATTCGAGACGCACTCAACCACGGCCTATTTCAACGTCACGCTGCCGGAAAAGAGCTGGACAGCGGAACACATTGCAGAACACATGGCCGCATTCAACGTTGGCACGGTCATCAGCACTTCCGTGCACGAAGCCTATCCCGGACACTATGTGCAATTCCTGTGGGTGAACTCGGCTCCGTTAAGCAAAGTGCGCAAGCTTATCACCGCCAACACGAACGTCGAAGGCTGGGCGCATTACTGCGAGCAGATGATGCTCGACGCAGGCTATGGACAGCCAGGGGCGGGCGCAAAAGACGAGCGCGAGGCGCATCTGATTCGTCTCGGCCAGTTGCAGGACGCGCTCCTGCGGGATGCGCGCTTCATCGTCGGCATCAAAATGCATACCGGCGAAATGACTTTCGACCAGGCCGTCGATTTCTTCGTCAAAGAAGGCTACCAGTCGCGCTCAGTCGGCCTGGTCGAGACAAAGCGCGGGACTTCAGACCCAACTTATCTCTACTACACGCTGGGCAAGCTTGAGATCATGAAGCTGCGCGCGGACCTTGAAAAGAAAGAAGGTCCCAGCTTCTCGCTGCAGAGATTTCATGACAACTTCATGAGGCAGGGCGGCGCTCCAATAAAAATTGTGCGGCAAGCGCTACTTGGCGACAATTCGCCAACACTCTGACAACCAAATCTGCATCCTATTTCGGTGGCTTTGACCACACCAACGATTTGCACATATCTCGAAGGGAAAGAGCAGAAAAAAGCATGAACAAGAAAGTGCGCAAGGCAGTATTTCCAGCCGCTGGTTTTGGAACACGTTTCCTTCCGGCCACAAAGTCCATTCCCAAGGAAATGCTGGCGCTCGTAGACAAGCCGGTTATCCAGTATGGTGTTGAGGAAGCACTCGCTGCCGGCATTGAACAGATCGTCATCGTAACGGGCCGGGGTAAATCCGCCATCGAAGACCATTTCGATGTGAGCTTTGAGTTGGAGACGACTCTGGAGCGGCGCGGTAAGAAAGAGCTGCTCGCCGTTACGCGCAACGTTTCAAACATGGTCGAGCTTTCTTATGTGCGCCAGAAAGAGGCTCGCGGCCTGGGCCATGCCGTGCTGATGGCGCGCGACCTGGTAGGTGACGAGCCTTTCGCTGTCATCCTGCCCGACGATGTGATTGACGCGCCGGTGCCCTGCCTGAAGCAGATGATTGAAGTCTACAACCAGCTTCACGGATCAGTGTTGGCTACCCAGATCGTCGATGGACCTGCTATTTCCGCCTATGGAGTCCTCGACGGCAGTCCGGTTGCAAAAAATCCGCGCGTGATGGATGTGAAAGGTATGGTGGAAAAACCCAAACACCGCGAAGCGCCGTCAAAAAATGCGATTATCGGCCGTTACATTCTCACGCCGAAAATTTTTGATCTGCTGGAACGTACTCCTCTTGGCTCAGGCGGCGAGCTGCAACTGACCGACGGCATCAAAAGTCTGCTCGAAACCGAGAAGGTCTATGGATACACATTTGAAGGCGTCCGCTATGATGCTGGCGACAAGCTCGGCATGTTGAGGGCAACAGTCGATTTCGCCCTGAAGCGTGACGACCTCGGTCCGCAATTCCGTGAATACCTTAAGTCGCTTTCGTTGTAATTAGGAACAATCCGCAACTATGTCATTCTGAGCGAAGCGAAGAATCTAAAACAGGTTATTCGCCCAGAAAGATTAGTCCTTCCATTTAATGTTGCACCCGATGCTCGGCTTCTGGATCGGATGCGCCGGCTCGCCGGCAATGACCGCGTCCATTGCATGGCGCAAGTCTTTTCCCGTCACAGGAATGTTGTTCCCTGGACGGCTGTCGTCGAATTGGCCGCAGTATGCCAATTTCAAATTGTCATCGAACAGAAAGAAATCAGGAGTGCAGGCGGCGTCAAAGGCGCGTGCCGTCTCTTGTGATTCGTCATATAAGTAGGGAAATGGAAAACCCAGCTCCCGCGCTTGCACCGCCAGACTTTGCGGGGCATCGTCAGGATAATTCGCCGCGTCATTGCTGCTGATGGCGACAATGCCGATGCCTTTCCCGTCATAATCGCGTCCAAGCGTGGCCAGCTCTGTCTCCACATGTTTCACAAAAGGGCAGTGTCGGCAGATAAACATGACCAGCAGCCCCTTCGGCCCTGCCGCAGACCTCATGCTCACATTCTGACCGGTAAGCACGTTTGGCAAGCTGAAGTCCGGAGCTTCTGTCCCGAGCGCGAGCATTACAGATTCAGTCCTGGCCATGGCGCTGTCTCCTATTGGAAGAGTGAATTTTGTTTTCGCGGCAGCGGAAGGCCGAAGTGCTCATAAGCCAGCCGCGTCGCGACGCGTCCGCGCGGTGTGCGATCAAGAAAGCCAATCTGGATCAGAAATGGCTCATACACCTCTTCTAGCGCGTCTTCTTCTTCGGCCAACGTTGCCGCCAGTGTGTTTAATCCAACAGGACCGCCGTCATATTTCTCGATGATCGTCATCAGCAGCCGACGGTCGAGTTCGTCGAACCCATGCGCGTCCACCTCCAGCAGCTTTAGCGCCTGCTCTGCCGTTGCGCGGTCAATTTTTCCTGATCCGCGCACCTGGGCGAAATCGCGCACGCGGCGCAGCAGGCGGTTGGCGATGCGCGGAGTTCCACGCGAGCGCATGGCAATCTCAGCCGCTCCATCTTCATCGATGGGAACATTCAGCACTTCAGCCGAACGCTCGACGATAAAGCGCAAGTCGTCGTCCGTGTAAAGCTCAAGCCGCAGAAGAATTCCAAATCGTGACCGCAGCGGCGACGAAAGCAGTCCGGGCCGGGTCGTGGCCGCAACAAAGGTAAACGGCTTGATGTCCATGACGTGGGTGCGCGCCGCTGGGCCCTGCCCGATGATGATGTCCAGCTTGTAATCTTCAAGCGCGGTGTAGAGCTTTTCTTCCAACACCGGCTGCAGGCGATGGATCTCGTCGAGGAACAAGACCTGACGCTCGCGCAGATTGGTCAGGATCGCCGTCAGATCGCCCTGAATTTGCAGCGCCGGGCCGGATGTCTGTTGAAAGCCTACGTCCAATTCGTTGGCAATGATCGACGCCAGCGTAGTCTTGCCCAGCCCCGGAGGTCCGAAGAGCAAAACATGATCGAGCGCCTCCCCGCGGCTTTTCGCCGCTTCGAGCGCAATCGCCAGTTGTTCTTTTGCCTTTTGCTGGCCAATAAATTCCCGCAGCCATCGCGGGCGCAGCTTCAACTCAAACGAGCTTTCGTCCTCGGCGCGTGCAGCGCTTACCAGCCGTTCCGGATCAACCTTGCCTGCCATTCACTCGGAGTGTAGCAGCTTACTGCCACAGCAGGGGCAGACCGGCAACGCACAATGCGGCCTGGGCCAGAAGAATCCCGCCAGTTACCCACAGGAAAGCCTTCCGGTACCGCGTCTCCAACACATCGGCGAATACGCCGCCGATAAAAGCAAGCAAAAACGGAAGCGCCCACAGCCACGGCTCGCTCTGCACTCCGGTTGTGACCAGAACAAGCAAAAGCGCGGCCACCAGCAACGGTGTTGTATTTCCAAAGTAGCGCGAGCGCCTGAAGACGAGATACAGCCCCATCGCGCCGATGGCAGCAATCGTTATCCCGGCATTCACAAGAGACGAAAAAAGAACGCGCGCCTGCTCAACTGAGAACCATAACTTCGCGGCCTGGCTGCGAAAGACGTAGCTGAAGGCGTCCGGACGAAAAGCATAGGATGCAAAAAGAATAAACAACGCCCCGAGGATCCAGACAATTGCCAGCGTGGGAAGATAAGCGCGCCTGCTTTCGGCAACATAAGCCATGAATCCGATTGCCAGAATCAGCCCCAGCAAAAATGCGGACACATGGGCAGCCGCAGTAAATCCAAAAGCCAGAGTCAGCAGAATGATCCGGGGCCGCCACTTGTTTTTCGGTCCCTGCATGGCATGGGCCACGCCAATCGCTGTATAGATGACGGCAAACAACCCGAAAGCCGCCAGTATTTCATTATTGGGATAAGTACACGCATGAATGATAGGCGGCGCAAAACAATAAAGCGCCAGCGCAATATATCCGCCTGTATTGCCAAAGAGGCGCCGCGTCACCCACCAGAGACACGCTCCCAGCGATAGTCCGGCAAGAATAAACGGCAGCCGCATCAGCAGCTTTACATAGCTCACCTCATGCCGCATCTCCCAGGTAGAAGTGGACGACTCCTGCCCGGCAAAAATCCTCTGGATGGTCAGCGGCAGTCCGCTTGCGCGATAGGCCAGTGTGCCGTCATGAATGTTTCCGCAAGTTGTGAAATATCCGGCGAGTGGCGAAGGTCGCTCCCACATCTCGCGCCCACAGCGCGCATATTGATAATCCGTCCCACTGAGAGTCTGGTGCTTCACCACCCAGAGACACTGCGCAAGCAGGATGAAAAGCAATGCTGCGGCGATCTGTTGAGGACGATTGAAGCGGAATTTGCGGACACTGTGGGCGGTCGAAGGCGGCATCGTTTGGTGGCGGTCTGACCTCAGTGTATCGAACATTTTCCGAAGGTCGAATTTCCGCGTCTGCAAACCCCTGAATCCAATAGACTAAGGCCGCATTGCCGAGGCGTAACTATTTTAGTATCATAAAGATAGATTCCATTCGCCCGATTCAGACCCCACTCTCCGTCCGGGCTGTTTGAGACTCGAAAAATTATCTATGGCAGACGATCAGAACCCTCAGCTCCCCCTCGGCAATGGCAGCAGCGGTGACGGCCCAATCGGACCCGGTGCAGCCAACCTCGTCCCGATCAACATTGAAGAGGAGATGCGCCAGTCGTATCTCGCCTATTCCATGTCGGTCATCATTGGCCGCGCCCTCCCTGACGTGCGCGACGGACTGAAGCCGGTGCATCGCCGCATTCTCTACGGCATGCACGACATGGGGCTGCAGTACAACAAGAAGTACACCAAGTGCGCCAAGGTGGTCGGCCATGTGATGGGAAACTACCATCCGCACGGTGACTCGGCTATTTACGACACCATGGTGCGTCTCGCGCAGCCCTTCAGCATGAGGTATGTGCTCGTTGATGGCCAGGGTAACTTCGGCTCGGTCGATGGCGACATGCCTGCGGCCATGCGCTACACCGAGTGCCGCATGACGCGCCTCGCCGGCGAAATGCTCGCCGACATCGATCAGGAAACGGTAGACTTCAGTCCAAATTACGATGAGTCCACTTTCGAGCCGTCAGTTCTTCCTGCGCGCGTTCCCAATCTCATCATCAATGGTGCGAACGGCATCGCGGTCGGCATGGCGACAAACATTCCGCCGCACAACTTGACGGAAGTAGTAAACGCCGCCATTGAAATGGTGAACAACCCGAAAGCCGGCCTTGATGAAGTTTTGAAACATGTTAAGGGGCCGGATTTCCCCACTGGGGGATTCATCTACGGACGCAGCGGCATCAGGAAGGCTTATGAAACGGGCCGCGGACGCTTCCTCATGCGCGCCAAATGCGCCATCGAGACCATGAACCAGGGGCGCCAGGCGATCATCGTCAGCGAGATACCCTACCAGGTCAACAAGAACACGCTCATCAAGCGCATCGCCGAATTGGTCAACGAGAAAGTCATCGATGACATCTCCGATGTGCGCGACGAGAGCGACCGCGACGGCATGCGCATCGTCATCGAGCTCAAGCGCGGCGCCGAAGCGCAGATCATCCTAAACCAGCTCTACAAACACTCGCAAATGCAGGAGAGCTTTTCGATGATCTTCCTGGCCGTGGTCAATGGCCAGCCGCGCGAACTTTCGCTGCCCGACGCGATCCGTCACTTCCTCGATCATCGCATTGACGTCGTCCGTCGCCGCACCGCATTCCTGCTGCGCAAGGCGCGCGAACGCGAGCACATCCTGCTCGGTTACCAGATTGCGCTCGATCATCTGGATAACGTCATCAAGATCATTCGCGGGTCGTCTTCCCGCGCCGATGCCAGAGAGAACCTCTTCCAGTTCTTCTCCGGCAAGACCATCACTGTCCGTGATCAGGCGCTGAAGGGCGTGACACTCGACCCAGCAAAATATGCCATCGATCCGGCAACACTCATCTCGCCAACGTTGACACTTAGCTATCGTCAGATTGACGCGATCCTCGAACTGCAGCTCTATCGCCTGACCCAACTCTCCATTGACGAGTTGCTTAAGGAACTCGCCGATGTTCGCGACCGCATCTCCGAATACGAATCGATCCTCGGGTCGGAAAAGAAACTGCGTTCCGTCATCGTGAAAGAACTCGAAGCCATCCGCAAAGACTACGGCGACGAACGCCGCACCGAGATCATCGACGAAACCGCCGAGCTGCAGCTCGAAGACCTTATCGCCGACGAGCAGGTCGCCGTCACCGTCTCACATCAGGGCTACCTGAAGCGTACGCCTATCTCGACCTACCGCCAGCAGCGGCGCGGCGGCCAGGGCCGCACCGGCATGAAGACGCGCGAAGAAGATTTCGTCTCGCAGCTCATCGTCGACTCGACGCACGCCTATCTGCTCTGCTTCACCAACACAGGCCGCGTCTACTGGCTCAAGGTCTATGAGATTCCAGACGTTGGCGCGGCCGGCAAAGGTAAGTCCATCCAGAGCCTGCTCAACCTGCAGGCCGGCGAAACCGTCCGCACCATTCTGCCTGTGCGCAATCTCGAAGAAGAGGGCAAATACATCTTCTTTGTCACACGCAACGGAACAGTCAAGAAGACGCCGCTCAAGGACTTCTCCAACGTTATGTCGCGCGGCATCATCGCCATCGGCATTGAAGATGACGACGAGCTGGTCGGCGTCCGCATTACAGACGGCCACCAGATTCTCTTCCTTGCCACGCATGAAGGCATGGCCATCCGCTTCGACGAAGCAGATGTTCGTTCGATGGGCCGCCCTGCACGGGGCGTGCGCGGCATCGACCTTGGCAAGAACGATTACGTTGTCGGCCTCGCCGTCACCCCAAAAGAACGTAAGGTCGAAAATGGCGTAAACTGCGCCTGCCTTATCCTTAGCATCACTGAGCACGGTTTCGGCAAGCGCACTGACGTAGACGAATACCGGTTGCAGTCGCGCGGCGGTAAGGGCGTTATCAACGTCAAGACAACCGCCCGCAACGGCAAGGTTTCATCGATTCAGTTAGTCGATGAAACATCGGAGCTGATGGTCATCAGCCAGTACGGCAAGATCATCCGCATTGACACCAATAGCATCCGTGCCGCCGGCCGCTCCACACAGGGCGTCAAGCTGCTGAACCTGGAAGACGAAGACAAGGTCGCAGCAGCGGTCGTCATTCCGCCGGAAGAAGCCAAGCAGGAACCGGAAAACGGAACTTTACTCCAATAAAATCTGCAAGGAATCCTGGGTGCCCCATCCTTTCGCGCACTTTGCGAAAGGGTGGGGAGAGTAGGATTTCTGAAGGCGTTTCAGGATATCGGCATCCCCCTGCAACGAAACCCCCGCAGTGGTAGTCTCAACAACAGCCGTTATGTTGCGCCGCTTCCTTTCCATCGCAGTCATCACCATTGCTTTTACCAGTAGCTATGGATTGAAGGCGCCAACCACGCCGTCCGCTCCGCCAATTCTTCCCTCCAGCTTTGCCGGATGGCAGCAGGCCGCCACTCCGCAGCCCAGTACAGCGCCAGAAGCAGCCGACCAGGGAAATGCCAATGTACTGCGCGAGTACGGCTTCACTGAATTCACCACCGCCAACTATGTACAGCCTGACAACAAGCTGAACATCCGCGCCATCCGCTTTCAGGATGCGACCGGCGCCTATGGCGCCTTTACCTTCTACCGCCGCCCAGGAATGCAGAAGGAAGACATCGGCAGCGATGCTGCATTCGATGGCGCGCGCGTTCTTTTCTGGATAGGAACCACTCTGATTGACGCGACTTTCGACCATCTGACCGCCATGTCAGCGGCGCAGTTGCGCGAGCTCGCTTCCGATCTCCCGAAGACCGGCGGGCCCAGCGCAATAGCGCCTCCGCTCCCGAAATATCTGCCCCCTGATTCGCTTAACGCGGGCAGCATCCGCTATGCTGTCGGGCCACTCGCTTATGCGCGCAGCGGCGGCGTTCTCCCACCCGGCATCATCGACTTCAGCCGTGAAGCTGAAGCGGTCACTGCTGACTACTCGACCAAAAACGGCGACGGCACGTTGACGCTGCTCATGTATCCCACGCCGCAGATGGCCATTCATCAGCAGCAGGCGATTGAGTCGCTATTTAAGACAGGCAATTCGCAACAGGCATCATGGCCACAGCCGCTGGCTGAGAGCAATGCGGCGAGCCTGATTGTCCGCCGTAGCGGTCCGCTCGTCGCCATCACCAGCGGTAGCTTCTCACCAGACGAAGCGCGCAAGCTCATCAACGCAGTCAACTACACCGCTGACATCACCTGGAACCATCCTGAAGGTTATGTGAGTGAAGCATCAAAGACCGCGCGTTTATTGTTAGGTATTGCTTCGCTGTTTGGAATTCTCGCTGCAGCTGCCATCGTTCTCGGTTTCTTCTTCGGTGGAGGCCGCGCCGCGCTTCGGATGCTTCGTGGCAAATCAGCATCAACTGTGAACGATGAAGAATTCATTAGTCTAAAGCTCAGGTAAGACAAAATCAGCACATTGCACTGAGGCTGGTGCACTTCAGCTTTAAATCTCAGAAAAAAGATGATTTAGGCAGGCTAACCCGCATATATACGAAGAAAAGGCGAACTTGCGCTATTTTCATGTTTTGAATACAGCCTGTTCAGTAAACTATTGAATTATAAGCCATTTAAATTCGCCCTGATTTTGCCTTGACACCCTTTTAGCGCCCCCATAGTATTTCGCCAGAAAGTTCTGATGGTTTTGCCTCCGTTGGAACTATTCTCCCTAAAGAAGGAAGCCGCCCTGTTGCCGGGCGGCTTCTTTCATTTCCGTGCCCCTGATTTCCGCCTTTATTTCAATTGGCAATGTGGGTGACTTTCAGTGAACACACGAGTTCAATCGCGACCAGACTTATGGCTCCTGTTATCGTTGCTGCTGGTCATTCTCCTGACCCCGATACTGGATCACGGTGATCTACGGAGGCTCATCCTCTTAGCGCTCACATTTTTGCCAGTCATTTTGGCAACGATTAGCTTATCGCAAAAAAAGAGCTGGCTATGGCCATCGGTGCTGTTGATGTTGGGCACATTGATCTTCGGGGCAGTAAGCACTTTCCTGCCCAATCGAGCTCTGCTTGGAATCAAGTGGGGGTTCCTGGCCGCATTCTTCGGGCTTGCGGTTGCTGGCCTTTTCTCCTATCTCAAGAATGCTCGCGCAGTCATCGGCGCGCACCTCTACACTGCGGTAAGCATCTATCTTTTGCTCGGGATGTTCTGGTTTGCCCTCTACTGTGCCGTTGATGTCATTCATCCAGGCTCTTTTGGTCGCAGCAATAACATGCACGCTGATCATCAAGGCGAGCTACTATACTTCAGCCTGGTGACTCTCTCGACGATCGGCTATGGCGACGTTGTCCCTCTTGCCGGCGAGGCACGGATGCTGGCTGCGCTGGAGGGAATAGCTGGTGTTCTTTACATTGCGATTGCAGTCGCGTTGCTGATCAATGCCTACAGGCAGAGCCCTGACACCGGGAAAACTCCGCCACTAAAGTGAGTTCTGCAATCTGGACAATCAACTTAGACTGGAGCCGACGACCGGACTTGAACCGGTGACCTGCCGATTACGAATCGGCTGCTCTACCAACTGAGCTACGTCGGCCTGCACTCTAGAGATTTTATCGTAAAGCGGAAATTGCGTACATCCGCGAACGTCCCACCATGCATCTGGATGAGGTCTCTACTGACCCGCCGGAAAACCCGCTCTCGATCTATATCGACGCCGCGGCTCCGCACACAAATGGGTGACGGTACATCTCTATTCAGAACGTTGAAGAGCCTAGCACCTCTTCACAGTGCAGGGGTGCATGACCAGCCCCAATCAGTTCGTCCTGACAAAAGTGACAGTATTCATCTACAGGCAGATGCGGTGAAATTACGGTTGGTGACTTTGAAAGCTTCTGTAATGTTGGCAAACCAGATCAAAACAGTTCTTGCCAGTTAAAACGATACCTGTTTGCCCGATAACAGGAAAACCCAACTGGCTACCGAGTGGGGACTGAGGATTTGCAGCTATGCACATCGTCGTTCTTTTGAGCGCCATTAAGAACTTTGCTCTTCGAAAGACAAGCCGCTTAGGTACGTTGATACTGTGTGCTCTTGTCACCCTTAGTCCGACACCCCCTTATGCCGAGGCACAGTCTTTTCCAAGTCCTGAATTGGGTACACGAGGACATGATCTCGCTCGATTCCAATTTGACGGCAGATATGGCGTACAGGCTTCCGGTCTAAATCCATCGATTCATTCCTACCGTTATACGGATCTCACTAGCGACAAACTTCCGGACAGCCCGAGCAAAGTAGCCGGCCTTTTAGATTCCTCTGTCGTCGTGCAGCCCTCGAACCAGTCACAGCCTGATACCAGCGTGCACTGGCGCGCGGCCGTAAGTGAGTCGCTCCTTTACACGGGAATCATGCATACGTTCAACATCTGGACAGAACCAGGCACGCGTGACGCCCTTCTAGGACCCTGGCTCAAGAACTATCTGGATTCCGTAAGTGAACTGCGGGGATGGAGCGACAGCGACAGGTTTATGGCTCCATATGTAGGCCATACGTTAGAAGGCTCAATTTTCGGATATATCGAGCGTCAAAACGACCCGAGGTACCGCAAAGTCCAATGGGGCGATGGACGCGAATACTATATGAGTCTTCTTCACTCGCTCGCATATTCGGCAGTCTGGCATACCCAGTGGAAGATCGGTCCGGCCAGCGAGGCATCGATCGGCAATGTTATGCTGCACGCCTCTCCTGGCTTCATCACGCTCACCGACACGCCAGTTCTCGGCACTGTCGAAATGATCGGAGAAGATGCTGCGGATCGATACCTGATCATGGGCCTTGAAAATCGGACGACGAATGGATATCTGATTGCGCTGACGCGAACCTTTCTGAATCCGGGCCGCTCCTTTGCGAACGTCATGGCGTTTAAGCTCCCATGGCATCGTGAAAATCGCATCGGCCTGAATGTAGACGAGCATCGCATTCGTAAGGAACTCATTGCCGAATACAAGGCTGGCGGAGAAAAACCTTTCGAATACATTCGTCCTGCTGTGCCGGAGATTGAACGCGAATACCCGAAGGAAGCAGACATCGAGCTGACTGCTTTCCCTGTCTACGAAACTTTCCTGGGCGGTGGGAACTGCGTTGGTGGAGGTGGCTCCGGAGCCTCTCGTTTGAACCCAAACTTTCAGCTTGTTGCCGAGGTGAACGGATGCCTCATCATGCACATGCCAGCCGCCAACCAAAGCGGTGACTCGCTGTTTTATGGTGCAGGATTGCGCTGGACTCCGCTGGCTGCGCACCATATCTCTCCGTATATGCAAGTAATGTTTGGAGGCAGGAAGGTCACGCACGAAACCGACGACATTCCGTTGCGAACGCAGTTGTTGGCGGAATGGAACGACGGTAATGGAACGCTTCCACACTACCCGAAGCGAAGCGATTGGTCGGTTGAAGTTTCAAACAACGGGCCCGCTCTCGGTATGGGGGGCGGCTTCGATATTGTCTTGACCCGCGCATTTGCCTGGCGGCTGCTCGACGTTGAGCGTTATCACACCTGGATGGGAGACGTGGCCATGATTCAGCCACAAAACTCCCTGCGGATAACTACAGGCGCCGTGCTGCGCATCGGGACATGGTGATAATTCCTATGGCCCTGTCTTGCCTTCCAGGAGGGTCCCGAGGAGCACGTAATTCAGGGCCTGTCATTGTTGACAGTTCCAACTCTATGCCTTAAGTCGCAGGATATCGGTAAGCCGAGTTCTACCCGCATTGCGCGTTTTCCGGTGCGATGTAGGTGCACATGAGGGCTGTCATGTTGTTATTGGAGTTTTTGGACGCTGGAGGTGAGTATGGCGAAGCCGCGACTGCTATTGGCAGATGATCATACCCTCATCGTTGAAGCGTTCACGAAGCTGCTTGAGACAGAGTTCGAAATTGTCGGGATCGTAGCGGATGGGTCACAGCTGCTGAAAACTGCTCCTGAACTGAAGCCTGACGTCGTCATCCTGGACCTTAATATGCTGAAGTTGAACGGCATGGACGTCGGGAAGCAACTCAAGAGGATGCTGCCGCTGACAAAAATCATCGTTTTGACCATGAGTGATGATTTCGAGTTTGCCGCGCAGGCTCTGCGGCAATGGGCGTCCGCATATCTGCTGAAAAAATCAGCTGCATCAGAGTTGATAAGAGCTATACACGAAGTTCTAAAGGGTAAAACTTATGTCACCTCAAGAGTCGCCCGGCGGCTCTTGGAGGAATTCGTCCGGGAATCTCGTCCGGAACACGAGGCGCATCTGACAAAGCGTCAAAAAGAGGTACTCCAACTGCTTGCGGAAGGGCATACCATGAGGCAGGTGGCGGTTCTGCTTGATATAAGCACGCGGACAGTCGCGTTTCATAAGTATCAGATGATGCAGCAGCACGGTCTCAAATCACAGTCCGATATCGTGATGTTCGCCATCAAGCAGCGGGTGGTGGCGCTACCTGTGTAGTTTTACCAGCTATATTCCAGGCGGAAAAACCACCTTCCAGTCTTTCTTCATGTCTACCACTGTCCAGCCCCTGGCGTTCGCTTCGTCCAGCGCTTTATCGAGCCTGCCAAAGCTGGATTCACGATCATAAGCATATTCGCGTTTTGCATCCGTGTGATGCACGAGCAGCATAAAGCGCTGGCCATCACCTTCGGCAGTCCATTCAAGCATCTGCTGGTCGCCATCGGAGTTGCCGAAGGCGGCTATGGGACGGCGGCCTATGTACTGGTTAATCCCGACTGGTTTGCCTTCCTTGTCGTCAATGAAGTCGATCTCCGGAAGCCGCATCAGATCAGGTTTGCCGTCAACCATTTCGAATTTCGTCTTGATGGAGCTGCCCACGACCTGTTCAGGGGGTATGCCGTAGACTTCCTCCGTCCATGGACGCATGAACTCAACTCCACCACCCGAGACAATGTAAGTCTTAAAGTTATTAGCGCGGAGATAGGCCAGCAGCTCCAGCATAGGCTGATAAACGCATTGCGTATATGGACGTTTGAACCTGGGTTGTTGCGCAGTGGCGAGCCAGTCGGTGACGATCTTCTGGAACTGGTCCACGGTCATGCCTGCGTGCGTCGCCGCCATAAGCTGCACGAGCCCTCTCTCTCCGGTTGCGGCTACGGCTTTCATATCGCCATCGAGAACACCCTTGAATGGCTGCGTCGTCTTCCATTCCGGATGCTTCGGCGCCAGTTGCTTAACGCGGTCGAGCATAAAAGCGAGCTGTACATACATGGGCTGCTCTACCCACAACGTGCCATCGTTATCAAATGTGGCGATACGCTGATCCGCCGGAACGAAATTTGGAGTCCCTTCCTTGGTAACCTTTTCAACGAAAGCAATGATGGCTTTCTTGGGCGCGGTATCGTTCCACGATGGTAGAGGATCTGTCTGCGCCTGAACACAAACCAGCGAGAGCGCGGTGAAAACGATACAGATGCACGAACGAGGCAACGCGCTCCTCGCTTTAGCCATTCGCCCCTCCCATCAGATGAGCATTTGAACAAGTAAGGACGAGACCTTCTATTGCTGGACCAGAGGGATTGCCGACGATAGTTGCAGATCGATCAGCATGACAAGCCTGTGATCAAGCTGAAAAAACAGAGCCGTTTTTTTGCCGGAAATCACCTTTCCAAAGATCGGGATGTATTTCAGCCTCAACTGTGCGACAGATTCATCCACTTCGAGGGCCTGGCGAGTGAGGCTTTGCGCCTGGTCGTCGGTCAGCGTGTCATAGTTCTGTGCAAATTGTTTGATTGCCGCATATTTCTTATCGTTAATCTTGACCAGCTCGGCGGTGTACTGATCGTAAACAGGCCAGAACTGTTCAGCTTCCTTGTCGCTCAGGTTCAGGTTGGCCGCAATGACCTGCTTCTTTTGAGAGCGAATGTCCTTGCGAAGCAGGTCGATGTCCTGGTCGGTCGAGCTCTGGGTCTGGCTGGACGAGCTGGCTTGCGACGAACTTGTCTGAGAAAACATAAACCGGCTGGAGAGCAGCACTATTGACGTCACTATGACAAGCGCGATCCGGCGTTGCATGATCATCGGTTTCTCCTAAGTATTGAAAGGTAGGGGCCCGGATTATTTTGCACTTCTTATGCTGTTTGCGTATTAACAAATTAGCCTTCTGCCTGTGAGTTCCCGAGAACAGAAAAGGCATGGTTTAAGTGCCAGCTTTGCGTTCAGCATGCTTACACCTGTCTAAATGTGCGTGGCAGTATGATGGATTTTCAAGGAGAGGCTTACAACTGTTAACTCTTACAGTATGTCGCGCAAATGGGGGCCCTAATGACGCGGGCAGCTACTTGCTCGCCACTGCGTTGGGCTTCTGCTGCTTTTCTTCAACCGTCAATTTGTAAGCGACGTAGTACTTATAGATGTTGCTGACGTAAGTGACCGTCTCCTGCCCGACTTCTTTGGCCACTTCCAGCTCGACATTGCCAAACCATTTATTAGGATCAAGTCCGTCATCTTGCGCTTTCTTGCGCAGGCGTGCGATTCGATTCGGCCCAGCGTTGTAGCTGGCAAACGTGAAGAGCGTTTT
>Ga0126371_10000620_pt1 | contig 29520 bp, 26 predicted proteins | sample PanSoiMetaPlot_4_FD_110145 | JGI IMG/M metagenome (GOLD analysis project Ga0126371, IMG submission 110145) | Tropical forest soil microbial communities from Panama - MetaG Plot_4 | ecosystem: Environmental > Terrestrial > Soil > Tropical forest > Bulk soil | place: Panama | collected 2016-02-17 | reverse complement strand
GCTGTCCTCGACAGCAGGGGGCGTATCCTCTACACGACCGGAGAATTCGATTCCGCCCGGAGCACCGATCCGCAGGAGATCGTGAAATTCCTCGACACATGGAAACCTAAGCAGAGCTGACCACGGCCTGCCATCGCGGAAAACGGACAGCACACAGTCAAGGACCGGTAGGAAAAGTTACGCTGTTAATATGCTGTTATTCGCTGTTCCTAAAAGCCGAATTCGCGGGATTTCGGCGAAGATCAGTAACAATTGCGTTAATTTAAAAAAATACCCTGTTATTTTCGCTGTTCTTAGCTTTTGGCCCATGTTGCCTCCTCGAAACTCGCAGGCGAAAACAATAAAGAAGCTCGAGCGCGGCTCTGACCATCCAGTGTCCGGAGTTCAGGTAGAAACCTCATGGATTCCCGCTTCGTCGCCTTTCTCGGTATCGCTGCTCTGCTCACGATCATCCCCGGAGCTGACACGGGGCTGGTCACAAAGAACGCAATCACGCGTGGGCGCACCGCCGCATTCTTCACGACGTTTGGAATCTGCCTTGGGTGTTTGTGTCACGCCACCGCCTCGGCTCTAGGTCTCTCAGTCGTCCTGCGCGAGTCGGCACGCCTCTATGACTGGGTGAAATTGGTTGGCGCTGGATATCTGGTGTACATCGGAGTTCGGGCGTTGTGGGCGTCGCGCAAGCCTTACTTGGTCGAACCTGAAGTCGGATTCAGAGCGGAGCAGACATTGGGAGTTTGGGTCAGCTTCATCGAGGGTTTATTCACCAATTTGCTGAATCCCAAAGTGGCCATTTTCTATTTGACCTTCTTGCCGCAATTCATCGCGCCGGGAGAAAACGTTTTTAGGAGATCGTTGTTCCTCGCGAGCATTCACGTTCTCATGGGACTAGTGTGGCTCTGCAGCTACGCGATGTTGCTGGACCGAATGAGGGCGATCCTGACCAGGCCGTCCGTCAGGCGCAGACTCGAAGCCTTTACTGGAGCAGTTCTGGTGGCCTTCGGCCTGCGGCTGGCAATAGAACGCAGATAACGGCCTCTATCCTGCTGGAAAACGACGTCAACATCGGTGAGAATACGTGTCAAAGCAAGTTTTTCTGCGACGGTAGGCTGAACCGAGGAAAACCCACGAATGAAGACGGTATTCGTCGTAGGCGCGGGGCCGGCAGGACTTTTCGCGGCACAAAAAATCGCGCAGGCTGGCCATCAGGTTGTCATCCTTAATCGCGACATCAAGCCAGGCGGCCTGGCCGAGTACGGAATTTATCCCACAAAAGACAAGATGAAAGTTGGGTTGCGCAAGCAGTTCGCCAAGGTCCTGGCCTTGCCCAACGTCCACTATTTCGGACATGTATGCGTGGCGGAGCAGGGATGTCTCTGCATTGACGAGCTCCGCGAGTTCAATCCTTCGGCCATTGTTTTTGCCGTTGGCGCGCAGGGAACCAAGAAGCTCGGTCTCGAAGGCAGCTCGGCGCGCGGCGTTTATTCCGCCAAAGATTTCGTTTACTTCTACAACCAGTTACCGCCGTTCGCGTCGCAGGATTTTTCTACCGGCAAGCGTATCGCAGTTATTGGCATGGGCAATGTTGCCGTGGATCTTGCTCACTGGCTGCTTGTGGATGCACCACAGAAGCCGAACGAGGTGATTGTCGTCGCCCGTCGTGGACCATTCGAGGCGAAGTTCGATCAGAAAGAATTCGCTTTCGTAGACAAGTATCTCGACCGCGAGGCATTCCTGCGGGAGTTGCAACGAATCCAACCGCAATTGTCAGCCGTGGGTCAGGACATCAACAAGGTCCCTGATGACACATTTCCCATTTTGGCTAAGCCTGCAGGCGAACGGCCGGGACCTGGACGTCTGCTGTTTCGTTTCCTGAGTTCGCCATCCTCGATTCACACAGATAGTGATGGCCGCATTAACCGACTCCGAGTGAGCGAGAATGTTCTTGTGCAGCGTGACGGCAACATGGCCTGTAAAGCGACAGAACAGACTGCAGATCTTGACGTTGATACCATGATCTTCGCCATCGGCGATGCTGCCGATCCCAGCGTAGGATTGCCCTGCGGTCCTGAAGGGTACCTAATCAATCCGGATACTGCGGATCCGCAGCGGGCAGCCTATGAGGTTTTCGACAAAGAGCAAAGCTGCGCGATGGAAGGCGTTTACGTCGTAGGCTGGGCGCGCAAAGCAAGCGAAGGGTTGGTTGGTATAGCGCGTCATGATGCCGAAGTTGGCGCCGTGCACGTGCTCAAGTATCTGGAGAGCGCTCCTGAAAAAGATTCAGCCGCTCCTGTTGAAATCAGGCAGAGCATCGAGTCCAAAGGTGTTCGCGTGGTCGACAAGGCCGATCTCGAGCATCTCGCTAAAGCAGAAGAGGAGCAAGCTCGAACCAAAGGAATTGCCTGGTTCAAGTTCTCCGATGACGAAGCCATGCTGGCATCTATCGACGAACAGAAAGAGCGCTCCGGTGGAGCAGTCGCGGCCACTTCAAACTAATTGAGGCCAGATGGCCATTCGCTTGGTTTTGTGTCTCGCTTTGTTGATCCCTTTCGTGTCGAACTCACCCGCATCCAGCCCGGACATCGCGCCGAAAATCGATGCCATCTTCAAGCCCCTCATCTCGGGCGACTCTCCGGGATTTGCGGTAGGTGTGATGCGAAACGGGCAACCGATCTTCTCTAGCGGCTACGGCCTTGCCGATCTGAATACGAAAATCTCGATCACGCCTCAGACTGGCTTCCGTCTAGCATCCGTTACGAAGCAGTTCACAGCGATGGCTGTAATGATGCTCGTGCACGACGGCAAGCTGCGCTATAACGAGATGCTTACCGAGATATTTCCGGATTTTCCGGCCTACGGAAGCAAGATTATGGTTCGCAGTCTTCTAAACCACACTTCCGGCCTGAAGCATTACGAGGAGATCTATGAGAAAGAGACGGCTGGAGCTCCGCGTGACAAGATTCGCCAGCTTCACGATGCAGACGTGCTCCAAATTCTCGAGCAACAAACCTCAGGCTCGTTCCCTCCGGGTGAACGTTGGGAGTATAGCAATTCCGGATATGCAGTGTTGGCCATGATTGTGGAGCGAATTTCCGGCAAGTCCTTTCCTGAATTCTTGCGACAGCGCATTTTCGAGCCGCTCGGAATGAATAATACTGTTGCCTATGTAAACGAAAAGAATGAAGTCCCGAATCGGGCCTTTGGCTATCGCAGAGCCGCGGATGGCAAAGGGTGGACGTTTTCCGATCAGAGCCCTACTTCTGCCGTCCTCGGCGACGGCGGAGTTTATACCTCGATCGAGGACATCGCCAAATGGGATAAGGCACTTTCAGCGCATACTTTGCTCAGTGAGAAAGAGATGGAGCCAGCGCTAACGCCTGTGCGTGTCGAAGGAGGAGTCAAGCTTTCCGATGGCAGCGAATCCGAATACGGTTTTGGATGGTTTCTCGATCCGTACAAGGGTCATCGCAGGATGTGGCACGACGGCGACACGAGCGGCTTCCACACTTCGATTCAGAGGCTGGTCGACGACAACCTCACGGTAGTGGTTCTCGCCAATCGGACCGATGTCAATCCGCGCGAGTTGGCCTTGAGAGTGGTTGATCTGTATTCGAAGTGACCTGTGTACGGAACAGGATTTGGACTGTCTCCCTGCTTGCGAGCCAGTCCAGCTCAAACTCGATCCAGTTGCCTGTAACACTGTGTTTACATAGGCGCTGTTCTCGATTTCTGCAGATCGAGCGTCTTAACTCGTTTTCTTCAGTTCTGCCAGAATTTGATCAGCGCTTCTAACGTCGGGAACAGATCTACTCACCTGACGAAAGACTTCGCGTCCGTTCTCATCAACGATTAGCGTAGCCCGCAACGCGATGTCCTGCCCGTCGTGGCCTTTGGGGTGTAACAGTCCATACTGCTGAATTACCTTTGCGCCGGGATCGCTCAGAACAACAACGTTCTTATTGGCGACGTCGTTCCACACCTTGCGGCTGTGCGCCTCATCATCAATGCTAATAGCTATAACTTGCGCGTTTTGAGCATCGAAGTCAGCCTTCCGCTGCGCGAACTCGCGCAGTTGCTTCATGCAGAATGGTCACCAGTATCCGCGATAGAAATAGAGCACGACCTTATGGCCGCGCTGGGAGGCCAGATTGAAATCCTTGCCGGTAGCGTCCTTCAAAGTGAAGTCAGGAGCGGCCTGCTGAGTAGCGCTGGCAATCTGTGCTTTCGGATAGACGTAGAGGCCGGCAACGACCAATACAACGAGCACGACAACCACCACGCTAACCCCAGTCAGAATTTTCTTGAGCATTGCTCCCGATTGTGCCCCAGAAGCGAGCCTTGTGTCGACCTGAAAGAGGCCGTGCTGGCTGGATTCTCAATGTGTTACGGCTCTGCGCATAATGTTTTCAATATGGCCGCGATGTAGCTTTCCCGTCCGAATCGAAGGTCCAAAAGGTCAGTTCCCAGAAAGATACCTGTCATACCCAACCATTCCCGTTAGTAACTTCCGCAGCGTAAGGAAGAGCAGAATAATGTGCTTGTGAGTCGCGACCAAACACTCCTGGCTCTGACCGTGGTGGCTATTGCCATTGGCATATTCATGTTGCGTCAAGCCAATGGCCAGTCGAACAGTGCCCCCGAGATGAGCGCCGCCGCCTCGACTTATGCCAGCGGTCCACCGGCGACTCCGGCGGCTTCGCCTCTTCCTGAAGAAAGTGCGCTTGGAACGGCCTTTGAAGTGATCCCAAAAGATCGATCTGCTGAAGAAGCCGAGATTATTAACTACGCAAAGAACGCCCCGGTCTCAATGCTTGATTCTTCTCTCCCGCATCAGTCTGCGGGCTATTGGATTCCCCGGGCAGCGGGCGCTTACTCGCGATTGCGTTGGGACGTGAACGACTGCGCTACGCCTCGCAAACGCAGTGATTCCACTCCAGTCTGCGCTCAGGCCAACATTGAATTCACGAATGGAACCAGATTCGAGGCACTCCTGTTACTTGGTTCACGTTCTCTTGAGCCTGCAACAACAGTGAAGTATGTGCAGCCCTCCCTGCTTTGGGCGTTTTATAAGAAGCGGCGTGGAGCAGTGGTACCGGCTCCCCTGGGACTGCTGCAACGACTCTCCCAGGAAGTAGATTAGTTCCTCCCACCCCACCCCACCGCACCGACACAGCCGTTCATTCTCAATTAGTGTCGATATCGCATCCTGGCTGTATTCTGTCCCACTATGTCTACATACATTGGTGCCATCGACCAGGGCACCACAAGCACTCGTTTCATCGTCTTCGACCGGGCAGGACGAATCGTCGCCTCAGCGCAGCGAGAGCATGAGCAGATCTACCCACGGCCAGGATGGGTAGAACATGACGCGGAAGAGATTTGGCGCAGAACGTTGCAGGTCATTGAGGAAGCGATGGCTGAGCGTGCGTTGCGCCCCAAGGACTTTGCGGCGATCGGAATTACCAACCAGCGTGAAACTACCATCCTTTGGGATCGCAAAACGGGTGCTCCTGTGGCGAACGCGATCGTTTGGCAAGATACGCGAACTGAGCAGTATCTGGCACAGTTCGCAGCCAGTGAGGATTCAGTTCGCGGCAAGACCGGCCTGCCACTCTCAACGTACTTCAGCAGTCTGAAGGTCCGATGGCTGCTCGACAACGTCAAGGAATTGCGTGATCGCGCTGCTGCGGGAGAGATCCTGTTTGGAACGATCGATTCATTTCTGGCCTGGCGGCTCACTGGTGGCACTTACGGAGGAGCGCACTTCACAGACGTTACCAACGCCAGCCGCACCCAACTGCTGAACCTCCGCACCTGCGACTGGGACCATGAACTGCTGCAAACCTTCGATATCCCGAAACAGATTCTGCCGCAGGTTCGCCCTAGCTCAGAAAAGTACGGAACCGTATGTCTCAACGCACTCAACGGAGTTCCGCTTGCGGGAGTGCTCGGAGATCAACAAGCGGCACTTGTGGGTCAAACCTGCTTTCAGCCTGGTGAAGCAAAAAACACTTATGGCACTGGGTGCTTTCTGCTGCTTAACACCGGCAGGGAACCTGTACTCTCAAGGCATGGACTGCTCACAACTATTGCATACCAATTCGGCGAGGAGCCTCCGCTATATGCCTTGGAAGGCAGTGTCGCCATTACCGGCGCCCTGGTGCAATGGATGCGGGACAATCTGAGCTTGATCCAATCCAGCAGCGACATCGAAATGCTCGCGCGCACCGTCAGCGACAACGGTGGAGTCTACTTCGTTCCTGCTTTCTCCGGCCTATTTGCGCCCTACTGGAAGGCCGGTGCTCGTGGCGTGATCGCCGGACTCACGCGTTACGCCAATAAGGGTCACCTTGCTCGCGCCGTGCTCGAAGCCACCGCCTTCCAGACGCGTGAGGTTGTTGAGGCGATGGAACAAGACAGCGGAAAGCTAGTTGATGTTGTGCGCGTTGATGGAGGGATGGTTGCCAACGATTTGCTCATGCAATTTCAGGCCGACATCCTGAATCGGGAAATCGTGTTGCCACGTGTGAAGGAAACCACTGCTTTAGGCGCTGCTTTTGCGGCGGGGCTCGCCGTGGGGTTCTTCAAGGATCTCGATGAACTTCGCGCAACCTGGTCGATTGACCGCCGTTGGAATCCGCAAATGGACTCAAGCAGCCGCGAAGGTCTTTACCGCAACTGGAAGAAAGCAGTGACGCGATCGATGGATTGGATCGATTAAGAACGGAGCTCAGGGCACCTCGACGGCTAATCGCTTCGGACCTTGAACATGGGAAGGTTATCGTTTGCGCCTACAGACACCCCGGCGAGGGGTGTCCCGTTTGCGCCACATTTGGCGGCAGGATGTTGTCTCGTGCAATAAAAACGGCCCCGCTTCCGAAGCAGGGCCAAGGGGCAGTGCAAACTTGGTCTATTGCGGGGGCGGCGGCATCCCGGGACCGCCTTCGCGGTGCATCTTGAAAAACATCTTCTGCATTCGCTCCTTTGTCACGGCTTGCAGCTTCTTCCACTGGTCGGGCGTGAGCACATTGCGGAAAGCCAACGACATCACTGTGTATTCGTTTTCCATCGTGTTACGGGCGTTCTGGAGCGCCGACATTTGTTGCAGCACCTGACCTTGATCTGGCCGATCCTGCTCCAACAGGTCGCTTAACTTCCCTTCTTCGATTTCGACATTCCCCTTATACTGAATCAGGTTCGGGCGATGGCTGGCGAAGATCTGATTGAGCTGCTGCTTCTGCGCATCCGTCAAATTGATGGCCGTTGCGATCTCGGAATTGCGCCACCAGTCGTGTCCAAACCCACCCATACCTGGCATGCCGCCCATGACGATTCGCATCTTGTGCTCTGGGCCGGGCTGGTCGGGCGAAGGTGGGGTGTCGCTTTGCGCTACGGCAAGTCCGGTGGTCAGCAGCAAAACGCTCAGGAAGTAAGAGAGTGTTTTCATTGTTGGGTCCTTGTACGTGCGTGCGAAGTGTTGTGAGTCGTGCGTTCTCCGTCGATGCCACCCATCTCACCAACCAACAGGCTGGCAGGCTGGAGCGCGTCCGGCAGATCCTGATCGAGACGGGCTTCAATGTCGCTAATCAGCGCCGCGTCAGAGATTGTTTGAGCCGGGGGACCGGAAACGATCGTCGGCGAAGTACTCCTGAAATTCAGGAACAAAAAGATCACGAGGATCACCGCAAGCGCGGATGTTGCGAGGGCAAAGCTGACATTCCGTCCGGCGGTCTTCTTGATCTGCGCCTCCAAAATGCGCTGCTGGATACTGCGCGACTGGCGCCCCCAGTCGATCGCTGAGCGACCACCGCTATAAACCACGTCCTGTTTCAAGCTCGCGAGCCTATCGCGATAGATCGACATCTGCTCCCAGCACTGCGGGCAAATCTCCAAATGGCCCGCCGTCCGAGGACTGCGTTCGCCCGTCGCTGCCGCCGTAAGTTCTTCGTCGCTAAGATGAATGGAAATCATTGCTGTTCTCCTTCCCGCCAGTTGCGCAGGTTCATCATCGCCCGGTGCAGATGCGACTTTACTGTTCCCGGCCTGCGGTTTGTGGCCCGCGAAATCTCTTCAATCGACATTCCTTCTACAGCGCTTAGCAGCAGGGCATCACGCTGCGGTGTCGTGAGCCGCTGGATCCTTCGTGAGACGCGTTCCAACCGCTCGCGCCGCAACAGATGCTCCTCTGGAGTCGATGCGGGATCGGGGACCTGTTCGGCCTGACTCTGTTGCGGCTCAGAGGCATCGAAGCGAATCAGCTTTCGCCACATTGCAAAGCGGCGATTGCGAAAATGATCGCGGACGAGATTGATCGCGATCCGCGCCAGCCAAGTGAATACCTGGCAGTCCCCGCGAAACCCCTTCTGCTTCTGGAAGGCGCGGATAAAGCACTCCTGCGTAATCTCTTCCGCCAGATCAGCCTCGCCGGTCTGCGCCAACACGAGGCGGTACACCCGCTGCTGGTACAGGCGTATGAATTCGTCAAAATCGGCGAATGGCGATTCTGCTTCGGTCTTCGCTCCCGCCGGCGCTGCCGCTTGCAGCATACTCATCGTTCCGATGAACTCCCCGTCACTTGATATGGACGAATTCCTGAGACCTGGGTTTACATGAAAAACAAGACACGGATCGGACGGATGTTCTCCGGAATCTTGCTCAACACGTTTCTAATGGTCCCAAACTCATGTGCTGATTCGTTTAATCCGTTAAATCCGTGCATTAGTTTTGCGTTTTGTCCTTTCCGCGCCTTGATTCCCTGAATTCCACAGCGAGATTTCTTGCAATATCGCCATGTTTTCGTGGTACTTTCGTCTAAACTTCGCCTCGGGGTAGATGCGAATGGGACTGCTTCTTGCCAGCGTCGTTGCTTTAGCAGTTGGGATTGCCGGTACATATGTATTTTTGCACGCTCGAATTGCAGTTTCCGCAGAGCGTATTCGCAATCTTGAGCAGCGGCTGGAGCAGTCTCAGATCGAGTCCCAGGGGATTGGTGCGGATCTCGCAGCCAAGAACGCCGAAATGCTGGCGACATCCAGAGAGTTGTCGGCGGCTAAGGCGGAACTTGCAGCCGAGCGCGAAGCAGCGCTCGACAAACTGGCGTTGGTGCAGCAGAGCGAGAAGCGCCTGTCTGAATCCTTCGATCTTCTCGCTGCGCGAGCCCTCAAAGAAAACGCGTTTGAATTTCTGAAGCTTGCGAAGAATCAGTTCGAGCAGGAACAGAGGATTGCCTCCGGTGATCTCGGCACGAAGAAGGAGGCGATTGATGCTCTGCTCCAAACTGCGAGTTCCTCACTCAAGCAACTCGACGAGCAGATTCGCTCCAGTGATGTTGAACGCAAACAAGCTGCGGCCGCTCTCGGGCAACAGATCACTTCGCTTGTGGACTTGCAGCATCGCCTCTCTGACGAAACTCGACGCTTGTCCCGTGCGCTGGAGCGTCCCACAGTGCGTGGCAACTGGGGTGAAGTGCAGTTGCGCCGCGTGGTCGAATTTGCAGGCATGATCGAGCACTGCCACTTCGAGTCGCAGAAGACGTTCTCCGATGACGATGGCAACCGTCTGCGTCCCGATCTAGTCGTGCATATGCCTAACGGGCGGGTGATCGCCGTTGATGCCAAAGTCTCGCTGGATGCTTTCACCAAAGCCGCCAACTCCGATCAGGATCACGAAGTTCGCACGCATCTGGAACAGCATGCTGCGCAAGTCCGCAAGCATGTTGACGATCTGGCGTCGAAGGCATACTGGCAACAGTTTCCGAACTCACCTGATTTCGTTGTGGCCTTTATGCCAAGCGAAGCACTGCTGAGCGCTGCCTTGCAAACAGACTCCGCGCTCCTCGACGACGCTGCGCAAGCCAAAGTTCTGCTGGCTACACCGCTCACTCTGATTGCATTACTGAAAGCCGTGCATTGCGGCTGGCGTGAAGACAAGCTCGCCAAGAACGCCGAGGAGATCAGCGCGATCGGTCGTCTGCTTTACTCCCGCCTGGTCACACTGGGAACTCATCTCTCCAAGTTGGGAGACAACATCGATCGCACGGTAGCTACCTACAATCAGGTGATTGGGTCCATCGAAAGAAGCGCCTTCCCGGCGGCTCGGAGGTTCGAGCAGTTAGGAGCATCTTCCAGCGACGTTCTCCCTGAACTAGAGTTCGTCGAGCATTTGACTCGGCCATTGCAGTCTCCGGAATGGAAGCAACCCGACTCGAACGAGGACCATTTGGATTTCAACAGCCTTGCCCTCACGGAAGGCAGCGGCAAACCCTCCTAACGCCCAAATTCGACTCGCTGCGGCATAATGAATGTAGGCCTCTGGGCGAGAGCTATCCGCCCGTTCTGGTCTGCATTTGAATAATGAACCCTGCGAACCCAGCAAAGGAAACCACTGTCGCTACCGCGCCTGCAGCTCCGGCAGTCCCGTCGAACTTTATTCGCGACATCGTTGTTCGCGACCTCGAAACCAACAAATTTGACGGAAAAGTGCAGACTCGCTTTCCTCCCGAGCCCAATGGGTACCTCCACCTGGGACACGCGAAATCGATTTGTCTGAACTTCGGGCTGGCTGCCGAGTTTGGGGGTAAAACCAACCTGCGCTTCGACGACACCAATCCAGAGAAGGAAGAGCAAGAGTACGTAGACTCCATGATTCGCGACGTGCGCTGGCTGGGCTTCGATTGGGAAAATCGGATGTTCTATGCGTCTGACTATTTCGATCAGCTCTATGCCTGGGCGGTGCAGTTGATCAAAGGGGGCAAGGCGTACGTCGATGACCTCAGCGCCGAAGAGATCCGCAAGACACGTGGGACGCTAACCGAGCCAGGACAAAATAGCCCGTACCGGAATCGTTCTGTCGAGGAGAACCTCGACCTATTCGAGCGTATGCGCAAAGGCGAATTTTCCGACGGTTCGCGCACTTTGCGAGCGAAGATCGACATGACATCGCCGAATCTGAACATGCGCGACCCGGTGATGTATCGCATTCTCCATGCTGAGCATCACCGCACCGGCAACAAGTGGTGCATTTATCCGCTCTACGATTTTGCCCACGGCCAGTCTGATTCTTTGGAGCATGTTACCCATTCGATTTGTACTCTGGAATTCGAGGACCATCGTCCGCTCTATAACTGGTATATCGAACAGCTCGGCATCTTTCATTCGCAGCAGATCGAATTTGATCGACTTAGCCTGACGTACACGGTGCTCAGCAAACGCAAGCTTTTGCAGCTGGTGAACGAAGGACATGTGCGGGGATGGGATGATCCGCGAATGCCAACCCTCTCGGGAGTTCGCCGACGTGGATATACACCTGAAGCACTGCGGAACTTTTGCAGTTCAATTGGCGTGTCAAAAACGAACGGCACCATCGAGCTTGCCATGCTCGAGCATTTCCTCCGCGAGGACCTCAACAAGCGTGTGCCGCGCGTGATGGCGGTGCTGCGTCCGCTGAAACTGGTGATCGACAGCTATCCGGAAGGACAGGTTGAGCAGATGGATGCGATCAACAATCCCGAGGACGCAGGAGCCGGAACGCGGAAGGTCCCATTCTCGCGCGTGCTGTACATCGAGCGCGACGATTTCCGCGAGAATCCGCCAAGACAGTTCTACCGTTTGTCGCCGGGACGCGAAGTGCGGTTGCGTTACGGCTACCTGGTGACCTGCACCAGCGTGGTAAAGGACGCCAGTGGGGAAGTGCTTGAAGTGCATTGTACTTACGATCCCGCGACACGAGGCGGCAATACTCCTGAAGGGCGCAAAGTGAAGTCGACAATCCACTGGGTCTCCGCAGCACATGCAATCAACGCCGAGGTGCGTGTTTACGACAATCTGTTTGCGAAAGAAGATCCCAATAAAGTTGAGGAAGGCAAAAACTGGACGTCCAACCTAAATCCGAATTCGCTCGAAGTGATTCGCGATGCCAAGCTTGAGCCTTCGCTTGCAAATGCGGAATCAGGCACTCGATACCAGTTCGAGCGTCTGGGATATTTCTGCGTGGATCTCGACTCGAAGCCAGGCGCTCCAGTATTCAATCGAACGGTCGCTCTCAAAGATACGTGGGCAAGGGTGGAGAAGCGGAGCGCATGACAAGCGGGGATGTCCTGATCTCGGGTCGTAGCGTTCGTGAAGGGCTGTTATCAGGATACGGCTAGCCACCCGCGGAAATGCACGTCTAAGAGATGAAATACTGCGCACCTTGTAAGCTCAGTGAGCGCATAGGAGACTAAATGCGTCTATTCAATCCTGTAACCGTCGCCGCGCTTTTCTCGGTGGGAATGTTTGCCGCGGATAACTCAACCCCCCGAGGTGTCTACATCGGCGACATAAACAAATCAGTCAATCCGTGCGTGAACTTCTTCGATTATGCGAACGGTGCGTGGCGTCAAGAGAACCCAATTCCAGCGACCATGGTGCGCTGGAGTCGACGTTGGGAATCGGGCGAGACTAACAAAGATGTATTGCACGGCATCCTCGAAGAGACGGCGACTGAATCTGCACATGCAAAGCGCGGTTCCACCGATCAGTTAGTGGGCGACTACTACGGCGCGTGTATGGACGAGAAGACCGTCGAGCAGCGAGGCATGGAGCCGATACGTCCGGATCTTGATCTGATCAAGTCGATGAAGTCACGTTCCGACCTCCAGAAGATAATTACTCACCTCAACGAGGAAGCTTTATTTGCACCGTTCGCATTTGGCTCGAACCCCGATCGGCACGAACCCACGAATGTGATCGCCGATTTCGAAGCGTCCGGACTCGGCCTGCCCGACCGTGACTACTATTTCAAAGACGACGAGAAATCCAAGGAGACACGGCAGAAGTATTTAGAACACATCGCTGCTACTTTCCGCCTCGCTGGCTCGAACGCAACAGAGGCCAACGCCGCTGCGCAGACAGTGATGAAGATGGAAACCGCACTTGCCGGAGCGTCGCTGACGAATGTCGAACTGCGAGATCCCAAGGCCACCGATCACAAGATGACAGTGGCGGATGCTCAGAAGCTGAGTCCAAACTTCCAGTGGCAGGGCTACTTCTCCGATCTGAAAGTCGACAGCAAGGTTCCATTCAATGTAGGCGAGCCCAAGTTTCTCGTCGAGGTCGATAAGCAGCTCTCAAACACGTCGATTACGGATTGGAAGACGTATCTCACCTGGCATGTGCTGCGTACGGCGTCACCATATCTATCTGCCAAGTTCGTTGATGAAGACTTCGCGTTCAATCAGAAGTATCTGAACGGCGCGCAGGAGATGAAGCCGCGCTGGAAGCGTTGTGCTGAGTCGGAAGATAGTTTGCTTGGCGAAGCGTTGGGCAAGAAATACGTTGAGAAGGTCTTTCCACCGGAAGCGAAGATGCGCGTGCAGGACATGGTAAAGAACATTCTCGCCGCCTTGCATGACGACATTGAGCAACTCACTTGGATGAGTCCCGAAACGAAACAGAAGGCGCTGCTCAAGCTATCTACGTTCAATCCCAAGATCGGCTATCCAGATAAGTGGAAGGATTACTCCAGCGTAAAGATCACTCGCACTTCGTACATGGGCGATGTGATCGAAGCTTCCAAGTTCGCGGTGCGCGACGATCTGAATCTGATTGGTAAACCAGTGGACCGCGGTCGCTGGGGAATGACTCCTCCAACGTCGAATGCTTACTACAATCCGCTGCTGAATGAGATCGTCTTTCCCGCCGGAATTCTCGTGCCGCCACTCTTTGATGTGAAGGCAAATGATCCGGTCAACTATGGCTCAATCGGACCGATCATTGGACACGAGATCTCGCACGGCTTCGACGATCAAGGCGCGCAGTTTGACGAGGTTGGGCGCCTTCACGATTGGTGGACGCCGGCCGACTACAAAACCTTCCAGACGCGCGCTCAATGCGTCGTCGACCAATTCAACAGCTACACCATCGAAGGCGGCATGCATCACAACGGCAAGCTCGTACTCGGAGAGAGCATTGGCGACTTAGGCGGCCTTCGCCTCGGCTATCTCGCACTAGAGAAATCGATGGAAGGCAAGCCGCGGGCGCCAGAGGTTGACGGATTCACGCCTGAACAGCAGTACTTCATTGCCTGGGGTCAGGTGCGTGGGGACGAGATTCGTCCGGAAACGCAGCGGCAGATGGTGCTAACCGATCCGCATCCGATCGGCAAGTATCGTGTCATCGGTCCGATGAGCAATATGCCGGAATTTCAGAAGGCTTTTTCTTGCAAAGAAGGCGATCCGATGGTGAGGTCGGCAGATCAGCGCTGCGCAATCTGGTAAACGCTGTAGTCAAAGATGGGAACGCCGGGCATTCCCACGCGGCGTTTTCAAGTAGCCAGTTACCTAAACCCTCTCTCTTTTACATTATCGATCGCGGTGCTTCTCGTACGCAGTTTTCTTGGCCTGTCCAGGCGGGACGTGATCGTTATGCCATCCATTCTTTTTGCCTTGTTCCCAGCCGGAGTGGCGATCGCGCTCATGATTGCGGAAGGGATCGTGATGATCGGCATGATGTTCGCGCCGCCAACGAGCCTCTCGCTCATGCCGTAGCCGCTGTGCGCGCTCTTCTCGCTCGCGACGAAGGTGCTGCTCGCGTTCTTCGCGCGAGTGCTGACGCGCCCCATCATGATCGCGATCGGCATCGCGCACATGTTGACCGCTGTTGTGCTCGCCTTGGTAATCGCGAGCCGAAGCCGGCATGGCGCACAGCGCAACAAACAAAGGGGCTGCCAAAAGGTAAGGAAGTTTCATAGTCTCTTCCTCATCTAAGGAGCACTCGTTGTGCCGACTGGTGTCGACTCATAATCAGAGACTTACGTCGTCGGCGCTCTGCGCGGGCTGAAATTTTTACATCAGGGTGCTGCGCAATCTTCGCAGTACTGAAGTACATGAACCATCGGAAATCGCTGGTCCACCGGCAACATCTCGTTCAGAAGTGTCTACGCAGTTAGAGCTGCTCTATTCATAGCGCAGTGCAACGATCGGACTAACCTGTGTTGCGTGACGCGCTGGAACGAACGTGGCTAGAAGAGCTACTGCAACGAGTATGAAAATGACCGCGCCGAAAGTTATCGGATCGGTTGCGCTTACTCCATAGAGCAAACTTCCCATCAATTGGGTTAGGCCAAGAGCGGCAACGATACCAATACCTACACCAATCAGAGTGAGTCGTGTTCCTTGTCCAAGTACGAGCCCAAGTACATTGCCGCGCTGCGCTCCCAGAGCCATGCGGATCCCGATCTCATGCGTTCGCTGCGCCACGCCATAGGCGATTACGCCGTAGATCCCAACTGCAGTGAGTACTAACGCAATCGCAGCAAAAAGTCCGAGCACAAACATCACGAATCGAGAACGCGACAGGGAATCGGATAAGAGCTGATCCATGCTGGCGACAGAGGCCATCGGCAGTTCTGAGTCTATCTGATGTAGTTCATATCGAATTGGTGAAACCAGAGACAACGGAGCATTTGATGAACTAACCAGGATGGTCATGCGCGAGTAAGGCAGCTCCGGCATCGGCCAGTATGCGTTTGGCTTGGCCTCCTCTCCCGGGCCCATCTGGTGAACGGAGCCGCAAACGCCGATGATCTCAGAAGGGTTCGCTTCGTCGACCTTGTCATCGCGCATGTGGATTACCACTCTCTTACCTAACGGGTTTTCTCCAGGCAAATGTTTGTCGACGAAAGCCTGATTCACAATCACTACGCGGCGGACTTCGTTCAACTCAGCGTCGCTAAACGTTCGTCCGGCGAGAATAGGAATGCGCATCGTGGCGAAGTAATCAGGGCCTACGACGCGAACTCCCGAAACGGGACCTTCCGATATCGGTACCTGTGGCTGGCCGAGAATGTGGACTCCCGTCGCCGCTCCCAATCCGGTCAGCGGAGGATAATTCTCCATGCTTACGGATCGAACACCGGGAACGCGACGAATGCGTGCCAGCAGCTCTTTGAAGAAAGCCACCTGAAGCTCGTCTTTGCCATACTTGGAACGCGGCAGCGTTACTTGGAACGTAAGCAGGTTCCGACTCTCAAATCCCGGGTTAACCCCAGCTAGACGAACAAAGCTGCGAATGAGCAATCCCGAACCTGCAAGCAGGACGAGCGCCAGTCCCATCTGCCCTACAACTAGGGCGTGTCGTAGAAGTCCGCGCCGCCCACCCACTGGGGAACTGCGTGTCTCATCTTTCAGAGTTTCTGCAATCGTTGAATGAGAGGCGACATATGAAGGCAAAATGCCAAACAGCAAACTAGAAAGGAGAGTAGCCGCGGCGGAGAAGCTCAATAATCTGATATCGACAGATACGGAGTTCAAACCCAACAGGCCCTTCGGACTTGCTGCCAGTAAGGCATTCGTGCCCCAGAGTGCCAGCAGTAATCCTAGAATCCCACCGACAGCTCCGAGCAACAGACTTTCAGTCAGCAACTGCCGTGCGACTCGCCAGCGGCTCGCGCCAATCGCTGAGCGAATCGCGATCTCCTTTTCCCTCTTGGCCGCGCGTGCCAGCAAGAGACCAGACACATTCGCGCAGGCGATGAGCAGTACAAAGGCGACAGCGCAAAACAAGGTAATAAGAGCCGGCCGCAGGTCGCCCGATAATTGCTCACGGATAGAAACCACCGTCGCACCCCAATGCGCATTCGTGTCTGGATGCTGCTGCTGCAATCGCCAGGCGATCGTGCGCATCTGGTCTTGCGCCTGTGCGAGCTTCACACCAGGCTTCATGCGCGCGACTACCGTGAGATACCGTCCGAGCCCTTGTTTGCGATCTCCAAATGATTGCGGAACCACCCAGGGCGACCACATCTGCGGCTTGGCGCCGGTCAGTGTTCCATCCTTGACATACAGATTGAAATCCTTCGGCGCCACGCCAACTACAACTTGAGGCTTCCCATTGATGTCGATGGCTTTGCCGATCAGGTAGGGATCGCCGCCAAACCGTTCTTTCCAGAAACCATAGTCCAGAATTACGACATCATCTTTGCCTTGCTTCCAGTTGTCTTCTGTAAATCCACTGCCCACAATGGGATTGACACCGACAACGTGGAAGAAACCTGCCGTGACGTTCTGCACCACGACCTGCTCAGGATCCCCATTGCCAGTGAGATTTACGCGGGTATCCGCCATCGCGGCCATGCTCTCGAAGACCGAATTCTGGCGTTGCCAATCGGTAAAATTCGCAGGCGCGACAACGTTGTGTGGATGGGAATGCCTGATGCTGTTCTCCCAAACGACTACAAGTTTCGCAGGATCGTTGTAGGGCAGAGGGCGCAATAAGAGAGCGTCAACCACTGAAAAGATCGCAGTCGTCGCTCCCATCCCAAGTGCCAGAGTCAATATGGCGACAATCGTGAAGCTCGGGTTCTTGCGCAGCATGCGAACGCCATATCGCAGATCCTGAATCGAAGTTTCTACGAAGCCCACTCCTCGCGCTTCTCGGACGTCCTCTTTGATCTTGTCTTCTCCTCCGATAGTGAGGCGAGCGCGACGTTCCGCTTCTGCGCGTGGAAGGCCGCTGGCCACGTACTTCTCAACCTGACGCTCGAAGTGGAAGCACAGTTCTTCGTTCATCTCCTCTTCCACTCGGTTACGCTGAAAGAAGGAACGTAGACGAAATAGCAAGTCGCTGAGCATGGGTCTCCTACGTGGTCTCGAGAATTTGGGCGACAGCAGTGGTGAGCCTTCGCCACGAGTCTTGCTCGGTTTCGAGTTGTGTACGTCCTGCTCGAGTGAGTTCGTAATACTTCGCCCGCCGGTTGTTCTCCGACGCTCCCCACCGAGCTTTGATCCAACCACGACGCTCCAGGCGGTGCAGTGCCGGATAGAGGGATCCCTGCTGCACCTGCAAAACTTCTTTCGAAATCTGCTGGATTCGCTCGGAAATTGCCCAGCCATGCAGGGGCTCGAGAGTCAGGGTTTTCAAGATCAATAAGTCCAACGTGCCTTGCGGAAGGTCTATACGAGACATGGATGTATTCCCCTCGTACTTCTACAGAAGACTATCGTGCTTGTTGTAGAAGTACAAGGGGAGACCCTTCTCGACCCGCTATTCCGGTGTCGGCCGTTCTGCTAGCCTTTTGCGTATGAGCTTCTCGCCCATAGCCGCTGATTTATCGGAGACCGTCCTGGCATCCGAGCCCTTGCTCCGCCAAGTCCGCAATGCGGACGCTACATTTCATCCGGCTCCGGGAAAATGGAACAAGAAAGAAATTCTTGGTCACTTGATCGACTCGGCGGCAAATAATCATCAGCGTTTTGTTCGGGCTGCAGCACAAGGCAGCTTGGATTTCCCCGGCTACGAGCAAGAAAAGATGGTTGCAGTGCAGAATCCCAACCTCGCCAGTTGGGAACTGCTGGTGGAGCTATGGTCGGCTTACAACCGCTATCTAGCATACGTTCTTGGCCAACTTCCTGAGTCCTGCGCGGAGGCGTCCTGCACTATCGCTGGCCGCCGCCCAGTTACGCTGCTGTGGATTGCACGTGATTACGTGGAGCACATGAAACATCATCTCAATCAGATAGTCGGCAATCGTTTTCCCACGGCGTACGGCGCGAAAGCGAGCTGAAACCTCAGAGCAGATTCTTCTAGCCATCCAGGCGGGAAGCCTTCACCCTTGCGCGGTCTAGAGTTGCGCAGTTCAACGCAGGTTACAATGCTCTTCCGATTCTTTACGAGGCTGAAGTGGCCACGGCAGCGATAGCCAATCTGGAAGACGAATTCAACCCGACCGACAAGCCTGCTGGTCCATGCGTGATGGTTGTCTTTGGCGCCTCAGGCGACCTTACGAAGCGCAAGCTCGTTCCAGCGCTCTACAATCTCGCAAAAGACAATTTACTTCCCGCTAACTTTGCCGTGGTTGGCGTCTCATTCGACGATCTGGGTTCGGATGCATTTCGCGAGCAAGTTACACAATTTCTGGACAAAGAAGACCGTAGTAGCGATGCCTGGAAATGGTTCCAGGAGCGGCTTTTCTACGAGCGCGGTGACTTTGGGAATGATGACACTTATCTCTGCCTCAGGAAGCGGCTAAGTGAAGTCGATACTCGTTACGGAACCCAGGGAAACTATCTCTTCTATCTGGCGACGGCTCCTAAGTTTTTTGCGGACATCGTACAGCAACTCGGACGACACAAGCTCGCGCACGAAGAGAACGGAACCTGGCGACGCGTCATTATTGAGAAACCCTTCGGACACGACCTTGAATCCGCCAGATCCCTTAACACACAAATTCAATGTGTGCTTGCTGAAAAACAGATTTATCGCATCGATCATTATCTTGGCAAGGAAACGGTGCAGAACTTGCTCGTCTTCCGGTTCAGCAATAGCATTTTCGAGCCACTCTGGAACGACCGCTACATTGATCATGTGCAGATTACGAACGCCGAGACCGTTGGCGTCGAGCGACGTGGCGGTTATTTCGATAATGTCGGCACAATGCGCGACATGGTGCCGAATCACATCATGCAGCTCATCAGCCTCACCGCAATGGAACCGCCTGCGTCATTCAAACCCGAGGCGGTCCGCGATGAGCAGGCGAAGGTTTTGCACGCGATGAAAGCGTTCAATCCGGACGACGTACTGCATAACGCTGTTCGGGGGCAGTACGGCGTAGGCGGAGTTGGCGACGCAACAGTGCCTGCCTATCGCGCGGAACAAGGGGTTTCGCCTGAGTCGCGAACAGAAACATTCGTGGCCATGAAGCTTGCGATAGACAACTGGCGCTGGGCTGGCATTCCGTTCTACGTCCGGACCGGAAAGCGTCTGGCGAAACGTGATACCGAGATCACGATTCAATTCAAGAAGACACCTCTTCAAATCTTTCAGGACACAGCGGGACACAAGCTACGAACGAATCAACTCGTGATCCAAATCCAGCCCGAAGAGGCCATGATGCTTACGTTTGGAGCAAAAATTCCAGGATCGACAGTGCGGGTAGGATCGGTGAACATGAGTTGTCAATACGCCAAGTATTTCAAATCGGAACCGAAGACCGGCTACGAAGTCTTGCTCTACGATTGCATGATTGGCGATCCCACGCTCTTCCAGCGCGCGGATATGGTCGAAGCTGGATGGAGCGTAGTCGATCCGGTGCTCGACGTGTGGCGTGCGGTCTCGCCACGCAAGTTCCCGAACTATTCGGCGGGAAGCTGGGGTCCGAAGGAGTCCGACGACCTATTGGAGCGAGACGGCCGCAAGTGGAGGACAATCGCATGATTCTCGCCGGAGACATTGGAGCAACACACAGTCGCGTTGCCGCATTCCGTCCGGAAGGAAACAAGTTTCCGTTAGTTGTCGAGAAGATCTACGACAGCCAGGACTACAACGGGTTGACAGATATCGTAGGCGATTTTGTGCGCCGTGAAGGCATTCCGGCTCAGAACGCCTGCTTCGCCGTGGCTGGACCAGTACGTAGCGGACGGAGCAAGATTTCGAATCTTCCTTGGACGATCGATTCCAAGGACATCGCAAGGCAACTCAATCTCAAGGCTGTCGGGCTGATCAACGATCTTGAGGCTTACGCGTATGGTCTCGATACGCTCGAATCGAAAGATTTCGTAACGCTCTACACAGGATCAGAGGACGCCGAAGGTAATACAGCGGTGATCTCAGCTGGAACCGGACTCGGCGAAGCAGGTCTTCTTTGGGACGGATTTCGCCAACATCCCTTCGCCTGCGAAGGCGGACACTGCGACTTCGCTCCGCGCAATGAGTTCCAGGTTGAGCTGCTGAAATTCTTGCTTACGAAATACAAGACCGTTAGCTACGAACGGGTACTCGCTGGACCGGGAATCAAGAACATTTACGAATTTCTGCGTGATACCAAGCGCAACGAAGAACCTGCATGGCTTCGCGAGCAAATGAGCGGAAGCAAAGATCCGCCGGCATTGATCTCACAACTAGCGCTAGAAAAGAAGGCTCCGATCTGCGAGCAAACGATGTCGATCTTTGTGAGCATTTATGGCGCAGAAGCCGGCAACTGTGCGCTCAAGTTCATGTCCTTGGGCGGCATCTTTATTGGTGGAAGTATTGCGGCAAAGAACATTCCGCTGATGAAGGGACCAGAGTTTCTGGAAGCATTTCTCGACAAAGGACGCATGCGACCGCTGCTCGAATCCATTCCCGTAAAGATCGTGCTAAACGACGATGCCGGATTGCTTGGCGCTGCGCGTTACGCTTGCTTGCAGAAGGCTTTCGGCAGCGCGCAGTGGGCGTAAAATCCAGATGATGGACACGCAACACAATGCGACTTCTTGCTGATGCGCTATGTTCCAGATCCGTTTAAGAACGAGTTCGTCAACATCGGTGTGTTGCTTCTCGGCCGCGATAACGAATTTGCTGACGTGCGCTTTACGCGCGACTGGGCAAGAGTGCGATGCGCCGATCCACAAGGCGATGTCGATATTCTTGAGGCGCTTGAATCCGATATAGGTCAGCATCTGCAAGACAGTTCGGAATCCCGGAAACAAATTGTCTATCGCCTGCGGGACACGCTCTCGAACGGCCTGCAACTCAGCGAGCCAAGGGCGCGTCTATCCGAGTCTCCGCCGCAGGATCTCGAACGCCTGGCGCAAACCTATCTTGAGCAGCTCAAGTCGCCGCGCGAATCGCGACTTGGAGCACGACAGCGGATCGTCAACGAAATGCGGAGTGCCTTTGACAGTGCCGGCGTGTGGCATGCGCTTAACAAGAAGATCAAAGCAGCAAAGTACACGCATCGTGGCGATCCATTGAAGATCGACTGTGGCTATCGTCCGAACGGCGTTATTCGACTCTTCCATGCGGTGTCGCTTGCGAGTGAGCCCGACAGCGCAGAGGTCCTGGCATTCAGTTATCCAGCTCTCTTGGAAGGAATCGCGCGTGTAGAGCATGCCAAGACAGATCTAACGGCGGTTGTTGAAGATGATCTAAATCGGGAAGATGATGCGATCGGGTTCGCAATTCAAACTCTGGAGCAAACTTCTATCAATCTTGCTCCCGTGAGTCAGTTATCGATAATAGCGGAGCGAGTACGTCAAGAGCTGCGCCTCTGATCCCGGATTGATATTCCTGTAACGGGAATTACTCGAACTCTTTCATCATTTCGCGCAGGCGGAGTGCGGCGGTTTCGTTTCCGTCAGCGCGCCAGCTGTGCTTATCTTTTACGTGATTTTCGAACACGCCTTTTAGTTCACGCTGGCCCACTAGAGGGTCCAGTGTCCCTGCGGTACTTAACGGAAACGTCTGATGGCACACCGAGCACCTGGCTACCAGCGAAGAACGTCCATCAGGAACCGAGATTATGAGAGTGGGGCTTTTTTCCATTTAGGACTCCTAAATACGTACTTACCCTAGTTTCTTCTCGAAGTTTCTCACCTACAAGTTCCAGTAGTAACACTGAGGTAACCAGTTCACGCCAGCAATGCCGCCCGCGCTTGAAGTACACGATCGACGGCTTGTTGCGGGGTCTCCCCGATTGCGGAAAGATGCCCCATTTTTCGTCCCGGCCGCGGTACGCTCTTTTCATAAAGGTGCAAACGCACGCCAGGAATCGCCAATGCGCGATCAAATGCCGGCGGACGCGTACCGAGCCATACATCTCCAAGTAAATTCGAGATTGCCGCTGGTTTGATCACACTTGCATCGCCAAGCGGCAGATCGCATATCGCGCGCACAGCCTGCTCAAACTGGCTCGTCGCACACGCTCGTTCACTGGCGTGATAACTGTTGTGCGGTCGCGGTGCAAGTTCGTTTACAAGCAGGCGCCCATCTTTGAGAAGAAACATCTCAATCACCAGCAGACCGACAACCTGAAGCTGCTGCGAAATCTGCAGCGCCAGATCGCTCGCCTGGCTATAAAGATCAGCCGACAGCGAAGCCGGAATTGCCGACCAATCGAGTATCTGATCCTCGTGATGGTTGAGTGCCGGTGAGTAAACGACCGCCTCACCTTGAGGACGCCTTGCGACCAATACCGAAATCTCCTGTTCCAAGGCAAGCGCGCGTTCTACGACACAAGGTCGGGAGCCCAGCGATTTCCAGATATCGTCGGCAGAACACGGCCCACCGGACGGCTGTAGTCGAATCTGACCGCGGCCATCGTATCCACCGGAAGCGGACTTGATGAAACAGTCGCGCCCAAACTGCTGGACAGAGGCGGCAACTTCCGTGGAATTTGTTGCGCGACACCATTCCCCAACCGGGAAGCCACTGGTTTGTAGCCAGTTCTTTTGCCGAATTCGATCCTGCACCACTTTCAATACTGCAGCTTCCGGTCGGACAGGAGCATGCCGGGCGGCCTCTTCAAGGCTCGAAAGCGAGATCTGTTCAATCTCAAGGGTGACCACATCAGAACCACGCGCGAGGTCGCCGGCAGCATGAGCATCATCGAATGACGCAGTAAAACAACTATCCACCACGAAACTCGCAGGGCAAGAGCGATCCGGATCGAGCACCTGCACACGATATCCAAGCGAACGCGCGGCCATCGCGGTCATTCGTCCAAGCTGTCCGCCGCCGAGAATGCCTATCGTCGCGCCGGGAAGGATGGCGCTCACGAAGGCAGCTCCATCCCAAGGACCTCTTTTTGCCGAGCCAGCCGCCACGCGCGAATGCGTTCCCGCAAATCAGAATTGTTCAGCGCACAAATCGACGCTGCCAGTAAAGCCGCGTTTGCGGCTCCCGGTTGTCCAATCGCAAGCGTGCCGACGGGAACTCCTTTTGGCATCTGCACAATCGATAGCAACGAATCAACGCCATTGAGCATGGTTGCCGGAACTGGGACTCCCAAAACCGGAAGAATGGTCTTTGATGCCACCATGCCGGGCAAATGCGCAGCGCCGCCAGCGGCAGCAATGATTACCTGCAGCCCTCGCTTCTCAGCGCTGGAGGCATATTCAAACATCCAGTCAGGAGTGCGATGCGCAGAGACGATTCGCTTTTCATGAGGGACCTGCAATTCACGAAGGATCTCGATACCAGGCTCCAGCACCTGGTAATCGCTGCGGCTGCCCATAATTACGCCGACCAGCGGCGGGGTTGAAGTGGAGGTCATCGACGTATTCTAGCTTTCAAGAAGCACTCAGCCATCAGCACTCAGCATTCAGCCGTTTGGCGTTCTGGATTCTGCGTCGTTTTTCGAAAGTCTGATTTCCGCGTAATCTTTGGCAGGTTGCGCAATGTTGAGCGGCTCATGGCTGGGTGCTGATGTTGAGTGCTGATGTTGAGTGCTCATCTCAGCTGCATCCGTTTTCCCTGAATCTCGATGTACACATTAATCAGCGCAACGGCAGCGGGTGTTACGCCTGGGATGCGGCTGGCGTGGCCCAGAGTTCGCGGGCGTACGCGCGTCAGCTTCTCGTTCATCTCACGCGAGAGGCCGCTTACCTGCGAGTAGTCGAACCAATCTGGAATTGCACGCTCTTCGGCTTTCTTCAGTCGTTCGATCGAGCGCTGTTGCTGCTGTAGATATCCGGCGTATTTGATTTCGGTTTCAACAGATTTCAGCTCATTGCGCGCCTGCGAGGACAAGTGGGTTTCAGTCGAGTCACAGGCATCGAAGAACGATGGCAGCAGTTCGCGCAGCACCGGCGCAAAGTCTTCAATCACCAGTTCGGGACGCTTCAGCAATTGCGCATAGGTCTGCCCCGAGACGTTGACAAATGATTCAGCCTTCTCGGGTAGGATCCGGGTCAGCTTCTCAAGATCAGCCTTCGTTGCCTCCAGGACCTTCTGCAGCGCTGATGCCCGCTCCTGTTTTGCGAGGTAGTCGCGCCAGGCGTCATCAGAAATCAGACCAAGCTTGCGTCCGTGGGGCGTGAGCCGCCGGTCGGCATTGTCGATCCGCAGCTGCAGGCGAAATTCTGCTCGCGAGGTAAACATCCGATAGGGCTCGTTCGTGCCCTTGCTGATGAGGTCATCAATCAGGATTGCGGTGTAGCCTTCCGTCCGGTCCAGAATGAACGGCTTCTCGCCTTTGACCTTCATGGCAGCGTTGATGCCCGCCATAATTCCCTGGCAAGCCGCTTCCTCGTAGCCGGAAGTGCCATTGATCTGTCCAGCGAGAAACAATCGCCCAATCTTCTTGGTTTCGAGCGTGCGCTCGAGCTCCGTAGGATCGATAGAGTCGTACTCGATGGCGTATCCCGGGCGCAGCATCTCCGCCGTTTCCAATCCGGGAACGGACTTAATGACCGCGAGTTGCACGTCGATGGGCATTGAGGTCGACATGCCGTTTACGTAAATCTCGTGGGTGTTAAGCCCCTCGGGCTCGAGGAAGAGCTGGTGCTGCAGCTTGTCAGGGAACTTGACGATCTTGTCTTCAATCGACGGGCAGTAACGCGGACCAATCGATTGGATTTGCCCTGAATACATCGGTGACCGGTGCACGTTTTCGCGAATGATGCGATGCGTCTCTTCGGTCGTGAAGGCGATGTAGCATGGCACCTGCTTCTGCTGAATCCCCTTAGTGCGGAAGCTGAACGGAGTGGGATCCTGATCGCCCGGCTGTTCAGCGAAGCGCGACCAGTCGATCGAGCGCCCATCAAGGCGGGGTGGCGTGCCGGTCTTCAGGCGACATCCACGCAGACCAAGCAGCTTGAGCGATTCGCCCAGCAATTGTGATGGCGGCTCCCCCGAGCGTCCAGCAGGATAGGTTTGCTCGCCGCAGTGAATCAGACCATTGAGGAATGTCCCCGTCGTGATGACAACCGCGCCAGCGTGAACACGGCGTCCATCGCGCAGTTTGATTCCCGTAGCGATTCGCGCTGGTTCACTCGCAAAGCTAGAGACGTCCGCGGCGGACTGCGTGTCTACGATGAGCTCTGCAACTTCCGCCTGCTTAATGTAAAGATTGGGCTGGCTCTCGAGAACCTCGCGCATCTTGAGCCGGTATTGCTGCTTGTCGCATTGCGCGCGAGGAGACCAGACCGCCGGTCCGCGCGAAGTGTTCAGCAAGCGAAACTGGATACCGACGGCATCGGTCACCTCTCCCATCACTCCGCCCAGCGCATCCACTTCGCGGACAAGATGTCCCTTCGCGATGCCGCCCACGGCGGGATTGCACGACATCTGTGCGATCAGATCGACATTCAGGGTAAAAAGAGCGGTCTTCAGCCCCATGCGTGCACAAGCCATCGCCGCCTCGCATCCGGCATGACCGGCGCCCACCACGACCGCGTCGTAATGTTCAGTGAAAGACATCTGTATTCATTTTAGGGCATAGGGAACAGGCGACAGGAACAGCAAGCCAAAGCTTCCGTGCCTTTGACCTTCCCTATCCGCTGTTCCTAGTAAGCTGTTCGCTCGTGCATCCCTCCCCCTTTTCGGCTAAATTCTTGATCTAAACGACTTAGTCCTAGATCAACCTTGTTGGCAACACAACCTCTTCGATTGCTCACATCGAGAATCGAACATCTTGTGTTTACTCGAGAATCAAACGAGGGTTTTCGAGATCAAGACAGGTCTTGTAGAGAGGCACTCCGCAGCAGCAGACCCTCTCTACCGTTTACACGCATATTCATTTCGCTTTCCCGAACCCGGCTTGGGCACTGCGTTCGAGGCGACCTGCAAGCCTTAGAGCAAGCTCGTGGGGGTTTTGGGATCGAGGCGGGCGTCGGCGATTCCCTGGCCCACCTTCGTGACCGCCATCTGAATCGCTCGTTGATCCTCGAGGACCGGAACGTAGAGGCGTTTCGTGGTTTTGCGTCCGCTGTTTGACTCGCCGACTTCAGGTTCAAGGAATTGCCGATTTTTCAAAACTGCGCTTTAATCGCTTGCCATGCAAACACTGGGGCTCGCCGAGTCCACTCCCCGCACCGAGAACCGGATCAAAAGCCTTCTTTGGCCGTCGATTCAGACCGCTACTGACGTCGATTACCTGGGAACCCATAACTGGGCACGCAATCGCGGGCCTCGTGACCTTCCTTTTCTATTTCCTGAGCGCCTTCGGTGTTAGAGAGCGCAGCCGCTATGCCGCTACCATCGCCTTCGTCTTATACACAGCCGACATGTTGCTAACGGGGTTAAACATTATTCGCTTAGTCTTTGCAGCCATGTTGCTCTCGAACGTTCGCGCTACATGGATGTCGTCGCGCTGGAAGCCCGAATCGGAAGAGGCCGCATTGCCTCCGCGCTTGAACGAAACCATTGGCGACAAGCTCGCCGACCAATTCCCAATATGGTTCTGGCCGAAAGTACGAATCGTATACCACGTCTTCTCCGTCTGCTTGATTATTCTTGCGCTCGCAGGCGTAATTGTGACCAAGCTGGGCCGGGCGCGATAGCCCCCATCGACCTATGTTCTCGAATTGTGCGTTTTCCTTCCTCTGGTTGATGCCGTTTCTCCTCTGTGCATCCGCGTGGGCTCAACAACCTTCTCGTCCACGCGCTCGCGATGCAGGCGTGATCGTCGGCGTTCTTTCTCCCGGACCCTTGAATTCCATTACTGATGTCGCTCGCGTCATGGTCGGGCAGACCACCATTGTTCGCGGAGACAGCGTTCGTACGGGGATCACTGCAATCCTGCCGCACAGTGGAAATCTCTTTCGAGAAAAAGTGCCCGGAGCGGTTTTCATCGGCAATGCGTTCGGCAAACTTGCAGGCTCAACGCAGGTAAATGAACTGGGCGAGATTGAGACCCCGATCCTCCTGACCTGCACACTGTGCGTGCCGCGTGCGGCTGATGCGTTAATCGACTACATGCTCGCGCAACCGGGGAATGAAGAGGTGCAGTCGGTGAATCCGCTTGTTGGGGAGACCAACGACGGATATCTGAACGACATTCGCTCGCGGCCTATCTCTCGCGACGATGTCTTCTCGGCCATCAAGTCAGCGAAGGGCGGACCCGTAGAGGAAGGTTCGGTAGGCGCGGGCGCCGGTACTGTTGCGTTCGGTTTCAAGGGCGGAATCGGGACCGCGTCGAGGAAATTGCCTACCGGGCTCGGTGGTTACACCGTGGGCGTTCTCGTGCAGACGAATTTCGGCGGTGTCTTGACGATCGGCGGCGCGCCGGTGGGGAAAGAACTCGGCCGCTACTACTTGCACGACCAGATCGAGGGAAAGGCCACTGGAACGTCACGTGGCGGGAATGAGCGAATGCCCGATCGCGCTGATGGTTCCTGCATGATCGTCGTCGCCACAGACGCGCCAGTGGACGCGCGCAATCTGAAACGCCTGGCTGCTCGCGCCATTATGGGAATGGCAAGAACCGGATCGTCAGGCAGCAACGGCAGCGGCGATTTCGTGATTGCCTTTTCGACAGCACCCGAGCTGCGCGTTCGTTCGAGCGACTCCACTCGACATCTGACGGTATTGGGAAATGAGGAGATGTCTCCGCTCTTTGAAGCAGCGATCGAGGCGACCGAGGAGGCGATCCTTAACTCGTTATTCAAAGCCACGACGGTGAGTAGTCGAAGGCATACGGTGGAGGCATTGCCTCTGGATGAAACGATGAGGATCTTGCGGGAGCATCGCGTGGTGCGGTGAGTGAACGGCGCGAAACTCTGATTCATTATGAAAAGCAGCAAAAGCAGCAAAAGCAGCAATTAAGTCGCAATCATCGCGGGAGACCCCTCGTCCGCCACGGCGGACTCAGGATGACAGATTGAAATGGCATGTCTGCTTGCAGATGAGACATTCCGCGATCCTGCATCATTCACAGCGCAACGCCGCCATCGGATCTACCTTCGCTGCTCTGCGCGCGGGCACGTAGCATGCAGCCAGTGCGACGGCTGCGAGAATGCATGGCACTGCCAGAAACGTCGCTGGATCGTGGATCTTCACTTCGAACAGCATGCTGGTTAACGCGCGGCTCAGGGCGAAGGCTCCGATTAGCCCGGCCGCTATTCCTATCAGACCGAGAGTCATACCTTCACGCACGACGAGACACAGTACATCCGGTCGCTGTGCGCCAAGAGCCATGCGTACTCCGATTTCCCTGGTGCGCTGGTTCACGGAGTAGGCGAGCACTCCGTAGATTCCGATGACGGCGATCAGAAGAGCGACGCCGGCAAAGACCGCGAGCAGGATTGTGTTCAGGCGAGACTGCGTCGCACTGGTCGTGATCCATTCTTCCATCGTGCGCACATTCGAGACCGGCAACTCTGAGTCGAGTTCGTGGATCTTGCGGCGGATGGTCGGCAGTGCCGATTCGGGCTTACCCTGCGTCCGTACTACGACGTCCATAAGCGGCCACAAACGCGCCGCCGCTGGATAGTACATCGCTGCATTTGGCTCCTGGTTCAGCGCAGTGTTGTGTACGCTTCCCACCAGGCCTACGACTTTGTAGTTCTTGTTCGAGGCAACGATATGAACCTGACGTTCGACAGGGTCGTCGTCTCCCCACAGTTTCTGGGCTGTCTCCTGAGTCACGATCGTGACCAGAGGCGAGTCAGGTCCATCGTGCTCGTCGAAGGTCCGTCCACGGAGAAGAGGAATCTCCATAGTGCGAAAGTAATCCGGACTCACAATTCGCCAGTCGATAGGAATTGCTGTGCCTTGGGGCAAGAGAGTTTTTCCGATCGTGTTCGCCGGAGTCGTGGTGTAGTTTCCTGCTCCCAGCGGGATGCCG
>Ga0126371_10000619_pt1 | contig 29534 bp, 27 predicted proteins | sample PanSoiMetaPlot_4_FD_110145 | JGI IMG/M metagenome (GOLD analysis project Ga0126371, IMG submission 110145) | Tropical forest soil microbial communities from Panama - MetaG Plot_4 | ecosystem: Environmental > Terrestrial > Soil > Tropical forest > Bulk soil | place: Panama | collected 2016-02-17 | reverse complement strand
TTTTGGGCAGAATAAAGACCCCGCGTCAGGAGAATCCCGTTCAATCATTTCCCCTGGCGCGGGGCCTGCGCCACTTCGTCTGCAACCACCCTATTTCGATGTCCTGTGGATCGGCAATACAGCGAACTATGTATCACCCACCTGAAATGGCGGGAAGTTGGACAGCTTTAGGCTGATTTGCCGATAGCAGCGACGGCGTCTTCCGTTGTGTCATGGAAAGGAACCACTCTGGGGATATTCGAAGTATGAGCGATCTCGTTGACCATGCCTTTTGCGCCCGCCACGCGCAATTCCCCTCCGGCTTTTTTCAGCTTGCCGGCACACATCACAATTGTGCCAAATCCAGTGCTGTCGATCCGCTGTACCTCCGATAGATCGAGAACCAGTTTCGGAGTGTTCTGACGAATCAACTCGTCCACGTGGGATTCGATCTCCTGGCAAGGGCGACCCATCGCGATCCGGCCATTCATGTGTAGCACTGTCACATCGGGCGGCACAGTCTCTTTCCTGATCGCGAGCATCGAACGGCGTCCTCCGGCAGTCGTAGTCATGAGAGAAGCGGTTGAGGTGACTAATTTATCAGACTGCTGGCGGCAAACCCGATCGTAGTGGCTTCCCTAATCACTTAGCGAGAGTCGCACAGCTTGTTGTTCGAAGGATCATGAGACGGGATCGGGAGGATTAGTCGCCTTGGCCGAACCGATTAACTAGGACTATCAGCTGAAAAGCAGCCCCGAAAAATTAGAAGGCTCAGCCGATGTCTTATCCGCGCGTGCCGGAAAGACTGTTCTTCCCAGCACGGCGGATTGGAGAGAACCAGACAGCTAAACGGCCGAGCCTGACAGCAGCAACAGGGGAACTCGTGGCGCGACGCCCCTTTCGCGCGATGCTGTCCGGATCTGATGAAGCTGACGGCACACCCGGCGGTGCCAGGTCACTGAATCCGGACCGGAGAAAATACCATTTCTCCGCTATAGTCTCAACTGAGTAGAAACACCCCTAAGCCAGATTCCTATGGGCCGGATAGTAGCGCTCGATCACGCGGCCCGTCATCAGTCCACCCTCGTACTCCGGGAGGATCACTTCGTCGGCTCCCGAACTTCGAATCGCCTGCGCGTACCTCTGCTGCCCCGCCCGCGTAATGATCTTCAGTTCGCTGTTCATCGAGCGTGCGGTGACCGTGATGTAAAGATTGTCGGCGTCGTTGTCGATCACGATACATATCCCTCGGGCGCGATGAATTCCTGCCGTCTGCAGGATGTCGTGCCGTTTTGCATCTCCCTGAATCACGAGCACGCCATCGTTGAGCAACTCGCGATAGAGTCCGTCGTTCGTCTCAATCAGCACAAATGGGATCTCCAGTCGTTTGAGTTGATCCACAACTGTTCGTCCCACTTGCCCATAGCCACACACAATAAAGTGATTCCGCATTTTTTCGATGCCCACATCGTTGATCATGGATTTCCACGCCTCCATTCCCTGGCGCCGAAAGATGGTCACCAGAACGCGTTCCGCAATCCAGATCTGGAACGCGAAAACACAGAAATACACCAGCACTGCGAAGAATTTCGTCGAGTCGTGAACCTGCCGGTACTCCAGTGAATGTGGGTGAGTGATCCAGAAAAGGGCGTCTTGCCACCGCGCTCGCTCCAGCCGCCGGTACACCAGAACGCAAACGACATTGAAGCCGGCAAACCCCAACGCCGGCAGCCAAAGCCTCCGCAAAAAAATCGGGATCAGATGTGAAAATGACGCGCGGATGCTAAGTTCCTCACTCTCTTGGTCGATTCTTCAAACGACCCCGAGCGTCCCAAACCCACCCGACCTACATACCGACCGGTCGGTATGTAAAAGGGTCACGCAGTATACCAACCCTTCGCCGACTGGTCCAGCCCCGATGAGAATGAAGGGCTCCCAATCGCTTGAAAACACGAACAGCCGGGAGTTCGCCCGGCTGTCGGATGTGATCTTAAAAACGCCGCTACTGAACCGTGAGAGAAATCGGAGTCGTTTGCGAGAAGGTGCCCGACGTTGCCGTGATGATCACGGTATAGGTCCCGGCAGGAGTGCCGGTGGTGGTTGTGCTCGAGCTACTACCGCCACACGCGGGCTGCAGCAACAGAAGTGTCATGAGCGTCAGGAACAGCAGGCCGCCGAGAACACGGCCTTTTCCACCAATTCGCTTGCGGAAGCCAAAGCCAACAAACGCAAACCCTGCAATCGGCAGTCCCAGAGCGTAAAACTGCCGGATCGCCGGCCTCGCATCAACCGTCGTTGTCGTTCTCGCGGTCGTGCTGATCGTGAGCGTCACCGTCGAGGGACTCGTTCCCGCAAGCGTGACTGGCGTGGTCGAAAATGTGCACGCGGGAGCCGGAGTTCCTCCCGGCAAGCCCGCCGAGCATGAGAGCGAGATGTTCGCCGTGTAGGTCTTGTTCGGCGTGAGGGTGATCTGATACGAAGCGGGCTGACCGGCCACCACAATCGGCGTTACTGGTAGGGCCGACACAGCGAAGGAGTTCACGGTTACGGTATTCGCACTGATTGTCTTCGAAAAACCACTGCCAACGACCTGCACCGTGCCGCTGTTGCTCAACGTACCAGCGCCACTTGGCGTCAGGTTTACAGTGACGGTCGATGTGCTGCCGCCATTCATAATTCCCAGATTGCACAACACTGTGCCATTGGTCGCGGTCGTAGGGCAGGTGCCGCCCGAAGCGGACGCGGAAACGAACGTCGCCGGCGCGCTCCCGCTGCCCGACCCGAGGTTATCGAGAAAAACCACTCCCGCCGTCGTATCACCGGTGTTCTGCACGGTGTAGCTGAATGTCACCTGGTTGCCGGCGTTGACCGAAGCACCGGATGGGCTGTTTACCGCGAGGTTAAAGTTCAAGCTCGGGCCGAGCTTTGCTATAAACGCATCCTGCGGCGGCTTCAGGCTTCCCTGAAACGGAGTCACCCCAGGGACCAGCGGAAAATCGGAAGACGTTGTCACGCCTGCGATGTACGAATTCGTATTCGTATCAACTGTAATCCCGGTCGCGCTCTCCAAGCCTGTTCCACCCAGGTAGCTCACAAAGCCGCTCGAAGTTCCCGATGTGCCCACAGTATCGAGTCGACTCACAAAAGCATCCTGCAAGCCCTTAAGAGAACTTTGAAATGCATTCGCTAATTGCAGGTCGGATGAAAACGTGGTGCCCACCACCCGGGCGCCGCCAACACCATCAACGGCGATTGCGTTCCCCACATCGTTGTTCGTTCCTCCGATGTATGACCAGTAAACCAATTCGAGATTGACCGACCCGGTACCCGTTACCGGATTGTTGACCTTGGCGACGAAAGCATCGGTGTGCGTCGTGTCCGCGTTCGTACAACTGGCGATCGGCGTTACGCCCGGGCCATTGAGACAAGGTTGATAGGCAGCAATCCCTCCCGAAACCGGGGGAAACAGCGCACTCGCGTTGGTCGACGTTGGCGAGGTTGTAGAGCCCGTGATGTAGGCATTGCCCGATGCATCTACCGCGATTCCGTTTGCAAAATCGTTGCCCGGCCCGCTGATGTAAGTGGAGTACAGCAGCTGGGCGCCAGTGGTAGTGCCAGGACTAATCTTCGCGACAAACGCGTCCATGTTCACCACACCGCCTGTGGTCGGCAGTCCTGACGTAGGGCACGTTGTTGAGCCCGGGCTATCGAGGCACGACCCTCCAGAAAGTGTGCCGCCACCTGGATTGGTGTATTGGATTGCGTTTGTAATCGGGAAATCGTTCGGCTGCCCGGCATGCAGAAAGTTTGTGCCGCCGGTGATGTAAATATTCGATCCCGTGGAGTTGTTGTCGACGGCAATACCGCCACCCGCCACGATGCCATTCGACGGATTCCCTCCACCGAAATAACCCGAAAAAACCAGACTATTCGTGCCGCTCGTGGTCGGATCAATCTTACTTACAAAGAAAGCTTCGCTCGCCCCGGTAGGCATCGCTCCGAAAAGTCCCGTCGCGCTCTGAGAGATCGGAAAATCTGTGGAATGCGTGATGCCGATGACATACACCAACCCTTTGTTGTCGAGCGCCATCCCGCTCATCGTCTCGGTAAGGCTGCCTGAAAGATAAGTCGAATACTTCAGCACGTGACCGTCAGGATCCAATTCACTGACGAAACCGTGCATGCCCGCGGCTTTTGGAGAAGCCTGAAACGCGCTTGAGCTCGTCGGGAAGTCTCCCGACGTGGTCGTGCCCGCAACAAACGTGTCACCCGCGGCATCCACCGCAATTCCCACGCTTGTGTCCAACCCGCTGCCACCCAGATAGGTCGACCACACCAGCGTCGCCCCGGTCGGATCGAACTTTGAAACGAATACATTCGCCGTGGCGCCCGAGTGAAGCGTCGACTGCAGTGGCGTGCCCGCGGTCGGAAAATCGGGCGCCGTCGTTGATCCCGTTACATACGTATTGAATCCCGCATCGACGACGATCGTGGGCCCGCTCTCGGTCCCCGTCCCACCGAAGTACGTCGCATAACTGACCACCGGATCGATCACCAAGGCGCGGCCGCGATCGTAGTTCCCTACCTCAAATCCAACCTTGTCTTTCGCCAGCAACACAAACCGGCCATCCACTGATTGAACCAGACCATTCGCCCTCTGGTAGACGTGCGGCGCTTCAAGCCGCAGTGCACCGTCTGCGGTGTGCACCACGAGGTTTCCAGCGTCCAACTTCAGTAGCTTGCTACCGTCAAAGTGAAAAGCGATCTTGTTGGGATCAGCGCCAGGCGCAACCTCGAAGTCATATTCCAACTGCCCTTGTGTTCCGTAATAGATGAGATCGATTCCCGGATAGATTTGCGGATAGCGCACCCGCGCATACTGTGGGATGTCGCGATGCCACTTCGAGGCATCGTTGCCCATCAGATAGTTGCTCTTTCCTTTGAGCAGTTCCTTCCCTTCGACTGCCCTCCTCTGCTGCGCTCCCTCAAGTCCCATCCGCACGACCGAGCGCCGGATTGTCGTCGCCGGGTCCTTGGCTCGTCCGTGTTCCAAAACAAGAACAGCCTCATCGTTCGTCAGGAACAAGCCATACCCATTACCTCTCGCCAGGAAACGTACCTGGGAGTCAGTTTGTCCTTGGTTCGGCTCGAAAACCATCGGAACTTGCGCATAACGAAGCGAGGGCACATCCAGCAAGTCGTGAGTGGCTGGCAACGGAACAAGAGGCGTGATCGAACTCGCTGTGGTGGATGGGCTGTGGGACCCGAGGACCAAAACACCAATCCCCACCGCGATCAGCAGCAATAGTGCCGGCATGATGCGCGTCCACAACAGACCCGTACCCAACCCACGACGATTCAATCTCACGAGTGCCTCCAAATATTCAAATCAGGTGGAGAGGAATGAAGAGCGACACACCAACAACGGCGCGCGGCCCCGGGCGTTCGAGGCAGCGTGCTTGCTTATCTTCTGATTCCAGTGAAAAATAAGTAACTACTTAAACATCTGGCGGATAGCAGTGTCAAGCGATCGCGCGCTCCCTTACCCGCTCAAGCCACGTGAGATGCGCAGATGCATCCGAAAAGATGCCGGTGGCTGCACAAATGTGACACTCACACCCGAATCGAAGGAAGCAACTTGCCGAGTCAGGAGCAATGGATTGCAGAGTCGCTTCCGCCACAACGGTCTGCTACTGGCAAAAACCCGCGTTTTCCGCACTCAGTCCAGCGCCAAAGACAGAATTAAATTGGCTGCGCGATTGCTCACCCTTGTCTGCCCGCGTGTCGTGTCGCGGATCGATTCTTCTCCCCCGAACGGCGGATCAACCCGCGTTGATTCCCGGGAAGGGGCATTAACCGACTTAGTTCCCGCCGTCTTTTGCTGTTGCAAACTGCTGATAAACAAGTAAATCTGGCCTCAGATACCCAGACGAAACTCTGTGTTTCTGGAGAGCAGGCCTACCCGCTTTCGGAACCGAGTTGTCGCCGGAGGCAGCAGGCCGCGATGCTCTTGGAAAGAGAACGGGACATGCTTCAGCGATCCTCGGACCGGCGATCCATGCGGCGTTTCGACATGCGTCTGCCAGCCACTGTCCGCACGACAGGCGACGCGACCGGAGAATTTCACACCGAAACCCAGAACGTCAGCGCTCGCGGAGTCTTCTTCTACGTTGACCGCGATCTCGCCCACGGAACGCGCATTGAGGTGACGCTCACGTTTCCTCCGCACATAACCCTCACCGAGGCCGTGCGGGTACGATTCATCGCTCGCGTGATCCGCGTCGACACGCCCCTTCCCTCTTCCCGCATCGGGGTCGCCGCCGCGATTGAAGAGTACGAGTTTCTGCGCGCGCCAAGCTCGTCCGCGTTTCTCGGTGCCATTCAGCAACAATGGAAGACAACTTAGCAGCGCGCAAAAGAACCAAAACAAATCTGATGCAAAGTGTGTAGTTTGTTCGATGAAGCGACGGGCGTCCTCGCCAGTCAGATTGCCGTGTAACGCCGGCGGCCCCGCCGGCGGCCTGGCGGGCGTCCGCGCTCGCCTACGGATGGAAAGACGCAAACATTCTACTTCCTCGGCAACTGCTCTACTTCCTTTTTCAATCGCGAATACCGCCGGAACACGGTGACCAGATACGTTATGTGAATCAACCACGTCGCCGCATACGCTATGTACAAATAACTCATCGCACGTGCCCTCCCGGCTCAAGCAGCGCTTCCAGGGCCTGCGTTTCTTCCACATCTCGTTGCATGCGCTCAAGCCGATACCGCGACCAGCACACCAGAAATGCGAAACACAAAAACGCCAGCCAATTGATAAGCAACACGTGCAGCATGCGCGGATCGATCGACCCGCCGCCTCCAATTACCGGCTGCGGATGTTGAGTTCTAAAAAACCAGATCGAGAAATACACCAGCGGCACATCCAGCGCTCCAAACACCGCCAGCGCCGCCGCCAGAACCGGCGTCTCGCCGCTCGTCGAAAATCGCCGCAGCACAAGATAGCTTACGTAAATCAGCCACAGCACCAGCGTCGACGTCAGGCGGATATCCCACGTCCACCAGATCCCCCACACCGGCCGCGCCCAAAGCGGCCCCGTCACCAACACCACCGTGCAGAACACCACTCCAACTTCGGCCGTCGTCAGCGCTAGAATGTCGGTTCCTTGCTCTGAAAAATACTTGCGCAGCAGGAAATACAATCCCGCAATCGCGATCCCGGTCGTCGCCACCGATGATGGGTACACATCCTTCGGCAATGCGCTGCGAAACGCGTACCCTCCGATACACGTCAGCACCGCCAGCACAATCACTACCCAGCTTGCGATCTTGTCGGTCTGTGGATTTCGGCGGACCAAGTAAAGAACCGATGCCAGAAAATTGATTGCGAATAGCAGGAAAGCGGTCCACGCCGAGGGTACGTGATAGTAGAAGATGCGCTGCACATCGCCCATCGTCTGTTCTTGCGGCGCGACGACAAGCGCCTCGTACAACGCGTAGCTCAACAGCACCGCGGTCAACAGCCCAAGAATGGGAAACGCTTTTTTCATTCCGCGTGCAAAACCGTTTCGAATAGCGCCAGACAGCCAGTAGTAAACACCACGTCGTACGTGGCGAGCAAGATAATCCAGAACTTGGCCGACGTTGACGGGTCCCCCACCAGGATCGTGGTCGTCGCTTCTACCATCGATAGTAACGCTGGAATCGTGATCGGAAACAGTAGGAGGGGCAGCATAATCTCTCGACTGCGCGTACGCAGCGACATCGCTGCAAAAAACGTGCCGTTCACCACGATCGCCCACGTGCCTAGTAGCGCTACCGGGAACAGCTGCCAAGCCGGTCCCAGAGCCCGCAGTTTGTAGAACACGATGAACAACGGCGTCATCACCGCTTCAAGCACCACCACGAAAAGAAAATTTCCGATCGCCTTCGCCAGGAACAACGCATTGGTCGGCGCTGGAGACACGCGATACGCGTCGAGCACCTGGTTTCGCAGTTCGCGTGCCCACGTCTGGTTCAAAGCCACCACCGCCGCAAACAGGAACGCCACCCACACCAGCCCGCCCGCAATGACGCGCGACTCTTCCGCATTCGGGTCGAACGAAAAACTGAAGACCACCACCACCAGAAGCGCGAAAAATAACATCGAGTTCAGCGCGTCTTTGGAACGCCACTCCAGGCGTACGTCCTTCGTTAGTGTCACCAGTGTGATGCCCGAAGGTGCGCTCATGCCGTCTCCATGAAAGTGCGATCGGGCGTTCGATTGATGATCTGTCCGGTTTGCATCCACACAAACTCATCGGCCGCGCCATCCAGCAGCGACGCCTGGTGGGTCACCACAAGAATCGTCTTCCCCCCATCGCGCATCCCCGTCAGCAATTTCACCATCTCGCGCGCGGAGTGAATATCGACATTCGAAAATGGCTCATCCAGCAACAGAATCTTTGGATCGTGCAAGAGTGCCCGCGCCAGCGACATTCTCTGCCGCATTCCCTGCGAATACTGCCCGACCTGGCGGTCCAAGGCAGGATCCAGTCCCACGGCAGTAATGCTCGCCGAGCAGCGCGCATCATCCGCGATTCCATACAGCTGACCGAAGTAGCGCAGGTTCTCCATGCCGCTCATCTCGTCGTAGAGCAGCGAAGGATGCGCCATATACCCGAACTCTCGACACGCCTTGCGTGGCTTGCTATCGCCCAGAATCGAAACCTCTCCACGGGTTGGCCTCACCAACCCTGCGAGCACGCGCAGCATGGTCGTCTTCCCAGCACCGTTGTCGCCCAGAATGGCGTAGAACCTCCCCGCGTCGAACGAAGCGTTGACGCCCCGCAGCGCGGCGAACCGTCCAAATTGTTTCACGAGATTTGTAACCGTAATGATCGGCTCGGCGTGCGCACGCACCGTATTGGCGTCGGTCACGAGAGGATGTTACTAGATCGAGTCACGGGAGAGTGTTACCAGGTCGAGTCGCAGGGGGACGTCAATCACTTAAATCTGTCATCCTGAGCGGAGGGAGGCGCAAGCCGAACGGAGTCGAAGGACCGCTTGCCTGCACGCCGCACCCCAAACCTGTCAAGGGATTCTCACTACCGAACTTTCCCCAACCAAACTCTGAGGGTAAATGATCGCAATGCTTACTTTTCTACAGCGTGACGCCAACTTTCGGATCCTGCGACTTCGTCATGCTCTTTGACGGCTCGCTTGCAGGCGCTCCGCTACCCGGCTGTGCACCGGGCGCCGGAGCATATTTCGACGCGCACTTTGCTTGCAGCGCCTTCGCGTGGAACACGCCATCCTTGCCGAAGCTACCTTCAGCCAGCGCTTGGGAATTGTCTTTGAAAGTGTCCGGCGGCGGCTCAGTTCCGGCATAGCTGACCGGCAAGCTCAGATCCTGCTCGATCAGAATGAAGTCCACATGCGTACCGCTGCGCTTGATCGATCCCGGCTGTACATTGCCGGCTACGCGCAGTTTCTTTGTGTACGCTCCGTCGCCCATGCCGTGCAGTTCTTTGATGGTGACGTAGTAACTCTTGCTCTCCTGCACGCCCGTGTAGGCGAGATAGCCGAGCATTAGCAGAATGACGACAGTCGCTCCGCCAAACTTCAGGTACTTGCTGGTCTCGCTTGACATGAAATCCACCCCAATCTAGCTCACTTTACCCGTCGGGGAAACCCCGGTCAAGACGCAAGTGGGCACTCTCACGGCCAACATCTGCTCCCTAAGCGACTGATACAAAAGGATGTAGGGCTTATTGGTAGAATGCCATTACCCTTTCGACGAGGCGACAAGATTTCTCATGATCCATCCCTGGCACGACGTAACTCCCGGCGACAAGCTCCCGAACGAGTTCAGCACTGTCATCGAAATCCCCTTTGGTTCGAGCGTGAAATACGAGCTCGACAAGACCAGCGGCCTCATCAAACTCGACCGGGTTCTTTACTCCGCCGTGTATTATCCCGCGAACTACGGCTTCATCCCGCAGACGCTCGCCGAAGACGACGATCCTCTCGATGTCCTGGTTCTATGTCAGGAGGCCGTGGTTCCGCTGACGATCCTTCACGCGCGTGCGATCGGATTGATGACCATGATTGATGCAGGCAAGCAGGACCACAAGATCATTGCGGTCGCCACCGAAGATCCCGAGTTCAACAGCTACCACGAAGCGACCGAGATGCCCTCCCACCGCCTGCTGATGCTGCGCCGCTTCTTTCAGGACTACAAGCAGTTGGAAGGGAAAGCGGTGAAAGTCGACGAGATTCGCCCCTCGGCCGAAGCCTTCCCCATCATCACCGACGCACTCAGCCGCTATAGCGAACAGCGCCGCAAGGGCTTCAACGACAAAACCAAAGCGTGAGTGAATCTTTTTGCCTCTGAACGAATTGTCCTGACTCAGTTTGTCTTGTCCGTTAGCAGAACGATCCACGCTCTTGGATTTTCGCTAATAGCTAGGGGCTGGAAGCTAGTAGCTGTTTTCACCACACGTGGCACGCATTTTCGGCCACCATCGGTTGCCCGGCCTTGCAGCCCCATGCTTTCTGGAACTCGGGCATGTTCTGCACCACGCCGTTCACGCGATATTTTCCCGGAGAATGCGGATCCACCTTCACCAGCATCCTTGAAAACTCTGGACGCCGCTTCTCGCACCACACCCGCCCGAATCCAAGAAAGAAGCGCTGCTCGGGCGTGTAACCGTCGAGCTTCTGGCCGAGCTTCCCCGACTTGTCAGCCGCAATCATTTGCTCAAGCGCTGCCAGCGCAATGCGAGCGCCACCGTTGTCGGCCGTGTTCTCGCCGAGCGTCAGCTTACCGTTCAGCTTTTGATCATCCACCGCCACAAAACTTCCGTACTCATCGGCCACGCATCCTGCGCGTTTCTCGAACTCCTTGCCATCTTCTGCCGTCCACCAATCCCGCAAGTTCCCCTGCGGATCAAACTTCCTCCCCTGGTCGTCAAAGCCGTGCGTCAGTTCGTGACCGATCACCACCCCGATGCCGCCCATGTTCACGGCATCGTCCATCGACTTGTCGAAGAACGGCGGCTGCAGAATTCCAGCAGGAAACACGATCTCGTTCCGCGATCCGCTGTAATACGCATTCACTGTCGGAGGCGTCATACCCCATTCCTTGCGGTCGAGTGGCTTGCCGATCTTCGCGATCTGCCGCTTCGATTCGAAGTCATTCGCGCGCAGTGTGTTCCCGATCAAATCGCCCGACTCGATCGTCAACGAACTGTAGTCGCGCCACACATCCGGATACCCGATCTTGTTCCGGATCGCCTGCAGCTTGACCTTCGCCTGCTTTTTCGTGGTATCCGACATCCACGACAACCCCTGGATGTCCTGATCTAGCGAGACCTCCAACGCGTCCACCATCTTCAGCATGCGAGCCTTGCCCTGCGGACCAAACGTCACATCCACATATTTCTCACCCAACGCCTCGCCCAGCGCGCCATCTGTCGCATCGACGCAGCGCTTCCAGCGTGCCTGGATCTCGCCTTGCCCCGTCAAAGCTTGCGTCAATTTGAAGTTTGCATCGACATACGGCGTCGAGAGCCACGGCGCTGCTGAATGCAGCAGATGCCACGTAACATACGACTTCAGCGAGTCCAGCGACTCGCTCTCCACGACACCATTCACCTGTTTGAAGAACTCAGGATTCGAAACGTTCAGATCGGAGAAGCTCGGCGCGTTCACATCTTTGAAGTACCGGGTCAAGTAAAAGTTGGGCGCCAAAACAGACGCCTGCTCCGTGGTCATCTTGTGATCGCGATTCTTCGGATCGCGTCGCAGTGTGCGGTCCATCTCCGCTTTCGCCAACTCGGTCTCAATGCGCAGAACCGTCTTCGCCGACTCCGCCGCCTTTTCGGGCGTTTGCCCGGCTAGCGTGAAAACCTGCGTGATGTAATCGGTCAGGTTCTTCCGCATCTCTACCTGTTTCGGATCGTCCTTGATGTAGTAATCGCGGTCCGGCAGCGTCAGCCCGCCCTGATCGATGTAGGCAATCACCTGATCGGCGTTGTGGAGATCGGAATTCGAATAGAAGTTGAACAGCGCTCCCGCTCCGATCATGTGGTCGTGCGCGATCACGTCAATCAGTGCACTCTTGTCTTTCACCGAGGCGATCTTTTCCAACTCGGGTTTCAGCGGCTCAATTCCCTTCGTGTCGGCCGCCTTCTCATCCATGCACGCGCCGTAGAAGTCGCCGATCTTCTGTTCGATCGGCGTTCGCTGCGCGCCGCCCTTCGCCGCCTTCTCCAGGATGTCGCGCAGCACATCCTTATTTCGTTCATCAACTTCGATAAAGCTCACCCACTCCGGTTGATCTGCGGGAATCTCCGTACTCTTCATCCAATTTCCACAAGCGTACTGATAGAAATCGACGCACGGATCAACCGTCTTGTCGATATTGTCTAGACTGAACCCCGGCGCCGCCTTCTTCGAAGAATTCGCATCTGGCGCTGTTTGCGCACCTGCCATCAAAGCTGCAACCATTACCCCAGCCAACAGAACCGTCACGCTTTTCATGAGGACCTCGCGGAAATCGGACAGCGGATTCTAGACCCAACTGCGTTGGACGGCCAACCGGCGAGAAGGTGAGACCACAAAAGCCACCGCTTCTGGCGCGTATAATGGAGGAATCCAATTCCTTGTGAGGTTCTGTAACTTCATGACTCCGACCAATGGCACGCCCGCAAACGGCTCGAATTCCAACGGAAACAACCGGAATGGCGCGGTGCCCAAGCCGCGCGCCGAGTGGCTGGCCAGACGCAAGGCAGAGAACCGCGACGGCAACTTCTCGCAGATGCATTACGCGCGCCTGGGCCTCGTCACGGAAGAGATGGTCTACGTTGGCGAACGTGAGAAGCTCACTCCAGAACTGGTTCGCGACGAAATCGCGCGCGGCCGCCTGATCATCCCGGCAAACATCAATCATCCGGAACTGGAACCGATGTGCATCGGGGTCGCCTCACTTTGCAAAATCAACGCCAACATCGGAAATTCAGCAATCAGCTCGAATATTGACGAAGAACTCAAGAAGCTCCATACCTCCGTCCATTACGGCGCCGATACCGTGATGGATCTCTCCACTGGCGGCGATATTCACGAAATCCGTGAAGCCATTCTCCGGCACTCACCCGTGCCGATCGGCACGGTTCCGATCTACGAAGCAATTTCGCGCGTCAAGCGAGTGGAAGACCTGAGCGCGAGCGTGATGCTCGAAGTCATCGAAGAACAGGCCGCCCAGGGCGTCGACTACATGACGATCCATGCCGGTGTGCTGATTCAATATCTGCCGATGGTTTCCAAGCGCATCACTGGCATTGTCAGCCGTGGAGGAGCGATCCTTGCCCAGTGGATGGCGCATCATCACAAACAGAATTTCCTCTACGAGTGCTTCGAAGAGATTTGCAAGATCTTCAAGAAGAACGATGTCAGCTTCTCTCTCGGCGACGGGCTGCGCCCCGGCTGCATCGCCGACGCCAGCGACCAAGCGCAATTTGCTGAGTTGGCGACTCTAGGAGAACTGACCAAGCTCGCTTGGAACCACGACGTCCAGGTCATGATCGAGGGTCCCGGCCACATTCCGATCGACAAGATCCAGGAACAGGTCGACAAAGAAAAAGAACTCTGCTTCGAGGCGCCGTTTTACACGCTTGGCCCGCTGGTCACCGACATCGCTCCCGGCTACGACCACATCACCTCCGCCATCGGCGCGGCCATGATTGGCTGGCATGGCGCGGCTATGCTGTGCTACGTCACCCCGAAAGAACACCTCGGTTTGCCCAACGAGAAAGATGTAAAAGACGGCATCATCGCCTACAAGATCGCCGCCCACGCCGCCGACATCGCGCGCCACCGTCCGGGTGCGCAAGACCGCGACGACGCCCTCAGCTACGCGCGCTACAAGTTCGACTGGGAAAAACAATTTGCCCTGTCGCTCGACCCCGAGACCGCTCGCTCCATGCACGACGAGACCTTGCCCGACGACTATTACAAAGAAGCTGCTTTCTGCTCGATGTGCGGTCCGAAATTCTGCTCGATGAACTATTCGTCAAAAGTCGACGAGTACAACAAGCAGGTCCACGGATTGGAGAAGAAGGACTACTCAGAGCTCGTCGACAAACTGGTCACGCTGAAATAGCGAAGATGGAGCGACGGGCGTCCTCGTCCGTCCCTTGTAGCGCCGGCGTTTCGCCGGCTGTCCGGTGGGCGAACTCGCCCACCGATCGAAGGCAGTCATAAAGCGAGGTCGTCCGCACATCAATTCCTACTGCACCGTTCTAAACTCCGCCATCCCGTCCCAGACCAACTGTACCGCGATCGCCAGAATCAAGAATCCAAAAATCCTGCTGATCGCCCCCACCGCGCTCGGACCGAGCCGCGCTACCAGCGGTCCGCCCAACCGCAAAAACAAATACACAGTCAACGCCAGCGCACCGATCCCAATCACCATTCCGAAATACGCGGTCCAACTGTCGACGTGCGCCGCCAGCCCCATCACGACTCCAATCGATCCCGGCCCCGACAGAATGGGCATCGCCATGGGCGTGAGAGAAATGTCGTCTTTCGTCTCCGCTTCGTCGCTCTCCGCCGCCGTGATCCGGTTGCCACCAGTCACCATCCCCCAGGCAGTGTTGGCCACAATCAGCCCGCCTGCGATCTGCAGAACCGGAAGCGAGATTCCGAAAAAGTTCAATACGAAGCGTCCGAAGAACATGAACGTCACCAGGATTGCAAAGACGTACGCGCCCGTTTTCAGAGCCGTACGATTGCGATCCTGCCTCGAAAATCCCGACGTCATGGAGAAGAACAGCGGAATCCCGCCGAACGGATTTACAATCGGAAACAGTGCCAAAAACGTCGCCGTGGCCGCTGCGGGCAGCGTCAGCAAAAGGTGTTGCAGCGCGTTAGCGGCTCTCATGCTTTGCGTGGACTCCTCGGCATCCTTTAGCTAGCGAGCGCACCACGCTCGTCAGAGTCCGGTCATCATACGGAGCCTTTCGAGCGACGGTCAAACAGCTATGCAACTCGCCCCGGCCCCAGTGATTCTTCCCCCACCCTCGAGCCCACCTCCACTCCCGGTCAAAATGAATCCAAATTGATTGACATGTCATCTATTGCTGTGTAAGGTAATCCATCGATGGCCAGGGAACTCAAAGAGCCCCTCAAGTTGCGCGAAGAAATCCGGCAGACTAAGCCTTTCGAGTCTCCCGCGCAGGAAGCCATCCTGGGTATCTACCGCACCTCCGACATGCTGCAGCGGCGCTTCGCGCAACTAGTCGAACCTCACGGCATCTCCCTGCAGCAGTACAACGTGCTGCGCATCTTGCGCGGCGCGGGCAAGGAAGGTACGCCGACCCTCGAAATCGCCGAGCGCATGATCGAGAAGACGCCCGGCATTACACGCCTTCTTGACAAACTCGAGGCGAAGGATCTCGTGCGCCGCAAACGCTGTCCCGAAGACCGTCGTCAGGTGCTCTGCTGGATCACCGACGCCGGGATCGATCTGCTGGCTCAACTCGACAAACCCCTGGTTCAGTCCGGGGCAAGTGCCGTGGAATGCCTCAGCCAGGCCGAGATCCGCCAGCTGATTGCGATACTCGGAAAACTACGGGGGAAAATGTGGGAATAAAAATTTTTTATGGAAATGGATGACTAGTCAACCATTTGCTCGATTCGATGTACGCCCTTCCGAAAGGAGAACGTTTTATGTTTCGGAGACTTTTAATCACGACTGACGATTGGACTTTGACGCTCTTGCGCCTGGTGATGGGCGTGATCTTCTTTGCGCACGGCGCGCAGAAGGCCCTGGGCTGGTTCGGTGGATACGGCTTCTCCGGCACCATGGGCTTCTTCACCAACATGATGCATATCCCAGCAGTCTTCGCTTTCCTAGCGATCTGCGCCGAATTTCTGGGTGGAATCGGGCTCATTGTTGGCGCACTCGGGCGCATCGCCGCCTTTGGCATCTTCTGCAACATGGTGGTCGCAGTCCTCATGGTGCATGGTCACGTCGGTTTCTTCATGAACTGGACAGGACAGCAGAAGGGCGAAGGCTTCGAGTATCACCTGCTGGCGATCGCGATTGCCATAGTTTTGATGGTGAAGGGAAGCGGAGCGCTCTCCGTCGATCGTGCGCTCTCCACGCGTCCAGAATGACGAGTTTGTAGCGCTATTCGCGCTCGGGATAACGCTTGACGCCTGGCTCGGGCTGCGTAACGTTCGCGCGCGGGCTGGGTTGCTTGCGGTCGTAGAAAACGACCGTGTCTTGGGCAATGATGCCCTCGTCCGAAGAATGGTGTGGACGAGCTTTGCTCGCAGCGGCAGCATCCGGAGATTTACTCACCCTTGTCTGTGTCGGGATGGCCGTCGGCTTCGGAACGACCGTCGCTACCCGCGCATCTGGAGTAGGTGTCGCCGGCCGCTGAGCTTGGTGTGAGGGAGTGCTGGCGGTGTTTGCCTGTGAAGCTTGCTGCGTCGGCTTCGGTCGGACGGCGGCGGACTTCTCCCGCAAGCGCGCCGTTCCAATCAGGAACCATGCCGAGATCGCGAGAGCTGCAACCGAGCACGCGACCTTCAGCTTCTGAAGATTCCAGGCATGTGGCGTTTTGGCCCTCTGCACCGTCTTCATGACCGGTAGCACAATGTTTGCCCGCACCGGCTGGGGCGCGATCGGAATGACGACGTTCGCCGGACTTGCAACCTTCTCAGGAGCCTGCAGCCATTTGGTAGTGACCACATTCTCCTTCACACCTTCGCGCGCACAAGCCTCTTTGACCTCTACCGTCTCGTTGGCGTGCTTTTCCTTAACCTTCTTCGCATCCTCGGAGGCAATGGCCTCAGCGATTTTTGCTTCGTCGACCTTGGCCTCTGCCACTCTCGCCGCCAGGCGCGTAAGAACACCTGCTCTTTCGATGGGTTGGATTTCGGCAGCTACGCCGCTTACATCAGCTGCGGTCGCAGTACGCATGCTCAGAACAGGCTGACTCGCAACATTGAGAACCGGAAACTCGCGTAACTCCGCAAGAATCAGATCCTCATCCTGAGCATCGATAGCCAGCGACCCAAGCACCGCAGGACTTTCGGTCTTTCCAACCACGACCGGCTTCAACTCCTGTGCGCGCATCGGGAGCGGACTGACACCCGCCACTCCTTCAACCACATGTGGTAGCTCACGAACGCCGGCCTCAGCTTTTCGCAAGCCAATCCGTGGTATCGCCGACTCGATTGAAATGGGACTACTTCGAATTGGGAGCGTATTGCTATCGAGCGCACCCGGAGCCACAAAGACCCAAAAATCGTCCCCGCCCACTGCGGTGTGCGCCATGTGACTGACGACATCCTCCGGCGCGCACTCCTCTAACCGGATCTCCAAGTCCGCAGGCGTACTTGGGATTACCCCGGGAGGAACCGTCTCTACCTGGAAGCCGCGCGCACGCAGCTGCATCGTGAGTTCAAGGCAATCATCCGCGACTTCGGTAATAATGCGTGCCAACGGCATTGAGGTCTATGAAGTAGCGCTGGAAAAGAGGGGAAACAACCGGTCACTTGCCAGCAACCGGGCCGCCATCGTGACGAACCCATAGCAAGTAACTAAAACCAAGGTGCCGACAGTTTACTCTAGCCAACAAGGCCGCCGCAGAAAGTTTGAGTCGCGCGCCCAATATGCAAATTGTTGCAGTCGTTTAGTGGTAATTGTCCAATTCTTTTGCTGCCCTGCGAAGCGCGGCCGTCAACGCTGCGATCTGCTGACTCGATCGGTCCGGATCGCCCGCCTCCACTGCTTCGTTAATCCCGGGAATCACGACGGCGGCATACCCGGTGTATTGCCCGGGTGCGTAGATCGCATGGTGATACCAAGGCCGGTTCGGCAATCCCTCAGGGATCAGCAACGCTGTCTCTGTATCTCGCAGCACACGGTTCAGTCGCGCCGCATCGCCGGGAGCCGCTTTTTCCTTCGCCAGGATTTTCGCCCCGGCCTCCTGAAATTGTTTGGCAGCTTCAGCGGCAGCAGCAAAGTCTGGAGTCTTTGTACCTAACTTGGCGTCTGACTTTCTGCGCGCTGCATCGAGGTAGGCAATGACTTCTTTGCCATATTCCTCATAGTCAAAGGGCAAAAAGTCTGCGTTCGCCAGGCGGATGCCCTCCAACCCGAAAACGCGCGCCATCTCCTGCTCGTACAAGAAATCGGGATCGCCGAATTTTTTGAACCACGCGAAATCGTCAAACGTCGAGTGATACACACCGTACGAACCGGTCGAACCGATATCCGTGCACGGCACTCCCAGGTGTTGCAGGAAAACCGTGTAGTCCGACCCGCTGCCGAGATCTCCCACCGGCACATCCGGATGCGCTTGCGCCGCTGGCGCGCGGAAGGTGCTGGTCGACGTCTCCTGTGGATTCACGGACTCGCCCTGATTCGCCTTTTTCCAGGCGTCGTAAACCGTACTACCCTGTGGCGATGGAACTGCCTTCGTCACGTCGCGAATAAATTGCTTCAAAGACGGCACCGCCGACGCACCAAACTTCGGCCCCGACACCGCCACATCCACATTCACGTACGCAGCCGCCCGCGCCAGCACCGCCGCATTCTGTTCACCCCATTCGGTGGACCCGATTAATCCTTCTTCTTCCGCATCCCAACTGGCGTAAATCAACGTTCGCTTCGGCTTCCATCCAGACTTGAGCAACTCTCCAACGCCGGCGACTGCTTCCAGCATTGCCGCCGTGCCGCTGTTCGGATCCACCGCGCCGTACACCCATGCATCGCGATGATTGCCCGCCACCACCCACTCATCCGGAAGTTCGCTGCCCCTTACCTTCCCGATTACATCCCAGATCGTGCGATATCCGTAGTCCTGCTTCAGATGCACCTTGACCTTCACCGGCCCCGGTCCTACGTGATACGTGAACGGCAACGCACCTTGCCAGTCGCGCGGCGATTCCGGTCCTCCCAGATGATCGAGAATCGGCCAGGCATCCGCATATGAAATCGGAGTCGTCGGAATCTTTGGCAACTGCGCCGACTGTTCCGGCGGAGTGCGCTTCGAATCCGGCAGTGACGGCACCGAGGCGATTCCCGGCGTCGTCGGATCTCCCGCGAACTGGAACATGTATCCGACGGACCCCCGCTGCACACCCGTATCCGGACGCCACGGTCCCTTCGGATATTTATCTCCGCGCTTCCAGCCATCATCGGCCGGATCGGAGTAAATAATCACGCCCGCTGCCCCACGCTCCTGCGCGACGAACGTCTTCACCCCGCGAAAATTCTGCCCATACCGGACCAGCACAATCTTGCCGCGCACATCCACTTTCATCTGCACGAGCTTGTCGAAATCATCCGGCGAGCCGTAGTTTGCGTACACTACGTCCGCCTCAACGTCCCCCGACGGCGACATCCCGTTGTACGGCATCACTACGCGCGAATCGTCCTGGAATGGATCCCCGTCCACGTGCTCGCGTGTGGGTCCATGCATCGAAACCCCAGCCGGCGCCGTGATGTCGACGCTGATCTCTGCTGGATAGTTCAACCACACCTTATACTCGACCATCTCCGTATCCAGCCCCGCCTCGCGAAACTTTTGCGCCACGTAATCCGCCGTCGCTTTATCCTCCGGGGAACCTGCAATGTGCGGGGCCTTCGTCAATATTCGCAGGTGCTCCTCGGCGCGCTTCGGATCTGGAACTGCAAGAAAGCGCGCCTCCAGATTGCGCTCCGCCGTCGCATCCCGGAAACCGAAGATCGCAGAGTCCGTTTTCACGCCCTGCGCATTCGACGATGTCAGGAAACCGGCGCCCGTCAGATTGACGAGCAAAAGGAAGCAGATCAATACACGGCCGAAGCTGGTTCTCATGAGGCTCCTGGGGAACGGGAGAGACGAACTGGTAATGCTAGACGCGCGACGCCCTCGACAACTCACCGCTTGCGTAATGCCTCGAGTGTCTCCGAAATCGGGGGCAAGTCTTTCCTTCCGTATACCTTGCTGAACAGAATCCTGCCGCTGCGCTCGACGACCACGATGGCGCGTTCGCTCGTCCCGGCATTCGGACCCTGGTCCCGAAAAACTCCGTACTCTTGACTCACTTCTCCATGTGGCCAGAAATCGCTGCACAGCGGGAAATCCAGCGGCCCGAGCTCGCGCTCCCAGACCGTAGTGTTCATGATCGAATCCGCGCAGATGCAGACCACTTCACTCTCGCGGGACAAGAACTTCTCGCGCTGTGATTGGTATTCGCAGAGTTGCTTTGCACTGACGTCTTCCCAGTTGCTCGGATAGAAGGCCAGCACAATATTCTTCTCTGCCAGCGCATCCTTGAGATGGAAGCGTTTCTTTACTCCCGCAATGAGTGCGGGAAGATCGAAGTCAGGCGCAACATCGCCCGCTGGCATAACGGTTTTCGGATGTTCTGACGAGACCCCTCTCACTGCGCCCCACCTGCAGAACCGAATCAATGATTGTACCGCGAACCTGGTTCAACCATTCGCACACGGTATTGCCATAGAATTATGGCCGCACTTGGCCCGTGCCGATGATTTCATACTTCGACGAAGTCAGTTCCGCCAGCGCAAACGGTCCGCGGCAATGTAATTTCTGTGTACTGATCCCCATCTCGGCCCCAAAGCCAAACTCAGCGCCATCCGTGAACCGCGTTGATGCGTTCCAATACACCGCCGCCGAATCCACTGCACGCAAAAAACGGCGCGCATTCCCTTCATCTCTGGTGACGATCGCATCCGAATGTTTCGTCGAATACCGATTAATGTGCGTAATCGCGTCATCCACGTCAGCCACCACACGCACTGCCAGGCACAGCCGCAGATATTCCTCGCCCCAGTCCATTTCCGTTGCCGAGCCGACCGCACCGCCAGCCGCAAGCTTGCGAGACGCCTCGTCCCCGCGTACTTCGACCCCGCAATCAACCAGCTTCTTTACGATCCGCGGCACGTACTGTCGCGCAATGCGTTCGTGCACCAGCAACTTCTCCGCGGCGTTGCATACCGACGGCCGTTGCGTTTTGGCGTTGATCACGATCGCATCCGCCATGTCGAGATCCGCCGACTCGTCGACGAAGACATGGCAATTGCCTGCTCCCGTCTCGATGACGGGCACGACTGAATTCCCGACCACGTAGTTAATCAGGCCTGCGCCGCCGCGAGGGATGATCACATCCACCCATCCCCGAGCCTGGATCAACGCTTGCACCGAGTCACGCGTACTTGCGTCGAGCAACTGAATCGCTCCCTCCGGCATGCCAGGAACACTCGTTGCGATCTCGACTAGCTTCTGGTTGCTCAGAGCGGCTTCTTTGCCGCCGCGCAGCACGATTGAATTCCCCGTCTTCAGAGCAATCGCGATCGTGTCGATCGTTACATTCGGCCGCGACTCATAGATAATTCCGATGACGCCCAGCGGCACTCGCACCTTGCGAATGCGCAACCCGTTGGGTCTTGTCCACTCTGCCAGCGTTTCGCCAATCGGATCAGGCAAAGCTGCGATATCGCGCACACCATTCGCCATTTGCTTGACGCGGTCGCGCGTCAGCAGCAAACGGTCGAGCATCGCGCCTTCCAGTCCGCTCGACTGCAGATCTTGTTCATTTGCCTCTAGAATACTCGCGGCCTCTACCTCAATCGCATCGGCCAGCGCGCGCAGTAAGAGATTTTTCTGTTCTGTCGTGAGTTCCGCAACACAAGGCGCGGCCGTTCGCGCCGACTCTAATCGGTCACGCGTGGTCAGCGGCTTGTTCAAAATGGTCGCCATCACTCGGCCTTCTTCTGCGCCGGAAAATACGTCCCGATCTTCCTTTCTATCGCCGCTTCGATTGCTCGCGGATGCCTTCCATTCACGATCGCGACCTGAACGCCTGCCTCGCTCGCGGCTTTCGCGGCTCTCAACTTCGACCGCATTCCGCCCGTTCCTAGCTTTCCCTTGCCATCACACAGCTCTTCCATCTCGGGAGTCAGCTTTGCGACCGTCCGCAACAACTTCGATCCTTTTCGTCCATTGGGAACGTAAAACCCATCTACGTCGGTCAGTAACAACAACCAATCCGCATGCACTGCCCTCGCCAGCATCGCGCTGAGTTCGTCGTTATCACCGAATGCCCCGACAAGCTCGCGCACCGAGACGCTGTCGTTTTCATTTACAATCGGCACAACTCCCAGCTTCACCAGTTCATGCAGCGCGTTCTGCAGATTCTTGTATCGCACTGGCGACGTGAAGTCATCGCTCGAGAGCAGCAGTTGCGCCACCACTTTCTTTCCAAAGAATAGCTGCTCGTACGTGTGCATCAGCAGGCTTTGCCCTACCGCCGCGCAGGCCTGCATCAACGGGACGCTCGACGGCCGCTCCTCAAGCTGCAAATTCGCCATGCCCGACGCAATCGCCCCCGAACTCACAATCAGATATTCGTGGCGCGAAAGATCGAGCTGATCGATGAGCGACCGCATCCGCACCGTATCGATGCGGCCTCCCGGCGCAATCAGGCTTGTACCTACTTTAATGACGAGGCGCATGTTTCAAAGTTGCATGAATCAAAATTGCATGTTTCAAATTTCTTCTTAAGAATCACATGAGAGGCGGGAGCCTCGCCCGCCATACGGAACACAATCCCACCGGTTAGTTTAGCAAGACGGATTCGCGCCCCCATGCGTCCGCCTCCAACTCACGTCGGATAAACTGGAGCCATGACCAGCGCAGATTCCACGCTTCGCTTCTCGTCCCGCGTCGAAAATTACATCCGCTATCGCCCCGGCTACCCTTCTCAGGTGATCGCAACGCTGAAAACAGAGTGCGCGCTCACTCCCGATTCCGTTGTCGCGGACGTCGCCTGCGGCACTGGCATCTTTACCCGCATGCTCCTCGACAATGGCAACCGAGTCATCGGCGTCGAGCCCAATCGCGAGATGCGCGAAGCCGCCGAACGCCTGCTAACGTCCTATCCCAACTTCACGAGTGCCATGGGAGCCGCCGAAGCGACCACCCTCGCCGATCACAGTGTCGATTTTGCCACTGCCGCGCAGGCTGCGCACTGGTTCGATCTGCCTAAAGCGCGAGCGGAATTCGTCCGCATCCTCAGGTCCGGCGGCTGGGCTGTCTTGATCTGGAATGAGCGCTGTACGGACACCACGCCCTTCCTGTGCGAGTACGAAAATCTTCTTCTCCGCTATGGCACCGACTACGAAAAGGTCCGCCACGAAAACACCACTGACAATATCGGTGACTTCTTCGCGCCGACGCCGTACGAATCCCGTGTCTTCGATATGAGCCAAAAGTTCGCCTACACCGACCTCGAAGGCCGTCTCCTGTCCTCCTCCTACGCGCCCATGCCCGGACATCCAAATCACGATCCAATGCTGCAAGACCTCCGGCGCATTTTCGAGCAATATAAGAAAGACGGTCGCGTGAGCATGGACTACATCACCCGCCTCTACTTCGGCCAACTCACACAGCAGTCATAGCAAGCCTTGTCATCCGGAGCGATCCACTTGCTACTCATTTCAGTCCTGTCATCTTGAGCGAAGTGAGGCGACGGCCGAACGAGTCGAAAGACCTCTTGTCCGCCTTCGGCGCCCCGAACTTCAAGAGGAATTCCCATCCACGCCCGCGTGGTCGCGAGAAACCCAAAAGCTTCTTGCTCAGCAGATGATCCCATCTGGCAGTGATTCGGTTTTCTCTCTGCTTTCTGTCTCCGCTGTGGAGAAGGTTTTTCTTGCGTCCTTTGCGGTCCTTCTTTGCGTCCTTGGCGGTTAAAAGTTTTCCCCGCCGGGAGCGTCTGAAGACCCTATTGCCCCCCAGTTTCCCCTTCGCCTTGCAACTTGAAACTCGAAACGTGAAACTAGGAACTTTCCATACACTGCGCCGAGGAACATACCCTTGCCAGACAACGAAAAATCCTTCCACATGACTCCCGACGACTTCCGCCGCCACGGCCACATCGTCATCGACTGGATCGCTGACTACTACCAGAAAATCGAATCCTACGCCGTGCTCTCGCAAGCGAAGCCAGGCCAAATCCGAGCCTCACTGCCAGCGACTGCGCCAACCCACGGCGAGCCCTTCGACACCATCCTCGCCGATGTCGAAAAACTGATCCTACCCGGCATCACGCACTGGCAATCGCCCAACTTCTTCGCCTTCTTCCCTTGCAACGCCTCCGCCCCCGCCATCCTCGGCGACCTGCTCTCCTCGGGATTCGGCGTGCAAGGCATGCTCTGGGCCACCAGTCCCGCCTGCACCGAACTCGAAACGCACGTACTTGACTGGCTCGTCCCCATGCTTGGCCTGCCGGAGAAATTTCTCTCCACCTCAACCGGTGGCGGCGTTATCCAGGACACCGCCTCCAGTTCCTCGCTCTGCGCACTTCTTGCCGGACGCGAACGCGCCACCAACTATGCCAGCAATGCAAAAGGATGCGACGGCAAACTCGTCGCTTACTGCTCCACCCAAACGCACTCTTCCGTGGAAAAAGCCGCCAAGATTGCAGGCCTCGGTGCAGCAAACATCCGCGCGATTCCCGTCGACGAAAATTTCGCCATGCTTGCCGATGCGCTCGCCAATCAGGTCGCGCAAGACAAGTCCAATGGCCTCATTCCGTGCTTCGTCTGCGCCACTGTCGGCACCACCTCCTCCAACGCGATCGATCCCATTCCCGACATCGCCCGCATCTGCCATGAACACAACGTCTGGCTACACGTCGACGCTGCCATGTCCGGTACCGCTGCGCTCTGCCCTGAATTCCGGCACACGCATCGCGGCGTCGAGCACGCCGACAGCTACTGCTTCAACCCGCACAAATGGATGTTCACCAACTTCGATTGCGACGTCTTCTATGTCGCCGATCGTAAGGCTCTCATTCAGACGCTTAGCGTCTTGCCGGAGTACCTGCGCAACCAGGCGACCGAGTCGGGCGCCGTCATCGACTATCGCGACTGGCACATTCCTCTCGGACGCCGCTTCCGCGCGTTGAAATTATGGTTTGTGTTACGCCATTACGGAGTGGAAGGCCTGCAGCACCACGTGCGCCAGCACATCGCGCTCGCGCAGGAATTTGCAGGTTGGGTCCGCGCTGACCATCGCTTTGAACTCGCGGCCCCCGTGCCCTTCAACTTGGTTTGTTTCCGCCTCAAAGCAGGCGACGCCGCCAACCAGTCGCTCATGGAGCGCCTGAACCGTTCCGGGGACCTTTACCTCACGCACACCAGGTTGAACGATCGCCTCACATTGCGCATGTCGATCGGACAGACCAACACCCAGCAGCGGCATGTCGAGCGTGCATGGCGGCGAATTCAGCAAGAAGCAGAAAATCAGAGTTCTGCACCGGCCCGGTAAAGGCCGATAATGGCAAAAAACGGCGCATCCTGAGTCGAAGAAGAATCCATGGCCCCTGGATACTCTTCGCTCACGATGCGCCGGCTGACTCGCTTACAAATTCTGTGTGATCGGCGAAACTAGATACAAACTTTGCGACGGACCAAACCGGCCACCGCAATCAGTCCCGTGCCCATGAAGATCAGGCTTCCCGGCTCCGGCACCGCTGCATTCGGCGTGTATCCGATGAACTCCTGCGGTCCGTATCCCGGACGCGCGCCTTGCGCGGTGTAAACCATGATCCCTTTGAACTCGCTGTGGGGAGCATTCGCGGCCAATCCCAGGTATTGCGACATCAGTGCCTGCACCGCCGGATCATTGCTTCCCGGAATGTTGCCGCTGAACAAAGCCCATACGGCTTCATTGCCAAGCGCCGCGCCAACGTTTCCGTTGAGCACGCTCATGAAGAGCAAACCAGCAGCCTTGTAGTCCATCAGCGCCTGGCCGCTCGAGCCGAACATGCCGCCCTGCAGAATGCTATGGACATCTGCCGTCCAGCTCTCGCCCGCACTGATGTGATTGTTGAATGCATCGCACATCATCGGCGTGAGTGTCGAGCTTCCGTTAATCGAGAAGTTGTACGGATACGCGTACACATTGCCCGCAGCGACGTTGCCCGGACCAACGTTCACAAAAGTCAGATTGGCGGTGGAATTCGCAAACGCCTGCGAGAACAGCAGGCACACCCCAACCACTAGAAAGATTCCGGTCTTGCAAAAGCGCTTCATCCGGCCTCACACGTAAGAAGTGGCGAACCTTCTAACCAAACACTACGTGCTCAGCCAAACCGCCACAATTGCTCAAACGTGGCGTTACGCGAATGACGGAAGTAATCCGAACGGTAACCACAGCCTTCCCAAGCGCCTCCATCGACTTAGCGCGATACTCAATTTCGACACGCGTCCGTCGCCGCTGAACCCCCCATTTTTCGCTGTTTTGGTGCGATCCACGGGGCTATACTTCCTCGACTCCGGGGGCGCGCCATGCTTCGTCGCATCGTTCGTGTTGTCCTCGCATTCAGCATCACTTCGATCCTTGTCGCTCATTTCTCCGATCCTGCTGAGACATCAGCGTTCGCGCAAGCCGCAAATATCAAACTCAAGGTTCGCGCAGCTCTCTATGATCACGATCTGAATCTTAAGCCTGTGCCGCATCTCGCTATCGAGTTGCGCAATCTCGATGCGCCCGCTACCGCTCCCATCTCGGTCCAAACTAACCTCGACGGCAACGCCGACGCAGAGCTTCCTCCCGGCCACTATCAATTGGTCGCGAACAAGCCCATTGAATTTCAGGGAAAGACTTACACGTGGACCGTCGACCTTCATCTCACGAAACCCGAGAACTCTGTCGAACTCAGCAACGACAACGCCACCGCGACGGACCTTTCCGGCGGACGAGCCGCGCAGGTCGATCAACTCGCTGATCAGTTCAAGCGTCTCAAGCCCAGCATCGTCACCATCTGGACCGCCGAAGGACACGGCACCGGATTTCTCGTCGATCCCCTCGGCCTCATCATCACCAACCAGCATGTCGTTTCAGACCACACGTATTTGGCCGCGCAGTTCGATAGCTCTCACAAGATCGCGGCAGAGCTTCTTTCCGCCGACAAGCAAAAAGACGTCGCCGTCGTCCGTGTGAATCTCTCCGCTATTCCCGAAGCCGTCGTTGCTCCCATCGCTCAAGGACAAGGTACTCTTCTCGAAGGCGAGCGCGTCTTCACCATCGGCAACCCGCTCGATCAGGAAAAAGTTCTTACCAGCGGGATCGTGAGCAAAGTTTCCGACGACGCCATCATCTCCGACATCAACATCAATCCCGGAAACTCCGGCGGACCGCTGTTCAACTCCAGTGGCATGGTCGTTGGTATCACCACTTACGGAATCGAACGCAACTCCGGACCGGGCCTGTCCGGCATCCTGCCCATCAGCGTCGCGCTTGAAACACTTGCCGACGCAAAGGCGAAGGCCGCTTCAGCACCCCTGCCCTCGGCGCGTCTGTTGCCGGTGATACCAGCCACGAAATATCCGCCCGATGGCCTGCGTGCCCTCGGAACAAAAGCATGGGAGAAAAAGGTCTATTACTTCACGGTCGGCGAGTTTGAAGTCGAGATCGTCACGCCCGTCACCGCATTTTCTGCCGCGCAGGAACAGGCCACTCGCGCCGAGAAAGAACGCGATAAGCGGGCCAAGAAAGCCGGGGCACCACCGGCAGAAACGCCGTCTGCGAGCAACATCGACGCCAAATACGACGCCGTCATCCGGCTTCACGCGCGGCCTCGCCTGCGCACCGCCTGGATGAAATCTCTGGGTGAAGGCATGGCCACGGGAGGATTGGCTCCCAACACCATGCACTTCAAGGCAGACTTCCAGCGCATGCGCCTGTTGTGTGGAAGCAACGCCGTCGAACCCATTGTGCCTGGACGCATGCCGCTGACCGTCGTCGGGCAGAATGCCTACGTGCGCGTCAACGACGCCACCTACGAAGGCCTCTACACCTATCCCGCCGACGCGATTTCACCTCAGTGCCAGCAGGTCACACTTGAAATCTATTCAGTGAAAGACCCTGACAAGCCGGTCACGCACTCTCTAGATTCCAACGCCGTCCAGCAGATTTGGAATGACTTCGAGCCCTATCGGAAAGTACAAAGCGCAGCGAAATAAATCACCGATCGGCATCGGCCACGCCGCTCACGCAATCAACCATTTCACGTCGCAATCCCGATGACCTACTGCGCGGCTCCCGCGGAACTCTTGAAATACCGTTCGGAGAAGCTCAGGAATGTCTGCCAGTTCGGTGCCGGTGTGTGCCCTTCACTGTGTTGCCGGAATGCCAGATCTCCATCCACCAGCGCCGTTTCTATCGCGGGAAATTGTGTCGTGCCAAGATCCTTTTTTCCGAGGAGCCGGTAAACCGGACCGCTGGCGACCTCAGCCAGAAACATCCCTTTCGCATCGACCCAACCGTCGCCCTGCGTGGCGCCAGCACCAATGAATACCGGACGCGGCGCACACAACGCGATCAACTCGTGCGCATCCACCGGCAGGTCTTCATCGTTGAGCGGACCGTCGTACTTCAGAAAATTTCCGGCGAACCAATGATACTCGCCCGTCCCTGCGAGATTCCCGATCTCTTCTCCGAAATGCCGCCGGTACAACTTCGCCCCGCCCTCGCCCGACGAACTGATGTACGCAACGGCAAAGCGCGGATCGTATGCCATCGCAATCAGCGCTGCCTTTCCGTAACGAGAATGACCCTCGATGCCAACCCGCTTCGCATCGACCGATGAATCCGTTTCCAGATAGTCAAGCACGCGGCTTGCTCCCCACGCCCACGCGCGCAACACACCCCAATCATTCAACCTCCGAGGCTGTCCGCCATTCGCCAGACCGATGATGCCCCGCGTCAGGCCATCGCCGTTATCGTCCTGCACGCTCGTAGGGAAATACGTGGCATATCCCCACCCTTTTCCAATCACGATCTGTTTCCACGCAGGTTTCTGATCAAGATGCATTTCCGGATAGCGCTTCGCCAGTGCGGTCAGCACCTCCGACGTCAGAGCAAGTTCAATGATCACCGGCACCGGCCGCTTTGCATCCGCGGGAACGTTCAGATCCAACTCCATATGAACCGGCGCGGTACCCGCAGCTCCGGTCGCATGTCCCACCAGGCGTTTCTTAACGATCGGAAGCCCGTCGTTATCGTCCGTCGATGTGGCCACCAGTTCCCACCTCACCTTGGGGATTACTCCTGGAACCCGTCCAAGAATCTCCCGATCAAAGCCCGCGACGATTTCCGGCCGCCGTTTTGTCCACCACATCTCCGCGGTCGTCACCTTCTTGCCATTCTTCATCAACAGCGGATCGGGCAACTTCCCGCGCGGCCCCGCTTTCGCCTCATCATAATTCGCCGCATACGACGACTTCGGATCGTTGTCCACGCCTCGTCGCAGAGTCTCGATGTGAAGAAGCTTCATCACTCGCTGATGATCTTCTTTCGCCGTCAAACGCACTGGCGTGGACGCAGTCTGCGCCCGTACAACAAGCCACCACGTGGCAACAACCAAGCCGGCAACTACAAAAATGTTCGCCTTCGAAAATCTCAAGACGAAGCCCTCCAACCATAGTTCGCGCTAACTATACCGATTAGGCAAACTGTTGCGCTTAACGAAGCCGAGCTAAG
>Ga0126371_10000618_pt1 | contig 29564 bp, 23 predicted proteins | sample PanSoiMetaPlot_4_FD_110145 | JGI IMG/M metagenome (GOLD analysis project Ga0126371, IMG submission 110145) | Tropical forest soil microbial communities from Panama - MetaG Plot_4 | ecosystem: Environmental > Terrestrial > Soil > Tropical forest > Bulk soil | place: Panama | collected 2016-02-17 | reverse complement strand
GATTCCGGCTTTTTTCGGGTGGCACGCTGGACGCGGGAATGCAATCCTCGCTAGTCTAGTTTTTGTGATCGGCGTATGAGTGACATCGTTTCATTGATCTCGCGGCACGGGTATCTGGTGATCGTCGCGCTGGTGTTTGCCGAGGCGATCGGGTTGCCGGTGCCCGCGGCCGTGGCTTTGGTGGCGGCGGGTGCCGCGGTCGGGAGCCATGTTCTGCACGCCCACATCGTGTTGCCGCTTGCGTTGGCGGCGATGGTGCTGGGCGATACGGCGCTGTTTGTGGCGGGGCGGTACACCGGCTGGGCACTGTTGGGATTCTTGTGCAAAGTGTCGGCGAATCCAGAGACGTGCATTTTGCGGTCAGCGGAGAGTTTCTACAAGCGCGGCAAGGTGACGCTTCTGATCGCGAAATTCATCCCAGGTGTAAACACGATGGGGCCGCCGCTGGCCGGCAGCATGCGCATGCGGGTTGGGCAATTTTTGAGCTACGACGTGGCGGGTGCGTGCTTGTATATCCTGGCGTATTTCGTGCTCGGATTTCTGGGACGCGATTTTCTGAAGGCGATCAATGCGGGCTTCCAGACGGCGGGGCACACGATTGAGGAAGTGCTACTGCTGGGAGTCGTGGCGTACGTGATCTATCGGCTGTGGCTGGTGCAGAAGAATCGCGTGTATCGGGTAGTTCCGCGAGTGCAGGTGCAGGAGCTGATCGATAAGCTGAAGACGGAGGAAGCGGACAGGATTCTGGTGGTCGATGTGCGCAGCCACGGGTACTACGATCCCGATGCTGCGCGGATCAAGGGGTCTATCAGGATCGAGCCGAACAATCTCGAGGAGGAGTTGAAGAGGCTTCCGCCCGACAAGGACATCTATCTGTACTGCACTTGACAGCGCGAGGCGACGAGCGCCCGGGTGGCGCACATGCTGCGGGAAAAGGGATTCAACGCGTTCATCCTGGTCGGCGGTCTGGCGGCGTGGAGGAAGGCGGGGCAGCCGGTGGAGTCGGTGCCGCGGGATGATCTGGTGAAGCTGCCGACGTTTAGTTGAGGGACGGTTTTCGGTGTTCGGTGTTCGGTTTTCGCATCGTCGGTGTGGGGCGGCGGTAGTTGACTGATGGTCGTTGGTCCTTGGTCGTTGGTCGTTGGCAAATGCCAAGTCAATCATCCGATGGGTGAGTGCTGAAAGCCCAGAGCCGAGAGGCTAGAGCCGTTTTTATGTATGGCTTCTAACAAAGAGATCGAGATCAAATTCCGTGTTGACGACATGCGCGCCATGACGCGACAGTTGCGCGCGGCGAAGTTCCGTATCGTCACGACCAGTACGCATGAAGTGAACACTCTTTATGACCTTCCGGGCCAGCGCTTGCGCAAGCGCGGTGAGCTGCTGCGGTTGAGGAAGTACGGCAAAAACTGGGTACTGACACATAAGTCGAAGGGCACGGCTGGGCGTCACAAGGTGCGCGTGGAAACGGAAACCAAGGTCGCTGACGGGAAGAAGGTGGACGCGATCCTGCGCGGGCTGGGATTCGTGCCGACGTTTTGTTACGAGAAATATCGCGCGGAGTGGACTGACGGCACGGGGCACGTCGTGATTGATGAAACGCCGATCGGAAATTTCGGGGAGATCGAAGGGCGTTCGCGGTGGATCGATCAGACGGCAAAGATGCTCGCGCTCAAGCGTGAGGATTACATCACCGATACATATGCGGGACTGTTCTTCGCATGGAAACAGCGAACGAGGAGTCCGGTGACTGAGATGACTTTTCGGGCGGTGCAGAGTTCGCGAACAGAATTTAACCGCAAAGAACAGCCGAGAAGGGCACAACGCAGAACTGCATAGGAAAACACCTTCGCCACAGAGACACCGAGACACAAAGCGGATGGGGTCATCGGGTGTTCCGAAAAGAGCTTAACCGCAGAGCACGCTGAGAACATCCGCAGAGATCGCTGAGAAGAGCCTTAACCGCAAAGATCGCAAAGACGGGCTGCGAAGGGCAGAAAGACAAACATAACCACAGAGGGCACTGAGGGGCACAGAGAGTATCGGACTGCAACAAAAATCTACGCCGCTTTGGATCCGATCGCCTCTTCGTATCCCTCGGTTGCGAAGTAGACGGCGCGATCGAAGAACTGGTCCAGCAGACGTAGCAGTTCAAGTTCGCCGAAGACATTGTGCAGCCCGCCGTAGACCCCTTCCCATTCGAGAAAGCTCCACAGGTGTTCTTTCGTGAGGAGGATCGCCCAAGTCAGGGCGGCGAGCGGAACTCCCTGCTGTGCCCGGCGTGCGCCCAGGGCTTTGTACAGCGATTCGATGTCCTGCTCGGTCTTGGTGAGCAGCCATTCGCTGAGGTTGCGATAGATCTCGTGACAGCGCTGGTGGAGCTCATGGGCAGGCACCTTGCGCATGTCACGGGTGCGATCGGAGGAAAGAAGTTTTTGAGTGAGTCCTTCGGCCAGTTCTTCAGAATGATTTTCGATGAGACGAACGAGGCGGAGTGCAATCATGGGAAGCCTCCCGGCACTGCCTGGTTCTATTGTACGTCCGCTGGGAAGCGATGGGGATCGGTATTGATCCCGAGTGTTGTTCAAGTACCAACAACAAGACTTTAACCGCAAAGGGCGCAAAGAAGGCCGTTGAGCGATGGGATTTGAAGTGATGAGCGAGGATGGCCATCGCTGCATGCACTGACAAACACCTAATCGACTGGGCTCACGCGCGTCGGCGGGCTAGCGGGAGACCGCTTCGCGGACGAGGGCGTCCGCGCCACACCAGCATCGCGCCACAGAGGATTAGGCGCCGTGGCACTTTTTGTATTTCTTGCCGGAGCCGCAGGGGCAAGGATCGTTGCGGCCTACTTTGTCGGCTCCGCGGACGACTTGCTGCACGGTGCGCTGTTCGCCGCCTCCGGCCATGCGCGCTGATTCGAGTTCGCGGCGCTTCTTGCGCTGGAAGGCTTCTTCAAGGTCGTCGACGGACGTGGAGATATGGCGCGGTGGGCGTCCGTTGCCCCCGCCGCCGGAACGAAGGGCCGGCACTCCAGCCTCTGGGCCTTGACCGTTCGAGCCTGGTCCACCTTGCAGTCCGGGCGGACCGCCCGCGGGACCGGCGCCCGCATCGAGTGGGCGCTCGAGAATCTGCATGAGGTAGAGATATTGAACGGTCTGTTCCTGGAACCGTTTCATCATCTCTTCGAACATGTCGAAGGACTCACGCTTATATTCGACCAGCGGATCGTGCTGACCGTAGCCGCGCAGACCGATGCCCTCCTTCAGGTGGTCCATGTTGAGGAGGTGGTCTTTCCAGAGCGAATCGAGCACGCTGAGCATGATCATGCGCTCGTGATAGCGCATGGCTTCGGGGCCGATGATCTGTTCTTTCGCAGCGTAGCGCTCTTTGAGTTTTTCAAAGATGGCGTCGCCGAGTTCTCCGCGGTTCAGCGTTTCCGGCTTGATGCCTTCGGCGTAGATGTCGACGCCGCAGCGGGTAAAGATGCCGTCTTTGAGCCCTTTCAGGTCCCAGTCGTCGACGTGCGCCTTAACCGGACAGAACTGATCGATGAGGTCGCCGAGAATTCCGGAGACGTAATGTTCGAGGATCAGTTCTTTCTGATCGACGCCTTCGAGCAGGCTGCGCCGGAGACCATAGACGGCTTCGCGCTGCTTGTTCATGACGTCGTCGTATTCGAGCAGGTGTTTGCGGGCTTCGAAGTTCTGCGCTTCGACGGCCTTCTGCGCGGCCTCGATGCGGCGGGTGATCATCTTCGACTCAATGGGAACGCCTTCTTCCATACCCAACCGCTGAAGCAGGTTCGACACCCACTCCTTCGCGAAGATGCGCATCAAGTCGTCTTCGAGCGATAGATAGAAGCGGGAGGAACCGGGATCACCCTGACGGCCGGCGCGCCCGCGGAGCTGGTTGTCGATGCGGCGGGCTTCGTGACGCTCGGTGCCAAAGATATGCAGACCGCCGGTAGCGACCACTTCGCCGTGCTCAGCGTCGGTCTGTGCCTTGTAGCGGTTGAAAGTCTCGTTCCACTGCGCAGTCGGCACGGCGTACTCGTTGCCACCGTAGTACCACTTGGTCATGTTGGCGTCGTCAACGCCGGCTTCGACCTTGCCCTGGGCGGCGCGCAGAGGCTGCGCAGTTCCCTTCTTCACGCATTCCTGCTTCGCCATGAATTCAGGGTTGCCGCCGAGCAGAATGTCGGTACCGCGACCAGCCATGTTGGTGGCGATCGTCACCATGCCTTTGCGTCCGGCCTGGGCGACGATTTCAGCTTCGCGCTCGTGGTACTTGGCATTGAGGACAACGTGCTTGATACCCTTCTTCTTGAGAAGCTCGGAGAGACGCTCGGATTTCTCGATTGAAGTGGTGCCGACCAGTACTGGCTGTCCGCTTTCGTACAGCCGCTGAATCTCGTCGGCCGCCGCGAAGTATTTTTCTTTCTCAGTGCGGTAGACGACGTCGGGATTCTCGATGCGTAGCAAGGTTTTGTTGGTCGGGATGACTATGACTTCGAGCTTGTAAATCTTGTCGAATTCGGGCGCTTCGGTTTCGGCCGTACCGGTCATTCCGGCCAGCTTTTTGTACATGCGGAAATAGTTCTGGAAGGTGATGGTGGCGAGGGTCTGGTTCTCGCGCTCGATCTTGACGGCTTCCTTGGCTTCGATCGCCTGATGCAGACCGTCGGACCAGCGGCGCCCCGGCATCATGCGGCCGGTGAACTCGTCGACGATGACGACTTCTTTTTCGCGCGGATTGTCTTCCTTGGTCTTGACGACGTATTCGACATCGCGGCGATAGAGCGCGTGCGCCTTGACGGCGGTCTCGACGTGATGCTTGAGATCCCAGTTCTCAGGATCGGCGATGTTGCCGATACCGAGCAGCTTTTCAACCTTCTCCCATCCCTCGTCGGTCACGGTGATGTTTTTGTGCTTCTCATCAACGACGAAGTCGCCGGTGTAGATTTTCGGTTCGCCGGGCGGAACCTCGACTTCTTCGCCCTTCTCGAGCTTCGGAATGATGCGATTGACACGGTCGTACTTGTCGGTCGACTCCTCGCTGGCGCCGCTGATGATGAGCGGAGTACGGGCTTCGTCGATGAGGATCGAGTCAACTTCGTCGACGATGCCGTAGTTGTGCACGCGCTGCACGCAATCGCGCAGATCGAACTTCATGTTGTCGCGCAGATAGTCGAAACCGAACTCGTTGTTGGTGCCGTAAGTGACGTCGGCGGCGTAGGCTTCACGCCGCTCGTCGTCATCAAGATCGTGAACGATGACGCCGACGGTCAGTCCGAGGAAGGTATAGAGCTTGCCCATCCACTCGGAGTCGCGCTTGGCGAGGTAGTCGTTGACGGTGACCACGTGAACGCCACGACCACTAAGGGCGTTGAGATAGACGGGCAGGGTGGCAACGAGCGTTTTCCCTTCGCCGGTCTTCATTTCGGCGATCTTGCCCTGGTGCAGGACCATGCCGCCGATCAACTGGACGTCAAAATGGCGCATGGTGAGAACACGCCAGCTCGCTTCGCGGGCTACGGCGAATGCCTCGACGAGCAATTCGTCGAGCACTTCTTTCAGGGCGGCGTCACGGTCGGCTTGAATCTGCTTGACGCGATCGGGGTCGGCGTCGGGTTCGTCGGCGATTCTGGCGAGGCGGTCCTGGATGCGTTTGCGGAACTCATCGGTCTTGGCGCGCAACTCGGCGTCGGAGAGTTTCTTCATCGCCGATTCGAGCGCGTTGATGGCCTCAACCTGAGGCAGGAGGCGCTTGACCTCGCGCTCGTTCTTGGTCCCGAAGACCTTGGCTACTAAGGTGTTAATCAAATCCGGAATCCTTCAGAGGGACACGTACCCCAAGTATAGGGCTAGTTAAGCGTAGCATATTGGATGCGGCCGGGGCGGGGTGGGATCACAGGGGCATCGAGGCGAGAAACAGCGAGACATCGAGGCTTCGTTGGTGCGACGCCTAAAGGCGCGATCGTGAACGACATCGGCGCGGCATGCCTGAAGGCATGCCCTGATACGAAGCTGCTGCTTCTACCTACGCTCGTTCATTTCGTCCCGGGTGAACTTTCGGGCCGCCCCGGCGTATTTGAGGCTCCTAAGCAACTCCTCGATTCCTGGTCTGGTGGGATGGGGAGGCTCGACGGTTAGAATTCGAGAGGCATACGTCTCAAGCCATTCTCGGAAGGCATCCTCGAGGTTCTTGCCCTCGGAGCGGGCAACTCTATGCGCCCACTTAGGAACGTCGTCGTCAGCACTGAAGGTGATACGCACAGTACAAGTTCAATTCTTTGTCCTGGTTCTTGAACTAGGTCTTAATCCGACAACCAAATCTTCTTCACTTCGGTACCGCTCCAAGCATACAAGATCGACCACGATTCATATTTCGCAAGGATGATGACCGCATTCCTTGCTCGAATTGTTTTCTCGCCATAGACATCGGCATATACTCCGGCAGGCTCGCGCCCAACAACTGGTACTGTGCCATCCGCGTTATCCAAAGATCGGATTTCCCAAATTCCATTGACTTGTCGCGCGACGATAATTTCTTTGCCAAGGCCGGTCGGCAGTGCGCAACTGTTGTCGGACGGTGAAGCTGGTAGAGCTTGAGGGAACCCAAGCAGTTAAAACACTACGAACCTGATTGGGAAGTTGTGAATCATAGTGAGCATTGTGCCGTGGCCGGACTCTGTACGCACCTTACATCGGTTTAGTTGTTTTCTTTTCTGGTGCGATGACGACCGACGAATGCATCCACGATTCATACGTGGAGCCCAATTTCAGGTATATTTTTCCCGCCCCTCATGCCCACTTTCTACGATCAGTTTGCCGCCCGCGAGCAATCCGGCCCACAAAACGTTGCCCTTGAAATCCAGCGTCACGACCAGGTGGAAAGCTACACCTACGCCGAAGTGCGCAAGATGGCAGAATCGGTGGGCCGGTGGCTGACCGAAAAGAAGCTTCAGGCGGGCGCGCGGGTGGCGATTCTTGCCGATAACCACCCGCGGTGGGTAGCGATGTACCTGGGAACGATCGCGGCGGGGTATACCGCCGTTCCGCTCGATACGGCGTTTCACGACGACCAGGTAGCGAAGCTCCTGAAAGACAGCGGAGCGATTTTGCTGGTGACGGACGTAAAGCATCTGCCCACTGCGCAGAAGGCGGTCAAAGGACTGCCGGTGGAGTTGGTGCTGACGGATCCGGGCATCCTGAAGGCGGACAAGGATCCGGGGCAACCGCGGTGGGTCGGCGATCTTGAGGCGATGTTCAAGGCGGGTCCGGGGAACTTTCGAGCGGTGGAGGCGCCCGCCGACAATACAGCAGCTTTGCTCTATACGTCGGGAACAACCGCCGATCCCAAGGGTGTGCAACTGACACATGCGAATCTGCTTGGAGAAGTGAACGCGGTTTTTGGACTGCTAAACATTGGATCGGGCGATGCAGTGCTCGGCATCCTGCCGATGTTTCACGTGCTGGCGCAGATGGCGAACCTGCTGCTGCCGCTGGTGAAGGGCGCGCGCGTTGTGTATCTCGAAACGCTGAACACGACGGAGCTGCTGCGCGCACTGCAGGAGCGGCAGATCACCGCATTCGCAGTCGTGCCGCAGTTCTTCTATCTGATTCACGAACGGATTTTCAAAGAAGTCGCCAAGCGCGGAAAGATCGCCGGGTGGGTCCTGCGAACGCTGATGCGCGTGAACCGCTTCCTGCGCAAGTTCGGGTTAAATGCCGGGAAACTTTTCTTCGGCAAAATTCACGCGACGTTCGGCTCGCGAATGCGCTACCTGATCACCGGAGGTTCGCGTTTTGATCCTGTGGTCGCGAATGACTTCCGCGATTTCGGGATCGACCTGCTGAACGCCTACGGATTGACAGAGACGTCGGCGGCGGCGTTTCTGAATCCGCCGGGCAAGGTCGTGATCGGATCGGTGGGGCCGCCGCTGCCGACGATCGAAGGCAAAATTTTAGATCCGCAACCGTCGGAGGAAGGCGGTCCGCCGGTGGGGGAGATCCTGATCCGCGGCCCGATCGTGATGAAGGGCTATTGGAACCGGTCCGACGCTACGAAGGAAGTGTTGAAGGATGGCTGGTTGCACACCGGCGACCTCGGGTACTTCGACTCGCACGGGAATTTGTTTATTACGGGGCGACGGAAGGAAGTCATTGTTCTGGCGAACGGGAAGAATATCTACCCGGAAGAGATTGAGTCTTATTACCTGAAGTCGCCAACCATCAAGGAAATTTGCGTGATGGGGCTCGAGGCGAAGCCGGGCGATCCGAGTTCGGAGCGGCTGTATGCAGTGGTCGTACCGAATTTCGACGTGCTGAAGGAGCGGAAGGTCGTCAATGCGAAAGAAGTGATCCGCTTCGACATTGAAGGGCTGTCGCAACAGATCGCGTCGACGAAGCGAATTGGGAATTACGAGATCTGGCAGGACGACCTGCCGCGCACGACGACCCGCAAGCTGAAGCGGTTTGAGATCGAGAAGCGCGTGCGGGCGAACCAGTCGAAGCGCGGCGGTGCCACCGATGGGGACGTTCCCGCGGAAAAGCCGCTCACGCCGGAAGACGAGCAATGGCTCGGACAGCCGGATGTGCAGCGGGCGCTCGGGATCATCCGCGAGAACGCGCGCAACGCACCGGAAAAATTGCGACCGACGGACAATTTGGAATTAGATCTCGGTCTCGATTCGATGCAGCGCGTGGAATTGCTGACGACGCTCGAGGGACAGCTTGGCGGAGATGTGGAAGAATCCCAGCTCGCCGACATTTACACGGTGCGCAACCTGGTGAATGCGGTACTGGAAAGCGCCGCCAGCGGCAAAACGGTTTCGCGATCGAACTTTGCTGGATGGAAACAGGTGCTGCGCGAGGATCCGACGGACCCGGAAGTGCTCGAACTGGCTAAGCCACATCCCTACATTGAGAGTTTCTGGTACTTCGTCTCGCGGGTGTTTCAGATCGTCGCGCGTGACCGCTTCCAGCTGAAGGTTTCGGGGCTGGAGAAGATTCCGAAAGAAGGCACTTACATTCTCTCTTCGAACCACGAGAGCTACCTGGATCCGGTGATTCTGGCGTCGGTGGTGCCGCGCGAAGTTTTCGTGAACCTGTTCGCGGTGGGAACGAGCGAGATTTTCGGCGAAGGCATCATGAAGAAGGTGGCGCAGGCGGTGCGGGTTGTGGTGGTCGATCCGGATGCGAATCTGGTGCCGGCGATGCGGGCGGGGGCCTTCGGCTTGCGGAATGGGCGCAGCCTGATTTTGTATCCTGAGGGCGAGCGCAGCATTGATGGCACACCGCGCACGTTCAAAAAAGGCGCGGCCATCTTGTCGATGCATTTGCAGGTGCCGATTGTGCCCATCGCGATTGATGGCTTCTTCGACGCGTGGCCACGCGGGAAGCGCTTCCAGAAATTCGCTCCGCTGAAGATCAAGTTTGGGGATCCGATCTATCCGCCGCCGGAGTCGCGGGCGTCGGAGGAAGCGTACGCGCAGTTCATTGGGAAGGTGAAAGAGCGGGTGGTCGCGATGCGGAAGGAGTTGCGGGGAGGGACGGAGGAGAAGGCGTCGGCAGCGGGGGCGGATTAGGTACGCCGGGTAAGAGCATTTGACCACAGAGACACAGAGGTCACAGAAACAATCTGCGTAACTACAGATCCAGTTTTGAGTGGGCGGGATCCCCACCAGACAGCCGCCGGGGCGGCGACGCTACAGCGTCACTTCGCTCGCGGATGCGTTTGGTCGTAGACGGCCAGCACGTGCTTCATCGAAAGCTGCGTGTAGCGCTGGGTTGTTGAGAGGCGCTGGTGGCCGAGCAGTTCCTGAATGGCGCGCAGATCGGCGCCTTCTTCCAGCATATGCGTGCCGAAGGCGTGACGCAGGGTGTGCGGATGCACGTCGGGGGACAGCCCTTTGGCGACGGCGATCTTCTTGACGATGCGGCCGACGCTGCGGACGGTGAGGCGGCCGCCGCGCTGGTTGATCAGCAGGGCGGACGTGGCTTTCTTCTTCTCGGCGAGAAGCTGCTGACGCGCAGGCAGGTAGGCGCGTAGGGCCGCGACGGCGGGTCCCCCGAAGGGCACGTAGCGTTCTTTCTTCCCCTTTCCCCGAATCAGAATCGCTTCGGCGCTGACGCGAATGTCGTCGAGGTTGATGCCGATCAGCTCGGAGTTGCGGATTCCGCAACCGTAGAGCAGTTCGAGGATTAGCCGATCGCGCTCGGGGAAGGCTGCGATCTCCGGCATCCCGCCGTCGAGGACGCAGTTCATTTCTTCGATGGTCGGTACGCGCGGCAATTTCTTCGGCAGCTTCGGCGTAGCGACGAGCTTGGCAGGATTCTGTTCGACGACGCCCTCTTGTGCGAGCCAACGGTAGAGCGAGCGGACCGCCGCGAGGGAGCGCGCGACGGAGGGTTTACTCAGTCCTTTTTCGTAGAGATGCGAGAGGAATCCGCGAATCGCGATGTGATCGATGCTCTTCCAGTCGCGCGAGCCGACGTAGTTCGCGAAGGTTTCGAGGTCTCCGGCATAGGCTTTGATGGTATGAGCGGAGGCATTGCGCTCGCGCAGGACACGGAGGAACTGGTCGGTGGCGCGTTCGACCGTGGTGCGCTTATGGCTGCCGCAAGAAAGTTTCAAATCAAGATTCATTTCAAATCAACACCTACCACAGAGGCACGGAGACACGGAGGAGGTCAAGCTTTGATCCTTCGCCCTTTTGCGCTCGGGTGAAGAAATTTATCAGCATCCTGTGTGGTCCAACCTCGCTTTTGTTTTCTCTGTGCCTCTCTGTCTACGTGGTGGACTTATGTTCTCGCCTTCGCTCTCGGGTGATGCTTCTGGTACACCGTCTTTAGGCGATCGAGCGCCAGGTGCGTGTAGATCTGAGTGGTTGAGATGTCGGAGTGGCCGAGGATCGTCTGCACGGTACGCAGATCGGCGCCGTTTTCGACCATGTGACTGGCGCAGGAATGGCGCAGCATGTGGGGCGAGGCCGAGCGGCCGGAAGCGACCGATGTCGACTTCACCATCTGCCAGACGCGTTGGCGCGTGAGGCGGTGCGAACCGCGTGCTAAGAACAGAAACGGCGACGACTTCCCTGCCGCCAGCGTCGCTCGCGCCGAGGCCAGGTATTCAGTGAGCGCGCCTTGCGCCGACTTTCCTAATGGGACGATGCGTTCTTTGTCTCCTTTGCCGCGCACCAGCATGTATCCGGTGTCGAGTTTCAGATCTTCAAGTTTTGCTTGAACTATTTCAGAGACGCGAAGGGCACCGGCGTAGAAAACCTCAAGCATCGCGCGGTCACGCGCCGCGACCGCGTGAGCCAGCTTGGAATCTGACGTGGGTTGGGGCGCTGTTAGGGTCTTCTCCATCTCGTCGCGGGCAAGGGCTTTGGGGAGAACCTTCCACTGCGTTGGAGAGTCGATGTTGAGCGTGGGGTCGTGGTCGATCTTCTTGTCGATGAGCAGGTGCCGGTAGAGGTGGCGCAGCGCGGAGAGTTTGCGCCCGACGGAGCGTCCGTCGACCGAGTTCGAAAAGAGTTGCTGGATGAAGTCGCGCACGTCGTTGCGGCGGGCGGTGGCAAGGAGACGTTTGCGCGTCTCGAGGAAGCCGGCGAACTGGCAGATGTCGGTGGTGTAGGCCGAGACGGTGAGCGGCGCGAGGCCCTTCTCGACCTTGAGGTAGTCGAGGAAGGCGGACATGACGCGCGCATTGGCTTCCGAAGGCATGGGTGCGGCGTTTTGATTCGGGAAATAGGGTAGCGCATTATCGGACGCTGAGTAATATCGGGCGGGGTGCTGGGCCAAATCCACCACGGAGGCACGGAGACACGAGGAATTGTGGGCGTGTCGTCAAACGTTCCTCCTTTGACGGGCCAATCACGAGATGCGCGAAGAATCCCTGGCGCTGCGTCGTGGCTCACGCGAAGCAGTATGAGATCGGTTTAGTATTTCGCGCACAAGAGTGTGCGCGCCACCCAGGCAGGTTAGCACCCGCTCTTGGTGGAAGCTCCACAGCAGCCCGCGGGCGGGGGCGCCCCGCGCCACACTACTACTTCTGAAAACTGGCTAGCAGCTCGCGGGCGTAGATGGCTCCTTCGGGGGTTTCTTCGTGTTTGAAGTACGCGAAGACGTCGCGTCCGGCTTCGAGATGCTGCTGGATGCGGTCGATCATTGCTTTGCGCTCGTCGGGCGGGTAGGTGGGTTTGCGGAAGCGGTAGTAGACGAATCCGGCCGTTGCGACTTCGGGCGTCGTCATTTCTTCGGTATCGGCGACGCACAGGGCGGCGCCGTGTTCCCGCAGCGCGGTATACGTTTCGTCGGCGAACCAGGATGCATTGCGGAACTCGAAAGCGGCGGGAAGACGCTTTGGGAGCGAGCCTAGGAAGGATGTCAAACGCTCACGGTCTGCTTTAAGATTCGGCGGTAGCTGAAATAAAACTGGCCCAAGCTTGCCGGCTGACGCAACGGGTTCGATGGTGCCCAGAAAGCGCTGCACAAACTCTTCGGTTTCCTTCAATCTCTTGATGTGGGTAATGACCTGGTGAGCCTTGATCGTGAAGCGGAAGCCTGCGGGTGTGTCGACGAGCCAGTTCTGCAGGGTCGTTTCTTTGACCAGCTGCCGGAAGGTGAAATTGACTTCGACAGCGTTGAGCTGGGTGGCGTAGTGGCTGAGGAATCTTTTCTGCGCGAGCTTCTGCGGATAGAAATCAGGCTTCCAGCTTGGGTAGGCCCATCCGGAGGTGCCCGCGAACAGTTGAGCCATGGTTCGCGGATTATAACGCCCGGCGTTTCTTCACTCGAGCCTTGGAAGCGACCGTTTCGTCAGATGAAGTCGTGCGTCGCGACGACTCTGGTTTCTTCGAGGTCTTCCCTGCTGTTCGTTTGGATGTCGTCGCGGCGCTCTTTCGTGGTGCACCTGATTTCGACTCCGCGGGGGCCTCGGGTTCTTCCGCTTGGGCGGCGAGCTCGATCTTCTCGGGCTTGGCAAGTGCAGGCTGGCCTGCGGCGGCCCGTACGTCGGGCAACTTCTGCTTCAACTCGAGCACGGGCGCATGGAGATCGCCCATCTTCTCGAAACGCTTCACGACGTCGGGCGCTTCGAACACGAGCAGGCGTGCGTCTTTTTTCTTGAGAGCGCGCTCCACCTCGTCCCAGGTGACGGGCGTTGAAACGGTGGGATGTTCGCGGGCGCGCAGCGAGTAGACCGAGACCGTGGTCTTGTGCTCGTCGTTCTGACTCCAGTCGACGAAGACTTTTCCGCCGCGGATTTCTTTTTTCATCTCCGAGACGATGAGTTCCGGGTGCTCGTGTTCCAGCAGCCGCGCAATCCCATGGGCGAACGGCTTGGTGACGTCGTAGCTCGTGGGCGTGTTGAGCGGAATGTACACCTGCAGGCCCTTCGATCCGGAGGTCTTCGGAAAGCTTTCGAGTCCCCAGTGGTCAAACATTTCGCGCAACCACATGCCGACTTGTGCACATTGCACGATATTGGCGGGCGGTCCAGGATCGAGGTCGAAGACCATCATGGTTGGGCTGTTGATATCTTCGGCAAGGGCGAGCGAGGGATGGATCTCGAGCGAAGCCAGATTCGCGAGCCAAGTGAGTGTGGGGAGATCTTCGACGAGCAGGTAGTTGATGTGGCGACGATTGTGGCGGCTCCATATGGGCGCGGTCTTCACCCAGTCAGGGCGATGCTTGGGAGCGTTCTTCTCGTAGAAATATTCGTCGTCGACGCCATTCGGATAGCGCTTCATGGTCACCGGGCGTCCCTGAAGGTGCGGGATCAGCGCCGGGGCAATGCGCGCGTAGTAGTCGATGACCTGGCCCTTGGTGAAACCCGTGGCGGGGTACAGGACCTTGTCGAGATTAGACAGGCTCAGGCGTTTGCCTTCGACTTCGACGACCGGGGATTGGGGCACGCTAAGATTCCTCGCTCTCCAACGATTTTGAATCGCCGCCAAGTATATTTTCTGACAGCAATTCAGTGTTAGCCGATACGATGCACCAATCGCACCGACGAGTAATAAGAAATGGGGGTTTCCGGCGAGATGAGGCGGCACCTATTTAGCCGGGACTCGAGAACGAAGCTTCCGATCAGCGAGCCACCCCACGAAGTAGAGCCATGTCGCTATCAGTAGAGGCATGGTGAGGAAGAAAGTCAGAACTTCACTGACTCCGACCCGACTAAAACCTGTAACCATGCCGGAGGCGACAAAGAACGCTGGAATAGTCAAGAGAAAGAGGATTTTTGTGAACAGACCTGAATCGACTATCGGGTCGTCGATTTCGAAGCAGTCCGTTCTGTCCCCGCACGTCTTCTCCCGCGTTTGTCCAGGACTTGAGTCTAGCCGTATCCCGGCCCAATAGAAGTAACGACCGGGAATATGCCTCTGCACAGCGTCGTAACTCATCAGGCCAAAAAGCAGCAGACCCGATGGTGGGAAGAATTGTTCTCCACATTATCCGCATACCAATTAGACACCACGCCTCACCGACAATATCACTCGCTGGGCGCCCCTGGTCCGTTTGACAACTCCAATTCCCCCCACGTAGTGTGGATTTCTTACCGTTTTCTGCCCGTCCGACCTTGGATGCTGTCCGTTTATGCCATGCGCACATATCGCGGAGGTACCGTGAAGCAAGCAGCTATTCGCACGTTTGCCCTCTTTTTTGTAATGAATGTTCTGTTGATGGCCGCAGCCGCGGCGCAGGACGTGGCTTCGTTTGAGAAGCGCACAACCGTGAAGACTTTGCCGAATGGCCTGACGGTCATCATCCTGGAGCGGCCGGAGGCGCCGGTTTTTTCGTTCTTCACGCACGTGGACGCCGGTTCGGTGCAGGATCCGATGGGCAAGACGGGACTGGCACACATGTTCGAGCACATGGCCTTCAAGGGCACTGACAAGATCGGCACCAAGGACTATGCCGCTGAGAAGGTCGCATTGGAAAAGGTGGAGACGGCTTACGCGGCTTATATCGGTGAGCGGGACAAAGCGATCGATCGCGATGAGAACAAGATCAAGAACCTGGAAAAGGCGTGGAAGGATGCGATCGCCGACGCCCAGCAGTATGTGATCCCCAATGCGTTTGGCGAGATCGTCGAGCGTGAAGGCGGCGAAGGGATGAATGCCAACACCAGCGACGACGAGACCAACTACTTTTACTCCTTCCCGTCGAATCGGCTGGAGTTGTGGGCGTATCTCGAGTCGGAGCGGTTTTTGCATCCGGTGATGCGCGAGTTTTATAAGGAGCGGGATGTCGTCATCGAAGAGCGGCGCATGCGCACGGACAGCAGTCCGATTGGGCGCTTGGTGGAGCAGTTTATCAACACAAGCTTCCAGGCACATCCTTATCACCGGCCTACGGTGGGCTGGATGTCGGATTTGAATTCATTTTCCGCGACCGATGCACAGAAGTTCTTCGATCAATACTACATTCCCTCGAATATGGTGATCGCCGTGGTCGGTGATGTGAAGGCGTCGGAGACGATGCCGATCATCGAGAAATATTTCAACCGGCTTCCGACCAAGCCCACTCCCGATGAGCGCACAACGACCGAGCCGCCGCAGAACTCCGAGCGGCGCGTGATTTTGCGGCAGTCCGCACAGCCGTTCTACATCGAGGGATATCACAGGCCGGACTATCGGAGCCCAGACAACGCAGTGTACGTTGCCATTTCCGACCTGATGTCCAACGGGCGAACGTCGCGGCTCTATCGCGCGCTGGTGCGCGACAAGAAGATTGCTGCCTTCGCTGCCGGATTTTCAGGATTGCCGGGTAGCAAGTATCCGCATTTGTTCTCGTTCTATGCGGTCCCGGTGCCCGGGCATACACCGCAGGAACTGGGCGACGCGATTCATGCGGAAATTGACCGTCTGAAGAAAGAAGACATTACCGACGATGAGCTGAAAATGATCAAGACCCGTGCAAAAGCGGACCTGATTCGCGGGCTGGACGACAACGAGGGACTCGCGCAGCAGTTGGCGATTTACCAGGCTCGCTACGGTGACTGGCGGGAGCTGTTCAAATCGGTGGATCGGATCGACAAGGTGACGAAAGCAGATATACGACGCGTGGCCAACCAAACGTTCACCGAGAACAACCGCACCGTGGGGATCAGTGAAACGGTCAAATCTGCATCGGCGGCGGCTTCGCAGGGAGGTGCGCAATGAAGGGACGAGTGATTGAGCGAATTCCGAACGCTTCCCTGCTGGCGTTTACCGCGATGTTAGTGGTCGTGCTCCTGGGCACAATTGACTTTGCCCAGGCGCAAGCCACCAACTGGCAGGACATCCCGATTCCGAAGTTACCGGCGTTTCATCCGGCAGAGCCGAAGAGGATTCAACTGCCTAACGGCATGGTGATTTTCCTGCAAGAGGATCACGCACTACCCTTGATCGACGGAACGATTCGCATCCGCGGCGGGTCGCGGGATGAGCCTGCAGCGAAAATCGGCCTCGTCGATCTCTACGGAGAAGTCTGGCGGACTGGCGGCACGAAGTCGCAGACCGGCGACCAGATGGACGATTTCCTGGAAGCGCGTGCTGCGAAGGTCGAGACCTCGGGCAATGCTGATTCGACCTCGATTGGATGGTCTTGCCTGAAGGGTGACTTCGATGACGTGTTCAAGCTGGTCGTCGATTTGATGCAAAGTCCCGAATTCCGCGACGACAAGCTCGATCTTGCCCAGAAGGCGTTTCAGGAGGCGATCGCGCGGCGCAATGACAACCCTGGGTCGATCGCGGGCCGCGAATCGACAAAGCTCGCCTATGGCCCGAAAAATCCCTATGCGCGCGAGGCTGAGTACGCCACGATCGATGCAGTAAAGCGCGAAGACCTGGTCAATTGGCACAAGACCTACGCATATCCGAACAACATGATTGTCGGGATCGCCGGCGACTTTGATTCGGCCGCGATGGAAGCCAAGCTCAAGGCTGCGTTTGGATCGTGGGCGCAAGGTTCGGCGGCTAAGAAAGAGGACATCGCCTTTCAGGCTGCGAAGCCTGGCTATTACCTGGTGAGCAAAGAGGATGTGAACCAGTCGAATATCCGGCTGGTGGAACTGGGCGTGGAGCGGAAGAACCCCGATTACTTTGCGATTGAAGTGTTCAATGAAGTGATGGGCGGCGGTTTTTCTTCACGCCTGATTCAGGATATTCGCACCAAGCGTGGACTGGCATACGCCGTGGGCGGCGGCATCGGCACAGCATTCGATCATCCGGGAGTGGTTCGTTTTGTAATGGGCACCAAGAGCGAGCGCACGGTCGAGGCCGTGCAGGCTCTATATGAGAACCTGGCCGATCTTCAGACCCACCCCATCACGGACGAGGAGATCAAGCGGGCGAAGGATTCCATCCTCAATTCGTTCATCTTCAACTTCGATACGCCCGATAAAGTTCTGCGTGAGCGCATGGCATATGAGTTTTACGGTTATCCGCTGAATTTCCTGGAGCAGTATCGGGCTGGCATTGAGAGGGCGACGAAGGAAGAAGTGAATCGAGTGGCGGCGAAGTATATCCACAAGGATCAACTTGCTGTGCTTGTGGTCGGAAATCCAAAGGATTTCGACAAACCGCTTACGACCCTCGGCGCGGTTACGAACGTCGACATCACGATTCCCCCGCCCCCGGGCGAACAGCAAGGCGGAGGCGAATCCTCGGGAGCGACGGCTGCTCCGGCTGCGCCCGCAGCTTCGAATCCCAAGGGCAAAGCACTGGCAGCAAAAGTGGCCGATTCGATGGGCGGAGCGGAAAAGCTGAAGTCCGTGCGGGCGCTGCGCGCAAAGATGGAGCAGCAATCGGGCGATCAGCCGGCTCCGCCGATGGAGGTCACCATTGTTTATCCGGATCGGATGCACGTCGCGATGGAGTCGCCGATGGGAGCGATGACTGTGGTTTTTACCCCCACATCATCGTTTATGGCGGCGCAAGGACAAGTCCGCGACATCCCGAGTTCGAGAAGGCAGGAAAGCCTGGAACAGATCAAGCGCGACATGACCTTCATCGCGCAGCATGTGGACGATCCGAAGTTCACTTTTGCCGCAGGCGGCTCGGAGAAGATCGGGGACGTGGAGACGGAAATCGTCGACGTGAATGCTGACGGAACGCCGATCCGCTGGTACGTCGATCCAAAGAGCGGTCACATTTTGCGCGAGACGTACACGGCCATGGGCACGTCAGGTCCGTTCAAGGGAGAGACCGACCTTTCCGACTGGAAAACATTTGACGGCATCAGCCTTCCGGCCAAACACGTGAACAAGGAAAATGGACAGGATTCGAGCGTGGTCGTCTTCACCGAGATCCACTTCAATCCGGAGATCGATCCCAAGCTGTTCGAGAAGCCGGCGGGTGGAACGGCGGCGCAGTAAGAGCGGAGACTGCATTACGGTCATTCAAGTGTGACGTGCTGGTGCAGTGTTCAAACTTTGGCCTTCCTTCCGGCGTGCCACCCGATGCCTGTGCTGCCAGTCCGCGATACAATGCTGGACACTCCCCTCCGGAGTGAGGCCCGCGTGAAGCGCACTTTGACCGTCTCTCTGGCTGTTCGTACTCTCTCAATCCTAATGCTCGCTGTGCCTGTCTGGGCGGGCAATCTCGACAACGTCATTCGATCCGAATATCCGAATCGCATCCTCACTCTGCGGCACTCCTACGGTGGGGAACGCCTGCATTTGTATGGGGACGGAACGCTGGTGGAAGACGCTCCCGTTGGCACTTGGACAACCGATGCGCAGATCGAAGTACGGGACGCGAGCATTGATGGGTCAATGATGACAATCCGGGGCAGGCGCATTTTCGAGGTGTACGACTCCAAGAGCAAGGAATTCGTGGATGCTCTTACCCTGATTCCCACCTACCCCGAGAAGTTGCAGAAGGATATAGAGAAGGCACTGCGCAGGCGCCAGGTCGAGATTCGGATTGAAATGCCGCCCACGCCCGATCCGAAAGAGATCCCAGAAACCTTACATGCGGTCTTTCTCGCGCCCGGCGAGCCCGCCAGCGGAGTCGCACCGGTGTTCTACCGGGATTTTTATGCAGCAACAGGGGGAGGCGGGAAGCGTTCGGATTCGCCAATAGGTTCCCTGCGCATGACCTCGACCGGTGACAAGTCAGGGGAGATCAAAGCACCTCATGTCACTCTTAATCCCGATCCGGAATACTCAGAGGCGGCGCGTGTCATTAAATACCAGGGGACTACCGTGATCGGGCTGACCGTGGATGCGAATGGCTCTGTCCGCGACCCGCAAATTTTGCAACCGTTGGGCGCCGGACTTGATGACAAGGCTATCGAAGCGGTGAGCAAGTGGAAATTTGATCCGGCGACCAAGGATGGAAAACCGGTCCCATTCACACTCGCGGTGCAAGTCGATTTTCATCTCTACTGAAGAACTCGCCACCCGATTCTTAATTTCGTGGTTTCCGCATATTCCCCGAGCTCTGGTTAACGCCCAATCTGAGAAACTGAGCTTTCGTTTCTATGGATCGAGGTCATCCTATGAAAGTACACACGGAGTACCTGAAGTTTCACACGCGCACGCATCGCGCGTACGTCCATATAACTCCGCAGGTCGACGACATCGTCCGCAAGAGCGGAGTGAAGGAAGGCATGGTGTTGGTCTCGGCCATGCACATCACAGCGGGCATCTACGTGAATGACAACGAAGATGGGCTGATCGAGGATATCGATCATTGGCTGGAAGGACTGGCGCCATTCCGCAAAGACTACAAGCATCATCAGACTGGCGAGGATAACGGAGACTCCCACCTGAAGGCGCTGTTGATTCATCACGAAGTGATTGTGCCGATTACCGCGGGCAAGCTCGATTTCGGCACTTGGCAGCGAATCTTCTATGCGGAATTCGACGGCCAGCGCGACAAGCGGGTTATCGTCAAGGTCATGGGAGAATAGGGGACCAGTCGCCGGGCGTCAGTCGCCAGTCGTCAGCAACTACGCATTCGTCCCACACATTAAGCCAAGGAGCAAGGATTCATGAGTTCTGAAGAGCTGCACGAACTGCAGGAACATGCTGAGCATGCGGCGCACAATCCGTCGCTGGCGCCGGTGTCGCTGACGATGGCTATCCTCGCCGTGCTGGTGGCGGTGGTCTCGCTTCTTGGACACCGCGCGCATACAGAAGAAGTCCTCCTGCAAGCAAAAGCTTCAGATCAGTGGGCTTACTACCAGGCGAAAAATATCCGCGCTCATAACGACAAGCTGTTTGCGGCGCTGACCGCGGTCGCCAACAGCAGCAATGCGGAAGCGTTGGCGAAGGTTCGAGAAGATTTTCTGAAGGAATCCGATCGATACACGGACGAGCAGAACGAAATCCAGAAAGAAGCACGGGCGCTCGAGACCGAGGTCGCCACGGAACGACGCCGTGCTGATCGCTATGATCTGGGAGAGGTGTTCCTTGAGATCGCCCTGGTTGTGACCTCGATCACTTTGCTGTCGGGAAGACGCGTTTTCTGGCATGCCGGACTGCTTATGGCCGCGATTGGACTTTCTATCGCCGCGGTTGGATTCTTCATACATTAGGTAATACCTTCGATCCGGATGAGTCCCACCTACCGACCGTATCGGGCGTGAGTCCGCTGGAATCCTTCCGGTGGAACAGGTGTACAGAGCACATGAATTCCTGCCCCAGGTCACGTCTAAAAGTGACTCATATCACCGCAGTTCTTCACTCAGTCAGCCGACACTTAAGGTCGTAGCTGGAATTTCGCTGAATCTCGTTACAGCGATTCTCAGCAGATTGTGGGTGGCGCGTTTCGCAACAGCCCTTTGGCCTACGCAATCGCCACCGATTTCATCAGGCGGTTGATATTTTCTTGAGGAGAACAAGGTAATCATGAAGACGACGAAGCTGGTCATGCTGGTAGTGACGATCGCCGTGGCTCTGTTCGTTCTGATCCCGAATCTGTCTTGGGCTGATGACGGAGCAACGATCTACAAGACTAAGTGTGCCGCGTGCCACGGGGCCGATGCAGCCGGCAAACCGGCCGCGAAGATTCCTAGCCTGGTAGGGGACGAAGCGAAGAAGCTTTCGGACGATGATTTGGCGAAGGCGCTCACCGAGAAGCCGAAGCATGCTGGCATTGCCAAGTCCTTGACGCCTGACCAGGTAAAGATGGTCGTTTCGTACATCCGCGACCTGCAGAAGAAGTAAGGACCGGCTGTTCCCTTTTGCGCGTCAGCGTCCCTGTGGCCACCCCGGGGACACTGGCAGAAGCCGGAGGGCGCCTCTTGAGAGTCCCATTCGCAACCAGGCAACTTGAACGAGAATTTTCCCCGCTCGTTGCCGATGAAGAGGCGCTCTACGACTCAGCGCACATCACAGGAACAGCCACCCCGGACCCTGACCATAGTGTTCCAGGGTCCGGGATAGTCTTCCTCGACTGGCCATCGAGGACTCGGCTCCGGAGTCACTCCCCCAATCGTAGACGTCTACCTTTCCTCTCTCCGGAGTGGAGGCGCATCTGTGCGCGTGGCCGGGAGAGAACTCCATGAGCAGGGCTCTGTTGTACGACGCCACCGTGTGCATTGGGTGCAAACAATGCGAAGGGGCGTGCGCGACACAAAACAAGCTTCCTTACAACGACACCGTCGCCGCTGAAGAAGTTCAGTCGGAACATAAATTTACGGTTCTGCTCACCAAGGGCGACAAGTTCATGCGCAGGCTCTGCATGAACTGCCAAGATCCCGCTTGCGCTTCCGTATGCCCGGTTGGCGCGCTGCGCAAAACGGCTGCCGGTCCGGTCATCTACGAAGAGAACCGCTGCATGGGATGCCGCTATTGCATGGTGGCGTGTCCCTTTAGCGTGCCGAAATATGAGTGGAACAAGTTACTGCCCCGGGTACAGAAGTGCACGATGTGTCCGGACCGCGTGGCGGCCGGAATACCTACGGCGTGCGCCGAGATCTGTCCCACGGGCGCGACGAAATTCGGTGAGCGCGACGAACTGCTCGCGGAAGCGCAGCAACGGATCCGCGACAATCCCGGACAATACGTTCCTCATATTTACGGCCTGAGCGAAGTGGGCGGTACATCGGTACTGCTGCTCTCCAGTGTACCCTTCGAGCAGTTTGGATACCGTGCCGACCTCACGCGCGACGCCCTGCCTATGTACACGTATCGCGTGCTTTCCCGGATTCCGGACTTCGTGCCGCTGGGCGGAATGGTGCTAGGCGGGATCTGGTGGATCACCCACCGGCGGGAAGAAGTCGCAGCGGTGGAGGGTCCACAGGCGCAAAAGACCCCCGGGAAGAAGGAGCGCGAGCAATGAAGATGAAACTCACTTTCTGGAAACTGGTTCTCTTCGCGCTGCTTGCGGTCGGTTTTTACAGCACGGTCGTCCGCTTCACGCAGGGCTTGGGCCGTTCGACAAACCTGAATGATCAGTTCCCCTGGGGTATTTGGATCGGGTTCGACGTGCTGTGCGGAGTGATGCTCGCGGCTGGAGGATTCACTCTGACCGCCGCAGTTCACATATTCAACATCAAGCGACTGCATCCGATTGTACGGCCGACGATCCTGACAGCATTTCTAGGCTACGTTCTGGTCTGCATTGCATTGATGTACGACCTGGGGCGGCCGTACCGAATCTGGCATCCCCTGATCATGCGCAATCCGCACTCGGTGATGTTTGAAGTGGCGTATTGCGTGATGCTGTACACAACTGTGCTGTCACTGGAGTTCTCGCCGATCGTTTTGGAGCGATTCAATCTGCAGAAACCTCTGAAGATCGTTCGCGCTGCGTTGATTCCGCTGGTCATCCTGGGAGTGATTCTTTCGACCCTGCATCAGTCATCGCTCGGCACCGTGTACCTGATCATGCCGGAAAAACTTCATCCCTTCTGGTACAGCCCGTTGTTGCCAGTGTTCTTCTTCATTTCGGCGATCGCGGTGGGGCTGGCGATGACGATTTTCGAATCGTCGATGAGTTCGAAGCATTTTGGCCGGCAGCTCGAGCTGCCGATCCTGCAGGAACTTGGCCGAGTGCTGGTAGTGGTGCTCTGCATCTACGGAATTCTTCGTTTCGAGGATCTGCTGCACCGGGGTGTTTTGAAGTTGATGCTCCACCCAGCGTACGAAATGTACCTGTTCTGGGTCGAAATCGCTTTGAGCCTGATTGCGCCTCTGTTGCTGCTTTCTCAAAAGAAGGTACGGAGCACGGCGCAAGGACTCTATTTGGCCGCGGTGCTGGTCGTGTTGGGATTCATCACGAACCGGTTGAACGTGAGCATTACGGGACAAGAGTCATCGGCTGGAATGCATTACATGCCCAAGTGGACCGAGATCGCAGTGAGCGGCGCGATTATCGCTGTTGGATTCGCGTTGTTCGGATTGGCGACCAAATACTTGCCGATCTTCCCCGAAGAGCAGGCACCGCACACCAAGCCGGCAATGCCGGTGGTGGGAGAGGCATCGTTGTTGGGACATGCCGGAGACTGAGCACAAACGGGGAAAGTGGGAGCGCCTGACGCACAGCCTGGGAGTCAAGCTGATCAGCTTGCTTCTGGCGGTCATGGTGCTGGTTTTCGCGCTGCTGGGGTATCTCAATATCGATCTGCACCGCCAGCATCTGGAGGCATCGGCGCTAGGCAGTGCCGAGCGGGTCAGCGACGTCATCAAGCGCAGCACTACGTACTACATGCTCCGCAATGACCGCGAAGGCATGTATCACGCCATGTCAACCATGGCGGGCGAGCCCGGCATGGTACGGGTCCGGATCTTCGACAAAGAAGGACGAATCAGCTATTCGTCCGATCCAGGCGAAGTCAGCCACATCGTCGATAAGAGCGCCGAGGCTTGCTACGGGTGCCACACACAATCGCAGCCGCTGGAAAAGCTGAATCGCCCAGACCGCTTCCGCATTTATCGGGATGCCCGCGGGCAGCGTGTGCTCGGGATCATCACCCCGATCGAAAACCAGCCCTCCTGCTCGAACGCTGCATGTCACGCGCACCCTTCGCAAGAGAAGATTCTTGGGGTCCTCGATACGAATCTTTCCCTGGCGCGAGCCGATGCACAGATCAAACAGAGCAGCTGGCGCATGCTGGCTTACACATTACTGGCGCTGGTGGCGATTTCATGCCTGAGCTGGGTCTTCATCTACCGCCTGGTGCACTTGCCTCTAAGACGCCTTAAGGACGGTACCCGCGAGCTAGCCGATGGAAACCTTGGGTACCAGCTTGAGTTCACGTCGGGTGACGAGGCCGGCGAGTTGGCAACATCTTTCAACCGCATGAGCCTGCAGCTGCGGGCGGCGAATGAGGAGATCGTTTCGTGGGCGAAGACGCTTGAGGACCGGGTGGAAGAGAAGACCCGCGAATTGAAGCGCGCCCACGCCCACGTGCTGCAGGTCGAAAAGATGGCCACCATCGGAAAGATGGCGGCGGTGGTGGCCCACGAGATCAACAATCCGCTGGCCGGAATTCTGACGTACGCGAAATTGCTGAAGCGCTGGGTCGAGCGCGGCGACGTTATCACGCCGAAGAAAGACGAAGCAGAACAGTGCCTGGATCTGATCGCGAGCGAGAGTCGCCGTTGTGGCGATCTGGTCAGAAACCTGCTGACCTTCTCGCGGATCTCGCAGATGAATATCCAGAGCTCCGATCTGAACGCGATTGTAGGGCGCGTCGTTCGGCTGTTGGCTCCTCAACTCAAGATGCACGCAGTCGAGCTTCACCAAGATCTTGCGCAAGGCCTTCCTGCGCTGCAATGCGACCCGGGGCAAATCGAGCAGGTCTTGCTTGCATTGATGATCAACGCGATTGATGCGATGCCACGGGGCGGAAATCTGTGGGTGCAGACCCGGGCACAGGATGAGGCAGAGTTGTGTTTCGAAGTCCGCGATGACGGGTCGGGAATGCCGCCTGAAATCCTTGAGCGCATTTTTGAGCCGTTCCTGACGACGAAGGAAAGTGGCAAGGGAGTAGGTCTTGGTCTGGCCGTGAGCCACAACATCATCCAGCGGCATCACGGCAGTATCGATGTGCAATCAGAAGTGGGAAAAGGGACAACCTTCATTGTCTCGCTGCCTGTGTCCGGCGCGGAGGCTGCACATCTGGCCGGAACGAGCAGCGTCGTGAAAACGAGGTGACCGAAGTGAGTGCAAAAAGCAGATTGCTGATCGTTGATGATGAACTCAGCGTTCGCGATTCGCTGGGCAAATGGTTTGGCGAGGAAGGCTACGAGGTGGAAACCGCGGAGAGCGCCAGCGACGCCATGACGAAACTGGCCGAGGGGCGATGGCACGCAGCGTTAGTCGACATCAAGATGCACGGAACGGACGGCATCGAACTGCAGCGCCGCATGCACGAAATCGATCCCGATCTGGTCGTCATCATGATGACCGGCTACGCGTCGGTCGAAACGGCGGTGGCCGCTCTGAAGAATGGTGCGTACGACTACGTGACAAAGCCGCTCGATCCCGACGAAATCTCCCACCTCGTGAAAAAAGCGTTAGCCCACAAGCAGACCGAACAGGAAAACGTGCGCCTGCGCGAAACCGTCGCGGAAGTCGCGCGCCCGGAGGATATCGTCGGACAAAGCGCAGCCATGAATCACGTATATGACGCGATTGAGACTGTAGGCCCGACCGATGCAACCGTACTGATTACAGGAGAGAGCGGCACGGGAAAGGAGCTGGTTGCGCGGGCGATTCATCATGCGAGCCCGCGGAAGTTTCATCCGCTCGTGGTGATTCACTGCGGTGCGTTGACGGAGAGCCTTTTAGAGAGCGAACTGTTCGGCCATGAGAAGGGCGCGTTCACCGGGGCACAATATCGCAAGAAAGGAAAGTTTGAGATTGCAGAAGGCGGGACGGTTTTTCTGGATGAAATTGGCGACATCAGCTTGAAGACGCAAACTGATTTATTACGAGTACTGCAGGAACGCGAGATCGTGCGGGTCGGCAGCAATCTGCCGATCAAAGTCGATTTTCGGTGTATCGCGGCGACGAACAAAGATTTGGAGAAGATGATCGAGGAAGGCAGTTTTCGGCCGGATCTTTTCTACCGGCTTAACGTGTTTCGGATAGAACTCCCGCCTTTGCGAGAACGACGGGATGATATTCCGATTCTGGTCAATTACTTCGTGCACAAGTTCTCGCAACAGATGAACAAGAAGATCACACGCGTTTCGCCGGGAGCGATGAACCTCTTGCAGCAGCAAGCCTGGGCGGGCAATGTCCGCGAACTCGAGAACGCCGTGGAGCGGGCGATGGTGGTTGCGCAGGAGCCGGAGATCCGAGAATCCGATTTTGTCTTTAAGGTAGCAACCGTGCCTAACGGCGTTCCGAAGAGCCTGGAAGAGATGGAACGCGCCCATATCCTTCGGACGCTCGAATCTGTGAGGTGGAACCAGACACGAGCGGCGGAGATCCTGCAGATCGACCGCGTCACCCTGCATCACAAACTTAAAAAATACGGCTGGAGCCGACCCACCGTTGAGATGCGATGAAGCAGCTGCAACTGCTTCCGATCGGGGACCTCGATGACCGGCTGTTATGCCATCTTGGGCCTGCCCTCGCCAATACTTTTCAGGTCCCCTGCGAGGTTTCGCCGATCCGCCTGGATCCGGAATTCGCCTACCATGGCGAACGGCAGCAATACCACGCTTCGGAAATCCTGGCGGCAATGCAACGCCACGTTGCGCGTGACTCGTGGCGAGTTCTAGGCGTTACGGACATGGACCTATATATCCCGATCCTGACGTTTGTTTTTGGCGAGGCTCAGATTGGCGGCTCCTGCGGCTTGGTCTCGGCACACCGCCTGCATCAAGAGTTCTACGGACTTCCGCCCGACGTCGAACTACTCCAACAACGACTGGTTAAAGAGGCTGTTCACGAAATTGGACACACCCTAGCTCTGACGCATTGCGACGACTACCAGTGCGCGATGGCGCCTTCGCACGCGGTGGAGTGGATCGACCTGAAGGAAGCCTCGCTGTGCGACGCGTGTCAGACGCGCGTGTTTGTCGGATGAGTTGCTTTCCACTTCGCCGACCTGTCGGCAGAGATGATGATCCATCGTCCGATTAGACAAAACTAATGTCCCCCACTCAGAACGCGAACACGAGAAATCTGCCCTGCATGGAGATACTTACAGGCGAATTGCACTTGGCTACGCCGCGCCGTATTTTGGGCACGCGGCGTGACTGGCTTTCGCGGGTGAGATCTGGCCGAATCCTCAACACCCTCTCATCCAGGAACGTAGCCGTATGCTTTATAAGTGCGCCAACGAAGCGTGTTCAACACCCTTCCGCAAGCTACGCGAGGGGAAACTCTTTCAGGTAGAAACTGAATATTTCGCGGGAGAGGGAGTGCTCGCGGCTCGACGTACTCGTCCGGGTCTCAGGGACGGCGCTGCGCCGCGTTGTAACGAGAAGGAATTTGCGCTCAGGCAATTGCCCGGCGTAGGCCAACACTGTCCGGGTGACGTTTCAATAGGCAGATGGCCGCAAGACGAGCGGATCTGAGAGCCGCGCTCTTTTCTGTTGTAGAACGAGCCGGCGAAATTGTTGAGCTGGATCCCTTTGTCGAACGCGATCTCAAGAATCTGGGCAGGACGAAGCTTCCGAAGCGCGCCGAGCTTGCGGCCCAATCCCTCAATCGGCCCGCGGCTCTCACTCTCAAAGTATTCGATGGAGCGATTGAGCAACAGCCCAAGAATCCTGGCGAATGGGTGTGGACGCGTCGCAGCTAAAGTTTCGAGCTTGCCGATGGGAATTTCCGGCCGCAATTGCTCCAGCAGGTAGAGCGACTGAAGATGCTGATAGCTCCACACGCCCAGGATCTCCCACCAGTCGAGGCCTTTGCGATCAAACAGGCGTCCGCGACCGTGCTCGAGCACGGTGTTGACGCAGCGATAGCTCTCGGTCTCTCCAACAAACTGGTAGATGCTGACGACGCGAGTGCCCGACCGCTGGAGCCAGTCTTCGTAGACAAAGCGGCTGGCAAATCCGAGGTCAATGATCAGATCCCAGCGGGTGTGGCTCCACGAACCGTTCCACGGAGAATCGTCGGGATGGAGAAGAAGTACCTTCATGACTTTGCTAGCAGCAACACGCTCGTGCAGCGACTCACTCACTCAACGAATCACGAATGCCGCTTCGAATGCCTCCGCTGCCTGACAACCCACCACACTTCCCCATCGTAGTGCGACTGCGGTCAGCCCCTCGGGTGATCGCGGATGAGGGGACTCCCGCACTTCACTGTCATAGCATTTCATGGCTTCGAGCTTAAGCGCCAACGTGTCGGCAATATTCACGAAAACGTTCGGCGTGAAAACTGGCCCCAGCTGTTGAAATGCCCACTCGGTCGACGACGCCACCTCAAACATATAGACCTCGCGCACGGAGTGGCCCGGCACAGGACGCGCTGCCGTGAGCACCGCACGGTTCACTACTTGATGATCGATATTTAGATCGCCGGGGTGGTGGGTGTAGATAATGGTCGGCTTCCAGCGTTCGACCGACTGCTCCACGAGCTTGATCACATCCAATAGCGGTACCGAGTCGAAGCGATTGTCAGGTAGATCATGCAGCGAAATCTCCTTCACACCCAACAAGGCGGCGACGCGACGGCTGCAATCCCGCATTTTGTCCAAAGACACCGGGTCTGCTTTAGACGGTTGAGGGAGTCGCGCCGTAATTCCCTCGCCCAAGATCGTCATATAGACCGAATGGCCTTCACGCGCCAAACGCGCTATGGCGCCCCCGCAACCAAGCACCTCATCGTCTGGGTGCGCAGCAACTACGAGAACATTCATCTCGCAATTTGCTCCTGGTATTTGAGCATTATTTCGTGAGCTGGAGGTCCCGCATTGAAGAGCAAGTCGACCGCTGCCATGTTCGGCTCGAAGCCTGGATACGTTTGCGCGTACGCTGGGGGCTGATAGTCATCGTACTGAACAGCGATGTTGTTCCGATGAAAGAGCTCCTCGCGCAGGTAGTTTCTGCCAAGGGGCCCTGAAAGGTAGGTAGTCGCGCCGAGTTCACGGCAAAGATTCAGGACCAGCTCGTCCTTGTGACCGGAAACACTTATTTGCGAGCTAAAACAAAGTCTCGTCGTGATACCAAAAGCGTCGAGCAAGTAACGATTCACTTCAGCGGTCAGATCTGTGAGTTTGGTCCAGGTGCGGCTGTACAGGTTTCGAAAGAAGCCGAAATGGTGTGCAAAAAATGGCGCCTTGCAATAGTTAAACCGCAAGGTTTCCCAGTGACTCGCCGCCCAGGGACGGTCGTTGGCGATTTCGACTTCGTTGATCGGGAGGTTGCCAAACTTGCCGGCGGTTTTCACGGGTAGGGTCAGCCAGCACCATCCGTCCGCGGTGCGAATCTTGTTGCGATTAATGAAGCTATTTTTTTCGAACTGAACGTGGTCGAGCACCACGTGCACGTCTGAGATCGCAATGCGATGAAAGTAGCCCAGCCACGGCAGGTACGCCGGTTGATGGATGGAGACGATCATCTCAGGCCCGATCCACCATTTCCCAATCGAACGGCGTGCCCTTCTCGATGTCATGGGCGGCGCGCCGGCCCAGCACGTCAGG
>Ga0126371_10000617_pt1 | contig 29569 bp, 29 predicted proteins | sample PanSoiMetaPlot_4_FD_110145 | JGI IMG/M metagenome (GOLD analysis project Ga0126371, IMG submission 110145) | Tropical forest soil microbial communities from Panama - MetaG Plot_4 | ecosystem: Environmental > Terrestrial > Soil > Tropical forest > Bulk soil | place: Panama | collected 2016-02-17 | reverse complement strand
GTCTTTCTGCACGCCGTTTTGAAACGAAATGACTGTTGTTTCGGGACCTACAATCGGAGCGGCGGCGCGCAGTGCAGCCTCGGTGTCCCATAACTTCACGCAGATGAAAACGTACTCTGCAGGGCCGAGCTCGGCCGGATCGTCTGCCACGCGGATTTTCGGCAGGTGAATATTGCCAAGCTGGCTCTCGACGCGCAAGCCGTGCTCGCGAAGAGCGGCGAGGTGCACGCCTCGCGCCACGAAGCCGACGTCGCATCCGCCCTGCGCCAGCCGCGCGCCAAAGTAGCCGCCCACACCGCCCGTACCGACAATGGTGATCCGCATCCAGTCTCCTTGAAATCGTGCATGAAACTAACCTGTTGAGAGCCACGCAGCCGGAGCTTTGAACCGATCAGCCGCCGTTTTCTGGAGTGGCGTCGCTCACCACGGTGACCGGATTCTTCGGCCGCTCGTCGACGTGCAGCTCGAAAATATCGGGCCGGGCATAGTGGCCCACCACGTCGAGGTCAAACTTACCACGGATAATCTGCGAGCGGTCGAGTTCGGCCACCAGCACAGCTTCGCCCTTGGTATCGGGGCCAGCGAGGAAATTCCCAAAAGGGTCGACGATACAGCTTCCGCCGCAATTCACCACCGCTCCGGGATCATCGCCCAGGGCGCGATAATCGACGGGAAAATCGCCACGGCGGTTGAACTGGTTACTCGACAGCACGAAACAGCGCCCCTCGACGGCGATGTGGCGCATGGAAGCAAGCCAGGAGTCTCGCTGGTCGGCGGTGGGCGCGCAATAGATCTCGACGCCTTTGGCGTACATGGAGGCGCGCATCAGCGGCAGATAATTTTCCCAGCAAATGACTGCGCCAAGTTTGCCGAGCGGCGTGTCGAATACAGGCATAGTCGATCCATCGCCGAAGCCCCAAACGAGCCGTTCGGAAGCTGTAGGCATAATCTTGCGGTGCTTGCCAAGGAAGCGTGCGTCCGGGGCGAAAAACAAAACGGTGCAATAGAGCGTTCCGGCATCGCGCTCGATAACGCCGATCACAAGATAGAGGCTATGGTTCCGCGCGGTGGCGGCGAGAGTGTCCACGGCGGGACCTGGAACATCTACGCTGCTTTGCCAGTAGCGCTGAAACTGGTCGCGACCCTGCTCGGTGCGCGAGCCCACCACCGCGCCAAAATCCAAGCCCCGCGGATAGGCGGAGACGAAGGCCTCAGGGAACACCACCAGCCGCGCCCCGCTGCGTGCGGCGTCGGCCGCGAGGGCGTCAACCTTGGCGAGGGTGCGCTCGCGGTCGAAAACCACCGGTGAGGCCTGCACCACTGCGACCTTGAACCGGTCGGAGCGGGTGGAATTGTTCTCCGGCAAAATGTTCCTTTCGTTAGCCCATACCAAAGGCGCGCTGTTTTTGCAAAACGCGAGGATACCACTTTCCAGAAGCGGGAGGCTCCAAACGAGACTGGCAAGAGTAACGATCATGCCGACCGAGAGCTCGGCCGGATTTCGGAGGGTCGAGATAAAATAGGCTTGCGTTTTTGGGAGGACGAAGTGAGGCAAACCCGGGCGGCTACTCTTGTTCTGGCTTTACTGTTTGCGGCCGTCGCCGGACTCGCCGCGGAGAAGGGGAAGCAACCACCCGCCACACCCGTTGATTTGAACAGCGCGACAGTCGACCAGTTGGAGCAGCTGCGCGGGATCGGGGCGAGCACGGCGGCAGCCATCCTAAAATTCCGCGAAAAGAGCGGTGCGTTCCAGCGCGTGGAAGATTTACTGGCGATTCGCGGTATTTCGAAGAACAAGTTCGAGAAGTTGCGGCCCTACGTGACGGTCAGCGGACCGGCAAAACAGAAGCGCTGAGCCCGGTAGTGCGTTCGCGCTCCCCGGCGCAGGGCGCGACCAAGGGAAAGCCTGCACGGCACGGTGTCAAACTGTATGTGCGCGCTGCGCGGAGTCGGCGTCACAATACTTGGTGATCTTTCTTCGCGCCGCTCAGCGAAAGCGGCATCTGGTCGGCGATTTCCAGGCCGTAGCCCTCAAGCGCCACCACCTTTCGCGGGTGATTGGTGAGCACGCGAATGCGCCGCAAACCAAGGTCGGTCAGTATTTGCGCTCCGATGCCGCTTTCGTGCTGCACCAGGCGCTGGCGGCCGAGGTCATCGTCGAGTTGGCCGCGTGTGTGGTAGAGGATGCGCGGGAGCGCCGGGTCTTCCTGAGAGCGCGCGTCAATCTGAAAGCCGCGGCCGGTATGATGCAGGTAGACGAACACGCCGCGTCCTGCTTGGGCGATGGCTTCCATCGCACGCTCGACCATTTCACGGCAATCGCAGGCTGTCGAGCCCAGCACGTCGCCGGTAAGACAATGCGAGTGCACGCGCACAAGCGGTAGAAAGTCGAGGCTGCCGACGGTGGCTGACGAATGCCCGCCGCTGCTTCCGTCTTGGTGCAGATCGCCGCGGACTAGGGCCACATGGATTTCGTGGTCCACGTCACTTGAATACGCGATCATACGGAAATTTCCATAGCGCGTGGGCAGCACGGATTCGGCGATGCGGCGGACGTAGCGCTCGTGTTGCATGCGGTAACGAATCAGGTCGGCCACGGTGACCAGCTTCAGTCCATGGTCGCAACAAAATTCGGTTAGCTGGGGGATACGCGCCATGGTGCCGTCATCGTTCATGACTTCACAGATAACGCCGGAGGGGTCAAGCCCGGAGATGCGGGCGAGATCGACCGAAGCTTCGGTCTGCCCGGCGCGGACCATCACGCCGCCGTTGCGCGCGCGCAGCGTGTAGACGTGGCCAGGGCGCGCCAGGTCCTCAGGGCGCGTTTTGGGGTCCGTGGCGGCAAGAATAGTGGTGGCACGGTCGGAGGCGCTCGTGCCGGTGGTAGTTCCGCGGCGCGCGTCGATGGGCTCACAAAAGGGCGTGCCAAATGCGGACGTGTTACGCGGGGAAATCGGCGCGAGACCTAGCAGTTCGCAGCGCTGTTCGGTAAGCGTTAGGCAGATGAGTCCGCGGCCGTATTTAGCCATAAAATTAATGGCGTCAGGCGTCACTTTTTCCGCGGCCATGGTAAGGTCGCCTTCGTTTTCGCGGTCTTCATCGTCCACCAGGACTATCATGCGCCCCTGGCGGATTTCCTGGATGGCTTCGTCGATAGAGGCGAATGGCGGCTTGTGTTCGCTCATGAAAGTCCTGATTAACGCGGATCGGTACTTCCATTCTTTGCTGTTGTGCTTCCTTAAATCATAGCGCATTCGCGTCTATTCTTCCTCCCCGACTGCACGCGAGAACACGGATCCGGACGGGTTCCCTCTCCACGTTCGGGGCCGAGGCAAAACGCACATACGAAGAGAGGTTTTCGATACACGCCGCCGTGCGCGCTAGGTTCGGAATGACAGCCCCGTTCGTATCCACTACTATGCGCTGATGACGTTTCTGGATTGGCTGGCGGCGTGCGTACTGTTTCTGCAACTGCCGATTCCGATTTACTGGTCCGTGCTGCATCCACTTGTGGACTTCTGGCGGAAGCGGCCCGGCGCGAGCTACATCGTGGCGCTGCTGGTTTCGTGGCCTCCGGTTTGCGCGTGCGTGGTTGTTTTCCGTCGGGAGCTATTCAGCCCGGAGCAGCCGCCGGTGTGGCGAATCGTGGCGGGCCTGGCTCTGATCGTATTTGAGATATGGCTTTTTGGGCGGCTTACCCGTGACCTGGGGGCGGCGCGACTGGTCGGGAAAACAGAAATGATTGGGGGAGGGTCCATCGCGCGCAACGGAATTTACGCGCGCCTGCGCCATCCGCGGTATCTGGGATCATTCCTTGCGATGCTGGGTGCATGCCTGCTCGCCGCGAGTGCGGCCATGTGGATGCTGACGGTGGTGTGGACAGCGTTGATGCTGCTGGCGATTTTGCTCGAAGAACGGGAACTCAACCGCCGATTCGGCGCGGACTATGAGGATTACGCGCGGCAAGTGCCGCGCTTCGTGCCGGCGCGGAAAGCTGCACCGCGCTAGCCGCGCCTGCGACGGGCGGACGCGTTGCGGTGAGTCTGCGACTTCGGCAGTTTGCTCTCGGAAGGGAAGAAAGCGTCCAGCGTTTCGGGAGTCAGCCGGTTCAGATCGAGAACCATCTTCCGGGGTGTGGCTGAGTCGTCGTGTTCCTCATACTCCGCCAAGTTTGCGCCAAAGCTTGATGGAGCGTTCTCGGCAGGCTTCTGAAACGTCTGTCTTGCGGGCTTTTCGGCCGGCGCATGCCTCTCGAATTTGAAAATCGAAAGTGTGGTCATTATTGATTAGGCCCTCTTTGGATGAAGGCACTTTATTGGCTGGTGGCGCCTGTGTGGATAGTACGAACGTGCCATCGGTATAGTTCTTCTGGTAGTTCCGTAAAGCGCAGTTCGTGCCCCGGCGAGGAAAGGGAACTCCGGGCAAGCGGCCAGGCGGTCGTCAGCGGCGGCGGTTGACGGGTTGCGCTGCTTTTTCCTGAGCGGCTTTCTGTTGCGCGAGGTAAGCAAGGTAATCGGTATAGGGACCCTTGAAGTCTTCGATCTTGCCGCCGTGGAAGTGCCAGATACGCGTGGCCACTTCGTCGATCACGTCGTAATCGTGGGTGACAAAAAGCACCGTGCCGTCGTACTTCTGCAGAGCGATGTTAAGCGCATTGATGGATTCCAGGTCTAGGTGGTTGGTTGGCTCGTCCAATATCAGTATGTTGGGCTTTTGCAGCATCAGCTTGCAGAAAATGAGCCGGGCGGACTCGCCTCCGGAAAGGGCCCTTGTGGGCTTGAGCGCGTCATCGCCGCTGAACAGCATCTGACCCAGCAATCCCCGCAGTTCCTCCTGCGAAGCCGTGAGCTTGAACTCGTGCAGCCAACTGATCACATCGAGGCCCTTGGTGATCGTGTCGGCATGGTCCTGCGCGAAGTAGCCGACCGCGGCGTTGTGTCCCCAAACCACAGCGCCGTTATCGACCGGAAAATCCCTTTCGGTCTCGGTTACAAAGCCAGGGGCGTTGCGAATGAGCGATTTCAGCAGAGTTGTCTTGCCTGCTCCGTTGCGCCCCATAAGAGCGATTTTTTCGCCCCGTGACACCGCCGCCGAAAAGCGGTGAATCACCGGCACGCCATCGTAGGATTTGGCGATGCTGCGGATTTCCAGAGGATGCTTACCGGAATGCTGGTCGATCTGAAAGCGGATGTAAGGGCGCGCGATATTCGACTTGGCTAGTTCGGCGGTTTGAAGGCGCTCGACTTCCTTCTTGCGCGAAGTGGCCTGTGCGGAGCGTGTGCCGGCGGAAAACCGCGCGATAAATTCATTGAGTTGCGCGATTTTCTTCTCGCGCTGCGCGTTTTCCTGCTCGACGCGCTGACGAATGGCGGTTTTGGCCAGGACCATGTCGTCGTAGCCGCCGTTGTACATGATGACCGTCTGATAATCGATGTCTGCCGCATGGGTGCAGACGCTGTTCAGGAAGTGACGGTCGTGGGAGATGACGATGAGCACGCCTTCGTACTCGGTAAGATAGTCCTGCAGCCAATGGACCGAATCGAGGTCCAGGTGGTTGGTGGGCTCGTCCAGCAGCAATGCCGGCGGGCTGCCGAACAAAGCCTGGGCCAGCAGCACGCGGACTTTCTGCCCGCCCTGCAACTCGCTCATTCGACGGTTGTGTAGGGAGGAGTCGACATCGAGGCCGTCGAGCAGCAGGGCCGCATCGGCCTCGGCGGAGTAGCCGCCTTCCTCTCCGACAACTGCTTCGAGTTCGCCCAGGCGCATGCCGTCGGCATCGCTGAGTTGGCCGTGCGGCTTGGCGTAGAGCGCATCGCGCTCCTGAAGGGCGTTCCAGAGCGCCTTGTTGCCCATGACCACGGTGTCGATCACGCGGTATTGGTCAAAGGAGAACTGGTCCTGGCTAAGCACGCCAAGTTTTTTCGGGCGCGTGACACTGCCTTTCGACGGTTCGATCTCGCCAGTGAGAATTTTCATCAGTGTGGACTTGCCCGCGCCATTGGGCCCTGTGATGGCATAACGTCGGCCGGCGAAAAAGGTAGTGGTCACGTCCTCGAACAAGATGCGCGGACCATAACGCATGGAGACGTTGTTAACGGAAAGCAAGGGAGTCTGTTCTATTCCGATGGTTTGTTTTCGGGGCGCTCAGTTCTTGACTCAGTTCCCGGCAGCGCCGGAGGTGCTGATGCGCCTGTTGCCTGGCGAAGAACGGAAGGATCACCCGAGCGATTGTCGTTGCGACACAAGAATAGCATAGCCGCTACGGCCGACGTAATTGTGGCGTGGAGAAAGGCGGATAAAGCAGGGGGCAAGCGAGGTGAAGGAGCGCCAGCAGAAAAACAAAACGGGCGCTCCAGAAATCACAGCGCCCGTTTGTAGCTTTCATCGTGACCCGCGCAATGCGGAGCCGCGTTTTAGTACATTCCGCCCATCCCGCCGCCACCCGGAGGCATTCCGCCACCAGCGGCCTTCTTCTCCTCTTCCTTGATGTCCGCCACGAGCGCTTCGGTGGTGAGCATCAGGCCGGCAATCGACGCGGCGTTCTGCAGGGCCAGGCGGGTGACCTTGGCAGGGTCGATGACGCCCGCCTTGACCAGATCGCCGAACTCGCCACTGTCCGCGTTGAAGCCGAAGTTGTCTTCCTTGGCGTCACGCACGCGCCCGACCACCACCGCTCCTTCGTGGCCGGCGTTCACGGCGATCTGCCGCATGGGTTCTTCGAGGGCCCGCTTGACGATGTTCACCCCAATCGCCTCGTCGCCCTCGAGCTTCAGCTTCTCAAGAGGCGCGATGCAGCGCACCAGGGCCACGCCGCCGCCGGGAACGATACCTTCCTCAACCGCGGCGCGGGTTGCGTGCATGGCGTCCTCGACGCGAGCCTTCTTTTCCTTCAACTCGGTCTCGGTTGCCGCACCAACTTTGATTACCGCCACCCCGCCGACCAGCTTGGCGAGGCGCTCCTGAAGCTTCTCGCGGTCGTAATCGGAGGTGGTGTCCTCGACTTGGGTACGGATCTGCTTGACGCGGCCTTCAATCTCAGCCGACTTGCCTGCGCCTTCGACGATAGTGGTGTTGTCCTTGTCGATGGTCACTTTTTTGGCGCGGCCAAGGTCCTCCACCTTCACGTTCTCGAGCTTGATGCCAAGGTCCTCGGTGATGGCCTTGCCGCCTGTAAGCACCGCGATGTCTTCGAGCATCGCCTTACGACGATCGCCGAAGCCCGGAGCCTTCACGGCGGCACACTGCAGCGTGCCACGCAGCTTATTGACCACCAGAGTCGCCAGCGCTTCGCCTTCGACATCCTCGGCGATGATCAGTAGCGGCTTGCCCATCTTGGCAATCTGCTCGAGCAGCGGCAGAAGGTCTTTCATGGAGCTGATTTTCTTTTCGTGAATGAGGATGCGAACGTCCTCGAGTGCGCACTCCATGCGCTCGGGATCGGTGACGAAATAGGGGGACAGATAGCCGCGGTCGAACTGCATGCCTTCGACCACTTCCAGCGTTGTCTCCATCGTCTTCGATTCCTCGACGGTGATGACGCCGTCCTTGCCCACCTTCTTCATCGCTTCGGCAATGATGGAGCCGATCTGCCGGTCGTTGTTTGCGCTGATGGTGCCGACCTGAGCGATCATCTCGCCCTTCACGTCCTTGTGCAGCTTCTTCACTTCGTCGACAGCCACTTCGACGGCGCGCTCGATGCCGCGCTTGAGGGCCGTTGGGCTCGCGCCGGCGGCCACGGTCTTCACGCCTTCGCGGAAGATGGCCTGAGCCAGCACGGTTGCGGTGGTGGTGCCGTCGCCGGCTACATCGGAGGTCTTCGAGGCGACTTCGCGCACCATCTGCGCACCCATGTTCTCGAGCGAATCCTGCAGCTCGATCTCCTTCGCTACGGTCACGCCGTCCTTGGTGATGATCGGCGCGCCGAATTTCTTCTCGATCACCGCATTGCGGCCCTTGGGCCCCAGGGTGATCTTTACGGCGTCCGCCAGCACGTTCACGCCGCGTAGGATCGACTGACGCGAATTCTCGCCAGTCACAATTTGCTTTGCCATGTCCTTCTTCCTCCTGGAATTTTGTTCAGAGATTTGCCGTCGGAACCTTTGTCCCGCCGGGTCGGTCGTTACTTTTTGCCGCCGGCCGCCTTTGCGGCGCCGCCGATCTTGGCGAGGATCTCGTCTTCCTTGAGAATCAGATACTCCTCGTCGTCAATTTTGATATCGTTGCCACTATATTTGCCGAACAGGATGCGATCGCCGGGTTTTACGTCGAGCGGGATTCGTTCGCCCTTTTCCCGTCGCCCCGCCCCGACAGCCACCACTTCGCCTTCCTGGGGCTTCTCCTTGGCCGTGTCGGGGATAATGATGCCCCCCTTAACGGTCTCTTTCTCTTCAGTCCGCCGCACGAGCACGCGATCATGTAGCGGTGTGATATTGACGGCCATTTGTGCATTTCCTCCGATGGGATGCTCAGATTGCCTGGGGTGGGGAGTGCGCGATTAGCACTCCTCTCAAGCGAGTGCTAATATAAGTGGCGTGCTAAAGGGTGTCAAGTTAAAAATCTGATAAAGATAGACTCACCTCTCCGCGAGCAGTTGCGCCGGAGAATATGATAATAACATCCTTATTCTCAATAGAGTTAAGCAAGCTTTGAGCGAACAAAAACCGGCTAAAGTACCCCACACTTTTGCAGGATTCATTCTTGCAGGCGGCGAGAGTGCTCGCATGGGGCAGGATAAAGCTCTCCTGGAATTAGGTGGGGAGCCAATCATCCTGCGAATCGCGCGACTCGTGGCCGGAGTCGTCAAAGCGGATGCGGTGATCATCGGGCCCGCCGCACTCTATGGGCGCTTGAGTTTGACCGCAGTCGAGGATGATTGTCCCGGCGGTGGTCCACTGGGAGGAATCGCCACGGCTCTGCGGGTTTCGAATGCGGAATGGAATCTGGTGGTGGCCTGCGATCTGCCCTACCTGACTAGGCCGTGGCTCGATTTTCTTCTCGCCCGAGCCCGTCAGACTATTTCAGATGTGGTGATGCCTATAAACTTCAACGGGGCGGAGCCGCTCTGCGCGATGTATCATAAACGCTGCGAAGCGATACTGCACTCAGCGCTGAAAAATGGCATCAGAAAAGTGACTGATGGACTGGCCCAATTGCGCCTGGAGAGCATCGAGCCTGCGGAGTGGAAGCCTTTCGATCCCGAGGATTATCTGTTCAAGAATATGAATACTCCGGCGGATTACGAGGAGGCCAGGCAAAGACTCGGGCTGCGGTAGGAAGCGGAAGGCTCTTTGTTTCGTGTGCACTGTGCTGTCGGATTGAAAACCTGTAACTAGGCGTGAGGGAGATGGGTCACTACCTCGAATTCCGGAACGTCTGGAAATCGTTCGACGAACACGAGGTACTGCGCAACGTCAGCTTTTTTGTGGAGCGCGGTGAGACAGCCGTGATCATGGGCCGCAGCGGAGTTGGCAAATCGGTGTCCTTGAAGCTTCTGCTCGGGTTCCTGAGGCCGGAGGAAGGTCAGATCATCGTGGCGGGCCGGGATGTCACTAACTGCACCGAAGCGGAATTTGCGCCTATCCGGCGCCGCGTAACCATGGTTTTTCAGTCGGGCGCACTGTTTGACTCGCTGACCGTCGCGGAGAATGTGGCATTTCCCCTCACCGCGAGCGAAACGCGCCGCAGCGATGAAGAGATCGAGCGCCGCGTCGCGGAACTGCTGGACATGCTCGAAGTTTCGCAATTTGCCGACCGCCTGCCCGCGGACCTCAGCACCGGCACCAAGCGTGCCGTCGCCATCGCCCGGGCGCTGGCGGAAGATCCCGATGGGATCCTTTACGACGAACCTACCACGATGGTTGATCCGCTGATGGCCGCGCACGTCAGCAACCTGATTTTGAAGCTGAAAAGAAAATTTCAGAAGACCTCCGTGGTGGTAACCCACGACACGCATCTCGCCAAGAAGCTCGCCGACCGCGTGATCTTTCTGCAAGACGGGCGCGTTTCCTTCTTCGGTACCTGGGCCGAGCTGGAAAAATCGACAGACCCTTTTCTGCGCCTTTTCCTGCTTGAGGATGAGCTCATACCGGCGCTGGACGCATCGGCGTGAGCGCCTCGGCTTCAGCCGATCCCAAAGCGCAACTCCCGCGGGTCATGGGATTTTGGGACGTCCTGCTATTCAATGTCGCGGCGGTGCTCGGACCGCGCTGGATCGCGGCCGCGGCCCACAATGGCACATCTTCGATCACGCTCTGGATCTTGGCTACCGTCGGCTTCTTTCTGCCGACCGCGCTGGTGGTGGTCGAGCTTTCCTCGCGCTTTCCTCACGAAGGCGGCCTATACGCCTGGGCCAAAGACGCCTTCGGCGATTTTCACGGTTTTGTGGCGGGCTGGACGTACTGGATCTACAGCGTCTTTTATTTTCCCGCGCTTCTGCTGGCCAGCACGGCCATGAGCGCATACGTTGTCGGCCCGCAGGGAGCGGAACTGGCGGTGAATCGCGCGTTTCTGCTCACGGGATCGTTCGTACTGTTGGGCACGGCGGTGATTCTCAACATCATTGGCCTGAACATCGGCAAATGGCTGCAGAACGCTGGCGGCGTGGGGACCTATCTTCCCATGGTGATCCTGCTGGTGATCGCGTTTCTGGTCTGGCTACGGCATGGATCGGTGGCGCAATTTACCTGGGCCGAGCTGATGCCCCGTTGGAACTGGGACACCGTGAATTTCTGGCCGCAGCTCGCGTTTGCTTTCACCGGCCTGGAAATGGCTGCGTTCATGAGCGAAGAGATTCACAATCCACATCGCACGATTCCGCGCGCTGTATTCGGCTCAGGATTCTCGATCGCCTTGATGTACATCATCGGGACCGTAGGCGTACTGGTTTTGATTCCCGCAGCACAGGTCGATCCAAAGAGCGGTATGTTTCAGGCTATCACCTCGGGATCAGGCCTGCTGCGCCTGGGAATTTTGGGAGTGTTGGCGGCGCTGCTCGTGTCGGTGGGGAACGCCGGCGGCATCGGTACCACGGTTGCCGCGACCGCGCGGCTTCCCTTCGTGGTGGGCATCGATCGCTATCTGCCGCCGATTTTCGGGCAGCTTCACCCGCGCTGGAAGACGCCCTACGTTTCCATTCTGGTGCAGGCCGGATTTTCGGCCATCGTGCTGCTGCTCATTCAGATCAACCAGACGGTAAATGGCGCGTATCAAATCTTGGTCGATGCGACCACCGCGATCTATTTCATCTCGCTGCTGTACATGTATGCCGCGGCAATCAAACTGGCCTACCGCAAAGACCGTCGGGCGAATCCACATGCTGTGCTGATTCCAGGCGGCAAACCGGGGGTATGGCTGGCAGGATTGCTCGGGTTTATGGTGGTGCTGGCGGGCATTGTCCTGTCCTTTATCCCGCCGGGAGAAGCAGCCAACAAGTGGCTTTTCGAAATTGAACTGGTGGCCTGCATCGCCGGGTCCGTGCTATTCGGGCTCGTGCTTTACTATCGCGGGGTTCGCTCGAAAGCCCGCGACCAGATCGCCGCGCAATTCGCGTCGCGCTAGTTCTCGTAAAATAGGGGACGAGAGAAGGGCCGTCTTCTAGTTGGGCTTCATTTGCCTTAGTTCGACGCCTAAAATCCTTCCTCGACGAGCCGATGGACTGTGAGCGGCGAATTCGAAGCCTTCACATTCCGCGTTGCGAGTATGCTTTCCATGTACTTCGCCAGAATGTCGCACTCGACATTCACCACGCTGCCCGCCCTCATTGCGCGCACATTCGTTTGTGCATAGGTGAAAGGGATTATCGCGATGCCAACAAGGCCGCTCTCCCAGCGCGCCACCGTCAGGCTGATGCCATCAATGGCAATTGATCCTTTTTCCGCGACGTACCCGTACAATTCCGGCGGCACGCGGACCGCAAGCCACCAATTCTCGCCCTGCTGAGTTAACTCGGTCACTCGCCCAGTTCCATCGACGTGGCCCTGCACGAAATGGCCGCCGAGCCGTGCACCGGCGGCCAGCGGGCGCTCGAGGTTCACCAGGTCGCCAGCCGCCATTTCGCTGAACGAGGTGCGCCGCAGCGTCTCCGCAGAAAGGTCCGACGAAAAGTGCGCGGCGTCGAACTCCACCACGGTAAGGCAGCACCCGTTCACCGAAACGCTGTCGCCCAATTTCAGCTCGCGCACAATTTCCGTGGCGTCGGCAAGGCTCACTCGCAGCCGACCGCCGTTCTCGGAACGCGCAAGCGATTCAATCTTCCCGGTGTATTCGGTGATGCCAGTAAACATCGTGAAAATATCCTTCCACGCGGAAGTCCTCGCCGAATCGCTGCACCGACAGCCGCGACAGTTTCGGTCCGCTCGCGAACCAGTCCTTTGGCAAATGCGCCAGCGGCACGCCCCCTTCGCCGAGCACCCGCGGTGCGTAGAACAAAACCATCTTGTCGACCAGGCCACACGCAATGGCCGCACCGTTCACCTCCGCCCCCGCTTCCAGCAACAGATTCAAAACTTGCCGCCGCCCCAACTCGGCTATTACCTCCTGCAAATCCACTCGGCCGGCATTCGCTGCCACACGCACTACTTCCACACCGGCGCGCTCCAAAGTCTCCTGTCTCGCTTTGTCTAACTTGTCTGTGGCAAAGACAAGCACGTCGTTTTTCGCACTCCGCACCAGTTGCGACTCGAGCGGCAGGCGCAGCCGCGAATCCACGATCACGCGAAGCAATGGCCTTCTGCGCGGCAAACCGGTCCGATCGGTGAGCAAGGGATCGTCCGCCGATACCGTACCGATGCCGGTAAGCACAGCGTCGGCCACGTGGCGCATCCGTTGCACTTCGCCGCGGGACGCTTGCCCGCTGATCACTGTCTCTTCGCCCGGCTTGCCAGCGATCTTGCCGTCCAGCGTGACCGCCACTTTAAGCGTAACTAGGGGCTTGCCGGTTTTCACCCAGCAGGCAAAATCTTCGTTGAGCCGCAGGGCCTCTTCTTCGCCCGGGCCGACTGTCACCTGTGTTCCAGCCGCGAGCAATTCAGCGAACCCGCGGCCGGCCACCTGAGGATTGGGGTCCGCAATAGCCGCGACCACTCGTGCCACGCCCGCTTGAACAATGGCCTTGGTACAGGGCCCGGTGCGGCCGGTGTGGCAACACGGCTCTAGAGTCACGTAGAGCGTAGCTCCGCGCGCGCGTTCTCCTGCCTGTTGCAGCGCCACGACCTCTGCGTGATCGCACTGGTCGAAAATGTGCCGACCGCGCCCCACCACCTTACCGCCGCGAACCACGACCGCGCCCACCACCGGATTGGGATGCGCCAGACCAACGCTTTCGCGAGCAAGCTCCAGCGCTTGCTGCATCCAGCCATGGTCCTCGGTTGAATGGTCAGTCAAAGAGCGAGTCAACGTAGGTTTGGGCATCGAAGGGAACCAGATCGTCGATCTGTTCACCCGTCCCGACGAAACGAATGGGCAGCTTCAGTTCGCGCGCAATAGCCACCACAATACCACCCTTCGCTGTTCCGTCCAGTTTGGTGAGCACGATGCCCGTGACTCCCGCATGGCTCCAGAATTCGCGAGCCTGGTTGAGCCCGTTTTGTCCAGTGGTTGCGTCGAGAACCAGCAGCACCTCGTGCGGTGCGCCGGGCACGACTTTGGCCGCGGTGCGCTTCATCTTCTCTAATTCAGCCATCAGATTCGACTTGGTGTGCAGCCGCCCGGCCGTGTCGACGATCACCACGTCCGCCGCTCGTGCCCGTGCCGCCGCCAGCGCGTCAAAAATAACCGCCGAAGGATCCGACCCCGATTTCTGCCGTACGACTTCCACTCCCGAGCGCCGGCCCCAAACTTCCAACTGCTCGATGGCCGCGGCACGGAAGGTGTCTGCGGCGCAAAGCATCACCCGGCCGCCTTCTTTCTTCAGCCGGTTGGCCAGCTTGCCGATGGTAGTGGTCTTTCCAGTGCCGTTCACTCCCACCACGAACAAAACGCGTGGCGAGCTATGGCCGCTCCCATTGGGGCTCCCGGGGTGCTCCGCCAGAATCTTCGTAATCTGAGTCTTCAGTTCGCCCTTCAGCGAAGCCGCCCCTTCGAGCTTATGCTGATTGACCTGTTCGCGCAGCGCGGCCAGCACTTCCTTGGTGGTAGTCACGCCGATATCCGCGCTCAGCAGCGCGCTTTCCAGCTGCTTGAGCAGCGCCGGATCCACCGGCCGGTCACCGGTAAGAATCTGCTCGACTTTCGCCGCCAGCTCCGTGCGCGTCTTGCCGACGGAGTTCTTCAGCTTCTCCAGCAGAGTCGGTTCAGGTGGACCGAAAAGTGTGATCATGCTGCGCTCTTGAAGGTCATTCTAGCAGAGAGAGCCATCCCGGTTTGCTTGGGGTTTTGTTCCACGACCGGCGGCGAGCCGCACTTCACTTCCGTTGTGCCCGATTGAACTCTGAAGTGAGAGAAGGGAATTACACTTCGACCAAAGTGGCGCTGAGCCTCAGCGCGCCATTGCGAACGGCGGCTTCCAGCGCCGCGACCACATCGGGGTCGAACCGCGAAATGGCCAGCGAGCGAATGCGCTGGAGCGCAAAATCCAGATCCATGGCGGACTGATACGGCCGGTTGGTGGTAATGGCATCGAGCGTATCGGCCACGGCGATAATTCGCGCCATCAGGGGGATCTGGTCCCCCGGCAGACCGTACGGGTAGCCCTTGCCGTCCATGCGCTCGTGATGCAGTTCGATGCCCGGCAGCACATCCTTCAACTGCGCCACTGGCCGCATAATGTTCGCGCCCTTAACGGTGTGCTGCTTCATCAAACCGAATTCCTCATCGGTGAGCTGCCCCGGCTTCTTGAGTACGCGGTCATCGACGCCGATCTTGCCTACATCGTGCAACAGGGCGGCAATGCGTAAGCGATCCAGGTCCTCGGCGCTCAGTCCCAGACCCGTTCCGATGATAGTCGAGTAGCGCGCCACGCGCCCAGAATGCCCGCGGGTGTACGGATCCTTTTCGTCGATGGCCGCCGCAAGCATGCGAATAGAGCCAAGGAACAGCTCCCGATTCTCTTCGGCGGCCGCCCGAAGCTTGTCGACGTATTGCTCGATGTGCCCAGCCATTTGGTTGAAGGTCTCGGCCAACTCGCCGATCTCGGCCGCGCCGCTGACCTCCACGCGCTCGTGGAATTCCGAGCGGCTCATGGCACGGGTTGACTGCACCAAACCCTGGATCGGCCGCGTTATACCCACCGCAAAAAGATACCCGAGCGCGAGCGCCACGAACGTCACGACGACCACGAAGCTCAAGGCCTGTGTGGTGAGTTCTTGCACCCCGGCATCGAGCCTGGCGTTGTCCAGGCCTCGCTGAGCCATTACCGCCCAACCCAGTTCGGGAATAGTGCTGTAGGTACCGATCATTTCCTCCCTACGCCCACCGCGCCGGTCATTCGTCGCCGGGGGAAAGAACTGCATGGTTTCGGTGGCCCGCAAGTCTTGCGGAAGCTCTTTCACGTGCTTGACCAGGGGGCTGGTCGATGTCAAATCCTGCCCGGGAACGACTTCCTTCGTCGAGGGGTAGGCGACCAGGTGCCCGTGCACGTCGACGATAAAGACGGTACGGTCACGCACGCTGGCGTCCTGAATGCGCTGCACCAGCCGATCGATCGACACAACTGCCGCAAACATTCCCGCGAATTGACCGTCCGCCAGCAGCGGCACCGACAGTACCAACGCCGGGCGATTGCCTTTGCCCAAAGCGAACGGTTCGCTTAAGAATTCCAACCCCTGAATATTCGCTGTAAACGCACGCTTCAAGGCCATCTGAACGAAGGGATCCTGATCGGCTTGAAAACTGCCGGCCGACTGCCCCTTAGCCTCTTTGTTCACAGCGGTGGCGTAAAGGATACTGGGGTTGCTCTCGGCAAAATCCTGCAGCAATCGGGCTAGCTGTGGAGCGTGCCCGGGATCGTCCACATTTTCAATCCAGCCGGTCAGCGCCAGCACTTGCCGCTGGGTCTGGAGTTGTTCGCGCAGGCTCTGCTCTACCTGCAAGGTTTCGCTTGCCAGCGATCGCGTGATCTCGCTCTGCTGAACACGCTCGGTATCCTGCAGTTTTTCCTCGCTCAGCCGCAACACGCGCCGGTGGTAAAGCCACAGGGGTAAAGTGCTTACGAGCAGCAAAGCACCTAGCACAATCCACAGGATGTGCAGCTTGCGTGCGGACGGAAGTCGAAGCGCAAAAATGCCCATAACAATCCAGGAAAATGCTATCGGACGCAGACGTGCAGCACAACGGAACGAGCGAACAGGAGTGGCGGATCAGCTATCATCCCCTGAGCTCCAGCCTAGCGCTTATCTGCTTACAAATGCGGGAGCTTGAGGCGTGGCTCCTGACCGGAGATGAGCCGCTCGATGTTGGCCCGGTGTTTGGCCAGCACCAAGAGCGCAATGAGTATCGTGCCCCCCATGATATAGCCGGGTGGGGCGTGACGCGGCGCGTAAAGCAAGTAGACGAGCACGGGCATCGCTGCTGCAGCAATAATTGAACCCAACGAAGCGTACTGCCAGAAGGCCACCACGGCGATCCACAGAATCACCGCTGCGAGCACAGCCTCGCGGCAAATCGGGAGAAACGCCCCTAGGCTTGTGGCTACGCCCTTGCCGCCTCGGAATCCTAGCCAGACCGGGAAGATATGGCCGAAAACCGCAGCAATGGCTGCCGCCATCATCCAACGCGGGCTGTTGCTGCCATGCGACAACCGGCTGGCGATGGCCACTGCGGCATAACCTTTTCCCCCGTCGAGAAGGAGCGTCAGCGCCCCCGCAATCGCACCGGCGTTCCGCGCCACGTTCGCGGCGCCGATGTTCCCGCTGCCGCGTTCGCGTATGTCATCTCCGCCGCGAAGGGCCACAATCAAGAACCCGAACGGGATCGAGCCCAGCAGGTACGCCACAGCCACCATTACGAGCGGAGAGTTCACGCGGGCCTCTTCACGAACGCAAAACTCTGTAACTTTTTATATTCGGCGCCAGAAGATTTGGTCACACTCTCGTACAGGTGAAATTCATTCTCGCTGGCCGATCCAAAGCTGGCCCCCGCGAATTCCACGGCTGCGTCAACGAGCTTCTCGATCTCCCCGCGGCGCACCTTTTCGGCGTCGATTCGCGCCAGCGTCAGATGCGGCGTGTAGGCGCGTTTTTCCCGCTCGAAGCCCAGCCGCGCGACGGCTTGGTCGATTTCCGCCGCCAGCTCCGCCAGATTCGGCGTGCCCTCGACCCCGCACCATGCTACCCGGGGCCGCGTTCCGTTCGGAAAAAATCCCAAGCCGTAAAAGCGCATCTCTACCCGCCGCTCCGAATGGACGCGTTCGAGAGCGCGGCGAATCGCTCCGCATTTGGCGCCATCCACGTGCCCGATAAACTTCAGGGTCACGTGAATTCCCTCGGGCCGCACCCACCGGGCCCCGGGGCAAACCTTGCGCAAACTTTCCATTAAACCGTGGAGCTGATGCCGTACAGTTTCTGGTATATCCAGCGCCACGAAAAGCCGCACCAGTCAGCTCCGCGTCTGCGGTGTCAGGAAATAGCGCCGCGCCATATCCAGCGCCGCCTGCGAGGCAAACAGACGGATACGCTCGCGATCGCCGAGAAACCGGAATTCCTTTTGCCGCGGGCCGCGCTCGTCCGCCAACGCGATATAGACCAGGCCTACCGGCTTTTCCGGAGTGCCGCCGCCGGGCCCCGCGATTCCCGTCACTCCAAGGCCGAACTCCGCTCTGGTCCGCTCGCGGATGCCCTCAGCCAGCGCCAGCGCGACTTCTGGGCTCACGGCGCCCTTCGCTTCGATGATCCCAGGCGAAACGCCCACAATCTTCGACTTCAATTCGTTGCTGTAGCACACCACTCCCCCTAAAAAATAGGCCGAGCTGCCCGCCACATTAGTCAATCGCTCCGCCACCAAACCACCCGTGCAGCTTTCGGCTACGGCGATCGTCGCGTGGTTCTCGGTGAGGATTCGCCCTAGGACCTCTTCGAGCGATTCTCCGTTCATCGAATACAAGTGCTCGCCGAGCGCCAGCGACATGCGCGCGACAATTTCATCGAGCAGCTTTTCCGCTTTCGCTGAATCGTCCGACCACACGCTGGGATGCAGTTGAATCCCAGGCGGCGAAGCCAGAATAGTGGTCTCGGTGTCCGGATAAAGAGCGTAGAGCGGCGAGACGCGAGTCTCCACCTCCGACTCAGGCAAACCCGTGATTCGCAACTCCCGCGTATACAATCGCAATTTCCCGCCGACTCTTGCCAGCCGCGGCTTTACCTGCGTTTCGAACAGCCCTCGCAACTCGCCCGGCACTCCGGGAAGCAGAATCAGAATGTGGCCGTTTGCTTCCAGCCACAATCCAGGTGCGGTGCCATTGGGATTGGGCAACACCGTGGCGCCCTCCGGCACCTGTGCCTGCCGCGCGTTGATTTCCGGCATCACCCGCCCTGGTCGGAATCGTCGGAAGCGCTCCTGGATGTGGCGCAGCACAGCCTCATCGGTGCGCAGCCTCCGCCCCAAAAGCTCGGCGACGGTCTGGCGGGTGCGATCATCGTCTGTCGGACCAAGCCCGCCCGAGGAAACGATCAGCTCGGCGCGGTCGAGCGCATGCCGGAAGCTCGAGCTCATATCGTCGGGCGTATCGCCCACTACCGTCTTGTGCACCACGCGAATGCCGAGCTGATTGAGCTCCGAAGTAAGAAACAGCGAATTGGTGTCCAGGCGGTAAGGGGTGAGCAGTTCTGAACCGACTGCAATAATTTCCGCCCGCATTCGAGGCTCGCTTTAGCCGTTCAGTGGAAGCCCCTCGACGTCCCAATCGAGGGTAAAGAGAGCATTGTTTGTCGCAATCATGGCGCGGTGTGTTGGCAACAGCGCCAAGCCCACAATATTGCTGCCGCCGATCACTACTTCCGCCTCGGCCTGCGGCGTCAGGCGAACGATCCCGCGTTTGCCCGCGAGCGATCCAGCCACATAGAGATTGCCCAAGCGATCGAAGGCGAGTCCCTGTGGACGGCCCAGCCCGCGGAAAAACACGCTTACTTCTCCCGCCGGCGAAATGCGAAAGACGCGGTCGAAGCTCGACGTGGTGGGTCCGGTAACGAACAATTCGCCCAACGGACTGAAAGCCAGATGGTACGCGGAGATCGACGGCTCGAGCGTGGCGAACACGAAAATCTCACGCTCCGGGCTGATTTTGAAAATGGTGCCGCTGCGATCCCCTACGTACAAGCTGCCCGCTTTATCAAACGCGATTCCCGTGGCGATGCCCATACCCTCGATCCATTGCATGGACCGGCCATCGGGCGAAACGCGGTGAATGGTCCCGTCATTGCGGCAGGAGACAAACAGATACCCCTGGCGGTCAAGCGCCAGCCCAGTCGGGTTCATCAGTTCGGTGATGAACGGCTTCACTGTGTGATTCGATGTGATGCGATAAAGCGAAACCGGCACCTTCTGTCCGCGCTGGCCGCTGAAGGTGACATACACATTTCCGTCCGGATCGACCGCTGGATTGCTCACCGGATGAAGGTTGTCGGCGATCTGTACGCCCAGGGCCACGGGGAAAGGCGCGCTCTCGACGCTTCCCATGCGCACCCGCACCGCGCCACCCGCGGCCCCCTCCGGCACTTTGGCGATCAACAAGTTGTCGGCAGCCATGATCAGGCTGGCTTCGGCCGAGCCAAATTGCACTTGCGGCCTGGTGTGATTCCGCACAGAGAAACCGTTGCCCCGAATCGAAAGCTCGCCTCCCGGCAGCGCGGCGGCCGGCTTTACGCTTTCAATTCTAGGCGTCCCGTTCATCTTTGCGGTCAAGCGCGTCGTTTCTCCAGGTGGTAATTCTCAATGCCGAATTGTGTAGGCGCATCCGGCACGAGCGGTTCTACATTCCCGCCGCACGCGCGATCCACAAGCCGATCGCGGCATAAATTCCAGCGATCCAGTCGTCCGCCATGATTCCCAGGCCGCGGGGCAACGATTCGGCCTGGCGTGCCGGCGCGGGCTTCCAAATATCGAACGCCCGAAAAAGTATAAGACCCAGCATCAAATATTTCCAGTTGGCAGGGGCCAAGGCTAAAAACAGCGCAAGAAATTGCCCGGAAACTTCGTCGATCACCACGCTGCCAGGGTCCTTTTTCCCCAAAAACCGGGCCGCGCGATCCGCTGCCCACATCCCCGCGAGCCCCAGCAATAACGCAATCGCCCCGCCTAACGCGATGCCCGCCTCCGCATTGGTTGCCCACACGAGCTTTCCGCCGGAAATCACGAAGGGGAAGCGGGAAAATATGATCCAGTAGATCAGCACGCCGGCAAAAGAACCCCAGGTTCCGGGAGCGATCGGAAGATACCCAAGGCCAAACGTTGTTGCCACGGTCAGGGCGATTCGCGGTTTGCTCGAGCGGGTCAGGGAAGCAGAAGGCGCAGGTTGCCGACCGTCCGATGCACGAGCGTCAGTTCTTGCGCTCATCCGCTTCTCGCTGTGCATCGAACGGCGTTTGCTCGGGAATCGACTCGTCGATCACCCTTTCGCCGATCTTGTATTTCTCGCTCGACCAGTTTCCCAGGTCGATCAGTCTGCACCTCTCGCTGCAAAAAGGAAAGTCGGGCGAGGATTGCGAATCGGTCGGCTTGCGGCAAATCGGGCAGCGCCAGTTCATAGGCCAACAATACTCCCGATCTCCGGCCCGATGAAATCCCGAGCCCTCGCGCATCGCTGCATCTTTGTTATTGAGTATGGACCGGCTCACACGCAATTCGGCGCGGGCACTAGCGCGAGGTAAGAATCGGGAACAAATCGCTGGTTCGAGCCGGCGCACGCGCTATCGGATTGCTGCCGCTCGCTGCAAAGTGGACTGCGCGCCCGAACAAATCGTAATCCTTCGCGCCGGTAATCTCGATTGTGGCCATGGTGCCCGGAGCCGGCAATTCTCCCGTATCATTTACTCCCGAGAACTCGGTGATGTAGACCTTGCCGTCGATTTCCGGCGCCGTGCCTTCGAGCCGCGCTTCCCAGATCAAATCGGTTTCCTTCGATGGCCCTTCGAGCATCGCTTCGACCCGCTGCCTCAATCTTTTCCTCAGTTTGTTGCGCACGATGCGTTTTTGAATCCGCATCAATTCGCCGCGACGCCGTGAAATGGTTTGCGCATCAATCTTATCGTCGAGTGTGAAGCTCTTTGCCGCGTCTTCGTCCGAATATTCGAACACGCCCATCCAGTCGAACTCGGCCGCGCGCACGAAATCGCACAACTCCCGGAAGTCTTCCTCCGATTCGCCCGGGAATCCCACGATGAACGACGTCCGAATGGAAACGCCCGGAATAGTCTGGCGGACTTTCCCGAGCAGTTTCAGAAACGCGTCGCCATGTGATCCACGCTTCATCCTGGCCAGCACATTCCGGCTAGCGTGCTGCAGCGGCACATCTAGGTACTTGGCTAGCCGCTTATGCGCGGCGATAGTTTCCAGCAGGCGCGCGGTGATGCGGTTCGGATAGCAATAGAGAAAGCGGATCCAATGCAGGTCTTCGATTTGCGCCAGGCGCTCGAGCAGCGTCGGCAGGCCATCACGTAATCCCAAATCCTCGCCGTAATACGTAGTGTCCTGGCCGATTAATGAAATTTCGCGCGCGCCCGCGGCGGCGAGATTCTCGGCCTCGCGCACCACCGACTCGAATCGTCGGCTGCGGAACTTGCCGCGCAGCTGAGGGATCACGCAGAAAGTGCACGGATGGTCGCAGCCCTCGTTGATCTTGATATAAGCGGTATGCCGCGGCGTGGTCAAAATCCGCGGTGAAAGATCGTGATAGAGATACGACGGTGGACAATTCGGGGCGGCGGCATCGGCCTCTCCACTTAACTCCCCTCGGCACGCCGCCAGAATCTGTTCCACTTCACCAGTGCCGATCACCGCGTCCACTTCAGGAATCTGCTCGCGAATCTGGTCGCGATAGCGTTCGGCCAGGCAGCCGGCGACAACCAGCCTTTGCGCCCGGCCGAACTTCTTATACTCGGCCATTTCCAGGATGGAGTTCACCGATTCCTGTTGCGCCGGGGCGATAAAGCTGCATGTGTTGACCACCAGAACGTCGGCTTCGCCCGCTCGCGGCGTGATTTCGTATCCCGCCCGGGCCAGAATGCCCATCATCACCTCGCTGTCCACGAGGTTTTTGGGGCATCCCAAGCTAACGAACCCGACCTTCGGCATCAGCGGCATCCTTGTTATGGTGGCAAAATTCAGTTTAACATGACATGAAAAGCCGCTTCAGATAGGCATTTTCTTGGGGGAAGCCCGGGTCGCGCGAGGTCTCGAGTCTAGTGGGAGTTGCCGCCTAGCTCCCGCACGATATCCGCGACAAAACTTTTCGCGTCGCCGAAGAGCATCAGCGTCTTGTCGAAATAGTAAAGCGGATTATCGATGCCAGCGAAGCCCGGGTTCATGCTGCGCTTGATGACCATCACCGTACGCGCTTTGTCCACATCGAGAATGGGCATGCCGTAGATCGGGCTCGATTGATCGCTTCGCGCCGCCGGATTGGTCACGTCATTTGCCCCAATGATCAGGGCCACATCGGTCTGCGGCAGATCGGAGTTCATGTCGTCCATTTCGATTAGCCGGTCGTAGGGGATATCCGCTTCCGCCAACAGCACGTTCATGTGGCCTGGCATGCGTCCCGCCACGGGATGAATGCCGAACCGCACATCCACGCCGCGCTTGGTCAGCGCGTCGTAGAGTTCTCGAACCTTGTGCTGCGCTTGCGCCACGGCCATGCCATATCCCGGGACAATGGCCACTTTGCTCGCTGCACCCAGGATTCCTGCGGCCTCTTCAGCGCTGGCGCTGCGCACCGTGCGTGCTTCTTCCGCTGCTTTCGTGGAAGTTTGCACCTGCCCGAACGCGCCGAACATCACGTTCGTGAACGAACGGTTCATGGCCTTGCACATGATCACCGACAGGATAAAACCCGACGAGCCGTCCAGCGCGCCGGCCACCACCAGGACCTTGCTGTTCAGCACAAAGCCCAACAGCGCCGCCGAAAATCCGGCGTAGGAGTTCAATAGCGAGATCACCGTGGGCATGTCCGCGCCGCCGATCGGCGTCACCAGCAGAATCCCGAACAGCAACGAAACGATCACCATGATCGGGAACAGAACGCTGTTCGCCGGGTTGACGATCAGCGCGATGGCCAGGACGATGGCCGCACCGAGCACCGAGAGGCTCACTAAATTTTGCCCTTTATAAACGATGGGCCGCTGCGGAAGAATTTCCTGTAATTTGCCGGCAGCGATCAGGCTGCCGGTAAACGTGAGCGACCCGATGATCACCTCCAGCCCGATTTCCCCCATGCCGAACCGCGTGACGTTAGGCACGCCCACATAGTATTCGGCGATACCAATCATCGAAGCCGACAGCGCGCCGAAAGCGTGGCTCAGCGCGGTCCGCTGCGGCACCGCGGTCATGTGCACCATGCCCAAGGGAATGCCGATGCCCGCGCCGATGATCAGGCAGATGATGATCCACTTGTACTGCGATAATTCGGGATTCGCCAGCGTCGCGCCCACGGCCAGCGCCGCCGCGATCTCGCCCACCAGCACGCCGCGCCGCGCGCTCACTGGGGAGCTGAGCCACTTGATGGCCAGAATAAAAAAGACGACCGCCACGATATACGCGGAGTCGATGAGTTGTTGCGTGGCGATCTGGGTCATGACTTTTTCGGCTGCTTGCCGGTCTTGAACATACGCAGCATGCGATCGGTGATGAAGAAGCCGCCCACCATATTGCTGAACGAGGCGGCGATAGCGATCAGCCCCAGGATTGTCGAGAGCCGCGTCTCGTGCCGCCCGGCAATGATAATGGCCGCGACCACCACGATGGCGTCGAGAGCATTGGTGAGCGACATCAACGGGGTGTGCAGCAGCGGCGAAACGCGTTTGATGATCTCAAACCCGACAAATCCCGCCAAAATAAACACGTAAAGGTTCGATAAAAAATCCTGCGGCACTATTTCCTCCTTACGGCTGAGCGACCAAGGCTGGCAATTGGAAAAATTCGCGCACGCGCGGATGCACCACTTCTCCGCCGCGCGTGAGCAAAGTCTCACGAATGATGTCATCCTGCATGTTCAACTCGAGCTGTCCCTTTTTCACCAGCAGTTGCAGAAAGGCGGTGAGGTTCCGCGCGTACATCTGGCTGGCATGGTAGGGCACGGTGCTGGCCAAGTTGATGCGGCCGATGATGGTCACGCCGTTCACGCTGATGGTCTCTTCAGAGCGCGTCAGCTCGCAATTGCCGCCACGCTCCGCGGCCAGATCGACGATCACCGATCCCGGCTGCATGCCCTGCACCATCTGGGCCGTAACCAGCACCGGGGATTTTTTTCCGGGCACCACGGCCGCAGTGATTACCACGTGGCTTTCGGCGATCACCCGGCCCAGCAGTTCGCGCTGGCGCGCGTAGAACGCTTCGTCTTGTGCCGTGGCGTATCCGCGCGCGTCCTGCGCGTCTTTCGCCTCGAGCGGCAACTCGACAAAACGGCCGCCCAGGCTTTGCACTTGTTCTTTCACCGCGGGCCGTACGTCGTAGGCCGAAACCACAGCTCCCAGCCGCTTGGCCGTGGCGATGGCCTGCAATCCAGCTACTCCGCACCCGATAATCAGCACGCGCGCAGGGGTAATGGTGCCCGCGGCCGTCGTGAGCATGGGATACAGCTTGGGCAGCGTGTCCGCGGCAATGATGACCGCTTTGTAGCCAGACACCGTGGCCATCGAGGAGAGCGCATCCATCGACTGCGCCCGTGTCGTCCGCGGCATCAGTTCCACCGAAAACGCGCTCGCGCCGGTCGCGGCAATTTCCTGAAGCATCTCCCTGGAGCCCAGCGGTCGCACGAAGCCGATCACGAGCTGGTTGCGCCGCATCAGCGGCACATCGGCCTTGCCCGTGCGGTCATTCGACCCGTAGCAGAGCACCTGGGTAATGATGTCCGACTGCGCGAAAACCGTGGCTCGGTCCGGCAACACCTTTGCGCCCTTCTCTGCGTAAGCCGCGTCGGGATACCCGGCTTCCACTCCAGCGCTCTTCTCGATGGCCACTTCCATTCCCGCCTTGGCCAGGGTAGGCACCACAAGCGGCACCAGCGCCACGCGCCGTTCGCCGGGAAACGTTTCTTTGGGGACGCCGACGATCACAAGCTCTCTCCCATGTGTCCGATTTGATTTCCTGTTCGCCGTGCGCTGCGCCCGCCTGCCGCGCCGCCACTGGCACGCCCACCACTACTTCCTTCCGGGTCCGGTGGAATGTTCGGGGCGGTCCGCCGCCCTTCAGGAACTGCGGACGGGATGAACATTTGCGGGAATGCTACGATGCCAAACGATGATTGCACCGCAAGATTGTCGAGCCCGGGATGCCCCTTTGCCTCCACGAAGCTCCACATTCTATCTAGAACTTTGCGCATGTCCACTGATTGTTTGCGGAGAGGTAAGCGGCTGCTAACTCCGCGATGCAACGCCGCCGCCGCTTTTTTCGCGGAGTCGACAGACCTCCATTTTTTCAAACGGCTCGGAGCTTCAGACATTCAGTCCTCCGTCTCCGCCACCGAGCGCCCCGGTCGCTTAACGCCCGCGAAAGCCGCCGTGACCACGGCCCCAGCGCGCGCGAAATGGCCTCCCTTCGCCCGCTGGGCGCTCGCCAACCGTGATGGTCACGTCCGTCAGCGCGCCGCCGCGAATCAGCGAGACTTTCACTGTTTTCCCAATCTGCTCGCCCGAAAGATGTGCCGCCAAATCCTCCGTATTGGTCAGCGGCCTTCCCTCCAACGCCACCAGAATATCGCCGATCAGAACACCCGCCTTCTCGGCTGGCCCGCCCGGTTCGACGGCGACGACCATCGCCCCCGCTTCGTTGCTCAATTTCAACGACTCGCGCAGCTTATCTGGCAGGGCTACGCGCTGCATGCCCACGCCGAGATATCCCCGCCCGATGTGGCCACGCTTCTCGAGCTCCGCGCTAACGCGATCGATGGTCGAGGCCGGAATCACGGTGGCCGAAAATCGTGAAAGCGCCGGCGTCGCAATACCGACCACGTCCCCGGTCGAATCGAGGGCCGGTCCGCCCGACAGATTCGGGTGCAAGTTGCGGTCGAGCCGCAAGGTGAGATCGATCGTGCCTCCCGTCCACGCGCGAAACGCTGGACCGGTCACACTGATCATGGCCAGGCCGGCCCGCGGCGTGCCCTCCGCCGTTCGCCCCGCCACCACGACCAGGTGTCCTGGCTTGAGTTCCCTTGTGCTGCCATGATCGGGAACCGCCAAGTTCGGCGCGGTAACCTTCAAAATTGCCACATCGGTGCTTGCGTCGCGTCCGCCGAGTGTGGCCGCGACGTCGCTGCCGTCCGGAAATGTCAGATGGATCTCCTCGTCACGCTCGACAGCATGATTCGCCGTTACCACGATTCCTTCGCGCCAATACACCCCGCTTGACGGGATGCGTCTTCGCCCATGAACCGCCACAACCGAACGGCTCACCTTGTCAACTGCAGCGGCGGCTTCATTGCCGAGGGTGGGCCACGCGCCCGTGACAGATGATTCCTGTTGCATTCTCTTTCCCCTTGTCCGTCCGCCTGAATTCAATGCCTGGCGAACCTCTCCAGCCTAGCAACCACGAAAGGCCCGCACATCGCCCATTTGGCTAGGGGTGCCGTCGGCTGCCAAAGTACGGGGCACCCATGTTGTCGGTTTGCTGGTGGTTCAAGTGTCCCGCCGCCCCCTTCGCGCGCGACCCGTGTCGTTCTGTTCCCCTTTTCCCTCCCTGGCCTCCACAGCTCCTTGGACTTACATCGCTTGACAACTTTGCTGCACCTACGCTCCAATGCGCGCTGTCTGCTTGGAGGATGAACATGTCTCGATCGACGCTCGCGTTGCTCACGCTTCTGGCTGTTTCCGCATCGGCGCGGTGCCAAACCGTTCGTGTGGAAGGCGGCGAAATTTCCGGCGTCATGGCCAAAACTGGAGTCACGGCCTACAAAGGCATTCCGTACGCGGCCCCGCCCGTGGGCAATCTGCGGTGGCGCGCGCCCGAGGCGGTCGTGCCGTGGACAGGGGTGCGCAAAGCGGATCAACTTCCGCCCATGTGCATGCAACGAGAAGGCGATGCGAAGGGCGCGTTCTACTGGGGTGAGACTCCGGCCAGCGAGGACTGCCTTTATCTGAATGTCTGGACGCCAACGAAGTCCGCGAGTGCCCGCCTGCCGGTGATGCTGTGGATTCACGGAGGAGCTTTTCAGGTGGGCTACGGCGGTTCGAAATTCATTGATGGCGGAAGTCTAGCGGCGCAGGGAGTGGTGCTCGTCACAATCAACTATCGCCTGAACGTTTTCGGATTTCTGGCGCATCCGGCGCTCAGCCAGGAATCTGAGCATCATGTTTCCGGGAATTACGGCACGCTCGATCAGATTGCCGCGCTGCGCTGGGTTCAGAAGAACATCGCGGCTTTCGGCGGCAATCCCAACAATGTGACACTGTTTGGGCAGTCTGCGGGCGCCGCTTCCGTTTGCGATGTGATGGCTTCGCCGCTGGCCAAGGGTCTGTTCGTTCGCGTCATCGGGGAAAGTATGGGTTGCTTTGGCACCATGCCGAAACTGGCCAATGCCGAACAGGCCGGCACAAAATATGCCGCTGCGGCGAATGCCGCCTCGCTCGCCGATCTGCGCGCGAAATCCGTCGCGGACTTGCTGAACATCAAGGGGGAATTTCCGTTTCGTCCGGTGGTGGACGGTTACGTCTGGCCCAAGGAAACCGCCGCGATTTTCCGCGACGGCGCACAGAATCGCGTTCCTGTCATCGTCGGCTCAAACTCGGACGAAGGAACCGTGCTAGGCATGCCGCCGGAGTCCGCCGCCGACTTCGTGGCCATGGCGAAACGCCAATACAAGGATCAGGCCGACGCTTTTTTGAAGCTTTTCCCGGCGAACAGCAACACGGAGGTGCTGCGGTCGTTCTACGCGCTTCAGCGCGACACTATGGCATTTCAGGAGCGCATGTGGGCGCGCGATGCGGCCCGTTCCGGCCAGACCGCCTACCGCTACTACTTCACCCACAACTCCCCCATCCCGGACGGAATGTATACCGAGCAGGCGCGCAATCCCCTAGGCGCGTTTCACACCGCGGAGATCGTCTACGTTTTCCGCAACCTCGATGCGCGTCCGTGGCGATGGACCGACACCGAACGGAAACTCTCGCAGGTGATGTCGGCCTACTGGGTGAATTTCGCGAAACGAGGCGACCCGAACGGCTCCGGGCTTCCGAAGTGGCCGGTTACCACCGCTATGAACGACGTGCTGCTCGAATTCGGGCAAAGCTCTACGCCGTCGGTGCGCCAGGGCCTCGACACGCCGCAACTTGACTTTTTCGAGGCCCTGGAGAGCAAGCGACTCGCCGCTGACTGATGGCAGGCGAACTGTTTCGCGGCTTGCCCCAACCGGTCAGCCGCGCCGCCCGGCGCTGGCTGCGAGCGCAAGCTTCGTCTGCGGCCGCGGCGATTCGCTTCGTTGCGGCTTTGCCGCGCTGGCTATCGGATCCGCATTCAACGACAAAGCGGTCAGCAGAGCTTCGAATCTCTCTCTGCTTTCTTCCGGCACGGCGAAGCCCACACCGACGCCGCGTCCGGGAACCACGCGGCGCACCAGGCAATGCAATTGCAGCGGCACCCTTAGCGCCAGATGGGCGGTGAAGTGCCCGCCCAGGCCCGGCGATTCCGTGATTTCGATGAAAAGCCCGTTGCGGCTTATGTCCGTAACGCGGCCCCAGGCTTTGCCGGACTGCCAGATTACGAACGTTTTCACTTCGAATTTAAATCGCTCGAATTCACGACGAAGGCGGCGGGACAGTTCCATGCGAGGAATCGCACTCAAGGTGTCTCCTTTTTCTTATAGAGTGCTGGATCGCACGGCGGCGGCCAATAGTACACCCGTACGGCGAACGCGCGGCGAATCCAGAGCACTGGGCTTAGCCGCGGAGTCATATTGAGGCCGGAGCAGCGGACGCCATCAAGAAGAACCCTCACTATACCTGGCCTGTCCTCGTGCTCAAGAGTGGATGACCAATCTACGCAAACTAAGACAGACCGGAGAAAACGAGGGCCTGAAGAATGACAGTTGAGTCTTCGGGGGAGCACCCCAGTAAGTCGAAACTACATTGCGAGGGTGGTGCGAGGCTCGATAACACGATGACTAAGTTGAATGGTGTCTCCCGCCCTAGGCAGATTGGCAAACTTTCGAGCGGCCAATTCCAATTTCACGAGGGCCTTAGCTATCGAAAGGAGAATCCTACCGCTCTCGGTACCTTCAGCTGTCGGCATCCCCTGCTTACGCTCGAACTCAAGGATTCTTTCGACGAAGATTTGACTGGTACCTACGCCAGCGAAAAATAGATGCTCCGCGGTTTCTCCGTATTCCACTAACCTTCGTTGTTGTTCTCAAGATCTGTGGCGTCTATCGACAGACATCTCACAATCGCGATCTGGAAAAAACCGTTCACTTGCACGGCCCTCGTTGGCTAAAGCACGC
>Ga0126371_10000616_pt1 | contig 29652 bp, 22 predicted proteins | sample PanSoiMetaPlot_4_FD_110145 | JGI IMG/M metagenome (GOLD analysis project Ga0126371, IMG submission 110145) | Tropical forest soil microbial communities from Panama - MetaG Plot_4 | ecosystem: Environmental > Terrestrial > Soil > Tropical forest > Bulk soil | place: Panama | collected 2016-02-17 | reverse complement strand
GGGATGCAGTGGGAAAGTTATCACTCGGCCCGCACATAACACTTTACAGGCGCGATTAGCTGCCTGGACGCTTGGGCACCGCTTCGCCTCCTCCACACACTCGGTGAGAACTCAAACGGAAGGTTATGTGGACACCGTTCCATTTCCCTTGATGTGCAAGAAGGACCTTCTCAAAGCCGGAGGGTACGACGAGTCGCTGGTTAGAAACCAGGACAATGACATGAATCAGCGGCTACGTAAAATGGGCTACCACTTATTCCTTACGGCAAAAACCCACTGCTTTTATTTCAGCAGACCTGACGTAAAGACTTTGCTGAGACATGCCTGGCGCACTGGATTTTGGAATGCGATTACTCTGAGCAAAAGACCCGCCTCGATGTGCCTGCGACATTTTGTGCCATTTTTGTTCGCTTCTACTCTGTTGCTTCTAGCGGTGTGTGTGTTACGTGGGCTGTTCATATCGCCACCAGCGGCCAGGCTCGCCGCAATTGTGCTTGCCACCTTGATCAGCGTTCATTGGGGAATAGGACTCCTTGCCGCCATTGAAGTGGGCCTCCGCGAACATGCATATGAAGCCCTGTTGCTGCCGCCGGTGATTTTTCTTTTTCATATAGCGTATGGCACGGGGACACTGGCAGGATTTGTGCTTGTGCTCACAGGGTTGATCCGGCATCGTCTCTCGAGTCTCCTCTCTATCGGCAGAGAATTCGTTCTAAATCGCTGAACATCTCCTCAGATTTCTTAAGAAGTTCTGGTCCAAATACCGTGCTGTACTTTGAGCGAGCTGACCTCAACACAATGGATTGGGGGAAAGAACTGGAAACCTTCCCCGACCACACCGTCTTTCAAACTCCGGAGTGGCTCGAGTTCCTCACCAGCACCCAAAACGGAGAGCCCGTAATCGCTGCATTGAAAGACAGCGCGCGAACGGTGGGGTATTTCACCGGTTCCATCGTCCGCAAATTTGGATTGAGGATTTTGGGCAGCCCTTTTGTCGGCTGGACGACTGCTTATATGGGGTTCAATCTTCGCGAAGGCATCTCGCGCCGAGATGCTTTGCACGCTCTTGTTAGATTCGCTTTCAGGGATCTGAATTGCGTCCATCTTGAGCTCATGGACCAGAAGCTGCGCCAGGAAGATGTAGCAGGCATGAACCCTAGATGCCGACAATTTACCGGATTTGAAGTTGATCTTACTCAAAGCGAACAAACTCTGTTACGAAACATGGGGGATAACTGTCGCTGGTGCCTTGGCAAGGCGAAAAAGTGCGGCGTGGTCATTGAAGAAGCACAAGACATGCAATTTGCTGATGATTACCATGCTCAGTTAACGGATGTATTTGAAAGGCAGCAATTGATTCCCACGTATGGAATTGAGCGGGTTCGCGCGTTGATTCGCCATATTCTTCCCACTGGCATGTTGCTTCTGCTGCGCGCGCGTAACCCTGAAGGCGACTGCATCGCCACAGGGATCTTTCTCATAAAAAATGACCGAATGTACTTCTGGGGGGGACCGAGTTGGCGCAAGTACCATCATCTCCGTCCCAACGAGCCACTGATGTGGGCTGCAATGCAATATGGGAAAGCTCATGGCGCCCGCATTCTCGATCTGGGAGGCGCAGGACATTACAAGAAAAAGTATGGGGGTTGTCCGGTCGCGGTACCGTGGCTGCGCATCTCCCGCTTCGCAATCGTTCCGTCCCTCCGCGACGCAGCCGCTGAGCTATTCCGGACAAAGCAACACCTGCAAGGGAAATTGCGTGCTGCTTTCAGCTCCACATTGTTGTGGCGGGATTCACATTTTTTTATCAGAACTTAACTAAGTCCACCGATGAAAGCCGCAAAAGTTGCACATCTTACTTCAGTTCACTCGCCGTTTGATGTGCGCATCTTCCATAAAGAATGTAAATCGCTGGCTCAGCACGGCTATGAGGTGGTTTTGATCGCCCCGCATCATACCGATGAAATTGCCGACGGTGTAAAGGTCAAAGCTCTTAAGCAATGCCAGGGTCGGCTATCGCGGATGACGCTGGGCGCATGGCGGATGTTCCGGGAAGCGCTTAAACAACATGCGGACATTTACCACATTCATGATCCAGAACTGATCCCTGTAGCTTTGCTTTTGAGAATGCGAGGAAAGCAGGCGATCTACGACATCCATGAAGACTTGCCACGCACGATTCCTTATAAGCACTACCTTCCCCGCTGGTCGCGGTGGCCGCTCATGTGGATCGTCGAAAGGCTGGAGAATGCAGCGTGCCCCTACTTTACTGCTCTGATTACCGCTACCTGGGCAATCGCGGAGCGTTTTCGTGGAAAGAATTCGCGAATCACCGTGGTACACAATTTTCCTATTCTCGATCCGCATTCCCCGGAAGCACAGTTTCCATGGAGCAAGCGTGAGATGGCGGTAGTTTATATCGGCAGCATAACCCGAAATCGAGGAATCGTAGAACTGATGGAGGCAATGTCTATGCTGCCAAATGATGTTCCGCTGCGCTTGAAATTGGCCGGAACTTTCTCGCCGGCCGAATTGCAGGATGATATGCATGCCCTGCCTGGCTGGGAACGGGTGGACTATCTTGGATTTCTGCGGCGAGGCCAAGTCGCTGACCTCCTCGGCCGGGTGCGCGCGGGATTGCTGGTCCTGCATCCGGAAGAAAATTATCTTCGATCCATGCCAATCAAACTCTTCGAGTATATGGCCGCGGAAATCCCCGTGATTGCGTCAGATTTTCCGCTGTGGCGACAGATCATTGAAGCGGCCGGCTGCGGGCTACTGGTAGACCCCTTAAATCCGCCGACGATCGCTGCCGCCATTGAGCGCCTGCACAACCACCCGGCTGAAGCTGAGGAGATGGGCAAGAGAGGCCGTGCAGCCCTGGTATTGCGATATACGTGGGCAAGTGAAGAGGAACGCTTAAAACAACTATACGAATCGTTGGTTGGAGATCCCGCAGCTGCTAACTGCATGCCGGCGGTGACAATCCAGCCGCACCTAAGCACCCGCGAAACGAATTGAGTAATAACAACGCATTCCCAACTCCATCTGAGGGAACATAAGTCCCGGACTTGAGAGCAAGTACTTGATTTCTTTGCATGAGGACAGTTCGGTTCAGCCTGACGTCACCCTGAGAAAGAAGGGCAACTTTGCCAATGATGTTCTCAAAATTGCAGGGGGAACAACGTCGGCCCAGGCTTCAAGTATTCTCGCTTCCCCAATCCTTATGCGGATCTACTCACCCGGAGATTTCGGGATGTCCGCATTATTTGCCGCTATCGAGGTAATGCTGGGTGCTTTTGCCTGTATGCGTTACGAACGCTCGATCTTGTTGCCGGAAAGAGACGAGGATGCAGCCAACGCGCTCAGTCTAAGTCTATGTCTTGTATCTGCGCTCAGCGTATGCACGATTCCGCCGGTGTGGCTTGGTGGCTCCCTACTATTGCACTTTCTGAAAGCGCCTGAACTGCTTCCCTACCTCTGGCTACTTCCGCCGGCTGTTCTGATTGGCGGAGCAAATATGGCGCTGGTACGCTGGAACCTTCGCAAAGAGAATTTTGGCCGCATATCTATCCTGGAAGTTCTCAATGCTATATGCACAGTAACCGCTCAGATATCTCTTGGCCTGGCAACGAAAGGCAAAGGTGGCATGTTGATCGTGGCCAATCTGCTGGGCATGACTATCGCCACAGCCGGAATGATAGTGCTTACGTGGCGCGACTCTGCAGATATTTTTCGTCACAGCATCTCCTATCAAAAGATGATATATACGCTGAAACGCTATTCGCGATTTCCCAAATATGGATTAGCATCTTCGGTTCTTGATAGGCTCGCTTGGCAAATGCCTTCTTTTCTGCTCTCGGGCTTTTTCTCTACCACTGTTGTCGGCGAGTACGCCCTCGGGAGCCGTGTAATTCGAGTTCCTATGAGCTTGATGGGGACAAGTATCTCGAACGTTTTCTCACAACGTGCCGCTGACGCTAGAAATAAGGGTTTCTTGGGCAAGCAGGCAGAGCTTGCGTTCCAATATCTCATTCGGCTAAGCATGTTTCCTTGTCTCTTGCTTGCGCTTATAGGAAAGGATGTATTTGTAGTTGCCTTCGGACACCGCTGGGCGGAGGCTGGAGTTTACACGCAGATCCTGAGTGTGTGGCTGTGCTTCTGGTTTATCTCCGCTCCACTGAGCGCCATTTTTTCGGTCCTCGAGCAGCAACATCTGGAGCTTCGTTTCACGGTGCTCATTTTCTTGAGCCGTCTCTGTGCCTTCCTTATTGGAGGATTTGTTGGAAGCGCGCGCTTGGCAGTACTGCTTTACTCCGGCTCGGGCGCCTCGATTTATGCCTATTACTGCGTGGTGCTGCTTACGCAGGCGGGCGTACCAGTTTCCAGAATCGTGAAGGTGCTGCTTACAAATGTGGCACACTTCCTTCCTGCCGGACTGATCATCGGGGTACTCTTATATTTCCGACTATCTTCGGTAGTTACCGTTGCTGTCTCCTGTATATTGTTGGCGGCCTACTATACCAATCTGGTCCGCATAGATCCTGCAGTGCGGGAATGGATAGGTACAATTCTCAATAGATTCTCTATTCAGCGTTTTAGTTCCACCACAGTTTCAATTTAGATCGCTGCTCAGAACCCCACAAGATACTAAGCAGTAACGTACACAAAAGTTCGGAATCACGTGCCGATAACTTACTTAAGATCATGCGCTGTTCGGCAGACTTGGAGTGCCTCTGTTACAACCGGCACAGGGGTGCTGCTGGGATTCACGATCGCCCAGTCCAAGTGGCTCTTCAGCGCAGCATTAGCATTCATGATGTTCCTATTCCTTTGGCCGGTTGAGACAGCTCTGGGTGGATACGCATTCCTGATCCCTTTTGATTCGGTGAACGTGATAGGAGGAAGCGAAACGGGGATCTCTTTGACTTGGATTGTAGGGACTGGTGCGTTGTTGGTCCTTATTTTAACCGGGCTCGCATATGACAGATTGCAGACCCCACCGCGCGCGGCGCTATGGTGGGCTGGATTTATCATTTGGAGCGCGGCTTCGATCCTTTGGGCAGTGAATCCGCAGCAAGTAGTGCGCCGTCTGCCCACAGCGCTCAGTTTGTTTCTTCTCTACCTGGTCGTGGTTTGTATCCAGGTGCGGAAAAGAGAGCTCTCGCGCATCGCGCTGATGGTCATTGCAGGCGGATGCGTTGCTTCCGCCTACGCCTCGTTCACCTTTGTCCAAGGTGGCATGGTCGACAGGACCTCACTCGAAATTGGCAATGACAACGCAGACCCTAACCAGTTTGCCGTCAGTCTGCTCTTGCCGCTATCCCTGGCTGTTGGCGAGTTTCTCTCCTCCCCAACCAAAGTTCTCCGTTATCTCATGTTGGCAGCCACTGCGCTGATCAGCTTAGGGGTGCTCTTTACCATGTCGCGCGGAGCAGTCATCGCCATTATGGTGATGACTGCTGTCTACTTCCGTCATCTGCGCTTTACATGGCGGATGTTAGTCCCGGTAGCTGTCCTGACATGCGCGTTGGCAACTATGCCCGGGACGTTTTTCTCGCGCTTCGAGGAATCATCTTCCACGGGAGGAGCCGGGCGCATTTACATCTGGCAGGCGGGAGTTGCCTCCCTGCAACAATACGCTGCGGCCGGAGCCGGACTGGAAAATTTTGAAGAGGCATACCAGTCGTATGCTGGTTGGGCCAAGCGTTTCCGCGGATTTCAACGTGGTGCACACAATATCTATCTTGCAATTGTAGTGGAACTGGGGATCTTCGGACTTCTACTGGCGCTCCTGGCTATTCGGTCTCACCTGCACTCCGTGCGAGAGCTGCAGGCAGTATTCAGGGGGAAACCGATCCCGATGATGGTCGTGGCTTCCCATGCAGCCTGTTTGGGACTCCTAACTGCCGGGTTCTTCCTCGATATCTTATGGCGAAAATCGTTCTGGCTCGCCTGGGTTTTCCTGGCTCTCACTGTCCGGGAGGCGCGCCAAAGTAGGAGATATGCATGAGAATTCTGGTGATTTCGCATCTCTTTCCCAACGCCTGTGATCCGATCGCCGGCATTTTTGTCTTAGAGCAGGTCAAAGCGCTGCGCAAACGCGGAGTGGAGGTGACTGTGTTGTCTCCCATCCCCTGGGCGCCGCGCTTGTTGGCATTCATGCCTCGCATTCGCAAGTATCACTGCATTCCAAGGAACTCGGACGTGGCGGGAATTCCGGTCCATTATGTCCCGGCGCTCGCGTTTCCGGCCGGACGGCTCTTCTTTCTATATGGATTCTTTTTCTATCTGGCTTGTTGGAGACTGGCGCGAAAACACTTAACTGATACTGGAATCGACATGATCCATGCTCACACGATCATGCCTGACGGTTTTGCGGCAGTTTTGCTCGGCCGCCAATTGAAAGTGCCTGTAGTATGCACCGTACATGGAAGCGACATCAATGATTATCCTTTTGCAAGCCGGCTCACGATGGGAGCCACATTGTGGGCTTTGAAGAGAGTCGACCATTTGGTCGCAGTCAGCGACAAGCTGCGGGCGAAGGTTCGTGAGCTGGCCGGCGATATAGCAACGTCCGTGGCCCACAATGGCGCAGATAGCAACCACTTCAAAAACATCCCGCATGACGATGCGCGCGCCAGGTTGAAGCTGCCCCTGGACAAAAGACTTGTCCTGTTTGTCGGTTATCTCGTGAAAGCGAAAGGACTTGAGTTTCTCCTGGAAGCCTTCTCGCTTCTTCAATCGCGCGACACAATCTTGTATCTAGTGGGTGATGGTTATTTGAGAGACACTCTTGCGGATACTGCGTATCGTTTAGGAATTGGGAATAGATGTTTTTTTTCTGGAAAAAGACCGCATGAGGAGATTCCGCTATGGCTCTCAGCAGCCGATTGCCTAGTGCTTTCCAGCATTGATGAAGGGCTGCCGACAATACTGACGGAAGCGATGCTCTGCCGTGCGCCTATTGTGGCCACGGACACAGGTGGGATTCCGGAGATCGTCCACCATGGGAAAACTGGTCTGTTGGTACCCAGCAAAGACGCCCGCAAGCTCGCCGCAGCTATAGATCAAATTGTCAGCGACAGGGCGGCAACAGAGGCAATAAGAAATAGGGCTGCGGTTTTCGCGCGCGACGTTTTGACCTGGGAATTCAATGCACAAAAGATGGTAGCGCTCTATCGCAGTCTACTCGAGCGGCGGACCGCGAATTTCGGAGCCAGTATTGGTGAAGCGATATAACCTTCCTCTTGAGTGGTAGCCAGCAGTGTCAATTCGGTCTGGTGTCCTCGAATTATGAGCCTTACATCCCATGCCCTTAAACCCGGTGCCTCCCCGCAGCAACCGGATTTTTGTTCCGCAAAGCCGCACGAACCATCACCTTCGAGCAATGAGGAATGGGCAACCAATTCGCTACCTGCAAGCTCCTGTGGCCCCGCAAAGGCCCGCCTCCGCGTGGCTATGCTATTGGACCGGCGTTCTGTCCCGCAGTGGAACTTTTCGCTCGCGATGGAGATTAAGCGCTCATTGGTACTGGAGCTTGTTCCTGTCTTCCTCAATCGCGTCCCTGCAAGTGATCGTCATCAGAGGCGGAGCTTATCCGATGGCGGCTCTCTCTTGTTCCGACTCTGGAACAAGCTGGACCGCCAGCTCTGCAATCCGGATATTGATGTGCTGCAACTCCGAGAGTTCGACGATAGTTTGAGTCCTGCGGAATGTTTGGAAATAAGTGTTTCAAACAATGGAGCTGGACCTTATTTATCTGAATCCGAGTTAGCGAAGCTTAGACGGGCTGCTCTCGATGTAATTCTTCTCTTTTGCAATCAGGTTTCAGTGGAGCCGATCTCGCAATGCGCGCGCTATGGCGCGTGGATCTTGGGCAACAGCGGCAGCAATGCCGGCAATGGTCGGATATTTTGGGCAATGTGTGAAAACAACCCACTTTGCGAAGCGTCGCTAAAAGTTGTTTGTAATGATTTGAGCCGAGAACATGTTATTCATCACTCGTTCTATGCCACGCATCCTTACTCACTCTTCCATAATCAGAACGCTGCATATGCGAAAGCAGCGGATTATCTGAAACGACACTTACTGAATTTGCACCAATTCGGCTGGGACTATGTCATCCAGCCGCGAAATGAATTCGACAAGCAGGATTGGCCGGAGGCTAATTCAAAGCTTCCCTCAAACCAGACGATGGCCTGGTTTCTGCCACGCTGGTTTATAAAAGCTGCGACCCAGCATGCGCGAAAAAGGTTCTTTAGAGAGCAATGGTTTATCGCCTGGCGCAAGAAGCCGCTCGGGACCGCATCCTGGAAGGATATGCAAAATTTTCAGCTGCTCCTCCCCCCTCAGGACAGATTCTATGCGGACCCGTTCCTTTTTGAAAAAGACGACAGAAATTTCATTTTTGTTGAAGATTACAAACTTAATACGAAAAGAGGCGGAATTTCCTGCATTGAAGTGAACCCGGACGGAAGCTTAGGCGAACCGGAAACTGTATTGGAACTCGACACTCATATCTCCTACCCCAACATATTCGAGTCGGAGGGGCAAATCTATCTTCTCCCAGATACACTCGAAAAGCGCCAGATTCAGTTGTATCGTGCCGTTAACTTTCCGCGACAATGGACATTAGAAAAAGTCCTGATCGACGAAATCTCTGCAGTCGATCCTACGTTGTTCGAGCACAATGGTAAGTTCTGGTTGTTTGCAGCAAACCCGCAGAATGATGAACTGTATCTGTTTTATTCCCATTCCCTGTTCGGTAAATGGAACGAGCATCCTAGGAATCCGATTGTTTCCGATGTCAGGCGCGCGCGTCCAGCGGGCCACGTGTTTTTCGAAGATGGCCGCATCATCCGCCCGGGACAGGACTGCTCCCGTCGCTATGGTTATTCTGTCTCTCTAAACGAGGTGCAGGTGCTCTCGGAGACGGAATACGCTGAGGCCCCGATTGGAATAATTGAACCGACATGGATTGAAAAAAATCAGGGGACCCATACCTTCAATCAAAATAGTAGTTATCAGGTGGTAGATGGTAGATTTCTGGTCCGAAGGTAAATCGGAGACTCATAGGCTCTTTTGTTCTAAAAAAAAACAAATCTCTAATGTGTGGAATAGCCGGAGTCATTAAAAATCAGTATACGATGCTTGATCTCAAGCGGATCTCTTCTGCCATGCATCTGCTCGAGCACCGAGGGCCGGATGACTGTGGATATCTGCTCTATTCGAAAAATAGAGTGCAGCTCGGACGCACTTGCCCGGAAACGGATCAGGAACCGGAAGTGGTTTTGCTTCACCGCCGGCTTTCCATTCTTGACCTCACAAACTCTGGCTGGCAGCCGATGGGAACGCCAGATGGTCGTTACTTCGTGGTTTATAACGGCGAGATCTATAACTACATCGAGTTGAGGGAGGAGTTGGAAGAACTTGGATATCGCTTCCATTCGCGCTCCGATACAGAAGTCCTGCTGGCCGCATATTCCTGCTGGGGATCGGAAGCTGTGCCGCGATTCATTGGCATGTTCTCTTTTGCCCTCTTCGATACGCAAACACGAAAGATAGTTTTGGCACGAGATTATTTCGGTATTAAGCCTCTCTATTACACCTATGGTGCTGCCGGTTTTGCTTTTGCTTCCGAAGTCAAGGCCTTGCTGGAGCTTGCTCCAGGTCATCGTCACATAGTTCCTGAAAGGCTTTATCTTTACTTGCGGTACGGATTGACCGACCAGGGAGCAGCAACGTTGCTCTCGGATATTCATCAAGTTCCGCCAGCGCATTATTGCGAGGTTACGCTGGATGACCCTGGCAACATCAAGCTGGTCCGCTTCTGGAAGCCTGCAATTGGTCAAAACCTGGACATATCGTTTGAAGAAGCCGCAAGTACGATGCGAGAACTGTTTTTGAAAAACGTAAGCCTGCACCTGCGCAGCGATGTTCCTATAGGCGCGGCCCTCTCGGGAGGCATTGATTCTTCTTCAATCGTTATGGCGATGCGCCACATCAATAATCGGCTTGACTTGCACACTTTCAGCTACATTGCAGCCGATCCTTTGCTAAGTGAAGAGAAGTGGGTGGATCTTATAGGAAGGCTGGCGCATGCTCAAGTGCACAAAGTATACCCTCGGCCTGAGGAATTATCAGAGCACTTAGTTCCTCTGACGTACATGCAGGATGAGCCATTCGGCAGCACCAGCATTTATGCGCAATATTGCGTTTTCCGTATGGCTTCCGAGTCCGGCGTCAAAGTCATGCTTGACGGCCAGGGCGCCGATGAGATTCTGGGTGGATATCGCTATTACCTGGCGGCACGCCTGGCCTCTGTAATCCGGCAAAACCGCTGGTCAGAGGCAGTCAGGTTTCTGCATCGCTGCAGGCGTCTTCCAGGAACCGACGGTTGGCAGCTGTTGCTGAAAACTGCAGACTACCTTTTGCCTAGTTCTTTGCAGGCCCGCTTGCGTCCACTGGTGCAGAAGGACCTTATGCCATCATGGCTGAATGAACGATGGTTCGCAAAATCAGGGTTTCCGGTTGAAATCCTGGAGCATCCGTCGGGTACGGAAGTGCTTAAGGGAGACTTGCTACAGGACCTGACCACCACCAGTCTGCCCCATCTGCTCCGCTACGAAGACCGGAATTCGATGGCATTCTCGATTGAAAGCCGGGTTCCGTTTCTTACCCCAGAGCTGGTAAATTTTGTTTTCTCATTGCCGGAAGAGTTCATCATCGCTGCCGATGGCACAACCAAAGCAGTGTTCCGCCGCGCCATGCGCGATATCGTGCCAGATTCGATACTTTCTCGTAAAGACAAAGTGGGATTTGCCACTCCCGAACTTAGATGGCTGCGATTGCTGAATGATTGGGCGGAGGGGATATTGAAGAGTGAAGTGGCTGTCAATATACCGGCGCTAAAACATAGTGATCTACGGAAAGAATGGGAAGCTACCCTCCACGGGGAGAAGCCATTTGACTTCCGCCTGTGGAGAGTGCTTAACGTTATTTGTTGGACCGAACGGTTTGGCGTTCAGTACAACTAGCTCTACCAGGGCCAGTTCCCGGAAGGAGCGTTGAATTCATACGCACCGATGTCCCAAGAACCGCTTTGCGGCCTGGACCCACCGGCGAAATCGATAGCTGGGGCCCCTTGGCTGGTCCCGGCCCCAATCGCTGGGCTGGACGACAGCAAATGGTAATCCCCGCTTCCGTCGGGTTGATAATTGACAAACTGCGGGTTGGCAATAATCGTTCCTGAATCTGTAAGCCCATTCAGAAGATTAAAGCCACCATACGCGTTTTGATAAACAAGGTTGTTTACATATTGGTTGTGGATACCTGTGTTGCCGTACTCTGAGACTCCATAGCGGCCGTTATAGACAACAATGTTATTGGCAACCACGGTGTAATCATCCAGATCAGGTGAGCCCCCGATCAATATTCCACCATATCCATTATTAAATACGGTGTTGCTGGAAACCATGACTTGACTGGAAGCATGCCAGAGATGAATTCCCCAGCCCTGATTGCGGTAAGTGATATTGTTCCACACGTGACCGCGCAAGTTGGAATGGTAGATGCCGTGGACCGAAGGATCCGGGACGGTGTAGTTGCCGATATCATGGACAACGTTTCCAATGATGTCGTTGTCATGGCCGGAATAGTTGGCGTTATCAATGCCGGCTCCGCCATTGCCATTACAGTCGCCGGGTGCAGGAATATCGTGTACCGTGTTCCCTACGATCCGGACAAAGGATGCCCAGTTCACAATTCCTAAGCAGCTACTGGAATCGCCAGCGACGTCAAAACCCTCAATGTCTACATAATCTCCATTGTTGGTCCAGACCGCATTCGATGAGGTGGTTCTGATCTTAGCAGCGTATTGCACATCCGAGACAAAGCGCACACGCGCACTAGATGTTCCGTTGACAGAGGTAGTGATTGCGCCGGAGTAAGTACCGGGCGCCACATGCACGAAGGCACCGGGTCCCACGACAGAAGCCGCATGCTGAATCGTAGCCCAGGGATGAGTAGCAGAGCCATCATTGCCATCACTGCCAGGAGTCGAGACATAGAAGTCCAGACCTGAAGTCGGTGGTGGCGGCGGCGGTGGTGGCGGCGGCGGTGGTGGCGGAGGTGGTGGTGGTGGCGGTGGCGGAGGTGGTGGTGGCGGCGGTGGTGGATCTGCGGTAATCGTCACTGTCGCCATCCCAGCGCTCTTGGAATCTTTGGTACTTACAGCGGCAATTGTGACCGGGCCAGAGGGGGCAACGTGAGGGGCAGTGTAGAGACCGGATCCAGAAATTGTCCCCGTGACAGAATTTCCACCTTGAATGCCGTCAACGAGCCAATTCACTGAATTGGCGCCGGCGGTGACAGCTGCCGTGAACTGTTGCGATTCATCCGGTTTCATTGTTGCTGAACTCGGAGAAACTACAACCGCTAGCCTTGCAGAGCTGGCTACTACTGTTCCGCACCCTGCCAGAAAAGTAATGATCACAGCGAGAATTACGGGAATTAGTTGAACGTGTAAGGTGCGCCGAGACAAACAGTTGCCTCCTGAAATGTGGGTCTGAAGTAATCGGCCAGAGCATCAATCCAATTGCTGAAATGGCTTTTGTCGAAGTGACAGGGTCACTGTTCCTTGTGGCCGAGGCTTGGCCAAAGGAAAGTGCGTTCCAGGCGGGGAAAGTGGGTTCTCAACCCGCAACTTGTCTGGAACCAGGGCTTGGTAATAGGACAAGCACCAACACCCAGTGCCTTTTTTTGCCAGTTCTTAATGCTGGATTCTGAGACTCTTCTCAAGGTCCGACAAGGTCACTTGGGTTCAGTGCCCCGTAGATTTGGGATTGTTAAAGGTCTGTTGTATGACTCTCGGTTTCAGGCCTTCTTCATGGTTCGGCAGGAAACTCTTCCCTGATTCCAGGGAGCTGAGTACTGCATTGGTAGTTGCAGTAGGGCAGAGTGGGGATGATCAGTCCTCCGCACTGGAGGAAACCATAATCTCGTGTGTGCCCAAAAGTCTGAGGTAATTCAAGGATTGCCAGCAACATCTTCCGCGTATTCTGTTCCGCATATTCAACTTTTGGAGAACTTTATGGAGACTCAAATAGACGTATGTCCAAAAGAAAGCCTTACAGAAGGCAAGCTCCATACCAGAGATTACCTTCACAAGATTGGCGTAAGAGAGCTCCTCCCAAGCACCAGTCCTTTTGATCCTGGTTATGATCCGGTGACAGTCCAAAGCCATCTCGCTCAGAGCTCGCACCTGATGTCGCTTCTCAAAATTTCGATGGCTTGCTGGATGATTGCTGATGAACGGGCCACGCGGATGAAGATTGCTACGGCCAGGCATCACAATGTCCCGACCGTCACCGGGGGTGGACCTTTTGAGATAGCAGTTGCCCAGGGCCAGCTTCAAGCTTATTTGGACCTTTGCGCCGATATCGGTGTAACGCGCATTGAATGCGGCGAAGGATTTACCGACATGCCTCTTCCCCCGAAAGAGGTAGTGAATATGGCGTGCGCCCGCGGACTTGAAGTGCAGTTTGAATTAGGGAAGAAACACGGGGGCGCGTTCCGCAGTGATGTTGTCACGGAGCTCATCGACCAGGGCCACAGATGGCTGGATGCCGGCGCATTGCAACTGGTGGTCGAAGCCAGAGAGAGCGCGAGCGGAGTAGGACTCTTTGATGATGCAGGGAAACTTAATCCTGAATTTGCCGACAGATTTGCCAAGGCTTTCGGGCTCGAAACGGTCCTGTTTGAAGCCCCCAATAAACCGAGCCAATTCGCGCTGCTCGACCACTTTGGTCACCGTGTCCATCTCTGCAATGTTCGTTTAGAAGAAGTCTTGAGGGTTGAAATTTATCGTCGCGGACTGCATTCAGATGCGTTTGCCAACCCCAACCTGCGCCCAGTCAAGCAGCAAGCGGTCACGCACGTTGCGCAGGTGAAGCCATGAGAGGAACCGTAATTATTGACTGCTTTCCTTCATCTGTCAGCCGCTATCACCACGGGTATGCGGTAGTAGCGGTTGATGTGATCCGGGCCACCAGCACCGCAGTTACAGCCGTCTCGGCTGGCGCTAGATGTTTTCCAGTATCTTCTCTCAACCAGGCATACAACCTGAAAGAGAAGTTCGCTGACGCTCTGTTGATCGGAGAAGTAGCGGGAGAGCTGCCCGAAGGCTTCGACATGAACAACAGTCCGGCAAAATTGCTGCTTCGCAATGGCGATCTCCGGCCTGTCATTATGCTTTCTTCCTCCGGCACGCAATTGATGCACGAGTGCGACGCCTGTGACGCCGCCTATATCGGATGTCTGCGAAACTACAATTTTCTCGCCCATCACCTGGCAGGCCTCTTTCGTAAGATTGCAGTCATCGGCGCCGGTAGCCGTGGTGAGTTCAGGGAAGAAGATCAGATGTGCTGTGCGTGGCTAGCCGAGGAGTTGCTAAACGCGGGCTATACCGCTGAGGGTGACAAAACTATGGAACTCATCCAGAGGTGGAGTGGATTGCCCGTTGAGGCATGCCTCACCGGCAAAAGCGCGTCATACCTAAGAAGCAGCAATCAACTCGATGACCTTGAGTTTATTCTTGCCCACATAAATGATGTCCCCTCGGCCTTCATGCTTGTTGATGGTGAAGTCGTTCCTTCCCGTGTTTTGCCGAAGGTCGGTACCGGAAACTCACTTGATCCTGTAGCGGCTTAATCATCGACCATAAATAATATTCAAAGTTGCGCGAGTGGCCGACATGGTTACGAATGCATTGGGGCTTGGCTCAGATGAAATCATCTTTTCATTAAGGGATCCTTCCGGGCGTGTCTTCAGTGTTGATCGACGAATAATTCGGAGTGTCACAGGAGCAGCGGTACCAGCCTTAACTGCTTTTCTCAAGTCCTCGGCGGCAAAGGCGCTCGTTCAGGAGCGAAGCTTGGTGAGCACGCGCATTCTTACCAAAACCGAGACTGCAGAATGGTTATCGAAACTCGACTCCGTAGCCGCGAAGCACTGTAAAGAGGGCGGCCTGCTGCTGGAGCACGAACGAATCCCATTCGTTTCCTTTCCCTATGAATGGTGCGTGGAGATGCTCTGGGCGGCAGCCGACCTGACCTTGCGGATTCCCGAACGGCTGTGGCCGGAAGGTTTCGCAATGAAAGACGCAAACACTTACAACGTCGCCTTTCGGGGACCTGATCCGGTCTTTGTTGATCTTCTCTCTTTTGAAATGCGCGCTCCTCAAACGCCGAACTCGTTGCCGGAGGGCGAATTTGCCGAAGCCTTCCTCATTCCTCTCATGATGAATAAGTATTATGGAGTGCCATTGGACCGCCTTCTTTTTGCCAGACCGAAATTGCGGCCGAGAGAAGTCTATGGGTGGTGTCGAGGCCCACGTAAATTGCTTTTTCCTTTCCTTCAGTTGGTCTCCATTCCAGCATGGTATGGCGCGCGCAAGAGGAGGCACCAACTGGCAGCTCCGCTGCAAAAGCTGGTACTAGAACCATCGCGAAGGGAAGCGCTAATTCGCTGGTTGATCGGAGATCTGCGAAGCAAGCTGAATGGCTTGCTCCCCTCGCCCAAAAAACCGGAGCAGAATCAGTACTACTCGCCCGAAGAACTCACAAAGAAAAGACACTTTTTGGAACGTACACTTCAGGATTTTGATCCCAAACGAGTCCTGAACATCGGAGGCAGTCCCGAATGGATTCCTGTACTGGCAGCCGCAGGCAGGAATGTTGTGGCCATCGACCGAGATCCAGCCGTGGTTGGAGAATTCTGGCGAATTGCGCGCGCGAAAAAACTCAATGTCCTTCCTCTGGTCGTGGACTTTTGCCGTCCCACTCCCAGCATGGGCTGGAGAAATCAGGAGCGTCCAGGATTTCTGCAACGCGCTCGGGGTGCGTTCGATATCCTAATAATGCTTGGAGTTGTACATCATGTTCTAATGCATGAACGCATTCCTGTAGAAGAAGTCGTTGACCTTGCAGCAGAACTTACCAACGATCTGTTGTTGATTGAAGACATTGACTGTAATGAGCCTATATTCCATGCAATATCCCAGGGGCGCGATTACCTTTTCACCGCTTTAAGTCCAGAAAATTTTCGCAAGCAGTTTCTCAGAAAATTCTTTCTATCCAGTTCGGAAGAGCTGCCCAGCTCCAACCGCCGGCTTTACGTCTTTCGTAAGAGATAGGGCTCATTCAGATGCAGGTACATATAAGAGATACTTCAACGCCGGTTGTCGTACTGAATGTTGCGTCCCATGGCAGCCTTGGGATTTTGCGAAGTTTGGGCCGACTCGGAGTGCCGATGTATGTCGTCGACGCTGAGCAGCACCGACCGGCAATGTTTTCCAGATATTGCCGTAGAGCATTTGCTTGGAACTTCGATTCTGCCTCCACCGAACATTCGTTAAATTTCCTTCTCTCCGTGAGCAACCAAATTGGCAGGCGCTCGATTCTTCTGCCTACCTGTGATCATACGACAACATTTGTTGCTGAAAATCTGCATAGATTGCAGTCCAGCTTCATCTACCCGAAGCAGCCAGCTGGCCTTACACCCGCTCTTTGCAGTAAGAAAGAGATGTACTTACTCGCCAAACGGTTTGGAGTTCCAACACCCGAAGTCGTCTTCGTGAATTCGAGGAAGGAGGTTGCGGAGTTTGCGCGAACAGTAAAGTTCCCTGTCATGCTCAAGGGAATTGATGGCGCCCGGTTAGTGCGACGAACTGGGAAGACCATGGTGATCGTGCAAAACGCGCGAGAGCTTCTCGATTCATACGCACGGATGGAAGACCCCGAAGCATGCAATCTGATCCTTCAGGAATATATTCCCGGCGATGACGGCACAGTTTGGATGTTCAACGGTTATTTTGATGACAATTCAGACTGCCTCATAGGATTTACTGGAAGAAAAATTCGCCAAACTCCTATTCATACCGGCATGACCAGCTTGGGAATTTGTGTAACCAATCCCATTGTGGAGCAGACTACAAAATATTTCATGAAGGCACTAGGCTACAGAGGGATCCTCGATATTGGTTACAGGCATGATGCACGCGATGGACTATACAAGATTCTCGATATCAATCCTCGCATCGGGGCCGCATTTAGGTTATTCGTGGATGACACTGGGCTGGATGTCGCACACGCTATGTATTTGGATTTGACCGGCCAACCCGTACATGCGTCAAAGTCACGAGAAGGGCGTAAGTGGATTGTGGAATTTAACGACTTCAGCTCCTGCATGAAATACCGCCGGGAAGGAAATCTCACTTTACGAGAGTGGATAGCTTCCTTCAAAGGCATAGAGGAAGGTGCGTATTTTGCCTGGGACGATTTGTTCCCATTCTGGAAAGAATTTGCGAACACTATTTCAGGCAAATTTGGCGACCTCCGCCACAGGTGGTCTACAAAACTCGCCAGGAGAATGCGATTTACCAGGGCGACCTCTAATGCGAGCATATCCCCCACTCTCGGTCAAAACGGTCCAATCACTTAGTTGCAAATCGAGAGAACGTCTCACATTTTTGAACTGTGCCAGCAAACTCGGCAAACTGGTTCTCTTCAGTTGGTGTTTACTCGCAATGTCTTCGCGTCAATTGCTGGCAACTGGGAGCTCTAATACCGGCAAGTTGCACTTCTATGTGTCCTCGCAAGGCAATGATGCGAATGACGGGTCAGCCCGGCAACCCTGGCGCACCATGCAGCATGCAGCGACCGCCGCAGGTCCAGGCGCAACCGTGCATGTAGCTCCCGGTTCTTATTCCGGACAAATCCTCACCCGCTCGAGTGGAACTGCGCAATCTCGAATTCGCTTTCTCTCAGAGGTGAAATGGGGAGCAAAGTTGAAGAGTATTAACGCTTACAGCACCTGGAGAACTATCGGCAATTACCTGGACATAATCGGCTTCGATATCAGCGGGGATGGATGCCTGGGCATCTTAAACGAAGGCGCACACGTCCGTTTGATTGCCAATCATGTTCACGATATACCCGCTTCGCCTGCGCGTTGCCGGGAGAATGGAGGAGCGGGGATTGATAACGCCGAATTCTCCGCCACTGATAACGATGTTGTCGGGAACGTGGTTCACGATATCGGAGATTACAAGGCCACCGGATCGCTCGTGCACGGTATTTATCATTCCAATTCTGGCGGCCACATCTGGAACAATGTTGTCTACCGTACCGCGGGCTGGGGAATCCACCTATGGCATGCAGCCACGGATGTCCAGATTGCCAACAACCTGCTCTTTAACAATGCCGCTGGCGGAATCTTGGTCGGGGCCGGCGATTCTCCGGGCGGAGTCATCAATGATCGCACTGTGGTGACTAACAACATCGTGATCTACAACAAGTTCGGCATTCGAGAATATGGTCGAACGGGCCGCGAGAACCACTATCTCAACAATCTGGTTTACGGGAATACCGCCGGAGCCATACAGCTCCTCACTGGGCTTGCCAGCAGGACCCTTGAGCTAGATCCACGGTTTGTTAACTTCCAGCCGGACGGAACCGGAGATTATCGGCTTTCGGCGAGCAGTCCTGCGGTTAGTGCGGGTACCAATACAGCCGCACCCTCAGAGGATATCAATGGCCTGCAAAGATCCTACGCGCGTCCGCACGATCTGGGCCCATACGCCTGGTCATCTCAATCCCAGCCAGTCTCACCCTGGCCCCCAGCTCTTCCTTAGAGAGATTCTTGATACAGATACCTTCCGACGGCAAACACAGCAACTCGAGCCGCTGGATCAACTTAGCTTTTGGAGGTTAACCCGTGTTATCGCGAATACCCAATTTTTCCCCAAGACTCGGCTTGCTTTCAGCACTTCTAGTTCTCAGTTTTTCGGGCAATGGCTTTGCACAAAACCCATCATTGCCCGCTCCAGAAACTGGCGCAGCAACTACAAAGGCTCAACCCAACACTGCGACTCCCGGCGCGTCAGGTTCACAAATCAAAACCGACATTTTGATCGGGACCGGTGACTTGATTGAAGTAAGCGTCTATGGTGCTCCGGATTTTGACAGGCAGGTGCGTGTGGATTCCTCTGGCCTGATCTCCCTGCCCATGGTGGGAGAGGTGAAAGTAGCAGGGCTCTCGGTGCACCATGCTGAGATACTGCTGGAAAAGAAGCTTTCTGATGGAGGCTACTTTGTAGACCCACGTGTCACTATCTTTGAGAAGGAATATGCCACTCAGGGAATTTCAGTCCTCGGCGAGGTACAAAAACCGGGTATTTATCCACTTCTGGGTGAGCGGAAGCTGTTTGATGTAATCTCAGCTGCCGGTGGAACCACACTCAAGGCCGGAAAGATCGTCACAATAACCCATCGCGATCGGCCTCAACAACCTGAGACAGTCACCATCTCCTATGACGGCGATCGCTCTGTAGGCAGCAATGTCGAGGTACTTCCTGGAGATACGGTCGTGGTTTCAAAGGCGGGAATCGTTTACGTAGTGGGAGATGTTCACCAGCCCTCGGGATTCGTTCTGGACAAAGATGGGCTGACCATATTACAGGCCATTGCCATGGCGCAGGGGACAAATTCAACTGCTTCCCTAAGCTCGCTGCGGCTGATTCGCAAGACATCCGATGGGCACCAGGAGATCCCTGTGGACTTAAAGAAAGTTCTGGAAGCCAAGGTGCCGGATCCGGTGTTGCAGGCCGACGACATTGTTTTTGTCCCAACCAGCAAATCCAAATCGGCAGCAAAGAGAGGGTTCGAGGCAGTAATACAGGCAGCTACCGGAGTAGCAGTCTATCGTCGGTGACTTCAAAAGACATTTGGAAGTTATCCTAAAGGCCCGGACACTATTTGTGCCGGGCTTTTTTTTATGGGCACTCGAGGGATAAGCGATTGCAGCCTCTCCGCTCGATCGAGTAACTCTTGACTTTGATCAACTGATTTTCTGCAGTCAGTTACTCGGAATCACCACTGTCTTTCGTGTGCTTTTATGAGCGTCCGTGTTCTCTAGGTAGTTGCGCTTACGTTTTCACGCGGATTGCTCGCGCTCGGGAAAGTACCACGTAACAGCGGCGGACTTGCTCGCATCACTTTCCCAGGAAATTTCTGAGGCTGAGGCCGGGACTGGGAAGCACCGTCAAAGAGGCGATCAGCACAGAGCTTCTCTTGCTGGATCGTTCGAAGATTGAAGGTATGTTGGAAGGAGACTCAGGACTCGCCTCGACCCCTGACAGCAGAATCTCCGAGCCCGTCCCCATCCCTCTTACTCCCCAAGGCCGTATAATTTCTAAGGCATTCTGGAGTCCGCAACTCAGGACTTAGGTTTGAGTTCATAAGAGAGACGACCTGAGGGCTGTGATCTCCATCTAAAGTAAGATGCACCGATCCGTCTAAGCCTGAGAAGAGCTTTCTCTCTGAAAGGCCATCTTTATGACCGAGTCCATCAGTCCGGACGAGAACTCTTACAGGCCGAAGGACTCTTCGGAGCCGGCTGGCTTTACATACGACGACCCAAACGCTGCAGCGCAGACCGAATCGATCTACACTCCCGAACGCGAGTTCGTGCTCATCCGGCTGTTCCGGCGGATTGGCGAGCTGCTTGGTATTCGGCGGCAAACCGAGCCGGAGTACATCTATATTCTGGACCCCACGATGATCGCTCCGCCAACTGCACGACCTGCGGGAGGGCTTCCGCCTACCGAATTTCTGCCTCACCAGGAAACCACCGTTGCCCGCGAATCATTCGCCTTTGATCATGAGGAACCAGGCGTGGCCGGAGTGACGAAGCAGGAACGTACAGACCAATGGACTGAGCCAGCGGAATCGCTGCCAAATGTTTCCCAAGTGGTTCCGCAACCTGTAGACCTCGAAGCGGCTGCGACTCCACCAGAATCCGAGGTTTACGACCCAGTTGAGATTGAACCCGCAAACTCGCACTTCGCGCAGTTAACGTCGGAAGCTGTCACGCAGCCCTTGGTTCCCCCTGAGCCGGAGGTGCAAGCTCCCAGTTACGAACCACGACAAGAAGAGATCGAAGCCCGCACCGCTCACTTCGAGCAGCATCACGAAGATGCGGCTACAGTGGGGGCACAGGCTCCGGAAACACCCTTGGCGGCCGCTGAACTTATCCAGCCAAAATCAGCTCAGGCAGCAGAGCCGCTACCGAGGCGCGTTGCAGCTCGTCATCCAGACGAACTCGACGAGGCCATCGCGATCTTGCGGGAAGCAGGTTCGAAGATCTCTGCGGCGATCTCAGAAGCCGAGGAATGGCTCAGCACCAAGGAAAGCGCACTGGTCCGCAAGGCGGAACGGTCATTCGCCCCGAGTCCAAAGCTGAGACGCCTACAGTCGCCGATGACCGCTCGAATTAGCACTGAAGGCCTTCCGGCTCAAGGATTAACCGCGAGCAGCGAGCCTTCAGTTGCGGAGGTTGAACCCGAGACCACCTCTGAGCCTGAATCTTCCCCGAAATCGGAACCTCTGCCCTTCCCAAGTCTGCAGCGCGAAGTCGCATGGAAGGAAGAAGGCGGGACCGCTTCGGCGGAACAGACGGAAGTTCCGCCAGTGCCTCGGGGCACGGTGTCGGCTGCAGTTCCGCGCAGACCGACGCTGGCTCGATCTGGTCGTCGAGTTCCATTTTGGAAACGCATTGATTGGGTGGCACAATTCATTCCTGAGCCTGTTGAGGTCCTGGGCGGACTCGCGGTGGCGATACTGCTGGTGTTGGGCATTTCGTTCGCGGGTAGGCCGCCTTCCGACCTACTGCCGCAGCAGGCGCACCCAAGGCAGCCGGCTGGCGTAACCGTTACCACACATCCTGTACCTGCGACAACTCCGCAAGCTTCACGGCCCCACCGGACGGTGGCAGTTCCGCCACCGAGTCATCGGGCTCCAGGGGCAACCGAAAATGATGAGGAGCCGGAAGTGGTGACCCACCACTACAAAGCCAAACCTTCACCATCGACCCAAGCCACGGTGGCCGGGGTGAAACATTATTCGGACATTGAGTAGCGAGTGGTTTTGTTAAATGACGACGCGGCCTGCTGCGTCTCTACATGCCCTGCACCGCCGGCTCTCGGTGGTTTCTGGCGATTCTTACGAGCTGACCTACCCAGCTTCACAAGGTTCTCTTTGCATGAGGCTCGTGAGATATCGTTTTTCCAAACCGTGGACGCGACTTCGTAGCCTCTATAGAACCGCCCACCACCCTGCCCAGCAGTCGGGACATCAGGCGCCTGCCGGAGATCCGACGCAAGGGTTCCGACTGCGCTCTTAACTACTTTCCTTGAGTTTCTGCAGAGCGCTTTCGTAATTAGGGGTTTGGCCTTTCAAGTTGGCTGGAACGTTGCGCAGAACGACTTCCCAGTTGGCGATGGCGTTGGTTTTGTCGCCAACGGCGGTATACCCACGCGCGAGGCCCAGCGACGTCCAGAATTTGTCGTTTGGATACTTCTGCTGATTGAGGGCAAAGATTTTCATTGCCTTGTCCTTCTTGCCGCTTCGCAGCAGGCCCATTGCATAGGCGTAAATATGAACCGCATCGCTGCCAGGCAGAGTGAACGCTTTTTGCATCACGCTGTCAGCATCGCTTTCGCGCCCCATGGCATTGAGCACCGCTGCCTTGGTCTGCAGGGTGGAGAAGTCTTCATGCCCGATCGCAGCGCCACGGAAGGGTGAGGAGATCGCCTTGTCGGACCAGATCAGCGCCTCATCAAGGTTGATCTTATGATCGGCGCAGAACTGCGCGGCCGTCTGCCAGTCTTCATAGCGGAAGCCCGGCCAGGACTCGAGTTGCTGACGAAGTTTCGCAACATACAATTCGTTCACATTCGGCACCTCGATCTTCAATGGGATTCGCTTCTTTTCCCATTGCAGGAATGCGATGGCCGAATCCGGACGACGCTCGTCGAAACCGTAGGTGAGAAATTCAGTGAACGGCGCATCTTCCGGATTTGTGGGCACGCGAAGTGCATCGTCCTTGGCATCGTACTGGAAGCTTCCCCAGCCCACGTGCCGGTTAACGATCCAGAACGAAGACCCGGCTTTTTCCAGGTCGAGGAAGAGGGCATATGTGCCCGCCTTGAGATCCTTGCCGCCAACCTTTACATCATCCGAGAGCGTGATGGTCGTACTCTCATTCGCACCGGCGCGCCACGGCGTACTCTGACTCGGACCAAAACCTTCATCCACGAAACCGTAGTGCACGAGCTCACCCCAGATGTGTCCTGTGCGATCGTTGGTCGCGGGATTGTGGACGCGAGGGCTGTGGTACTCAATCGAAACCCTCACAGGGCCGATCCACTGAGACACCTCCGCGCGCTCTGCATCGCCGTTCGGAGGAGTGGCAAGTTCGGATGTTTCCTGTGTGAAGGCAAGACTGGACGTCAAGACAATAAACACAAAGGCAGCGATTTTCATGGGAGCACCTAGCGCTGAGTGGGTTACGTCAGGAGCGTTAGACTCAGGTACTTTCAAACGGTGAGCCTGCCGTGGATCCAGCTCATCGAAGAGAGCCCTTATCTCATGACTGCGGTTAATCTAATTGTCCCTGGCAACTGTCCGAACAGCGAATTTATCAGTGAATTTTCTGAATGTGCCCGCACGAACCGCGGATAATTTCGCTCCACCACGTCGCCATCAAGCACTTGCACAAAACGCAGAATTCCGTGGTTCGCAAAAGAACAGCGAATAACAGTGAACAAGCAGTGACTTTGTCCAACTCCAATCCGTTGGTGCCCACCCCTCGTTCTGGGCGGGGGAAACACTCTTCTTATGCCTTCTGCCTGGGACGTCCAAAACGCGGGTGCCGCACTCTCCCACCCCAGCAACAAAATCGAGTTGCCGGGAACCCCGGTCTGCGCCGTGTTCGCAGGGTAAACGGAAGAAAGGCGCACGCACGGCCATGTACGGTCGATTCTTTACATCGGGAATGAGTAAACGGAAGATTAGGGTTTAGATCGACCGTGACTCAAGATGAGATCTAAATCCAATAGACGGATCGGCCGGGCTGCCACAAATCTCGGCATTGGTGTCGTTGGCCTTGTGATTGTTCGTTTAATCGTTCAGGGCTTGCCTATGTTTCGCGATGCCGGATGGATCGTGCAGGGCAAGCTCTCGGTGGTATCGGCTGCGATGATCGTGGTCGATGCCATGCTGCTCTCAGTTCTCGTCGGTTTCGCGATCCAGGTTCGGGCTTATCTGCTCGACTGCTTTGTTGAGGTTCCCGCGATGGGAACGATGGCCGCCTGCCTTGTCCTCCTCATCTGCACCGGAATCGCATACACCGATTTCAAGGTGTTGATCAATGCCTGGCCCTCCATCAAACAGCTCTACATCTGGAGCTTTTTCACCATCGCTGCGCTCCTGGTGGCTCAGATCACGGTATTGCTTTTCCAGAATCGAGATCGGATGGCTGCCCTGGTTCTGCATCAACCGATTCCAGGACCTGCATCGAAAGAGCGGTTACCGGATGCAGCGGCGCTGAATGTGCGCTAAGAGTTCGACGACGGAGGCACACGAGAGGACAAAATCTTTATGAAGCTTCGAAGTCCGATTGCCGTAGTTATTCTTGTTCTCATGAGTACTGCGCTGCCTTTATCGGCGGCGAGTACAACACTAGCTCCTGGAGCCAAGCTCAAGGTACGCATCACCGAGCGCCTGTCCAGCGATACGACTAAGTCCGGCGACACATTCCACGGGACTCTTGCTGAACCAGTAGTTGTGAACGGCAAGACCATGTTTGAAAAAGGAACTGACGTGACGGGGCAGGTTATCCAGGCAAATACCTCGGGCAGGCTCAGCTCTCCTGGGCAACTGCAACTTGTCCTCACCTCCATCAGCGGCGGATGGTTTCGTTCTTATCCATTGACAGTTCAGCCGCTGGTTATCAGCGGAGAATCGCACACGAAAAGCAATGTCGCGAAGATCGGTGGAGGCGCAGCCGCCGGAGCGATTATCGGAGGTGTAGCTGCAGGAGGTAAAGGCGCAGCCATTGGCGCTGGAGTTGGCGCAGGTGGCGGCACTGTGGCAGCCGCGGCGACGGGCAAACGCGAAGCTGTGGTCGCGTCCGAGGCTGTTCTCACGTGGACTACGATTGATGCTCAGCCAGTTCCAGTTCCGGCAAACACCAGCGGCAATGCAGCTCCACCCAACTACCGCAACGATCGTGAGCACGGCGACCGGGACCGCGATGACGATCATTATGCAAGGCGAGGACATGGTCATCATGAGGACGATGAAGATGACGATCATGACGACCAGGGCGAAGACGATCGCAGAGGAGGTTACACCTTCAGCGATCATGACCGAGTGATCTTGCGTGGTTGCCTCGGTGACAACTATTCAAATCTGCCTCCCGGATTAGCCAAGCGTGACCGCTTGCCGCCGGGACTCGAGAAGCAGCTTCAGCGCAATGGCACCTTGCCTCCCGGATTGCAGAAGCGCGTACAGCCCTTGCCGGAGAGCTGCGAAGTTCAGCTGCCGCGTATACCGCGGGAATGGGAACGCGTGATCCTCGGCGGCCGCATCATCTTGCTTGATGCGTCACTAACGATTCGCGACATTCTCGAATTGAGCCGCAGAGATTAATGGTCGAGTGTAGTTCTTCGGTTCTCGGACAGGGACTTCGGATCTGATCGTTCTAAGGTATTTGCGTCCACTCGTTGAATAAGTAATCGGAGGAAAGTCATGAAGAAGGTCACAACGTTAGCACTTTCACTGGCGGTAGCTGCATGGGGCACAACCGCCTTCGCACAGGGTCATGGCCATGGGCGGCCCGCAACCACTGGTATTGAACACGCGGAAACCAAGGCGAACGCTCACGGCGATCGTGGAATCGAAAACGCCGAGGCAAAGCAGGCCGCGCATAAAGGCCAGCACACCAACCACGGCAAGCACAAGGGCAAGAACCACAAGAAGCATTGAAGTCGGGGCGGCGTTCTTCGCCGCACCCGTTCGAACGTGACCTTTGGAAATTTATTAAAAGGTAAGTGCCGCGCCACGCGTCTACCCGCACTCGGGTTAACCTTCGACTAGGGGGGACCGTATGTACCGTTTAGCAGTGGCGTTTGCAGTCGCATCGATGTTTGCGGCATCAGCAGTTGCTCAGCACGGCGGTGGTCGTCCAGCAGGTGCCGGCGCTGGAGCATCCATGGGACACTCCAATGCAGGCATGAGGCAATTCCTCAGCCGGATCGGCTAATGCAAGCAGTACACTTGGAAAGCTGCGCAGTCGCCGACAACATTGCTCCAAAACAATCAGAATCTCGACACTCACCTCACGAGTGCCTTGACCAAGAGCGGTGTCACCCTGCCCACCGGCGGCCTGCAAGCCCGCATGCTTCACCGAGAGAAAGCTGGTTCGAGCAATCCTGCCGCGGGAATTTTTCCGTGAGAGTACAGAGCAAAACCTCCTTCTTTCAACCTGCACTGCACAAATTGCTAGTTTCCAGCGCCGTCGATCTTCTTATGCTTTTGTAAGTCGTGCGCGTGTGCCAAATTGCGCTTGGCAGCACCCCGTCCGCATCCCTTATGAAACTGATCTATGCTTTTCTCATTTTTCTTGCCGCAACAGCGTTGATCGCTTCGAACGACCTTCCAAACGCTCCCAGCGCACAAAAACAGAAGGCCTCATCGATCAACGACACCGGCTGGCCACGTACTCTAAGCGACAATGGCGAACAATTCGTGATCTATCAGCCACAGGTTGATAAATGGGACGGCAATCGTATCTATCTCTACTCCGCCGTTGAGGTGAAGAAGTCGGCAGCTCAGGCGCCTTCCCAATATGGAGTCGTCTGGTTCAGCGCGCGCACCGAAGTGGACAAAATCAATCGTCTCGTAACTCTCGACAATCTCGACATTAGCAAAATTCATTTCCCAGTCGCTCCCGAGAAGAACGCGGCCATCCTGGCGATGTTGAAGGCGAAGATGCCAGGAAAGGCGAAGACGATTTCTCTTGATCGCCTCGAAGCGGGCGTTCGCGCCGCCGCTCCTCAGTTCGCCGGCGTGGAGGTAAAGAACGATCCTCCTAAGATCATTTTCAGCACCAAGCCTGCTCTGCTCGTTACCATCGACGGCGAACCCAAACTGACTCCATTCCCATCGACTGAATTACAGCGCGTCGTAAACACGAACTCCATCGTGCTATTCGATAGCGCAAAGAAGATGTATTACCTGAAGGTCAAAGAACGATGGATGCAGACCGCGCAACTCGATTGGCCATGGAATTATGCAACTGGACTCTCGGATGAACTGAAGAAAGCTGACAAATTGATTCTGGAACAGACGCGTGCACAAGATCCGCAATCCGATCCGACTGCTAAACAGCCTTCAGCGCCCGATCAAGCGAAACAGCCTAGCACCACCGCTGAGGGACCGCCTCCAGCTGTGTACGTCGTATACGCTCCGACTGAACTCATTGAGATTGAGGGCGAACCTCACTACAAAGCCATTTCGGGAACTTCGATCGAATATGTTGAAAACACGACAGGCAATATATTGCGGTTCGGAAGCGCGTATTACGTCCTCATTTCAGGCCGATGGTTCAAGAGCTCCTCCCTGGACGGCCAGTGGACATTCGTGGATGGCAGCTCGATTCCTGCTGAGTTTGCCAAGATTCCTGCGGGCAGTCCGAAGGCAAGCGTCCTGCTGTCGGTGCCGGACACACCGCAAGCCCAGGAAGCTCTAATTGCCAACTCCATTCCGCAGACGGCCACCATCACCCGATCGGAAGCAAAATTGACCATCGTCTACGATGGCGAAGCGACTTTTGTGCCGATTACAGGCACGACGATGAACTACGCGCGCAATACGTCAGTTCCTGTAATCAAAGTCGATGACACCACGTATTACTCGGTCGAAGCCGGAGTGTGGTTCAAAGCGCCGACACCCCAAGGTCCGTGGCGGGTTGCCGACCAGGTGCCCGAAGAGATCTACGCGATTCCTGCCAGTTCGCCGATGCATTACGTTACCTACGCTAAGGTTTACGGTTCAACACCCGCCGTCGTGTACGTCGGCTACACGCCCGGTTATTACGGAACAGTGGTGTCTTCGAGCACCATGACAGTCGTGTATGGAACCGGGTGGTACTATCCGCCCTACATCGGTCCGAACGTTTGGTACGGGCTTCCGTACACGTATGGGGTAGGTGCTGGATTTAACTGGACGGACGCTACCGGCTGGAGCCTCGGGTTCGGATACGGATACGGCTACTATCCGTGGTACTACCCGTGGTGGGGTCCGATGGGCTATTACGGATGCTGCTGGTATCCGTACTACGGTTGGGGCGCGTGGGGCGGAGCGGCGGTCGCCAACGTGTATGGCCGATGGGGCAACACCGCCTATTCGCGAACTGCCGCCGCGTGGGCAAATCCGTACACCGGCAACTATGGCGCAGGCCGCAGGGGCGCCGCGTACAATTCCGAAACGGGAAGAATCGCCGCCGGCGGTCGCGGATACAACAGCAACATCTATACCGGCAACTTCGGTGGATATCGCGGAGGCGCAGTATACGATCCCAATAGTGGAATCGTCGCTGGCGGAGGAGCTGGATTCGCGGGTAATTGGTACACAGGACAAGGCGCTGCCGGAAGAGGTGGCTTCATCTATAACACCGAGAAGAACGCAGGAATAGCGGCAGGCAAGAACAACATCTACGCCGGAAAAGACGGCACGCTGTATCGCTACGATCGCAACTCTGGAAATTGGTCACAGAACTCCGGGAATGGATGGCAGCCCGCACAAAAGCCTGGAGGAAACCCTTCCGTTAATCCGCTGCAGCGCCAGCAGGACGCCCGAAATCAGGGGGCGCAGCGCTCCAATAACTTCAATTCCATGCGTAGCTCACCGAGTTTCCGGTCCGCACCTCGGATGCGTATGGGCGGCGGACGCAGAAGATAGCCGGTCAGCGCCGGCATCAGCCACTGTTCCCAGGCCAAAACATCAAGTTGTTTCCGAGTGATGGCCTACTCGGAAAGTACTAGTTCGGGAATTTCAATTTCCGGATCGCCAACCTTCCAAGAACTGGCATAGTGTGCGGTCATACGGGCGAGCTTGTCAGTCCCTACGTAGCTGGTGTCCTCCGTGAGTTGACCGTTCTGAATGTCCCTTCCACCCATAGATTTTCAAGTCACGTCTTGACTGCTGATGGTCGAGTGCCTACCATTGTGTCAATTGATGGTCGAATGTCTTCCATGACTAAACAGACACGGGAACGCGCGAACCTTCTTCAAGGCACCCTTGACATGCTGATCTTGCGAACTCTTCTTTATGGTCCTGCTCACGGCCACCAGATTGGCAAGCATATTCAGCGGACCACGAATGATTTTCTCCAGATGCAGCACGGCTCGCTCTACCCTGCGCTGCACCGGCTGGAGCGAAGGGGATGGGTTACTTCGAAATGGGAGATGGCTCCAGATCGGAATCGGGAATTCAAGTACTACCGGCTAACGGATAAGGGAAGAAAACAGCTTGTCGTCGAAGAATCTCAATGGAAGCAGATGGCAGAAGCTGTGGCGCGGGTGATGTGGCCCGCAGCTGAGGAGAGCTGAGATGAAATGGTGGCAGATCCGGAAACGCGATGCCGATTTGGAACGGGAACTGCAATCGGACCTTCAACTGGAAGAAGAAGAGCAGCGGGAACACGGCATTGCTCCAGAAGAGGCCCGCTATGCCGCCCTGCGCGCCT
>Ga0126371_10000615_pt1 | contig 29667 bp, 26 predicted proteins | sample PanSoiMetaPlot_4_FD_110145 | JGI IMG/M metagenome (GOLD analysis project Ga0126371, IMG submission 110145) | Tropical forest soil microbial communities from Panama - MetaG Plot_4 | ecosystem: Environmental > Terrestrial > Soil > Tropical forest > Bulk soil | place: Panama | collected 2016-02-17 | reverse complement strand
TTTGCATTTCATGGCCGCCTACCCTAGCACGCGCATACGGCCCGCGACAATGGCTGGGGGTCGCGCGTATCCTTGCCCGCTTTTCGCTACTTCGCTACACTTCTCGCGCCACACCTTTGGCTCCTCAGGGAGGAGCCAAGAACATGTCCGGATTTTTGCAGAGATTCCTTCCGAAGGACAGTGATTTTTCTGCCTTGTTCCGCAAACAAGCGGAAAATGTCGTTAGCGGGGCCAACACGTTCACCGCGATGCTGGAGCATTACACAGGTGTGCCGGAGCAGGTGCAATGTGTAAAGGCCATTGAGCACCAGGGCGACGAGATTACCCACCAGATTTTCCGCAAGCTTAACCAGACCTTCATTACACCTTTCGATCGCGAGGATATGCACGAGCTTTGCGGCACCATGGACGACGTCATCGACCTGATTGACGCCGCCGCCAGCCGCTTCGTTCTTTATCGCGTCGACCACCTGCGACCCGGCACCCTGGAGCTTTCCAAGGTTCTTGCCGCCGCCACCGCGGAACTTTCCCGCGCCATTCACGCCATGAGGTCGCCCGATAAAGCGCTTCAGCACGTCATCGAAATCAACCGACTGGAGAACGAAAGCGACAGGCTTTGTCGCACGTTGATCGCCCAGCTGTTCGAAGAAGAAAAAGACCCGGTGCAGATCATCAAGTGGAAAGAGATTTTCGAAGTGATGGAAACCGCAGTGGACAAATGTGAAGACGTTTCCAACGTGATTGAAAGCGTCATCCTGAAGAACGCCTGATTCCGTGAGCCAATTCGCACTCGTTGTCATCACGATCTCCCTGACCTTGGCCTTTGAGTTTTCAAACGGCTGGCACGACGCCGCCAACTCCATCGCCACGGTCGTCTCCACCCGGGTGCTCACGCCGTTTCGTGCCGTGCTGTGGGCGGCTTTCTGGAACTTCATCGCTGCCTTCGTATTCGGCACTGCGGTGGCCAAAACCATCGGCAGCGGCATGGTACACATCGAACTGGTGAACGAAAAAGTGCTGCTGGCTGGTTTGCTGGGCGCCATCGGCTGGAACCTGTTTACCCTGATGATGGGATTACCAACGAGTTCCTCGCACGCGCTGATGGGAGGCTACGGAGGCGCGGCAGTGGCCCACGTGGGCTTTCGCGCGTTGATCCTTGGTGGCTGGACCAAGCCGGTGTTGTTCATTTTCCTGTCGCCAGTGATCGGCATGGCTTTGGCGATTCTGATTACCTTGCTAACCAGTTGGATTGTGCGGCGGCAGCGGCCGTATAAAGTGGACCAGTGGTTCCGGCGGTTGCAGCTTTTTTCGGCGGCCCTGTTCAGCCTGGGCCACGGCACCAACGATTCGCAGAAGGGGATGGGCATTATCACAACCGTGATGGTTGCCGGAGGACTCTTGAGGGGTTTCAAGGTCCCCTTCTGGGTGATTATCTGCTGCCACCTGGCCATGGCTGGCGGCACAATGGCGGGCGGGTGGCGCATCATCAAGACCATGGGACAGCGCATCACGAAACTGACTCCGTTTGGGGGGTTCGCCGCGGAGACGGCCGGCGGTTTGACTATCGTCGCGAACGCCATTTTCGGCATTCCCGTCAGCACCACCCATACCATCACCGGTGCGATCGTAGGCGTGGGCGCCTCACACCGCCTGACCGCCGTTCGCTGGGGTGTCACAGGACGCATTGTCTGGGCCTGGGTACTTACCATTCCCGGGGCGGCCCTGCTCGGGGCTACATTGTTCCGCGCGCTGATTTCCACTCTCAGGTAAGTCCACGGCGGGCCAACGACTGCGGATACCAAACGCCTGGCGCGCAGGCTTCTTGACCGCCCCCGGGGCGTTGCTTAGTATCGATTCAGCATGTCGGAACGCGAATCCAGGACCGGCCAAACCCTGTCCCACTACAACATCGCGCGCAGGATCGCGAGCGGAGGCATGGGTGTGGTGTATGAAGCCGAAGACACCCGCCTGGGTCGCCGTGTGGCCCTGAAGTTCCTGCCCGAACAGCTTGCGCAGAACACACAGCTCATTGAACGCTTTCAGCGGGAGGCGCGCGCCGCCTCGGCCTTGAACCATCCGAATATTTGCACCATTCACGCCATCGAACAGGTGAATGGGCAAAACTTCCTGGTGATGGAACTGCTGGAGGGGCAAACCCTGGCGCACATGTTGGGCCGCGTGACTTTCAGCATGGACAAGCTGTTGCCCATCGCCACGCAGATTGCCGATGCGCTGGAATCCGCGCACGCGAAAGGCATCGTTCACCGCGATATCAAACCCGCGAACATTTTCATCACCGAGCGCGGGCAGGTGAAGATTCTGGACTTCGGTCTGGTGAAGCTCGAACCGGACGAATTGCGCCCCGACGAAGCGATTTCCACGAAGTTTGAACCGCAACACCAGCTCACCTCGCCGGGGGTGGCCATGGGCACGGCGTCGTATATGTCACCGGAGCAAGCGCGCGGCCAGTTGGTGGATGCGCGAACGGACCTGTTTTCTTTAGGCACCGTGCTGTATCAAATGGCCGGCGGCGTGCTCCCATTCGCCGGCGACACCAGCGCGGTAATTTTCGACGCCATCCTCAATCGCGATCCGGAACCAGTAGACCAGATCAACCCGCAGCTGCCGGCGGAGTTTGGGCGCATCCTGTCGAAGATGCTGGAAAAAGACCGCTCCCTGCGTTGCCAGTCGGCGACAGAGCTCAAGACGGATCTCCACCGCCTAAAGCGCAACCTGGATTCAGGAACGAAGCGCGCGGCGGAACTTTCCGACTCCAAATCCGGGATTCCGCGTTCCAACGTGAAGTCCGTAGCCGTGCTGTATTTCGAAAATCTCAGCGGCGCAAAGGAAGACGAATACCTGCGGGACGGCATTACCGAAGACATCATCACCGAGCTTTCGAAAATCCGCGGCTTGAACACCTTTTCGCGCCCCACAGTGCTGGCCTATCGCGACAAGCCGGTGACGCCCTCGCAGATCGGGCACGTTCTGAATGCGTCTTATGTGTTGACCGGAACGCTCCGGCGCGCGGGCAACCGTCTGCGCATCACCACGCAACTGGTGGACACACACACCGATTTTCCGCTGTGGTCGGAGCGTTATGACCGCGAAATGAAAGACGTCTTCGAAATGCAAGACGAAATCGCGCGCAAGATTGCCGAAGCGCTGCGCGTCACGCTTTCGCCGCAGGAACTCGAAGAGCTGGCCAGCAAGCCGACGGAAAGCCTGCAAGCTTACGACCTGTACCTGCGCGGAAAACGATACGCGCGCCGTCAGACGCGCCAGGACCTGGAATTTGCCTTGCAGATGTTCGAAAACGCTGTGGCTATCGATCCGAGCTTCGCGCTGGCCTATGCTGCCTGCGCCAATGCTTGCGCGATGTTTTACTGCAACTACAGCCGCGACGCCATCTGGGTGGAACGCGCGCGCAACGCCTCCGGGAAAGCTGTGGCGCTGCGCTGGGATTTGCCGGAAGTAATGGTCAGCCAGGCATGGGTGCTCTACGCGACGGAGCTGCACGACGAGGCCGTGCGCATGGTGCAAAAGGCCATCGAGCGCAAGCGCGACTGCGAAGGCGCCTATTACCTGCTCTGCCGCGCGCTGTTTTCCGCCGGGCGTTGCCAGGAAGTGGTGGACGTGATGGAGACGGCGCTGGAAGTCAGCGGCGAAGACTACAACGTCTACGTCCCGATCATCAATTCGCTGGGCGCCCTTGGTAAAAAAGAAGGGCACCGCAACCTACTGATACGCCGCATCGCCGCCCTGGAGAATCACCTGAAACAGGTTCCGGAGGACGCGCGTGCGCGCGTGCTGATGGCCACCGATTATGCGGAACTGAACCGCGTGGACGACGCCATTCGCGAATTAAACATGGCCATCACGCTGCGGGCAAATGAGGCTTCTATCCTGTACAACGCCGCGTGCACCTACGCAATTCTAAAGCGCAAGCGCGAGGCGCTCGAAACCATCAGGAAAGCCTGGGAAGCCGGATTTAAAGACTCCGTGTGGGCCCGCCGCGATCCCGACCTGGCGCTCCTGCACGATGACCCAGAGTTCCAGCGCCTCTATCCCCTGCCGGAGGACTCCGCCTCCGCCCCGTCGCAAACCAAGGCGGTCTAAGAATTCCGGCAAGCTTCCAGAAAGAGCGAAGCCCGGGTTGTCGCCCGGGCTTCGTCTGGTTCAGGGGTCCCAACATAAGCGCCGGCAAGGCGCCCGGCTGGGTGGTGGGGTTAGGACGTGGATGTGTGGTGAGTGTCAGCGGGGTAGACGGCGGAGTCCTTGGCGGCTGCGTGCCCAGCAGCGGCGCTCTTCAGCAAGCGGCACAAAAATGCGCGTTGGCTCAACGGGCGCAGGCTCAAATCGCTGAGCAAGGCACGCACCTCTTTCGTGGAGGTCATTCGGAGGGTTCTTCTGGAATCAGATGCCTGCGTAAGATCGGTTCGTGTGGTGCTATCCATGGTATCCGGGGCCTCTTGCGTCTCCGAGCCTCGAGCAATGAAGAATCGGCTCACAAACAGTTCGCACTTTCACGCAGAAATCAGAAAAGAACAATACCCGGAAGGTGAACCGAGGGTAGACTTTGCATGAACTCCAGCCTGCCTGTAACCCATTGAAAAAGGAAAGGTTATGCAGCATGGCGAACTTTTTACAAGGCTTCATTGGCTTTGTCGGCGTAGTTGTTTCCTGCCTCCTCTACGCAATGCCACCGCAGTTTGCTATAGTGCCGAAAACCAAGAACTTATGGCCACACCTTCCAAATCGGACAACGCTGGACGTGTCGCCTTCGGCCCGTTCACCCTAGACCTGCGCGCCGGAGAGCTTTACAAGGGCAAAAAGAAGATCCAAGTGCAACAACTGCCGCTCGAAGTGCTAGGAGCCCTGCTCGAAAATCCCGGCGAAGTAGTGGCGCGCGAAGAACTGAAGTCACGCCTTTGGCCGGCGGACACCTTTGTGGACTTCGAGCACGGCTTGAACACGGCAATCAAGAAGCTCCGCCAGGCGCTCGGCGACAATTCCGCGAGGCCCAAATACATCGAAACGCTGCCGAAGAAGGGCTATCGCTTCAGCGGCTCGTTTTCCCGTGAAGCCGGAAGGCCGGCCGCGAAACCCGCAAAGCACCCGGACATTGCGGGAAAGATTTTTCACGTCTGCGCGGAAAGTGAGATGGAATGCGTGATGGCGCCCGCGAATGAAAAGGAGCGCGAGGAGTGGGAGCGCCTGGTTGCGCTCAACGACGATGTCGGCGTCTCCATGATGATCGCCGATTCGCGGCTTCTGCTGATTGAAGTGGGAAAGCCGGTGCGCGTGCTTTCCGCCGACGGGTGCGAGGGCTGGTGCGAATTGCGCATTCTGGAAGGCGAGCACTACGGCAAGACGGCTCTGCTGCCGCGCAGACTCCTACGCGAATAGATCCAGACAAAAACTATCGTCCCGTGTTGGAGGCGGTCGAGGTTTTCGCTGATTCGGCGAGCTTCAGTATCAGGACCTGCCCATTGGAATGGAAGGTACCACCCGTCGCGGTTTTCGCTTCCTGCAACGGATTCTTCGGCAAAAAGTGCGTGAACGCCGCAACGAGCCCCGTGCTGCACAGCGTCTTCTGCACGTAGTCTTTCTCCAGATCGATGTCCGGATCGATTTTGTGGGTTAGTCCGTTGTTGCGCTGGTCCTTCTCGAAACCGATGTCGTGCGTGGCCGCGCCAACCCACACCATGCGGCCATTCACCGTGAACGGTGCTTTCCAAATGCGCAGGTGATTGCGCGAAGCCACCACCTTGATGGGTTCGGCGTGCGCCCACCCGTAATCCTGCGGGCGGCCAAACAGATACAGCAGGCTCATGGGCATGGTCAGGTAGGATTCCTTGGACATGCTGGCGATAAAGCCGGCGAGAATCGTGCCTTTTACGTCGGCGTCCACCTTCACCCAGCCCGCCGTCGTAAACGCATTTTTCATTTGATCCTCGTCGCCGAGGATCAGGAAGTTCACCATGTCGCCGGGATTGCCTTCCTTGTCGCCGATGCGGCGGGGAATTTTTTCGAACAGCGAGTTATCAATTCCGGGGATGCTGGAGACTTCCTTGGCCACTTCGCGCGCAGTGGCCGCGTCGGCCGCAAAAACGTCCACTTTCACTTTGTAGGAGCCGGTTCCCGTGTCGGAAGTCGCCTGATTGATGCCTAAGGCCAGCTTCCCTTCCACGGGAGCGACGATTTCCTTCTTGGCGCCAATCGCAAATGGTTGTGCGATATCGACATCGCCGATTCTGCCGATCAGCGCGCCGCGCCCGGAGCCGTTTTCCGGCAGGATGCGGATCAGATCCTTGAAATTGCGCGCCAGACCTTCGGGGCCGTTGTCCGCTTTGGCGTCGGAATAGCGCAGCGAGCCTTCCGCGGCGATCACAATGCGCTGACCGGGTTCAAGCGAGATGCCCGTGTCGGTCCAAACCGTACTGCCAGACAAGGTAAAGCTTTTGCTTTCCACGACTTTGCCCGAGTTTGCAGTCGCGGAAGCAGGCGTGGCCGCCTGCGCCGCAGGCTTTACCTCCGGGGATTTGGCCAGTTCTTGCAGCTTGGGAGCACCTTCGTCTCCCACGAGTTGCGCCGCAACATTCGTCGTGCCCGATAAACACGCTGCCAGAGCCACCGAATACACTGCCGCTACAGAAAACAGTTTGCGTGCCATGATGACGTCCTTCCGGGGCGAGACTCTCTTCATTCCTAACAGAACCCTTCCCGCCTACGCAAGTGAATGCGTTTCCGGGTAGTAGGTCAGCTTCCAGTTGGGCACCATTTATCGGGACTTGAGCAGCACCGCGGCAATCGAGCGCTGGCATCGCTTCTGTCCATAAATATATGTATCGCGTCTCGGGGGCTCATGGGAGATTCCGCACTGTTCTTCTCTTTCTTCCGGCCTTGTTCTCGCCAAACGCCGGCCACAGCCAAAATCACGCCCTCGAGTTCGGTGAAACAAATCGGTGGAGGCTGGCACACCGACAGATTTGGATGGATGGGTTTTGTACGGTTCAGTTCCGATGGAAAGCTGGTCGCATCGGATGCGGACCATTATGCGCTCCCGCTTGGATATCGGACAACGCTAGTGCACCTGTCTTTCATCTACTTAGAGAAGGAGTTAGTCGCACTGCGGGGTCTGATTCCTTGACTCCGCCAGGGAGCGCTTGTACATTGAAAAAAGGCTGCGTCACCGCGATTCGTGAATGTCCGTATCCATACGGGATACTGCCATCCAGGACTCATGAGCCGGCCGTACCGCATCCGCAGGAGAGGAAGACTGCCTTACGCGCCAGGACCAGATGAGTTTTAGGTTTTCAGAAAAAGCTACCATTGCTGTGCTCGCGCTTGCTGTATGGGCCGCACAGACCCCTGCGCAGGCGCCCCCGCGTGCTCCCGCGCGCCCTCATGAGGTCCCCGCGACCAACATCACCGTCGACGGCAACGAGGCCATGTTCGCCACTATGTGCGCGCTCTACGCCTCCAGCTTTGAAAGCGACGTCAGCTCCGATCACTGGTCGGCCTTCCGCGCGCAGATGCGTGAGCGCCTGCGCCGCCAGCAGGGCCCGGCTGTAGATGCGGTGCGCGAGTTCTACCGCCGCCACGAATCCCGCGACACCGGCGAGATGCTCTCGCGCTACGTCTGGTTCGGCATCGTCAGCGGCCCGGCGCCTAAATTCCAGCCGATCCCGCGGCGCGACGAACTTCCTCCCGATGTTCTGGTCCTTGAAGGCTTCAGCGAGGTTCTTTCCAACTACTACACGGAACAGAACATTGGACAACTCTGGCGCCAGGTGCAGCCGGTATACAACCAGGAAATCGAACGACTGCACGAGCCGATTTCTCGCATCGTGCTGGTGGCCGATTCCTATTTGCGCGAAGTCACCGATCCGGCGCAGGCACGCACCTTTTCCATCCTGGTTGAGCCGCTAGTGGGCCGCATCACCAGCGTGCGCAACTTCGGCGACCATTACGCCATTTTGCTGAGCGGGAATGAAGAGATTCCCACGGACGTGGTTCGCCACGCGTTTCTGCACTTTCTGCTGGATCCGCTGCCCTTGATGTACCCCCACGTCATCGCAGTGAAGCGACCCGTGTATGAAATCGCCGCCAAGGCACCTCGCCTCGCTCCAGACTTGCGGGATGACTTCCCTTCGTGGTTTGCCGAATGCACGGTGCGGGCTGTGGAACTGAGGCTACGGCGGCTCTCTCCCGGGGAACGTGACGCCGCGCTGATGCGCAACGACACGGACGGCTATACCTTGGTGCGGCCACTCTATGATGGCCTGGCTCCTTTCGAAAAGAGCGAGCCCTCCATGCGCAACTATTTCCCCGAGCTGGTGCGCGGCATCGACGCCAAAACGGAGGCGACGCGCGCCGCCGGCGTGAAATATGCCGCCGCGGACACCGCCGAAGCCGCGAATGCCCTTGGAGGCGAAACAAACGTGATGCCCAAACCGCAACCGGCTTCCGCGGCGGTACCCAGCGATCCCGACATCATCGCGCAGCTTACCGCCGGCGAGCGGCTGATCGCCGATCGTAACCCCCGCGGCGCCGAGGCCGCCTTCCAAGCGGTACTGGCGAAATATCCGGACCAGCCGCGCGCGTGGTATGGGCTCGGGCTGGTGGCCTTGCTCGATCACGACGCGTCCCGTGCCAAGGAAGTTTTCAGACGGCTGACCAGCGGAGAGCACGCCGCCAGCGACGACCCGATGGTGCTGGCGTGGTCGCACGTTTTCCTGGCCCGAGTTTTGGATGAAGAGGGGCAATTGGAGCAGTCGAAATCGGAATATCAGGCGGCACTCGCGGTACAAGGGGCGCCGGCCAAGGCGCAGCAGGCGGCCACCAAGGAACTTGGCGATCTGAATCTGCGCAAGCCGGTGGAGAGGCCGTAGAAAGAGGAACTCGGATATGAAAAAGTCAGCCATTTTACTGGGAATGATCCTGGCGGGAACAGGGGTGCTGGGCAGCGCGCGCGGTGCAGCGCAGGACGCTTCGCCGACCCTGGATCCCAGCAAAAGGCAGCAGCAACAACAGCAACAAACCAAGCCGGCAGATACCACGACGCCGCTGACTCTGGACAGCGCGGCTCCCCCGACGAACGCCGAAGAGGACGCCGCCATGAAGGCGTTCCGCGACATGCCGGCGACCGACGTCGACAAGAAAAATCAAGCCGGCGAGGCATTTCTGCAAAAGTACCCGCAGAGCCGCTACCGCGCCGAAGTTTACAGCCTGCTGGTCCGTGGATATTTTGTGCAGGGCCAGGTGGACAAGCTGGAGGCGGCCGGCGACAAGGAACTCGCACTGCAGCCCAACGACGCACAGACGCTGGCCATCGTAGGTTCCGTGCTGCCGCGCGCGATGAACGCAAACACTCCCAATCCACAGCAGCGCCTCGATAAGGCCGAGCAATTCTCGAAGAAAGCCCTGGAACTTATGCCCACGCTGCAGAAACCCGCGGACCTGAGCGATGAAAACTTCATGAAGGCCAAGGATCAGACTTCCGCGATGGCTTATAGCGGACTGGGACTGGTGGCTTTCCGCCGCAAGAAATTTGCGGAAGCCATTCCCAACTTCGAGCAGGCTGTGAAGCTCGACCCCACACCCGATCCGGTGAACTTCTACCTCCTTGGCGTATCGGATCAACAGACCTCGCACTATGACGATGCGGTGGCAGCATTCACCAAGTGCGCGGCAATTCCCGGCGGAATGCAGGGGACGTGCAAAACGAGCGCCGAAGAAGCCAAGAAACTCGGCACAACGCAATTGAGCGCACCGAAGTAACGGATGTGTGCCGCGGCACACGGAACGGATACGATGACCAGCGGTGACGATGACCGGCTAATGGAACGTCTCGGGTACGTGTTTCGCGACCCGCTCCTGCTGGAGCGCGCCCTGACGCACAGCTCGTCGGTTCCTGAATTGCGCACCGCCCGGGGCGAAGATATTGCCTTCAGCGCTTCCATCGTGCAGGACAACGAGCGCCTTGAGTTTCTCGGCGACGCGGTTCTGGAGTTGCTCACCAGTGAGTATCTGCTGCTGAATTTTCCAGAGTGGAGCGAGGGGCAGCTTTCGAAAAGCCGCGCCCGTATCGTGAACGCGCATTCTTTGGAAACGGCGGCGCGGCGTCTGCAACTCGGCGAACACTTGCGCCTGGGGCGCGGCGAGGAAAAGACCGGTGGACGCGAGAAGCCCGCGCTGCTGGCCGATGCCTTCGAAGCCATTGTCGCGGCGATGTATCTCGACGGCGGCCTGGTTCCGGTGCGCAACCTGCTGACGCGCACGGTTTTCGAACAAGCGCTGGAAGACGGCGCGCGCATTTCCGAGTCCGACCGCAAAAGTGCGTTGCAGGAATTTTTGCAGGCCCGCGGGGAACAGACCGCCGAATACCGCTTGGCCGGCGAAACCGGTCCCGACCACCAGAAGACGTTCCGCGTGGAGGTGTGGGTGAAGGGCGAATGCATGTCAAGCGCCGAAGGCACTACCAAGAAAGAGGCGGAACAAAAGGCCGCCCGCAGCGCTCTGGAAAAGCTGCAACTCACGGACAGCAAACTCGGAGAAGAGGTGAGACCGAATGCCGGATGAATTGCTCGCTCCCGAACCTTCTGTGGCGGATGCAGTGGAAACCCCGGCGCCGCCTCAACCTCAAGCGGAGGAAGCGACGCACGAGAGCGGCACGACGCTTTCCGAGTATCTGGAATCGCTACTGGTCACGGTGATCCTGGCGCTGTTCGGGACCACCTTTGTCGTTCAGGCCTTCAAGATCCCCTCACCCTCGATGGAAAACACTCTCCTTGTTGGCGATCACCTACTGGTAAATAAATTCGTCTTCGGCGGGCGCGGCCACTGGTACGACAAATATCTGCCTTACCGCGATCTGCAGCGCGGCGACATTATCGTGTTCAAGTATCCCTACCAGGACCATCCACATTTCGTGAAGCGCATCATCGGCCTGCCCGGAGATCACCTGAAAATTGTGGATCAGCAGGTCTATGTCAACGGCAAGCCGCTCAGTGAACCTTACGTGGTGCACGATCCCGCCGCCGGTTACGATCCCATGAATTATACGTTTCCGCCGCCGGGCAACCAGTTGTTTATCCCGCCCGTGCAGGTGGAGTGGGCGCACGAAATCCGCACTTACATTCAAGGCGACGAATTGGTGATCCCCGCGGGCAAATATTTCGCTATGGGCGACAATCGCGACCACAGCTCGGACAGCCGCTATTGGGGCTTTGTGGACCGCGACGCCATCATGGGGCGGCCGTTTTTGATTTATTGGTCCGTCGACGCGAACACCAGCGATTACGCTGATTCTTCCTTCGTGCAGAGGGTGGTGGGCGTTTTCGATACCCTGCTGCATCTGCCCGCGCGCACGCGCTGGAGCCGCATGCTTCGCACGGTGCACTAGGGTTTTGACCTCCTCATGACCCTATTCTTTCGTCGGCGGTTTTGAGAAACTGCAACGGCATGGCACGAATACGCACATACGGAAAATGGATTGCGGCGGTCGTGATCCTGCTGCTGCTCGCGCAGTTGGGTTTGCCTTTCGTGATGCAGACCCGGCGCATGCGTGCGTATCTCCTGGCACATTTGGAAAGATCGTTCGGGCGGCCCGTGCAGGCGCGAGGTTTTTCCATGCAGATTCTCCCTTTCCCGCGCGTGGACATGGAGGGCGTCAGTATCGAGGAGGATCCCTCGTTTGGCCATGAATACTTTTTGCGCGCGGACCGCCTGACCGCTAGCGTGCGATGGCTCGGACTGCTGCGCGGTCATTTTGATTTCGGCACCATATCCCTTTCGCGGCCCAGCCTGATCCTGGTGCGCAATGAACAAGGGCGCTGGAACCTGGAGGGCTGGCTGCCGCCCGCGGCGCAACGTGCCGCCGTTTCAGCGGGTGTCGCTTACGGCCCGCAGCGCCCCGCCGATGCCGGCAATCATCTGCAAAAAATTGAGTTTGATGAAGGGCGCATCAATTTCAAGACCGGCGACGAGAAACGCCCCTTTGCGTTCACCGAAGTTTCCGGCAGCGTCGAACAGATGGCGCCCGGCCGCTGGCAATTGCACCTGGAAGCGGTGCCTTGGCGCAGCGGCGTCGCGTTGCAATCCACGGGCACGTTGCAGGTGCGCGGCGAAGTGGCCGGCACGTCGGCGCGTTTGCAGCCCGCGGAAATCCAGGTGCACTGGGGCAAGGTTTCCATTGCCGATTTATTTCGCATGATGACCGGCAACGACTCCGGCGTGCGCGGCGAATTTGCGTTGGACGGCACCGCCAGCGTGGGCAAACCCGATGCCGGTGAGCAACTCAATCGGGGTGCTTGGAAGTTTTCGGCACACGCCCGCGCAACGCGCATCCATCGCTGGGATCTCACGGAACGCGATGACAATCCCGGAGTAAGCCTGAACTTGAGAGGCGTTTGGGATGTACTGGACGGGGAAGCGCGCGCGGAGAGCGTCACACTGGACCTGCCGCAATCGCATTTCAAAGGAGCGGCTGCGCTGAAGACCGCAGGAATGTCCGAATGGAGCCTGCGCGTGGAGAACGCGGGCGTTCAGGCGCAGGACTTGCTGGCGTGGTACCGCGCGTTTCAACCTGATGTGGCCGAAAGCGTGGCGGCAAAACAGTTTTTTAAGGCGCGTTTCGCCTTGCGCGGCATGCCACTGTTTTGGGAAGACGCCCAGATTTCGAGCGATGGTGGCGAGCTTCGCCTGCCCGGCTTTGCCAAGCCCCTGCGCATTGGCGCGGTACAAGGCGGAGCGCAAAGCAACATGTTCGAGTTGCGGCCCGTGCAGCTCACCTTGCCGGCGGCAACTAAGGACACATCGGTGAAGGCGGAAAAGGCGGCGGCAAAAGGTGCTTCGATTTCCAGCAGTGCCGGTCAATTCGAGCTGCGCTTTCGCGACGATTTCGCCGCCGGCAAAGGTTCTTTGCATTTCAGCGGTAAGTTGGAAGATGCCGCTGACTTTTTCAAGGCCGCCGCGGCGTTTGGAAAAGAGCTGAATCACGGATGGGAACTCACCGGCGGCTCTTCGGGATTCGTGGCTCGCGACTGGGATCACGGCGTCGCCAACGGACGGTGGAACGGCTCGCTGACCTTTGTCCGGGCGCAACTTCAAGTGGCCGGCTTGAATCTTCCGGTGCGGGTCGATGACGGTCGCGTGGAGTGGAAAAATGGCCATCGCAACGCAGCGATTACGCGCGCGGAAGCGTTTGGCGCTGCGTGGTCAGGCACAATCAGCGACGCGCCTTCGTCTGACGATTCCGTGGACAAGGGCTGGAAATTCCAGCTGCACGCCGATCATCTGGACGCCACGGACTTGGACCTATGGTTCGGCCCGCGCGCGCGGCCCAATTGGCTGCAGCGGCTGCTCCCTTCCCTGCTGGGCAAGTCTGATTCCGACGCGAAGCCCAGTGAACTCCTGCGCCGCATTTCCGCCGAGGGCGATTTTACGGCGGACTCGCTGACGATTGAAAAAGTGAAACTGGGAAATGCCAGCGCACATGTAGCGTTCCACGATCTGCATCTGGACGTGAAAGATGCAAGCGCTGACTGGGCGGGCGGCACGACACGGGGAAGCGTGAGCGCTGTTTTTTCGTTGCCGCCGCAATACAAAATTTCCGTGGACCTTGACCGCGCCAACCTTGCGGAGTTTCCCTGGTCGCCGAAATGGGATGAGCGCTGGAGCGGCACGGCCTCTGGCAAACTGCGCCTGGCGACCTCCGGCATCGGCCGCGAGGAGTTGCTAGATCACCTCTATGGTGGCGGCGAGGTGCGCCTGAAAACGGTGGAACTTCACGGCTGGGACGTCCCCGCGAGCCTCGACGGCGGAACGATGCATACCGGAAGCTCGCGTTGGGCCACGGGCGAAGGAGAATTCACGATAAAAGAGCACGCCCTGCGCTTCGATTCGCTGACGCTTGAGAATACGCACGCGAAAGTACACGTGAACGGCAATTTCGGCTTCCAGCAGAATCTGGACCTGACATTCGCCGCGGCCGCGGACGAGAAGTACGCCGGCAAGTCCGCCGCGGCGCCGCGCACGTTTCAACTCACCGGCCCCCTGGAAGCTCCCGTTGCGCATGTGCAAGTGGCGCCGGTGACGCAAGCCAAAAAGCAGGAATGACCCAGCCGGCGCATTCGAGGATTCCTATCGCCCGGCGCAAGGGGCGGCACTTTGTCTTCCTTCTCGCGCTTTTAGTACTCTGTGCGGCCATCCTTTACGGCGATTCTCGTGCCGTATTTTTGCCAAAGTTGCAGCGCGGCCAAACGCTGCTCTACGAAATCCACGGGCGGCTGGATCGCAAGGTGAAGACGGAGAGCCGCATCGCCAGCATTGGCGGGCCTCAGGAGTTAGAGGGGAATCTCTCCAATCAGGTTCGCCTTACAGTGCAGGAGGTGCGCACAGGGAAAACGCAATGGGTATCTGCGCAAGCCGAGCTTCTGCCGGGCGAGGAAACGCAAAATCCCCGCTTCGCTACGCCCGTTTCAAAAGTATCGTTCGATATTGTAAATGGCGGGCAACTCGGGCGCGTGAACGGCCTGGAGGATTTGTCGCCGGAGCAGCGCATGCTTTGGGAATTCTGGGCGGCGCGCTTTGCGTTTGGGTGGACGTTGCCGCACAAAACGCTGAAGCCCGGCGAAAAGTGGAAATTCGAAGAGCCGGAGTTGAGCGATTCACTGATTGCGGATCTGGTCTGGGAACGCGAAGTCACCTACGCCCATGACGATAAGTGCCCGGTCTTCCCGGGAGAAACCTGCGCCGTTTTTCTCACCCAATCCACGCTGAAGCAAAAATCCTCCACCAAGGATTCCACACCGGAGGAATACCGTCTGCACGAATTAAGAACCTCTGGCACCGCCAAAGGCGAGAATCAGGTCATCACGTACATTTCGCACCGGACTGGACTGGTGTTGCGCGCTAACGAGGACGTGCGCCAAAACATGGACGTCACGGTGATGAAAAGCGATGGCACCAACGGCGTGCACTACACGATTGACGCCATCAGCCACCTGGAAACGCTCTTTGTCCCGCCGGCCGCGGCGGCGTCACGTCCATAGAAGCTCCGCTTGCCTCTCGCGGTATAATGGACGTTTCGGTGCGACTCAGGAAACCCGCAGGAGACCCCGACCATGAATTTCAAGCTGCGCAGCAACTATCAGCCTCGCGGCGACCAGCCCGCGGCCATCGACCAGCTTTCGCGCGGGTTGGAGGCCGGAGACAAGCACCAGGTGCTGCTCGGCGTCACCGGCTCCGGGAAAACCTTCACTATGGCCAAGGTGATTGAAAACGCCAACCGTCCGGCCCTGGTACTGGCGCACAACAAAACGCTGGCCGCGCAGCTCTATCACGAGTTCAAGGGCTTCTTCCCCGAAAACGCGGTCGAGTATTTCGTCAGCTACTACGATTATTACCAGCCGGAAGCCTACGTACCCGCCGCGGACATCTACATCGAAAAAGAAGCCACCATCAACGACGAACTCGATAAGCTGCGCATGAGCGCCACTCGTTCGCTTTTCGAACGTCGCGACGTGGTGATCGTGGCATCAGTAAGCTGCATTTACGGCATCGGCTCGCCCGAAGCCTACTACGGCATGCTGGTGATGCTAGAGCGCGGGCAGCAGACGTCGCGTGAGGCACTCCTACGGCGATTCGTGGACATCCTTTATGAGCGCGGCGAAGACCTGCGGCGCGGCACGTTTCGCGTGCGCGGCGACATCATCGAAATTTATCCTACCTACGAGGATAACGCCTACCGCATCGAGATGTGGGGCGACCAGATTGACAAGATTCGCCAAATCGATCCGCTGACCGGAGAAATCCGCGCGGGGCACGAAGAGTTGACGCGCGTGCCGATTTATCCGAAGACGCACTACGTGATGCCGCAGGAGCAGCGCGACCGCGCCATCGTCACCATCCAGGAAGAGCTGGACTGGTGGAAGAAAGAACTAGAGAAGCAAGGGAAGTTCGTGGAAGCGCAGCGCCTGGTGCAGCGCACCATGTTCGACATGGAGATGATGCGCACCATCGGCTATTGCCACGGTGTGGAAAATTATTCGCGACACCTGAGCGGGCGGCTGCCGGGCGAAGCGCCACCGACACTGCTCGATTATGTGCCGCAGGATTATTTGCTGTTCGTGGACGAATGCCACGTCACTGTGCCGCAGGTGCGCGGCATGTTTCACGGCGACCGTTCCCGCAAGCAAACGCTGGTGGATTACGGCTTCCGCATGCCGTCGGCGCTGGACAACCGGCCGCTGACGTTTGAGGAGTTCGAGCACCGCGTGAACCAGGTCATCTATGTTTCTGCAACACCCGGACCGTACGAGCTAACGAAATCCGGCGGCGTGTTTGTGGAACAAGTGATTCGCCCCACGGGACTGGTCGATCCGGAAGTGGAAGTGCGCCCCGTGAAAGGCCAAGTGGATGACCTGCTCGAGGAGATTCGCCTGCGCTCGACCAAAAACGAGCGCGTGCTGGTAACCACTCTCACCAAGCGCATGGCCGAAGATCTCAGCGAATATTTTTCGGAGATTGGCGTGCGTTGCCGCTACCTGCATTCCGAAGTGGAAACGCTCGACCGTATCAAGATCCTTCGCGACTTGCGGCGCGGCGAATTCGACGTGCTGATCGGCATAAATCTCCTGCGCGAAGGGTTGGACCTGCCGGAGGTTTCGCTCGTAGCCGTTCTCGATGCCGACAAGGAAGGCTTCCTTCGCAGCACCACTTCGCTGATTCAGACCATCGGCCGTTGCGCAAGGCACGTCGAAGGCCGAGCCATGCTTTACGCAGACCGCCGTACCGATTCGATGAACGAAGCGATCAGCGAAACAAACCGCCGCCGCGCGAAGCAAATAGCCTACAACAAGGAAAACAACATCACGCCGCAATCCATCATTAAGGGCGTGGACATGGAGCTCGCGCACATAGTGGAGGCGGATTACGTCACCGTGCCGCTCTACACCGCCGGGCTGGACGCGGCCGTTTCGAATATCAAGAACGAGGCGCAGCTCGCCGAATTGTTGAAGCAACTCGAAACACAGATGCGCGAAGCGGCCAAGAAATTCGAATTCGAAAAGGCCGCCCAGATCCGTGACCGCATCAAATCTCTCAAGCAGCAGGATGTCGCCGGCGTTTTTGGCAAAGACGAAACCGCCAACGCGCAAGCAGCCTCGTAACTCCCCGGAACCGTTCAAACCAGGCCGCGGCGCAAATCTTCGAGCTTATAGAACGTGCCGCGCCAATAGATGCCGCCCTGCTTCAAAGTGAGCATCGTGGAACGCACCAGGATGAAGCAAAACACCGTGGCGCCCAGCGGCAGCGTAAGGCAATAGAGCGCCGGAACGCGCATCACCATATCTCCACCTAAGTGGAAGCACAGCGAAATCAAAACGGAAACCGCCGCGAGCAGGCGAATCCAGCCGCTGCCAAACGCCAATCCAAAAAACGGCGCAACGTTAAACAGCAATAGCGTGGCAATCTGTAGCCCAACCATTCCCAGGTTGAATCCTGCCGCGGCGAAAAAATTCTTTTCTAACCCGCGCATCAGATTCCTCAATCCCAGGTGCCATTCGACCGAGACGGCATCCTGCGCCACGGCCGCGCCGGAGCGGAATCCCGCCTGCTTCACCAGCTTGCCCAGCTTCATGTCGTCGATCACTTCCATCGCCAACCGGCGGTGGGTGCCCGCGGCTTCATAGGCACTGCGCTTCATCATTTGAAACGCGCCGACTCCCACATAGGACCGAGAAGCTGGGTTGCTGACCTGATACAAGTCCGTGGCCAGCTGAAAACTCATTCCAAAAAAGGTAATCAGCACGGTGTCCCAGAAACCACTGCGATCCACATCGCCCAGAAGCGAAATATGATCGAGGCCGCGGTCGCGTACCAGCGCGATCACCTTGCGTAGCGCGTGCGGCTGATACCTGACATCGGCGTCGGTGAACAAGAGCCAATCGCCCGACGAAGCCTCATACGCTTTCTGCAATGCATGAGGCTTGCCGAGCCAGCCGGAGGGCAATTCGCTCACGTGAACAACACGGAGTTGCGAATGGCTGGCGGCAAACTCATCCAGGATGCGCGACGTCGCGTCGCTCGAACGATCGTCCACAGCGACAATTTCCAATTGCGGATAGTCCTGTGCCACCAGCGTGGCCAGCGCGCCGGGGAGTTTCTGCTCTTCGTCGCGGGCGGCAAAGAGCAACGAAATCCGCGGGCAATCGGTGTCCTCGGCCGGCGAATAGTCTTTGAGCCACGGCAAGCGCGACGCGCCATACGCTACTTTTAAGCCGTAGGTGACCCAGAAAAGAGCGGGTAGTGCGAACAGAGCGAGCCAGAAGAGATGCATGCGGATTGGAGTCGAATGCCAGCCTCAGGGTATCCTAGCATGGATGCAGAAGAGCCTGGCCATTGTGGGAGCGGGGCGCGTAGGACGCGCTCTGGGTCGCGCGTTGCACGAGCGCGGGTGGAACATCCTTGTGGTAGCGACGCGTTCGGAGGCTTCCGCGGGCAAGGCCGTGAAGTTCATCCGCGCGGGACGCGCCTTCGCGGGCATCACGCGCCATGCGCTGGCGGCGAAAACCATCCTGGTGACCGTGGCCGACGACACCATTCCAGAAGCCGCGGCAGAGCTGGCGCGCGTGGGCGGGGGACAACTTCGCGGAAAAATCGTGCTGCACACCAGCGGCGCGTGCGATGCTGGCGCCTTGCAAGCAGTGCGGGATTGTGGCGCGTTTGCCGGCTCCATGCATCCGCTGCAGACCTTCAACGGCTTGAGTGTTCCGCCGCTCGAAGGAAAGATTTTCGCGATCGAAGGCGAACTTCCAGCGGTGCGCATGGCGCGCGGCATTGCGCGTTCGTTGGGCGGCGTGCCGGTGAACATTTCGGCGGAGAAAAAGCCGCTGTATCACGCCGCAGGCGCGTTTGCTGCCGGCCTGGTGCTGGCCATGGAAGAGACCGGCGTGCAGATGTTGAAGACGGCGGGCCTGCCCCAGCGCGAAGCTTTAGAGGCGCTGCTCTCACTGACGCGGCAGGTTCTGGAGCATTACGAAACATTGGGCGCACACAAGGCGTGGACCGGTCCGCTTTCCCGCGGCGATTACCGCGTGGTGGCCGCCCACGAAGAGGCGCTCGCGCAGTGTCAGCCTGAATTTCTGGAAGCGTATCAAGCGGTCAGCCGGCTATCTGCGCACGTGCTAGCCAGCGATCCGGCGGCGGTGCTCGAAAAGCTCGAGACGCTTCCCAGGCACATCACGGCATTGGCCAAATCCAAAGGGGGCTCCGCGTGAGTTCATTGCACATTCCCATTCACCACAACACTTTAAAAAACGGCTTGCGGGTCGTGCTCGCGGCGGACGCCACCGCGCCGGTCGTCACCGTCGGCGTGTACTACATGATCGGTTTCCGCCTGGAGCCGCAGGGACGCAGCGGCTTCGCCCATCTTTTCGAGCACATGATGTTTCAGGGCTCGGAGAACGCACCCAAGATGCAGCACATCAAGCTGATCAATTCGAGCGGCGGCGTGCTAAACGGCTCCACCATGTACGACGTGACGAATTATTACGAAGCAGTGCCGTCGAACGGTCTCGAGCGTGTGCTGTGGCTCGAAGCCGACCGTATGCGCGCCCTGAAGGTTGACGACGAAAACCTGCGCAACCAGCGCGACGTAGTAAAGGAAGAAGTCCGGGTGAACGTGCTCAACCAGCCCTACGGCGGCTTTCCCTGGCTCGATATGCCGCCCGTGGCCTTCCGCAATTGGGCTAACGCGCACAACTTTTACGGCGATTTTCACGATCTCGACGCGGCGAATCTCGCCGATGTGCAAAAATTCTTTAAGACCTACTACGTGCCGAACAATGCCGTGCTCCTGATGCTGGGCGATGTGACGCCGCAGGACGGTTTCGCTCTGGCCGAGAAATATTTTTCCCCGATTCCAACAAGCGCCGCGCCGTCGTTTGCCGATCCCAGCGAACCACCGCAAACCGAAGAGCGCCGCGGCCATGTGGAGGAAAAGTTCGGAACTCTCCCGGCGATGGCGATTGCCTACGTGATGCCCACGCGGCGCACACCCGATTGGTACGCCACGGCGTTGCTCGACCAGGCACTGCATGGCGGGCGCGCGGGGCGGGTTTACCGCGATTTGGTGCTCGAGAGGCAAATCGCCGTCGAGGCGGAAGGCGGCGTGGACGACATTTTTGGCACCAACGGGCCTTCGCAGATGACCACGCGCATCCTGCACAAGCCGGAATATTCCCATGAAGCCACGCTGGCGGCGTTCGACACGATTTTGCGGGAAGTACAGGACAACGGCATCACCGAAGACGAGCTGCAACAGATCAAGGTGAAATGGCGCTCGGACTACTATTCGACGCTGGAGGGCGGACGGGGCGGCTATATGCCGCGCTATGGCCTGATGCACCTGCTGGCATGCTTCACGCTGTTTGACAACGATCCGCAGCTGGTGAATTCGATACTAGATGGTTTCCTGGGGGTCAAACGGGAGGACATTCAGCGCGTGGCCAAGAAATATCTGGTACCGGAAAATCGCGCCATCGTCTTCCGCGCGCCCGTGGCGGGCAAGAAGGAGGCGGCGTAATGGCGACGCAAGCGACAGAAATAGCCAAGGGAGTTCCCGCGCTGGCCGCGGAACGCGCGGTCACCTGGCCGAAACGAACGCGAGCGCGACTGGCGAATGGCCTGGAAGTAGTGCTCGCCGAAGCGCATTCCATCCCCAAATTCCACGGCGAACTTTATTTCCGCGCGGGCAACGCCCAGGTTTCGGATCGCTCGACGGGCCTGGCGGAAATGACCGCGACCCTGGTGCGCACCGGCACAGCGCAACGCGCTAGCCGCCAAATCGAAGAGGAGCTGCGCCGGCTGGGCGCGGACCTGGGCAGCAGTTCGGGTCAAGACACCAGTGCCATCGGCTTCGCGGGCCTAAGCGAATTTGCCGAGCCGCTGTTGCAACTTGTGAATGAACTGGCGCGCGAAGCGTCTTTCTCGGAAGGCGAATTAGAACGCGAGCGCCGCCAAAAATTGGAAGAGGTGAAGCTGGAGCGCACTTCACCGGGTTTCCTCGCGGGCGAGCGTTTGCGCAAGGTTTTGTTCGGCGCGCATCCCTATGCGTTGGTCTCTCCGAGCGAAGCCCAGGTGACCGCGTACAAGCGTGAGGACCTGCAGGGCGTTTACCGCGAAATTTATGCTCCGGAAAATGCCTTGTTAATGCTGGTCGGTGACTTCGAACCTCAGGCGATGCTGAAGCTAATTGAAAAAACGTTCGGGAACTGGTCCGGCAGGCAGGCACGCCCGAAGGAATTCCCTGCCCCACCGAAGCCGCGCGGCCGCCGCGTCTACCTCGTGCACAATCCCGGTTCCGTGCAGACACAGATCCTCGCCGGGTGCCACGCCATTACACGCAAGCATCCCGACTGGATTCGCCTAGGCCTGACGAACAGTCTTTACGGCGGCGCGTTCAATTCGCGGCTCATCATGAATATTCGCGAAGACAAAGGCTACACCTACAGCCCGCGGAGCAGCGTGAACGCGCTGCGCCACCACGGCTATTTTTCCGTGTCGGCGGCGGTGCGCAACGATGTAGTGGCCGCTTCGCTGACGGAAATTTTCTATGAAATCGACAAGCTGCGCTCCGTGCCGGTCCCCGAAGCGGAATTAAGTGACGCGCAGAACTATCTCACTGGCATTTTTTCGTTGGGGTTGGCTTCGCAGGATGGACTGCTCTCGCAATTTTCCACAGTGGAACTGAACGAACTGCCGGCCGATTATCTCGAGACCTACCGCGACAAGGTACGCGCCATCACTTCCGCCGAATTGATGGCCTGCGCGCGCAAATATTGCGACTCCGCGAACATGCAAATCGTGGTGGTTGGCGACCGTGTGCAAATCGAAGACCAAGCCGCCCTCTTCGGCGACTTGGAAATCTACGACGCCCAGGGCAACAAGCTCTAATCGCCCACGGTCATTGATTTATCAGTATTATTTTGGCATTATCCCGGCATGTTTCGGCGCAAGCATTCCGCTGCGTGGTGCGCTTCCCTGCTGGCCGTCTGGATTTGCCCGTTTTCGACTGCCCTTGCCAAGAAAAAACCTCCCACGCATCCCATCAATATCAATACCGCGAACGCGTTGGAACTTGAAGAAGTCCCCGGCATCGGTCCGGCTACGGCGAAGAAAATCCTCGATACCCGGAAAGCCTACGGCGCATTCAAGAGCGTAAATGATCTCCTGGCCATCAAGGGCATCGGGCCAAAGCGTCTGGAGAAAATGCGGGAGTATCTGACCGTGGGCAAAGCGCCGGCAAAGAAGCAGTCCACATCACCAGAACAAGCCTCCGCACACGCGAAGCCCCCGCCGCAAAAGTCTCCCGGCAATCCGGAAACCCGCCTCGCCTCCCGCCGCCAGCGAAGAACCGTAGTTCCCTGTATCGCTTCGCTCTAGCTCACAACGATTCTGCTTCTTCCCACGGGCCGTAGGGGCGAGGGCATGTAGCCCAGGGCGTCAGTCGGCCCTGGGTGCAATCCCAAAAACTGCGCAAGCCCGGGGAGGGGCGACACATCTTGCTTACAAGGCTAGAAATGCTGGTGGGTAGGCTTCGGCGTCGACAAATTCAGCGGCACCTGGTCCGCAATGCGGATGCCATAGCCTTCGAGCGCCACCACTTTCTTCGGGTGGTTGGTGATGACGCGAATATCCTTCAGCCCCAAGTCAATCAGGATTTGCGCGCCGATGCCGCTTTCATGCTGCACCAGCCGCTGGCGCGCCGGCTCGCGGTCAAGTTGACCTCGCGAATGAAAATGAATCTGCGGTAGCTTGCCGGGCGCTTCCGGCGCATCAATGGAAAAGCCCCGGCCGGTGTGATGCAGATACAAAAACACGCCGCGGTCTTCCTGGGCGATTTTTTCCAGCGACTTGGCAATCAAATCCGTGCAATCGCAGGACATGGACCCAAAAACATCTCCAGTCAAACAGTGCGAATGCACCCGCACCAGCGCCGGCGTCGGGCCCTCCGGTTCGCCGCGAACTAACGCGATGTGCTGGTCGTGGTCCACGTCGCTGGCATACGCAATCATCTTGAATTCACCGTAGCGCGTAGGGAGCACGGCTTCCGCCACCCGCCGTACGTAGCGCTCATGCTGCATCCGGTAGCGGATCAGGTCCGCGACCGTGAGCATCTTCATTCCATGCTCGCGGCAAAACTCGCTCAATTGCGGCACGCGCGACATCGTGCCGTCCTCACTCATGACCTCGCAAATCACCCCCGACGGATTCAGCCCGGCGATACGCGCCAGGTCCACGCTGGCTTCCGTCTGCCCGGCGCGTACCAGCACGCCGCCATTGCGCGCGCGCAGTGGGAACATGTGGCCGGGGCGCGCCAGGTCCTGGGGACGCGTCTTGGAATCGATCGCCGTCAAGATGGTGATGGCGCGGTCGGAAGCGCTGATGCCGGTGGTGACGCCGAGCTTCGCGTCAATCGCTTCGGTGAACGCGGTGCCGTGCGTGGAAGTGTTGATGGGCGACATCAGCGGAAGATTCAGTTCGTCGCAGCGCTGCTCCGTGAGCGCCAGGCAAATCAACCCGCGGCCGAATTTGGCCATGAAGTTGATGGCCTCCGGCGTAATCTTTTCGGCGGCCATGGTCAGGTCGCCTTCGTTTTCGCGGTCTTCGTCGTCGACGAGCACAATCATGCGCCCCTGGCGGATATCTTCGACAGCCTCTTCGACGGTGGCAAAACCAAAACGTGTGTCGCTCATGAAATCAGCATAAGGTGGTTGCCTTGGGGTGTAAAGCGGCCCGGGTAGCGCACAAAAGCCGGAACCCCAGGCCACCTGGGCGTACCTATATCACCAACGCCGGCGGACGTTATCTGCTCCTAAGTTCTGGTAGGGCCGCTGTCTGCCTGCCCGGCCTTGCCGGGGAAGCTGGCCGCTACGTCAGCGACCAGCCCACAAGAGTGAGTGCCAGGAAAACGGTCAGCGCGACAAGGCTCACCAGCGACAAGGTCTTGCCACTGCCCAGGAGCAGGTTGCGCGTTTCCGCCCTGCAGCACAACACGATTGCCACGATGAGAATGGCCACCCAGGACACCGCGCAGGGCAATCCCGGATAGCGGGCCAGCACGGCCATTGTTTTTTCCGAAGGCTGCCCCGCGGGTATCCACCAGGGCAGGATAGGCGCAAAACCCGCGGCCAGCACGAAGGTCAGTATTTTGCGGCTCAACCAGCTGCGTACCTTGGTAATGGGTTTTGCTTTGCGGACTTTGCGCCACACATAGAATTCCCATGCCAGCAGCCCCGCGGCCATGGGCATCCATCCATAGATCGAAGCTTCCCTGTCCACCCACAGCCACCCGCGAAACAGCCAGCCGCCCGGATGGTTGGTGGCCACGCGCGGCAGCAGAAACCATCCGGTGATGGCGTTGGCGCACACCGCTAGGAAGATGACCATCAAACTGGTGAACTGAATCCACTCGTGCGACGGCGATTTGCCGCAGCGCGAGCAAACTGGGTGCTCCGGGAACATCTTGAGTCCGCAATACTCGCAATACACGGCGACCTCACTTTTGGGCGTTAGTGAGCATTTCGTCAGTCGCGGGAATCGTAGCGCCTCGCAGCGCGCGCGCCTACTGGTCGCACGTGCAGGCACCTCGATCGCCCGGCCACTGGACGAGCGGATAGGGATTTCCTATTTTTGAAGAATTGCCTGGGGGTCTCCTTCCGGGCCGTTAATAGCAACCTGTAGAACGAGCCGGGGATCGAAAGGGGGCACCGGGCGGGGTCGCCTTCGCGTAGTCTTGCTGGGCCGAGGTCAGTTCGCCATGCTGCTCCGCGATCCGGCCAAAGCCGTACCAATCGTTGGAATTGGGCTCCTCTATATTGAGTAATTCCATGGCTTTGTTGGGTTGCGGATTGAGGGTCTCTGCCCTTTTGCGCGCTTCCGTAAATTCACCGGTAGAACAGGGCATAGGGAAGATTGGTCAGCGTGCCCTCTGAGCGAGTTGTGTTCAACGCGCGGAGGCCGTGGCTGGGGCGGCTTTCTGGCGGCTAGCTCGCCACAGGGCGACGTAGGGTTGCAGGTCTTCCATCAGTTTGGCAAATTGCGCGAGGTCGAGGGACTGTGCGCCGTCGCTGATGGCTTTCTCGGGCGCGGGATGCGTTTCGATGAGGAGGCCGTCGGCGCCGATGGCTACGCCTGCTCGCGCGACGGGCGGCACTAGGCTGCGCTTCCCGGTGGCGTGGCTGGGATCAAGTATCACGGGCAGGTGGGTGAGTTCGTTGAGCACGGGAATCGCGGAGATGTCGCAGGTATTGCGCGTGGCGGTTTCAAATGTGCGGATGCCGCGTTCGCAGAGAACCACATCGGGGTTCCCATGCGCGGTGATGTATTCGGCGCTCATCAGGAGTTCCTTGATACTGCTGCTGAGGCCGCGCTTCAGTAGCACGGGTTTTCCGCATCTGCCGAGGGCCTTCAGCAGCATGAAGTTCTGCATATTGCGCGCGCCGACCTGCAGCAGATCGGCGTAGCTGGCGACGAGGTCCACGTCACGGTCGCCCATAACTTCGGTGACGATGGCCAGGCCGGTGGCTTTCTTGGCTTTTTGCAGCAGCTTCAGGCCTTCTTCCTCCATGCCTTGAAAATCGTAGGGCGAGGTGCGCGGTTTGAAGGCACCTCCGCGCAGCAGCTTCGCGCCGGCTTTAGCCACGGCTTCCGCGGAGCGCATGATCTGCTCCTCGCTTTCCACGGAGCAGGGCCCGGCCATCACTACGAACTCATCGCCGCCAATCTCGGTGCCATTGACCTTGATGCGTGTTTTACCGGGGCGGAACTCCTTGCTCACAAATTTGTAAGGCGCGGTGATACGCACCACATTTTCGACCTGCGGCAAGGCTTCGACCGATTCCATGCAGGCGGTGACATCGCCGACGCCGACGACGCCGATGACCACGCGCTCTTCGCCTTCGATGGAATGCACCTTGTAGCCAAAGTGGTGGACGATGGCGGTCACCTGGTCGATTTCTTCGCGGGTGGAATGGAGTTTCATGGAGATGATCATTAGGGCGCAGTTCCCTTTCGTGTTTTTTGCCGCCTGAAAATAAAAAAGCCCACTCTTTGCGAGTGGGCCAAAATTCCTGGTGCGCTCGAACTAGACGGCGGCCCCTCGCAGATGAGTGCGGTAGGTAAATCGCCACGCGTAAGAATAGAACGAGCGGTTCATTGAGTAGGAGTGTAGCGGATTTGCCGGAAAAGGCAAGGGCTAAGACAGAAGTGCCAAGTGGCGAGAGCCGGAGAAGAAATTTTCTGATTCCTGATTACTACCAGCGGCTAATAAAGCAGAATAGCGATGCGGAAGCGCGTAAAAGTGCCGGAGCCCGCCGGCTCGCACGCGCCGATGGCGGCTGCATGGTACCGCCCAGTGCGCAGCTTCTGAGCGATGTCTTCGGGAAGAGCGCTGAGGTCGGAGGTCTCATACCGCATCACGGCGAACGGGCGCTGCCCGGCCCAGCCGTTGTTCATCTCGCAGGTCTTGCGGGCGTCAAGCGTCGCATCCACCACGCGCATGCCGCGGGCCACGAGCAGCGCGCTGATTTTCGCTTCTTCTTCCTCGTAGGACATCTGCGTAACCCCAACCGAAAAATCCTGCACGCCGAAATAGAGATTGCCGCTCTCGACCACGGCTATGCCGATGGAGTTCAGATCGCGATCAAGCAGATTGGCACGGTGCGGGGCGGAGTTCATCCATTGGTGGTGGAGCCCTTGCGGCGTGGGTCCTTCGGCGACGTTCTCGGCGATCAGGCTGAAGTGGGCGCCCGCTTGCATGGCGCGTACCTGCAGCGGCGGCTCCCCGGCGAACTGGTGTGAAAGCGTGTAGTGCTGCGCCATGCGCTGCGCGTGGAGGCGCGCGGCGGCGGCGAGGTTCGCGTCCCACTGAAACGGCGGCAGGCCGATGGCCGCGCGGTCGCGATTGGCGGCGTTAAAGAGAACGGCTTCCGGAGAATTGTTCTGCGGACGCGCGGAGCCTGCGGCGGCGGGCAGCGCCGAGGGAGCAAAAGTGGCGCCGAGGAGAAGCGTGGAAATCATAGTAGCGAAGCGAAAAGGGGTCCGCATGATGAGCTCCTCGCTTAATTGAACACGAGCGCGAGGAGAATACTGCCGGTGTGAAGGACGGGCGTTTTCAAACGGGAAGCTGGCCGGGAGGACAGGAGAAAGATTCAGCAAGCAGCGGCCAGCGACCGATGAAGAATACACGCGGAAGCCCGTGCTACCGACAATTAGCCGCGGACGTGGATGGAGCTGAAGCTGAGGACCACGTGGCCGCCGGGCGTGGGCCGGCCAAAGCTGAGCATCGGCCGGAAGCGCGAGAACAGCAGCACCTGGTCGAGGTGATGCCGGATGGCCGGCGTGTCCGGGCCGTCGACGATATCGTAGGTGGACATCTGGCCCTGAGCATCAACCACGACGTCAACGAGGATATCGTGCTGCAGCTGCACGTCAGGATGCTGCATCAGCGGCGACGCCGGCATGTTGGAAAGCGAAATCAGCTCGGCCGGGCGCAGCAGCGCCGTGGGCGTGTCGTTGGGATCAGCCTGCACGGTGATGCCAGGCAGGATGACATGCAGGACGAACACGAAAATCACAATGGCGGAGAAGAATCCACCGGTGGCCGGAAGGGTCAGCGGACGGAACACGTTGTCGAGCAAAATCTCGGCGCGGTCCTTGATGCGCTGCCAGCGTCCGCGCCAATCCTGCGTGGCCTGAGCCTGCGAAGCGGCAACCTTGATGCGGATGGCGAGATCCGCGGGCGGCACGGCGCGCGGCACGCGCGACATCAGTACGGCCAGCTTGCGGTAACGCTGCAATTCCTCTCGGCAGGGTTCGCAATTCTCAAGATGCTGGCGAATCGCGGCACGCTCGGCGGAGCGCGCCGCCGAAACGCTGGCATCGTCGAGATACCCGGCGAGGCGGCGATGGACTCTTTCGCACGTCATGGGAGTTCCTCGCGCGCCGGTTGCGGGCGCGCCATGCTTTCTGCCGTTTCCGGCGACTGGGTCCGAACAAAAGCAAACTGCAAACCGATCTGATCGGCACAACAAAGGAGTGAAGGCTCGTAACCCCGGGATTCGGATAGGCGTGCAGTGCGTTCCGCGGAGGAATGCGAGTGCGCGGCGGAAGGCTCGGCGAGCAGCGGCTCGAGAATTTCTTTCAAGGCGCGGCGGCCGCGCAGGATGCGCGATTTCACCGTGCCCACGCTACAATCGAGAACTTCGGCGACCTCTTCGTAGCTGAGGCCTTCAATGTCGCGCAGGATGACGGCGCTGCGAAACACTTCCGGCACCTGCAGCAGCGCGCCCTGCACGGCAACCTGGATTTCGTGCGCGGCAAGCTGATCGAATGGCGTGGCGCTGAGGTCTTCGATGTCGAGCGGCGCGCAGCCTTCCTGGGGTTCCGCGTCGATCGAGACGTTTTTCTGAAGATGGCGCTTGAACCAGCGCCGATGATTCAGGGCTTCGCGAATGGCGATGCGATAGAGCCAGGTCTTCAGCGAACTGCCCTGGCGAAAGCTGCGAATTCCCTTGAAGGCTTTCAAGAAAACTTCCTGAGCGGCGTCGGCGGCGTCGGCGGTGTCTCCCAGCATCCCAAGGGCGAGGTTATAGACGGGAGCGTGGTAGTGATTGACGAGCCAGTCGAAGGCGGTCTCCGAGCCGGACTGCAGCTCGTTGACAAGCTCGGATTCGTTTCTGCCCCACGAGAGGGCACTAGCCCAATCGGACACGGTCAGCCTTTCTAGCCCGCCTGCGTAGAGAACCTAGAAACCCAGGGCCCGCTGGCGATGGGGTTGGGCTGCCCAGTTGCGAGCAACTTGCCCCAACCTTTGTCCGCTCCTTGTCTTAGACACCGGGGAGCGGCGAAATGTTCCTTTACCCTGAGCGAAGCGAAGGGCGTGCCCGGGGTTTGTAAGCCAGCAATAGTGTCATTGTTGCATCAAGGGGGTACGAGCGCAATGGCACGGGAGGAGTGGCGAGTGGAAGTGGCGCGCTCCGTGGCCCAAAAATTGGAGAAGAGCGCTCTGTAGTTTTCGGCACCAGGGAACACAGGCTGAAGCCTGTGCTACCACGCCAGCGCCGTAGGCGTGGCAGAACGCAGCCCAGGGCGGAGCCCTGGGTGCTGATCCAAAATGTTCGCCAGGCCCTGGGAGGGGCGAGACAACCGAAGCCGCTGCGCCGCCGCCTTCGCGAAAGCTTCGGCAGGCAAGCGAGTGGCGAGAAAGAAGACCAAGAAAAGGGGACCCCCACCATCCCTGTTGCGTACATTATTGTAAAGGGATCTAACGATGGTGCGCAAGTGGCGGAAAGAAAAGAAGTTAGGGGAGCGGGCAGGGCTGACCTGAGATTTTTGCGACCCTTTAGGGCGCGGCTGAACAGGTTGCGGAAGACAATTCTTTTTCTTGCTGGCCACTCGCCACCCGACAATCAGCCGCACACTGGAAAAGCCCGAACGCCTAGGGACATAATTATGTGCCCGGACCGAGCGGGCTTTGGAAGGAGAAGAGCAATGGATGAAAGCTTGTCCGACAGTCTGCGGACGAGAGCGGAGGAACGTGTCTGCAGTTCGTGCGGCTCGGATGATACAGACTTGGTGGCCGTTGCAATCCGCAGG
>Ga0126371_10000614_pt1 | contig 29673 bp, 27 predicted proteins | sample PanSoiMetaPlot_4_FD_110145 | JGI IMG/M metagenome (GOLD analysis project Ga0126371, IMG submission 110145) | Tropical forest soil microbial communities from Panama - MetaG Plot_4 | ecosystem: Environmental > Terrestrial > Soil > Tropical forest > Bulk soil | place: Panama | collected 2016-02-17 | reverse complement strand
GATTTTGCCGTCAGAGTCGCACGAGATGTCGCCCAGGACGCCGGCGTGTGTGGGCATTTCGTCCAGGCGGTGAATGGGCATGATGGGGAAGAGCTGTTTGACCGCCCAACTATCGGGCACGCTCTGAAAGAGAGAGAAGTTGCAGAAGTAGGTGTCGGATAGCATGCCGTCGAGCGCTTCGAGCTCTTCAGGGAAGTATTCAAGATCCTTGGCGAGTTTGTGGATGCGGCGGCAGATGGCCCAATAGAGATTCTCGGCCTGGCTGCGCTGGGCGAGCGGGAGGTAGCCGAGGCTGAAGAGGTTCAGCGCGGAATCGAGCGCCTGCTGGGCATCGTGGAAGCCTTCGAGAAGATTTTTCGAGCTGAGCGATTTGTAGGTTTCCTGAAGGTCGATGAGCGGCTGTTCGGCGTCTTCCGGAACAGGGGCGACGGTTTCATCGCCGAATCCGCTGACACCGAGGACATTGAAGACCAGGACACTGTGATAGGCGGCGATGGCGCGCCCGCTTTCGGAAATGATCGTAGGGTGCGGGATCTCGGCTTCGTCGCAGACGTTTTGGATGTGGTAGACGACGTCGTTGGAATATTCCTGCAGCGTGTAGTTGACGCTGGATTCGAAGTCGGTTTGTGAGCCATCGTAATCGATGCCGAGACCACCGCCGACATCGAGGTATTTGAGGCCCGCGCCGAGGCGCTTGAGTTCGACATAGATGCGGGCGGCTTCGTTCACCGCGCCTTTGATCTGGCGGATGTTAGTGATCTGGCTGCCGAGGTGGAAGTGAAGGAGCTCAAGGCAATCCTCCATGCCGGCGGCTTTCATCTGTTCGAGAGCCTGGAGCGCTTCGGTGACGGTGAGACCGAATTTAGATCGATAACCGCCGGAGGATTTCCAGCGGCCGGAGCCTTTGCTCGCAAGTTTGAGGCGCAGTCCGATGACGGGGCGGACGCCGACGCGCTGCGAGTGTTTGAGAATGAGATCGAGCTCGGTGTATTTTTCGACGACGGGGATGATCTGGCGGCCGATTTTCTTGGCGAGCATCACCATTTCGATGTACTCGTCGTCCTTAAAGCCGTTGCAGATGATCGGGGTGTCGTTGTCGGCGATGGCGAGAACGGCGAGGAGCTCGGGTTTCGATCCGGCTTCGAGGCCGAACTTGTAGGGCCGTCCGTATTTTAAGACTTCTTCGACCACCTGGCGCTGCTGGTTGACTTTGATCGGGTAGACGCAGCAATAGCCGCCCTTGTAGCCGTGCTCGGCGATGGAGTTCTGGAAGGCCTGGTGGAGTTCGGCGAGCCGATGCTTAAGGATTTCGGCGAAGCGAATAAGGATGGGTAGCGAGATACCGCGGAGCTCAAGTTTTTCGACCAGCTCGCGGAGATCGATGCCGCGCGTGGGTTCCTTGCTCGGGTGGACCCAGAGGTGGCCGTTGGAGCCGATAGAAAAATAGCCTTTGCCCCAACTGGCGACATCGTAGAGTTCGCCGGCGTCGGCAAGGCTCCAGCGTTCGGTTGGTTCCCAGGCGACAGCTTCGCTCAGTTTCACTTACTACTCCTCCGTTTTTGGGACACGTCTCTCTCAGAAGTAATCGCCCGGAAAACGGCGCGCGCCGACAGCTTGCTTCCGCATCAGGAGGGTGCCAACGCGCCCTTTCCGGGCTTGAAAGTGCAGGGTCAAATTTCAGTTTCCTGCGAATTGTGGGCGAGGGCAAGTATTTTTTTCGTTACAAAACGATGGATGGCGCGTGCTGTGTGGGGAGAAAAGATCGCCGTGCTCACTAGGTCGCGGTGGGTGAACGGACCATAGGGCGTCACACGAGTGTGAACGCGGCACGCCACGGGCGTGCGCCACAGACAGAGCCCTAAACACGGCAAGGCAATTGGGTGCACTAGTGCAAATGCCCCCTGGAACCAGAAATCAACTAGTGGTTGTGAGTGAGGCGGTCGTAGATGAAGCCGCCCGCGCCGCCGGCAAGTGCGCCGATTCCGGCTCCTTTGCCTCCGCCTGCCAGGGCTCCGATGGCGGCTCCGGTGCCTGCGCTACCTGCGACGATGGCCGCGGATTTTGCGGTGGAGCGGTGATGGTGGCGATCGTAGCGGTGGTTGTAGTGCGTCGCCGGAGCGTACTGTGGCGTCGGAGCGTACTCTGTCGTCGCCGGGGCGTATGAAGGCGGTGGTGGCACGAATTGAGCCTGCGGCTCAGGCTGGTGCACGAGGACTGGGCCTGGAATGATCGAGTCGTAGTTTTCTGATGATGCGGACGCGACGTAGTCCGGTGGAACATCGGCGGGTGGCTGAGCTTGCGCAGGTGCAGTTGCGGCATCGGCAAGCGCGTTTTGCATGGGGAGTGAGTTGTGCGTCGTATTGCGAGTCCAACCGATCGCAGCCACGACGGCCACGACGGCGAACGCAACCGCAATGAGTGCATTCTTCAGATTCATAACGTCACCCAGGCCATCCTCGAAGCGGTTTTGTGGCCAAATGGCCAGGAATGTGCTTTTGAGTGACTTAGAACGATTGCTAGGGAGGGCACTCTTATGATTTCGCATGATCCGGTGGTAAGAACTACAAGCCGACCGCTTGGGTTTGGAAAAAACCACTTGATCGCGCTGGGGGCCATTGCGGCCTTTCTCCTCGTCGTTGGCATCGCGCTATGGACGGGATCTAGCCAATCGGCGTTATTTCCCGTTTCGGTAAATGGGAAATACGGGTACATGAACAAGTCAGCGAAGCTGGTGATCGCGCCGCAATTCGACAAGGCAAGCCTGTTCACAGATGGGCTGGCTGCGGTTCAGATCGGCAACCGGTGGGGCTACATTGACCGGTCAGGAAAGCTGGTGGTTGCGCCGCAGTTCGACCTGGCGGATCCTTTTTCTCAGGGCTTAGCGCTGGTTGGGTCCGGGCCGCACCTGGGGTATATCGACAAGAACGGAAAATATGCGATCAATTCGCAGTTCGACGGAGCGGGCCAGTTCGGCGATGGCCGCGCGCCTGTGTTTGCGAACGGCCGGTGGGGATACATCGATAAAAGCGGAAAGATGGCGATCCAGCCGCAGTTTGACGAAGGCGGGAATTTTTCGGACGGGTTGGCTGTGATCCGGCTGGGAAACAAATGCGGCTATATCGATGCGTCGGGGAAGATCGTGATCACGCCGCAGTTCACTTCGGCGGGGGATTTTCACGATGGTCTGGCGATGGTGAAGTCGGCCGGTAGGTACGGGTACATCGATAAATTAGGCCGAATGCAGATCGCGCCGCAGTTCGATTCGGCAGGGGATTTTTCGGATGGATTGTCGCCGGTGGGGATGGCGGGCCGGTTCGGATACATCGACAGGTCGGGGAAATTCGCGATCAATCCGCAGTTCGATCACGGGGGAAGTTTTCGAGCAGGGATCGCGCCGGTTTGGGTTGGCAACCGGCAAGCGTATATCGATAAGAGCGGGAAATTTGTTTGGAATCCAGTGAGCTGAGCGACGGAAGAGCCGTTACCTGCGAAATTCGTGCGTGAAGGCGGTGCGCAGAACATCGCTATTGCGTTTGTCGATCGTGGACTCGATCCGTTCGCAAACGGCGTCGTTGCGGGAGTAGAGCCCCAGGGCGGCGACTGCGTCCGCGGCGGGCCGTTCGCTATCTTCGGACACTCGTTCAATTAGAAAATCGATCGCTTCATCGAGGCGCAGCATCGCGATCGCGAGCAGGAGAGTGCGCTTGCGCTCGGTCTCGGCAGTGGCTTCCCAGGATTTGCGTAAGACAGGAAAGGCTGCGGCGAGATGGGACTCTCCGAGTGCGAGCGCGGTGGCTTCGGCGATCTCCTCGGAGCCGTCGTATAAAAACTGCGCGACGAATTCAAGCGAAGGGGCGGGGGCCATTCTGAGCAGGGCCGCGAAGCATTCCGACATTACTTCAGTGCTCGCATCGCCGCTTAGAGCTTTGAAGCGCAGCAGGAGGGCGCCTTCGCGCGAGCCCGAATCGGCGATAGCGCGGACAGCTCCTGCGCGAGCGGCGACTTGGCGATCGGCGAGCAGCGTGACACATTCTTCGAGCGCGTTCGGGTAGAGCATGCGCGCCAGGCCTTGGGCGCAGACACCACGCAGTTCCGCCGCGGCGTCGACCGGCGGGCCAAAGCTCGCTTCCATCTGGACGTGGTGGATGCCGGCGAAATAGACCTGCGCAGTGGGTTGATCGCCCGTGACTAGCGCCTTGGCGATGGCGAGCAGGGCTTTGCAGCCGGGGTCGCGTTTTGCCGGATCGCGCATCAGGGTGAGAAAGGCGTCGACCAGATCCTGGGCGAGGGCAGCGGCTTCCAGGCGCTCGACCGTCGATGCGGCTGCGGCGATTACATGGTTGCTTTTGTGGTGGAGAAAAGGTCCAAGATCGCGCTTCAGATCGTAATTCTCAGGAGTGGTGCGGATGGCGAGAATCGCCTTGAGAGCGTCTTCGGTGGCGGGTGCGCGGGGCACCTAGCTATTATGTCCGTAAAATCAATGGTTTACAATGGAAGTACGGCCCGCGACTGCGGGGGGTACGGCTTTCTTGAGTAACAGCCCGGCAAAACGGAGGGCGTCGGCGTCGTTGCTTTACCGAAATAATCAGGCCGCCGCACCCTTGCGGGCGGAACTTCCTATGCACATGTGGCTACTGCGTTACGTCAGACATATTGTGACCCGATTTGCGGTATTAGTGTGCCTCGTCTCGGCAGGGCTCGCAGGCGCTTTACGTCCGCTTGGGGCGGCGGATTCGGATTTGAACACGCTGCTGAAGGGTGTCGAGCAGCGGTATAACCACGCCAAGACGTTGGAAGTTCAGTTCACGGAATCGTATAGCGTTCAGGGGCGGGCGCGCAAGAGTGAGTCCGGCGATCTGACGTTGCGCAAGCCGGGGCGGATGTTTTGGAATTACACGGCGCCGGCTGGCAAGTTTTTTCTCTCCGACGGCAAGGACGTTTATCTTTATACACCCGAGACGCATCAGGTGCAGAAGACCAAGCTCAAGGCGAGCGATGATATGCGCGCGCCGCTGGCATTTCTGCTGGGGAAGCTGGATTTCGGCAAGGAGTTTCGTGATTTCAGCCTGAAGGCGGAGGGCGGGAATTTTGTGATAGCGGCCAAGGCGAAGACCGATCAGCTTCAATACGACAAGATCGAAATGCTGATCACGCCGGATTACGAGATCCGGCGGCTGGTGGTGAACGGGCAGGATCAATCGGTGCTGACATTCCAGTTCGAGAACGAGAAGCTGAATCCGGCCGTGAACGAGGCGCTGTTCAAGTTCCAGACGCCGCAGGGCGCGACGGTGGTCGACGAAGGGGGCGCGTAGGTGGCAGAGTTCGTTCTGAAGTACGCCGACCCTCGCGGCGAAGTTCATCAGCAAGTGGCTGAGGCGGTTTCCGAAAAAGATCTTCGGGATCGCTATCAGCAGCAGGGCTTCCTGATTTATTCCATCAAGCCGCGACATGCGATCGCGGGGTTGGCGGGCGGCGGAAAGAAGAAGATCAATCTCGAAAAGTTTTTGATCTTCAACCAGCAGTTCGTGACGCTGGTGCGCGCAGGGTTGCCGATCTTGAAGGCGCTCGATCTGCTGTCGGAGCGGCTGACGGACGCCAAACTCGCGCCATACATCAAGGCGGTGCGCGAGGAAGTGAAAAACGGCGCGCTGCTCTCGGATGCTTTTGCCCGGCAGAATGTGTTTCCGCCGATTTACGTGACCTCGGTGATGGCGGGCGAGAAGAGCGGATCACTGGCCGAGGTGCTGGATCGGTTTATTGCATATCAGCGGCTTGCGCTTGCCGTTCGCAAGAAGCTGCTGATGTCGCTGATTTATCCGAGCCTGCTGATCGTGCTGGTGCTCGGGCTGATGGTGTTCCTGGTAACGTTCGTGGTGCCCAGGTTCGCCGAACTTTACAACAGCATGGCGGCGAAACTGCCGGCTGCGACCGAGATTCTGATCGCGGTAGGGACAACGGCGCGCGGCTACATTGTTTTTGCATTTGCGGCGTTGATCGTCGCGGTCGTGGCCTTCCGTTTCTGGTCGAAGACCGAGAGCGGTGAGCAGGTGGTGGATCGCTGGAGGCTGAAGCTGCCACTGGTGGGCGAGATCTGGATCAAGTACCAAGTGGCTCAGTTCTCGCGCGTCATGGGCACGCTGCTGGTGGGCGGCATTCCGCTGTTGCAGGCGATGGAGACCAGCGCGAGCTCGCTGGGCACCAAGCTACTGAAGTCGACGCTCGCGAACGCAGCGCAGATGGTGAAGGAAGGGCGGGCGCTGTCGGCCTCGCTCGCTGAGACCAAGATTTTTCCGCCGCTCGCGGTGGACATGATGGAAGTGGGCGAGTCCACTGGGGCGCTGCCGCAGATGCTGGCGAGCGTGGCGGAGTTTTACGAAGACGACGTGAACACGCGCATGACCGCGTCGCTCTCGCTGATCGAGCCAGCCATCATGATATTCATGGGGCTGTTTGTCAGCTTCGTTCTGGTGGCGTTGTACCTGCCGATTTTCTCGCTGGCAGACAGTCTGCATTAAGGAAATCCGATGGCGACTCTCGAGCAACCGCGGTTTACCGAGCCGATAGATGAGATCGCGCAGTCGAAGGCGCTGGCGGCGCGGTATCGCTGCGAATTCGTGGATCTGCGCGAGGCGCGGATCGATCACGACATTTTCCACTCGGTGCCCGTGGATCTGATGTTCCGTTACAACTTCGTGCCGATTCAGTCAGAGGGTCGGCACCTGGATATCGCGCTGGCCGATCCGCGCAATCCAGCGGTGATCGATGAGTTGTCGGTGCTCCTGCAAAAGAAGCTCCGAGTGAAGGTGGCGACGCTCTCGCAGATTTCCGATCTGCTCAAGAAAACCGAGCAGTCGCAGCGCGTGCTGGAAGAAGTGACGGAAGGCTTCACGCTGGACGTCATCGGCGAGGAAGAGAATCCTGAAGAGACGCTGTCGATCGACAAGCTGACGGCGGATAACGATATCGCGCCGGTGATCAAGCTCGTCGACACGACGATTTTCAACGCGCTGGAGCGGCGCGCGAGCGACATTCATATCGAGACGCGCGACCAGGAAGTAGCCATTAAATACCGTATTGACGGCGTACTGCACTACGCGATGCCGCCGATCTCGAAGGATTGGCACTCGACCATCATTTCGCGTATCAAGGTCATGAGCGAGTTAGATATCGCCGAGCGCCGCGTGCCTCAAGATGGCAGGTTCCGAGTTCGATACAAGAAGCGCCTGATCGACTTTCGTGTTTCCATCATGCCGACGATTCATGGCGAGGATGCGGTGCTGCGCGTGCTCGATAAGGAATCGATGAGCGAGAAGTTCGCCAAGCTGTCGCTCGAAGTGGTGGGATTTTCGGACATCGATCTCATGAAGTTCCGGCGGTACATCAAAGAGCCGTACGGGATGGTGCTGGTGACTGGGCCGACCGGGTCGGGTAAGACGACCACGCTGTACGCCGCGGTCAGCGAGATCAAGAACGACGAAGACAAGATCATCACGGTTGAAGATCCGGTCGAATATCAGATCAAGGGCATCACGCAGATTCCGGTGAACGAGAAGAAGGGTCTGACGTTCGCGCGCGGCCTGCGGTCGATTTTGCGCCACGACCCCGACAAGATCATGGTCGGCGAAATTCGCGACCAGGAGACGGCGCAAATCGCGATCAACGCGGCGCTCACCGGTCACCTGGTGTTCACCACTGTTCACGCGAATAACGTCTTGGACGTGCTCGGCCGATTCCTGAACATGGGCGTGGAGCCGTATAACTTCGTGTCGGCGCTGAACTGCATTCTGGCGCAGCGGCTGGTGCGCGTGATCTGCGCCTATTGCAAGGCGCCGGTGAAATATCCGGACTCGTATTTGTTCGAGAGCGGCTTGAATCCGGAAGAATGGCGCGATGTGCCCTTCTATGAAGGGCCGGGCTGTTTCGAATGCGGCGGCACCGGGTTTCGCGGGCGCACGGCGATTCACGAGCTGCTCGACTTGAGCGAGCGGATCCGCCAGATGATCTTAGAAAAGCGTCCGGCGACGGAAATCAAGCGCGTGGCGCGCGACGAAGGGATGACGTTCCTGCGCGAATCGGCCTTGGAGAAGGTGCGTAAGGGCATCACTACGCTGAAGGAGATCAACAAGGTCACGTTCATCGAAGGATGACGTCCGCAATTCGCCATGGGCTCGTTCGCAAATTTGTTTAAGGACCCGCCGCCGACGCACGTGTTCGAGCTGTCCGAGCGCGGGCTCGCGTTCGTCGAGGTGGCAGAGCCCGGACAAGCCGGGTTTACGCCATTCCATGCCGGGGTCGTGCAGGCGTCGCCGGTTCACGACAATATCCAGCAGCCAGCCGTGGTGGAAGAACGGATTCGGGCGGCTGTTCGCGCCAACGGAAAGCAAAGGCGCCGCGCAGCACTGATCCTGCCGGATTATTGCGCGCGCGTGGCGGTGCTCGATTTCGATTCTTTTCCCGAAAGTCACGAGGAGCGGCTGGCGCTGCTGCGGTTTCGCATGAAAAAGGGTGTACCGTTCGATGCGGAGACCGCGGTGGTCAGCTACGCGATCCAACCACGGAAGAAGGACGCCGACGACACAAAAGTGGAGGTGCTGGCCGCGATTGTGGCGTCGGAGATCGTGACGCGCTACGAAGCCCCGTTCCGCGGGCTCGGGTTTCAGCCGGGGATGGTGACCACCTCGACGCTCGCGGCATTGAACCTCGTGGATGCCGATGAAAGCAGCATGTTCGTGAAGTTGAGTGGCCGCGTGCTGTCGTTGATCGTGCTGCAAGGCAGTCTGATCAAGCTGGCGCGCTGCATCGAGCTGGACACAGACCTTGCCGAGGAGATCGATTCGATTCTGCAGCCCACCGTGGCATATATTGAAGATGAGCTGAAGGCGGCGCTGCGGCGGGTGTGGTTGTGCGGTTTCGATGATCAGCGGCTGGCGCTGGCACATCGCTGGCAGACCGACTGGCGCGCGCCGGTCGAGCCGCTACGATCGAAGTTCGGGACACCGAACGCGAACAACGCTGGACTGCTCGGCTATCTGGAATCGGTGGCGAGTTAGAACATGGCGATCCGTGTACCAATCAATCTATCGACCGAGCCCTTCCGGCGTGACCGGCCGGCTCTGGTGGGTTTGGCGGGAGCGGCCATCGCGTTGGTGCTGGTGCTTGGATTCCTGTTGCTGCGCATGACTTCGGAACGGCGCGAAGCGAAGCAGATGCACGAGACCATCGCGCGGTTGAACAAACAGATCCGCGAGCTGGATTCCGATCAAGCTAAGCTGAACGCGATGCTCAGGAAGCCGGAGAATGCGGCGGTGCTCGAGCGCAGCGTTTTTCTGAACACGCTCATCGAACGCAAGGCCATCAGCTGGACGAGAATCTTCGCGGATCTCGAGAAAGTAATGCCGTACAATGTACGGCTGATGTCGGTGCGGCTGCCGGAAGTGAACACCGACAACGAAGTGCTGCTGGATATGTTCGTCGGGGCGAAAGAAGTTCCGCCGGTGTTGGAGTTTCTAAAGCGGCTGGAGGCCTCGCCGCAATTCGGACCGGCGTCGGTGCTGAATTCCGCGCCGCCGTCGCAAACCGATCCGTTCTACCGCTTTCATGTGAGCGTCAAGTATGCCCAGAAACTTTAGCATCTGGCCTCCCAGCGATCCGAGGGCGCTGCTGCGTCTGGCGGTGGGGGGGTTGGTTGCGGCCAATGTTGTTGCGGCGTACGTCGTGATCTGGCCGGTGGGCGGTTCGGCGGCGCAGTTGCGGCAGCAAGCGGCGAACATGCGGATGTCGATCGTCCAAAAGCGGAATCTTCTAAAGCGGACGGAACTGCTTGCGAGCAAGATCGAGACCGGGCGCGTACAGGGCGATCAGTTCCTCGGAAGTTATTTTCTGCCGCGCCGGCGGGCTTTTTCGATGATCGTCGCCGAGATGAACGATCTGGCTAGCAAGGCCAAGATCACCCCCAAGGAAAGTTCGTTTCCAATCGAGGAAGTAGATGGCAGCGATGCTTTGCAGATGATGCAAGTGACCGCGAATTTTGAGGCAACCTATCAGGACCTGATTCACTTCATCAATCTGCTGGACAAATCGGACAAGCTGCTGGTGGTGGAAGCATTGAACGCGTCGCCGCAACAGAACGGTTCGAAGCTTAACGTAATGCTGAAGCTGGACACGTTTGTGACGGAGGACACGGCCACGCCATGAACTGGAAGCCGAGCAAGGTCGGGGCGGAGCCAAAGAAGCTCGCGATCCTGGGCGGGTTGCTGGCAGTGGCGGCGTATTTTTACTTTTCGAGCAGCAATCCGGGATCAACGGTCTCGGCCACGCCGGGAACAGCTCCGCCGGCGGTGGGTGTTGCCGCACCGGGAGAGTCCAGACGCGCCGCTGCTAAGAGGCCGGAGGGCGCTCCGAATCTTGGACCGCGCGAGTTCCGGCCCACGGTTCCCAAGAGCGTCGATCCTTCGAGTGTCGATCCGACACTGCATCTGGACGAATTGGCGGCCTTGCGGAAAGTGGAGATCGAAGGAGGAACGCGGTCGCTGTTCGAGATATTGGCCGCGCCACCAGCGCCTGTCGCTGCGATGCACGATGTTGCACCGATCAAGCCGAAGCCGCTGTTCAGCGGGCCCCTGAAGCCCCCGGATCCTCCCGATCCGCCGCCTCCTCCGAAAGCGCCGCCGATTCCCCTCAAGTTTTACGGGTTCGTGAATCAGACCAAGGGCGGCACCGACAAGCGCGCATTCTTTTTGGATGGCGAAGATATCGTGATCGCCACAGAGGGCGACACGATCAAGAAGCGATACAAGATTATCCGCATTGGCGTGAATTCGGCGACGGTGGAAGATACGACTTTCAAGAGCAACAATCAGCAGACGCTCCCGCTCGAAGCGGAGTTGAACGGGTGAGACGCCAGGGCACAAGGCGGCGCGAGGAGTCCGGCTTCGCAATGTTGCTGGTCTTCGTGATGGCGGCGGTGATCGCGATCAGCATGTATTACGAGATGCCGCGAGTGGCGTTCGAATCGCAGCGGCTGAAAGAACAGATGACGATCGATCGCGCTAGCGAGTATAAGCGCGCTATCCAGCTCTTTTACCGGAAGTACAAGACCTATCCGCAGAACCTGGACGATCTGGAGACGGCGCGCAACATCCGATTTCTGCGGCGCCGCTATAAAGATCCGCTGACGGGAAAAGATTGGCGGTTAGTGCACGTGGGTCCGGGCGGCAACTTGACCGATTCGGCGATTCAGCCGGCCAATCCAGCGCAGAACGGACCGAACGGGACGAATGCGTCGGGGACTGGCGCGGGAGGGACAGGGCAGCCTGCGGGCGCAGCGGTTGCATCTACTACGGGTGCGATTCCAGGAGCGCCGCAGATCGATCCGCAGACCGGGCTGCCGGTAAGTCCAGGGCTGAACATGGCTGCGCGCCGGCCGAGCGATCGGGCGATCGGCGCAGGGCCGGAGCTGCCGGCGAATCCGAATCCGCAGGATCCATCGCAGCCGCAGGATCCGTCGCGACAGCAGCAGCAACAGCAATACCCTGGACAGCCGGGATTTCCGGTACCCGCCTATCCCGGACAGACGATTCCAGGCCAGACGCCCGCCGGACAAACGGGTCAACAGGGGCAGGCTGGACAGCCGGCGTATCCCGGAGCGCCGCAGATTCCGGGGCAACCGATTTATCCGCTGCCACAGGATCCCTCGCAGCCGCAGCAGTTCAATCAGCAGACGCCGCAATATCCGGGGTTACCAGGGCAGCCGACGAATCCCACGAATCCGCAATTGCCGCCAGGATACACACTTCAACCGGGGACTCAACTGGGACCAAACACTGTACCGCCCGGAATCACGAGCCAGGGAGTTCAGACTACTGGCGCTCCTGGCATACCGGGCGTTCCGTTTGTGCCGGGAGCGACTCCCGGCGCACCTGGCCCGAATCCTGCCGCAGGTTTGATCCAGCAGATTCTCACGACGCCTCGGCAACCTCCGTCATCGATCAACACGAATGCTGTGACGGGTGGGATGACTGGAATTGCCGGGGTGGGCGGAGTCGCCGAGGGGCAGGGCATCCACAAGATCAGCGATCATACCAAGTACAAAGAGTGGGAATTCATTTACGATATCAAGAACGATAAGACAGCGGTAGGCGCAGGCGCGGCGATGCAGAATCAGTTGCTGCAGCAACAGCAGCAGAATCAGGCGCAACCGAACTCGCCGTTTGGATCGCAGCCGAGTACAACACCGCAGCCTTCGTCGAACGGCACGGCTCCCGCAGTGGGAACGGCCGCAACTCCTACATCGCAATAAAACGGCTGGCAGTCCTTGATTGGTAGCGCCAGCGCCACCAACGAGCTTCCATTTTGCGATCTCTGGTCGCCGGGACCACGCACGCCAGCACGGAGCTTCCTAATATACCTACCGGGGTATGCTATAAAGGACAGAAGAGGAGACTATTTCTGGCCCATATTCTTCGCGATCAAAAGAAAATGCTCAACCGGGTGCGGCGCATTCGCGGACAGGTTGAGTCCATCGAAAGTGCTATCGAGCGGGGTGCAGATTGCTCGGATATTCTCCACACAATCTCGGCGTGCCGCGGCGCGATCAATGCGTTGATGGCCGAGGTGCTGGACGGTCACATCCGGTTTCACGTAATCGACCCCGACGATAATCCCAAATCTGAAAAAGCGCGCGCGACACAAGAGCTGATCGATGTCATAAAGACCTACCTTCGGTGAAATTTGAAAGGAATTACTAATGCCGGATTTGAAGCTAGTCGAGGCAAATGAAGCATTCCAGAACCACACCACGGATCACGGCCGCGAACATCAGCACCACGAGCATGAGCACGACCATGACGGCTGGCACGATGACCACGATCACGGCACAGGTTGGCAGGAGTGGGGCCGAGTAGCGTTTGTTGCGGCCCTTCTCCTCTTGGTTTGGCTGCATCTGGTTCCGCGCGCAGGCGGAATCGACCTGGTGGCGATCGCCGGAGTGCTGTTCGGCGGGTACCCGATTTTCAAAGAGGCAATCGCGGACCTGCTGGAGCTGCGGATGACCATGGAACTCTCCATGACGATCGCGCTGATCGCTGCGTCAGCAATTGGCGAATTCTTCACCGCGCTGTTGATCACAGTGTTCGTCTTGATTGCCGAGATCCTGGAGGGGATGACCGTTGGGCGCGGAAGGAAAGCGATCCGCGAATTGCTGGACCTGCTTCCGCAGACCGCCGAGGTGCGGGCCGACGGACAGGTGACTGCGCGCGGCCTTTCTGAATTGAAACTGGGCGACGTCATTCTGGTGCGCCCCGGCGGCCGCATTCCGGTTGACGGAACGGTGGTGAATGGGCACTCGTTTGTCGATCAGTCCGCCATCACGGGCGAATCAATGCCGGTTGAAAAGATCGCTGGGAAGGATGCATTCGCGGGCACCATCAATCAGTCCGGCGTTCTGGAGATTCGGGCCGACAGGATCGGCAGAGACACAGCTTTCGGGCGAATCATCGAGGCGGTCGAACGCGCCGAGCGTTCGCGAGCACCCATACAACGCACCGCCGACCGGTTGGCCGGATATCTGGTTTACTTCGCGCTCGGCTGCGCCGCGCTGACATTTCTGATCACACACGATGCCCGCTCCACGATCTCAGTGATCGTAGTGGCCGGCGCCTGCGGTATCGCCGCGGGTACGCCGCTGGCGATTCTGGGCGGGATCGGACGAGCGGCCCGATCGGGCGCGATCGTCAAAGGCGGTTTGTTCCTCGAAGTTTTGAGCTCTGTCGATACGGTGGTGCTGGACAAAACCGGTACGCTCACGCTCGGCACGCCGGAAGTCTTCGATGTCGATGTTTATGATGGCGCGAGCCCGCAGGAGGTAATTCGTATCGCAGCAACGGCGGAGCGATTCTCTGAACATCCACTCGCTAAAGCGATCGTCAAGAAAGCAACGGAATGGTCATTGTCGTTGGGCGAGCCCTCGGCGTTTCAATACTCTCCCGGAAAGGGAATCGTTGGCGAAGTCGACCGGAGACGCACGCTGGTGGGCACGCGTGCGTTGCTGGGACAGGACGGCATCGAGCTACCGGTGACGGACCGTCAAGCGGACCGATTCTCAGAGGTGCTGGTGGCCGCCGGAGGGCGCGCACTGGGATCGATCCGAATCGCCGACGTGCTGCGCTCGGAAGCGGCGGAAGCAGTGCGAGAGATGAAGCGAATGGGCTTGAAAACGGTGTTGCTTACTGGCGACCGTAAGGAAATCGCCGAAGCAACGGCCCAGGACTTGGGAGTGGATGAGGTCCAATCGGAACTGCTACCGGATCAGAAAGTACTGCGAGTGCGCAATCTGCGGACAGAAGGGCGGACCGTCGCCATGTTGGGAGATGGTGTGAACGACGCACCGGCCTTGATGGAATCGAACGTGGGTGTGGCGATGGGGTCAGGGACGGATGTCGCGCGCGAGAGCGCTTCGGTGGTTTTGCTCAACAATGACCTGCTGCGCTTTGCTGGGCTGCTCAAAATTGCGAGGCGCTGCCGGTCGATCATCATGGTGAATTTCATTGGAACGCTTGCCGTGGATAGCGTGGGCGTCGGCCTGGCGGCTTTCGGTTTGCTGAACCCGGTTTTCGCTGCGCTGATCCACGTGTCGTCGGAGTTGCTGTTTATTCTGAATTCAGCGCGACTGCTTCCGGCCCCGCGAGCGGCCGAGTTCGCCTATCGGACCGGCGCGGTTGCAGGAGTTCCTGCGCCTCGGAGTTCGCCGAATTACGACAACACCCGCGCGGTTCGCACTTCAGCGCGAGGCTGATCGAGGACGGCTGGATTGACGACGTTGATCGGCCCGCCACGGGCAAACGCGACAATTTGATCGAAGATGTCCGCGAATTGAATTTCGTATTCCTCGCGCGTGACGTAACCTATGTGCGGCGTGGCGACGACGTTGTCCATCGCGAGCAGCGGATGTTTGGCGTCGTGCAGCGGTTCCTGTTCGAAGACGTCGACGGCGGCCATTCCCGGGTGGCCTTGTTCGAGGGCGCCGACCAAAACTCCAGGTTCGATCAGGCCGGCGCGGCCGGTGTTAACCAGGAGAGCGGATGGCTTCATGCGGGCCAAGTCCGAGGCAGTGACGATACCGCGCGTCGCGTCCACCAAGCGCATGTGGAGTGAAACAATATCGCATTCTTCGAAGAATGCCTCCTTCGATGGGGCCGATCGATAACCGGTGGCTCGAGCGCGGTCACGCGAAGCGTCACGCGCCCAGACGAGCAGATTCATTCCGAACGCTTTGCCATAGCCGGCCACCGTTTCACCGATGCGGCCGTAGCCATAGATGCCGAGAGTCAGTCCGCGCAGCGTTCGTCCCACGCCGGTCTGCCACACACCGGATTTGAGCGCGGCAACTTGCTGCGGAATCTGGCGCATGGCGGCGAGCATAAGCGCCCAAGTGAGTTCGGCGGTCGCGTAGGATGGGGTTCCGGCATGCATGTCGGAGGACACCATGATCCCCAGGCGGGTGCAGGCGTCGATGTCGATGTGTGGATAGACACTGCGCTGGCTGATGAGCCGCAGCTTTGGAAGGCGTTCGAGCAACAGCGCGGTTATTTTGGTGCGCTCGCGAATCAGGACGAGTGCTTCGGTGTCTTTGAGGCGAGCCGCGAGTGGGTCGAGGTCGTCGACATGGTCGTTCCAGATTTCTACTTCGTGGCCATCGAGTTTGCGAAAGCAGGGGAGTGTTCGAAGAGTGTCGAAGTAGTCGTCCAGGATCGAGGTTTTCATGCGGCCCTGAGCGGCGCGGCTAATCTCGAGCGATTCAGATGAACATCTCTTCGTCGCTGGTGGCTTGATCGACGCTGGGACGGTTGCCACGCGCCAGGTAGGCCAGCGCGGTCTTGATTCCGACCGCGATGCCGTTCATCTCTCGCAATGGGCGCATGATACCGTCGTGGACGGTGGCCACGGTTTCGTGCGCGCGACTGAGTGTGTCGTCTAATACCAGCTCCACACGTTCCAACTGTACCTTTGCGCGGGAGGTGGCGTCGGTGACCACTTCCTCGACTTTGCCGAGCTGCTCTTTGGTGGACGTCAGGATCTCATTGGCGCGGGTGGTTATGTCGAGGATCTGTTGGCGGCTCTGTTCGACTGTCGTGGTTGTGGTTTCGACCAGCGAATGCACTTTGGGGAGCAGAGGCTTGATATCGGCCTGAAGCGCCTTGGTGGCTTTATACATACCGGCCAGCATCCCGGCCTGGATGCAGAGAGCAATCGCGGAGATGATGACGAATGCCGTCATCACGTAGAGAAGTGTCATTTGGTCCATGGCGAACCGTGCCTCGTTACTTAGATGCCTTCGACCTCGCTGCTTGAGGGACCGCGGACGGCGTCGCGATAGGCGGCCTTGCCGGCCTCGACCGCGGCGGACAAGTTGTCGCGCTGGCTTCGGACGGCGCTGCGGCCGCGCTCGATGGCGTCGTTGGCTTGGTCCTTCAAGTCCGCGGTAGCGCGTTTGAGGTATTCTTTGCCCTCGTCGGCTTTCGAGCGGATTAAATCGCGTGTTTCGGCGCCGGTTTTGGGAGCGAAAAGCAGGCCCACGGCCACTCCCAATCCGAGACCTAGGAAGAAATAGGAGAATCTGTTATCGTCGTCCATGGTGACCGTCCTTTGTGTTCGAGTCGAAGGCTACCATTTACAATAGCAGCCTCGACTTCTAGCTAACAGCCCGCAAAACGGAGCGCGTCAGCATCCTCAATTGGCTGAACCGAGGTCTCCGCCGCGCCCTTTACGGGCTAGAAAGAGTGTCCTCAACTTTAATGACGCAGCGCAAGCCCAAACTGCTTCCTCCAGACCAGTTATTCAGCTTGGCTTTGCGCGCGCTTGGCGGACGGGCGCATTCGGTGGGCGATCTCCGGGAGAAGCTGCGGCGGCGGGCCGAACGCGCGGAAGATGTCGATGCGGTACTTGCGAAGTTGAAGGAAGCCGGGTATTTGGATGACAAGCGCTTCGCGGAATATTACGCTGCGGCGCGTCTCGAAAACGAGGGATTGGGGAGAATCCGGGTCCTGCGCGACCTGCGTCAGAGGCGGATCGCGGGAAATTTGGCGGAGCGCGTTACAGAAGCTACGTATAAAGACACGAACGAAACAGGGTTAATCGAGGCGTATCTTCAACGAAAGTATCGCGGCAAGCAGTTGCGGACATTTTTGCGAGAGGAGAAGAATCTGGCATCCGCGTTCCGGCGATTGCGGTACGCCGGGTTTTCTTCGGGAGCGTCGATTCGGGTGTTGAAGCGGTACGCTCAGCAGCCTGACGTCCTGGATGCATTGGAGTCCGACGATGCCGAAGCGGAGCAGGACGGATGACAGCGCTTAGGTTTGAGTGCCAGCGCGGTTGTACGAATTGTTGCCGGCAAAAAGGCTTCGTCTATATCACTGAGAGCGATCTAGTAAGGATCGCCGCGTTTTTGAAATTGAGCGCGGCTGAATTTGAGCGGCGGTTCGTGTATCGGACCAGGCATCTGCTGCGTCTGCGGATGCCCAAGCACTCGCAATGTCATTTCCTCCGCGAGGACGGATGCTCGATTCATCCCGTGAAGCCCGTGCAATGCCGCATTTTTCCTTTTTGGCCGGAACTGATGGACGACAAGCGCAAGTGGAAGAAGACCGTGCGGTATTGTCCGGGGATTGGGAAAGGTGAGTTGGTGCAGATTGAGAAGGCGCGCCGACAGGCGGATGAGATGCGAGTGGCCTATCCGGGTATGTATCCAGACCGGGTGTCGGGATGAGTCGCGATGCGGCACACACGAGAGCGTGCGCTACAGCACCTTGCAGGCTTCGTCGAAGGTGAGACGCGCGTTGCGCGGGTAGAGCTTCGAATCGTCGCCGTAGCCGAGGTTGCACACGAAATTCGACTTCACTGTGGGCGGGAAAAATTCGGCATCCACCTTGGCGTTGTCGAACCCGGACATCGGGCCGCAATCGAGACCGATGGAACGCGCTGCGACGATGAAATATCCGCCCTGGAGGCTGCCGTTTCGGAAAGCAGTAAGCTGCGCCAACTCCGCGGAATTAACAAAGATGTCGCGGAAGGCCGGGTTCTGGGGGAAAAGCTTCGGCAAGCAGTCGTAGAACTGCAGATCGTAGCCGACGATCGCGGTGACTGGCGCGGCCATGGTTTTGTCGACATTGAGCGGCATCAACGCAGGCTTAAGCCGTTCTTTAGCCTCCTTGGTTCGCAGAAAGAGGATGCGCGCCGGGCTGCAATTGGCACTGGTGGGTCCCCATTTCATCAAGTCATAAAGCTGGCGGAGCACGTCGTCGCTGACTGGTTTGTCGAGCCAGGCCTTGTGGGTACGCGCTTTACGTAAGATCGTGTCGAGAGCCTGATCGTCGAGCGGCGGCGGGGGCAATGCATTCCTCCTTCGTTGCAGTGATGTGATGATTGGCCGCGCGGAAAAGTTGCGCTGAACTTGCTCTGCTTCGCGGCCGTGCGCTAAGAGTGAGTGTATGGTGCGAGCGGCTCTGGCGGCAATCGCAAGGATGCGCGGCCATCGCCATTCTGGCGGTTTTCACCGATCAGATTCTGACACTGATGTCACAAGGGTTCAACCCTGTCGCCGCGCCGGTGCACGTCAGTTCCTTCACGTTCGCGCTCGGTTTGATTGCGGCTTCGTTTCATAGCTTCCTTGCAGGATATCTTGTGCCACTCTGGCGAAGCAGAATTCGAGCCTCGCGACCCTTTTCCTGATCGTAGGCGGGGAATCGATGGGCATTGTCGCGGCGATTCGATGCTGGCGAGCGACACCGCGTTGGTTCACCCTGGGGTTGTTAGTAATTTTCCGGGTGCCGGGGCACAATCTTTGCAACGCAGGGAGGGCCCGTTACTTCGGTTTGAAGGCGGATACCGGTCAGAGCAGACGGCGCAGCGCGGTTGACAGAGTCTCGATATCTTGTTCGTTGTTGTAGAAATGCGGCGAGACCCGCAGATGCCCGCGGCGGGCGGCCACCAGCACTTTTTCCTCTTTCAGCGCGCGGGAGAGCGCCGAGACATCATGCCCGTCGAGGCGGGCGGCCACAATTGGTGAACCAGTGTCGGCGACCGTTGCGCCGTGTTCGCGCAGCATCGCACGGACCTTTGCGGCGAGCGAGAGCACGCGTTCTGCTACCTGATCGGGACCGAGTTCGAGCATCAAGTCGACGGACGCCTCGAGTGCATAGAGCAACGTGAAAGGCAGCCCGCCGCCTTCGTATTTTTCGGCTTTGGTGGCCAGGCGCGGCGCGCCGTGATGGAGATTATCGACGTTCCGCCAATCGCAATCGGTGCGCCATCCAACAGCGTTTGGCACCAGCCACTCGCGAACCTGAGGGCTGATGTAGACAAAGCCCGCGCCGGGCGGGGCGAGCATCCATTTGTAGCCATGCACAGCGAGCATGTCCGGTTGTATAGTTCCTGCATCGAACCGTAGCGCACCGACGCTCTGGGTGCCATCGACATACAAAAGGACGCCGCGGCGGCGCAGTTCCGCGGCGATTTGCGCGACGGGCGGAATGAAACCGGTGTTGTAGTTGGTGGAGCTCAGCAGCACGAGTCGCGTGCGCGCGCTGACAGAATCGAGCAGCCGTTCGCAAGGGCAGACTCGCATTTCGACCCCGCAGCGCTGCAGCATGCCGGGGGCGTACAGATTGTTGGGGAATTCGTGCTCGAGAGTAAGGATTTGATCGCCCGGCCGCCATTCGATGCCCGAAATCAAAAGTCCTAGCGCGGTGGACGAGTTGGGAACAAAGGCGATGTTATCGGGGGAACTCGAAATCAGGCGCGCGATCTTGGTCCGGAGCCGGTCGGCATCGTCATACCAGGCAAGAAAATCGGAGCAGGCCAGTTCATCGCGGTGCGCCAGGTGTTGAGCCATGGCTTCTTGCGCGCGGCGCGGAAGCTGGCCGAAGGTCGCAGTATTGAGGTAGGTCCAATTTTGAAGCGCCGGGAACTCGCCGCGGATCGCGGTCCAATCGACGCCGGTTGCGCAAATCATGAGATTCAGTTTAGCGTCCACAGTTGTGCGGCGATTGCGCCGGTACACATCAGCATTGCGGCGACATTTGACGGCTTCGGGCACAATTAGATTTGTCCTCCGCCATGAATCTCAAAGAGCCGCTGGCGCGCTACTGGGGTTACAGCGAGTTTCGCCCTCTACAGGAGCGCATCGTGGAGAGCATTCTTGCCGGGCACGATACGGCAGTGGTGATGCCGACGGGCGGAGGGAAGTCGCTGTGCTACCAGTTGCCCGCCCTGGTGTCAGGCAAAACGGCAATCGTTATTTCACCGCTGATCGCGCTGATGCAGGATCAGGCGGCGCAGCTCAGTCAGATGGGTATTCCCGTCGCGGTGTTGAACAGCGCAATTCCATGGGCAGAACAATCGAATGTGATTTCGCAGGCCGCGCGCGGCGCCTATCGGCTTCTCTATTTGTCGCCCGAGCGCTTGGCGCGGCTGGAGACGGTGGCGTGGCTCCAGCGCGTTCCGATCGGTTATTTTGCGATCGACGAGGCGCATTGTATCTCCGAATGGGGGCATGAATTCCGGCCCGAGTACCGTCAACTCAGCAGCCTGCGCGGAAATTTCCCTGATAAGCCGATCGCCGCGTTCACCGCTAGCGCGACCAAGCGCGTGCGGCACGATATTCTCGCGCAGCTTCAGCTCCGCGATCCGGACAAATATATCCAGAGCTTTCATCGATCGAACCTGCGATACGTAGTGCAACGGTGCGAGAACGACCGCGAGCAGCGGCGGCGATTGGCGGCGGCTTTGCGCGAGCACTCGGACGATAACGTGATCGTGTATGCGCCGACCATCGCGCGCGTCGAGGAGACGGTCGATTTTTTAGCGGAGAAAGGTGTGGCAGCGGTGCCGTATCACGCCAAGATGGATGCGCGGGCTCGGGCAGTGAATCAGGAGCGCTGGATGTCTGACGAGATCCGGGTGCTGGTAGGGACGGTCGCTTTCGGGCTCGGGATCAATAAGGCCGCGGTGCGAGCGGTAATTCATTTGTCGCTGCCGAAGTCGCTGGAGCAGTATTACCAGGAAGCGGGACGAGCGGGGCGCGATGGGCTGGAATCCGATTGCGTACTGCTGTGGCAGAAGAAAGATGCTGGACTACTCGCCCATTTCATTGAGAAGATCGGCGATCCGCAAGAGCAGCAACGCGCCTGGCAGCGCTATCACGGCATCCGGAAGTTCGCCGAATCGCAGGTGTGCCGTCACCGCCAGATTTGCGTGCATTTTGGTGAGATTCCCAAATGGGAGCGCTGCGAGATATGCGACGTTTGCGGCGCTGAACCGGACTGGCTGCGCGAAAAAGCCGGAGCCACGGCTCCTCCGTCGGAGCGCAGGACGCGAACCAGTCAGGTCAGAGTAGCGGGGCCACCGGCGCGCTTGACAATTGATCCTGAACTGCTCGAGTATCTGCGGGAGTGGCGTCGGGGCGTTTCGGCTCGCGACAATGTTCCAGCGTTTCTGGTTCTGCATGACGCTGCGCTTGAAGATCTGTGTGTTGTCCAACCGCGAACTAAAGAGGAGCTGCTCGACGTGACAGGCATCGGAGAGAAGAAGGCGGCATCCTTGGGCGATGCGATCCTCCAGGCGCTCAAGGATTTTCGAAACGGGGCACGAGCGGTGCGGCAAGAGCAGAACAAGGGCTCTCCGGCGGAAGAGACCATTCGATTGCTCGCCGAAGGCCGGAGCTTCGAGGAAATCGCTCGGATCCGGGAGCGGCGCCTGGCAACGGTTATCGATCTGGTCGCGGAATTGGTGACGCGCGGGAGGGTCTTGTTCGATCCGCAATGGGTGAGCGCGGAGAAGAGGGCGTTGATTGAAGGGGCCATGGAAAAACATGGCACAGCGAGGATGAAGACGCTCAAGGACGCTTTGCCGGAGGAGATTTCCTACGGCGAGATTCGATTGTTGGCGGCGGCTCTCCGAGCCAAACACCGGTAGCGGGCATTATCGGGAGAACGCAAAGCTTCGTTATAATTAGGGTTAGATCCCATCATTCGATTTTGTAGGAGTTTTCACGTATGTTTGATTTGTTTCGCAGCCGGGCCAAGGCAACGCGCATTTTGCTGGGCGCGATGCTCGGCATTCTCGCGCTATCGATGCTGGTGTATCTCATCCCCGGCGCTGGAACTTCCACGGGGAATTCGAGCGATCAGGTGATCGCCGAGATCGGTAAGGAACCGGTCACCGTCCAGGAAGTGGAAGGACAGATCCGCAACCAGTTGCAGAACAACAAGATTCCGCCGGACATGGCCGACATCTACATTCCCCAGCTCGTCGACCAAGCGTTAGCCGGGCGCGCGATGGCGTACGAAGCCAGGCAGCTGGGCTTTCAAGTTTCCGATGCAGACGTCGCCTATGTCATTCGCTCGCTGCCATTTGGAGGGCTTCCCACCGATCAATACAGCCAGTACGTGATGCAGCAGTTCAACATGCCCGTCTCGGAGTTTGAAAACAACCTACGTTTGAATGCATATGGCGAGGCGCTCCAAAACGTAGCGTTGGAAGGCGCCGTGGTTACCGCCGCGGACGTAGAATACGCGTTCAAGCTGCAGAACGAGAAGATCAAGTTTCAGTATGTCGCGTTAATGGCGGAGAAGCTGGGAGAGGCGCTGAAACCGAGCGAAGCGGATCTGAAAACGTATTTCGAAGCCAACAGGAACTTTTTCCCGCTGCCCGAAACGCGCGACGTCCAGTTGATCGTTGCAGATCAAGCCAAAGTTGGCGAGACGATTCCGGTGTCGGACTCGGACGTCCAAGCCTATTACAACGCGCATCAGGATCAATACCGCACACCCGAGCGAGTACATGCGCGTCACATCCTTGTAGCGACCGCGAACAAGTCCGACGCCGAGAAGGCGAAGCTCAAGGCCAAGGCGGAAGATCTGTTAAAGCAGGCCAAGAGCGGGAAGGATTTTGCGAATCTGGCCCAAAACAACTCCGATGATCCCGGCTCTGGGTCCAAAGGTGGCGATCTGGGTTGGGTAGTGCGCGGCCAGATGGTGAAGGAGTTCGAAGACGCGACGTTCGCGCTGAAGCCGAGCGAGATCAGCAACGTGATCACCACGCAATACGGCTATCACATCATCCAGGTGCTCGAAAAGGAACAGGCCCACACGAAGACGTTAGCCGAAGCAAAACCGGAGATCGTGAATGCGCTCCGTTCCAATTCAGTCTTCGACAAAATGCAGGGGCTGGAGGAGCAGGCCCGGTCGGAGTGGGCGAAGAATCCGCAAAACGGACAGCAGATCGCAGCTAAGCTCGGGCTGCAATTCGTGGACTTGAAGAACTACCGGCCCGGCGCCCCGATCGCGGAATTAGGCAACGACTCGCAAACAGCCGTAGCGATTACTGCACTGAAGAAGGGCGAGATCAGCCAGGCGGTGCAGGCGGGAACGAAACTGGCTTTGGCGCAAGTCACCAACATCAATCCGCCACATCCGGCGGAGTTCTCCGAAGTCCAGGGGCAAGTCAGAGTGACCTACATGCAGATGAAGGGCACGACGCTGGTTGCGGAGAAGCAAGCGAAACTCCTCGATCTTCTGAAGTCGAATGGCGGAAATCTCGAGGCGGCAGGAAAGAGCCTCGGGTTGGAAGTGAAAACGGCAGACTATTTCTCCCGTGACGGCGCTGCCGAAGGCGTAGGACCCGCGCGGGCGCTGCTGGAAGCTTTCGAGAAACCGGATGGGACCATTATCGGGCCGGTCTCGGTAGCCGGACAGTCAGTCGTCGGTAAAGTAGTTGCGCGCCAAGCTCCAGATATGTCCAAGCTTCCCGAGCAGCGCGAAACCATCGTGGCCCAACTCAAACAGAGAAACGCGCAAATCGTCGCGCCGCTCCTGCAAGACAGCGTGATGACCCGCCTGATCCAGGAAGGCAAAATCAAAAAGCACCAGGACGTGATCAACAAATTGATCGCGCGCTATCGCAGCAGTTAACTCGCAGCTCATGATCCATTGGCTGCTGGATGCGCTCCGCACCCTGACCACCCCGGAGCGCCTGATTCAACTCCTGTCCACGGTGTTGACAGGCTGGCTGGGTTACGCCACTCTGACAGCTATCGTTTTTGCTGAAACTGGGTTGCTGATGGGTTTCGTGCTGCCCGGCGATTCGCTGCTCTTCACGATCGGCGTCGTAGCGGGCGCGGGTCAACTGAAGTTGGGCGTGATCATCCTGCTGCTGATCTGCGCAACCATGCTGGGCGACTGGTGCGGGTATCTGCTCGGCCGCCAAGCTGGTCCAGCGATCTTCAATCGGCCGGATTCGCGCTTCTTTAAACAGGAGTATTTGCGCCGTACTGAAGCTTTCTATGAACGGCACGGCGGTAAGACAATCATCTACGCCAAGTTCGTCCCAATTATCCGCACGTTTGCGCCGTTCGTGGCCGGGGTGGCGAAGATGCGCTACGCGCGGTTTCTGTCGTTCGATATTTTCGGCGGGATCGGGTGGGTCTGCTCGATGACGGTCCTCGGCTATCTGTTGGGCGAGATCCCGTTTGTGCGGCGCAATTTCGAGAAATTTGTACTGCTGGTAATCTTCGTCTCTATCTTGCCGATCATCCTGCAAGCGCTGCGAAGCCGGACGGCGCGTAAGCCAGGCCCGGAGCTGGCGCCGGGCGACTGATTCGGGCCCGCTTTCGCCAGCGCTCCTGCCCGCAAGATACTATTGCGAAATCAGACGTTCAACTGCCGCGAGCACCACCGGATCGCGCTGCGCCTCTACTTCGTCGCCTTTCGCCACACCGAGGGTCTGATCGAAGATCTCCTGCTTGAGCCGGTTCTGAATCCAATCGCGATCGCGAATCCAGTCCGAGACGGAAGGTTGAATCTGGTGTTGGCCGGCGAAGACTTGGAACTCTTCGAGCACGGCGGGAGTGATGCTGAAGCTTTCCGCGATTTTGTGATCGTGCGAGTACTCGGTGGCGAAGGAAGTCATGATCCCACTTCCTTCGAGCACCATGCGCAGGCGAGAGGGCTGCTCGGGGGCAATGACGATGTCAGGGCGAATGCCACCGCCGCCGGTCACCGAGCGGCCGGAATCGGTGTGGAAGGCTTCGCTTTGCTTCTCGACAGCAAGTTGGCCGCTCGGCAGCGGCTTTTGAATCGATCGTCCGCTGGGCGTGTAATAAAAAGCCGTGGTTAGGGCCATGGCGGTCCCGCCAGAGAGCGTGAAGACATTTTGAACTAGGCCTTTTCCGAAGCTCGGAACGCCGATGACTGTGGCGCGGTCGTGATCCTGCAGGGCGCCGGTTAGAATCTCAGACGCGCTGGCGGTTTTCTCGTTCACCAGTATGGCGAGACGGAACGTGTAAGGCGTCGCGTTCTTGGGGACGTCGACCTTCTGGTCTTCGATGCTCCTGCCTTTGACGCTGAGGATCGGTTGGCCGGGCTGAAGGAAGTAAGACGCAGCTTCGAGAGCTGCTTGCACTACGCCGCCTCCGTTATCGCGCAGGTCGAGGACCAGGCCGCCTAGCTTCGCGCCGCCCAGCTTCTCGATGGCGTCTTTCACTTGCTTAGCAGTCTGTGGATCGAATCCGGTGACGCGTACGTAGCCGATGTTGGCGCGCAGCATGTAAGCGCGGTCGACGCTTGGCGCATCCACCAGTTCAGGATCGAGAACAAACTGCAGCGGACGGACATTGGTGGGTCGGCGCACGATGATTTGAGCCTGGTGCTGGCGCGCTTCGCTGAGAAAGCCGATGATCTGCTCGAATTCAAGGCGTGCGAGAGCAATGTTGTTCACGGCGACGATCTCGTCGCCAGGCTGCAATCCGGCTTTGGCAGACGGCGTTCCGGGCATGGCCTGAAGGACAAACACCCGGCCAGGCAGGATGGACACGATGGTTCCGAATCCTTTTTGCTCGGATTTTTCCATCTCCTTGAGCTGCTCGTACTGTTCCGGATCGAAAAAGACGGAGTGCGGGTCGAGGCGGCGCAGCATGCTAGGAATCGCGCCCTGATAGACCGCTTGCGACGTATTCACGGGGTCGGCAGCCTGCTCTTGGACGATAGCCAGGAGTTGGGAGAAACGCTTCAGCGCGCTTTCGATCTCCTCAGTGGCAGGAGGTGTGGCGAAAAACAATAACAACGGGACAAGCATTGACTTCTACCGGGAATATCGCAGATTTTTTTTGCTCGCGTGACGCTCGATGGCCAGCTCGATCAGCCGGTCAACGAGCTGCGGCATAGACAACCCTGAATACTCCCACATTTTAGGGTACATGCTAATGGAGGTGAAGCCGGGAATGGTGTTGATCTCGTTGATGAAAAGCCGGTCGGTTTCGGTTTCGAGAAGGAAATCCACGCGAGCCATTCCTTCGCACTCCACAGCGCGGTAACATTCAACTGCCAGGCGCTGAAGTTCAGCGGTTTTTTCGGGCGAGAGAGCGGCCGGGATGACGGTTTGGGCTTTGTCGAGCAGGTATTTGTCTTCGTAGTCGTAGAAATCGCGGGACGGGAGGATCTCGCAGGGCGTGGCAGCAATGGGGTCTTCGTTGCCCAGTACCGCGCACTCGAATTCACGGCCGGCGATGGCGCGTTCGACGATAACCTTGCGGTCGAACGAATATGCCACTTTGATGGCAGCTTCAAGCTCGGCACAGTTTTTCGCTTTCGTAATCCCGACCGAGGAGCCGAGATTGGCGGGCTTCACGAAGACGGGAAAGCCGAACGGGTTTTCGCAGCGGGACGAGTCGGAGGCGATGTAGTAGTCGGCCACGGGGAGCCCTCGCGCGGCAGCTACGCGCTTCATCATTTCCTTGTCCATCGAAAGCGAGGAAGCGAGCACACCGGCGCCGACGTAAGGCAGGCCGGCCAATTCGAGCAGGCCTTGCACGGTGCCATCTTCGCCGAACGTTCCGTGCAGCACGGGAAAGACAACGTCGATTTCCGCATTGCCGTGCGGTTCCGGAGAAATCGGGCGTGGGCTCCATTTCCCCTCCTTCGAGATCACGTAGTGCAGGACTTTGTATTTTTCGGGGTCGAGGGCGTCGATGATGGACTTGGCTGATCGTAGCGAGATTTCGTGCTCACCGCTGCGACCACCGTAGATGACTGCCACGCGCGTTTTCATCTGCTAGAGAATCCTCTTTCCCATCGCGGACATGACCAACTCGACGGCGAGGATCGCGGTCCGGTTCGCCTCGTCGATCACCGGATTCACCTCGACGACCTCCATGGACGCTAGACGTCCTGTATCACCCAACGTTTCCATGGCCAGGTGTGCTTCGCGATAAGTGATACCGCCGCGCACGGGAGTACCGACGCCGGGGGCTTCGTCGGGGTCGACAGCGTCCATGTCGAGCGAGAGATGAATGCCGCCAGTGCCGTCGGAGGCAACGTCGATGGCCTGCTGGATGACCGATCGCATACCGCGTTCGTCAATGTCGCGCATCGTAAAGGCATGAACCCCGGAGCGCTGGACATTGTCGCGCTCGTCGCGGTCTACCGATCGGATGCCGACGAGCGCAACGTTACGCGGTTCGATCTTAGGCGAATAGCCGAAGATGTTCGAAAGTTCCCCTGGGCCGAGCCCGATGCAGCAGGCGAGTGGCATGCCATGGACGTTCCCGCTGGGGCTGCTGGCGGGGGTGTTCATGTCGGTGTGGGCGTCGATCCAGACCATGCCGAGCTTTTCGCCACGCGCGTGGAAATGTTGGGAGACGCCGGAGACGGAACCGACCGCGGCCGAGTGGTCGCCACCGAGTATGAGCGGGAATTGGGCGGCCGACATCGCGTCCAGAACCATCTGCGCGAGGCGTGTGCACGTTTCCGTGATTTGTGGAAGATATTTGGCTTTAGGGTCGCCTTCGGAATGACTTTCGCGCTGGACGACCGGGACATTTCCGAGATCATTGACGCGATAGCCGAGTTCGGCGAGACGGAGATCGAGGTTGGCTACGCGAACGGCTGATGGCCCCATGTCGACGCCGCGCCGGCCCGCGCCGAGATCGAGTGGGACGCCGATGACGGCAATGTGGGAGTGTCGCATGTCAGGAGTGGCGTACACCCCCGGGCGTCGACACGAGTGTCGAGGCGGCACGCACGAGTGGGTGCGCCACCGGAGCAAGGTTCATAGCTATGCAGGAAACATTCACACGCATGCGATTATTCCAGGGAACGTTCATGGCCTGGTTCTGTAGAGCATTCGGGGGAAGGCGATGGTCTCGCGGATATGCTCAAGGCCGCACATCCATGCGACGAAGCGCTCGATGCCCATACCGAAGCCGGCATGTGGCACGCTGCCAAATTTGCGCAGGTCCAGGTACCAATTGAAAGCTTCGCGGGGGAGATCGTGTTCTTCGAGGCGCTTTAGCAGCAAGTTGAGGTCGTGAATACGTTGCCCTCCGCCGATGATTTCGCCGTAGCCTTCGGGCGCGATGAAGTCGACTCCCAGAGCGAGCTCAGGCCGGTCCGCATCGGGCTGGAAATAGAACGCTTTCACCTGGGATGGATAACGATCCACCATGAGCGGCCGATCCAGGCCTTCGGTGATCAGAGTTTCGTCGGTACCGCCGAAATCGCCACCCCATTGGATCTCACTGCCTCTTTTCTGCAGTTCGGCGACGGCATCGTCGTAGCTCATGCGATGAAACGGGGCTTTGATCGATTCGAGCTTGGAAACGTCGCGCTCGAGGTCGGCGAGGTCGGCGCGGCGGTTTTCGAGTACGCGCCCCACGACGAAAACGATCAGCTCTTCGCCGACACGCTTGACGTCTTCGAGCGTCGCGTAGGCCATTTCCGGCTCGACCATCCAGAATTCGGTGAGGTGCCGCCGCGTTTTCGATTTTTCAGCCCGGAATGTGGGGCCGAAGCAATAAACTTTGCCCAACGCCATCGCCGTGGCCTCGTTGTAAAGCTGGCCGGACTGCGTGAGGTAGACCTTTTCTTCGTCGAAATAGTTCACCTCGAACAACGTTGTCGTGCCTTCGCAAGCGGCGGGCGTGAAGATCGGCGTGTCGACCAGCGTGAAACCGTGCGAGTCGAAATAGTCGCGGACCGCTTTGATCACTTCGGCGCGCACGCGCAGGATTGCATGCTGGCGTTTGCTGCGCAGCCAGAGGTGACGATGATCCATCAGGAAGTCAATCCCGTGGTCCTTGGGCGTAATCGGGTATGGATCGGATTCGGGCACGCGTTGCAGCACTTCCGCGCCTTCGACGTCCATTTCGTAGCCGCCGGGGGCACGCTGCTCGGCCCGGATCTTGCCGCGCAAGAGCAATGACGATTCCTGCGTCAGATTCTTCAACTCGTCAAAAAGCGTTTCGTCGAGACTCGACTTCACTGCAACGCACTGCATGATGCCCGACCCGTCGCGCAGCAGCGGAAACGCGATTTTGCCCGATTTGCGCAGATTGTAAAGCCAGCCGGCGATCTCGACCGATTCGCCGGCGTGCTGGCCAGCGTCCTGGATCCGAATGCGTTTGTAGGCCATCAGAGGGCCTCTAATTTCTCGAAGATTTGTCGCACGGTGTCGAAGGATTGGGGCAGAGGGAACGCCGGCAGCTCACGGAGTTCGAGTAGCAGCGGGATTTCGCCGGGATGCGAGCGCAGCAAGGACACGGTTTCTTTCCAGTCAATGGTCCCGGCTTCCGAAGCGAGCGGCCACAGATGGCTGTCCTCTTTCCCGTTGTTGTCGTGTAGGTGAGTT
>Ga0126371_10000613_pt1 | contig 29681 bp, 15 predicted proteins | sample PanSoiMetaPlot_4_FD_110145 | JGI IMG/M metagenome (GOLD analysis project Ga0126371, IMG submission 110145) | Tropical forest soil microbial communities from Panama - MetaG Plot_4 | ecosystem: Environmental > Terrestrial > Soil > Tropical forest > Bulk soil | place: Panama | collected 2016-02-17 | reverse complement strand
TCGTGGCATCCGCATCGTTCTGGATTTCGTCGCCAACCACACTTCGAATCAGCACAAATGGTTCCAGGATGCGAAGAGCTCGCGCACAGCTGCCCACCGCAACTGGTACATTTGGCGCGACGGCAAGGGCGCTAGTCAGCCGCCGAATAACTGGATTTCGACTTTTGGGACTTCGGCTTGGACGTTCGATCCAACCACCCAGCAGTACTATTACCACTATTTTTATCCCGAACAGCCAGACCTTAACTGGAGAAATCCTGCGGTGGAAAATGCCATGTTCAACGTCACGCGCTTTTGGTACAAGCGCGGTGTTGCGGGATTCCGTTTGGATGCCGTGGATTCGCTGTTCGAGGACCCCAACCTCACGGACAATCCATTTGCTCCGGGCACGGACACGTTCGGCCGACGCAATATGGACGAGAAATACAACCAGAAACTTCCCGAGGTGCATGGCGTCCTTCGAGGACTTCGCAAAGTAGCGGACGAATACCACGCGGTGCTCATCGGCGAGACCTACACCTCATCCATGGACGAGCTCAAACACTACTACGGCGACCACAGCAGCGAATTGCAGCTACCTATGGATATGATGTTCGCGACAGTCGATAAGCTTTCGCCTGCCGAATTCCGCAAGCAAATCGCGTCCGTGAATGCTTCCGGCGGATGGCCTGTATTTTTGATTGGCAATCATGATATGGCGCGCTCCTACAACCGGTATGGCGACGGCATACACGACGATGCCATTGCGAAACTCATGGCTGCGCTCTACCTCTCACTTCGTGGCAGCCCCATTTTGTACTACGGAGAAGAAATCGGGATGCAGAACAATGACCCGAAAAGCAAAGAAGAGGTAAGAGACCCGCAAGGGAAAATCGGCTGGCCCACGGAAAAGGGCCGCGACGGAGAACGCACGCCCATGCAGTGGACAGCCGGTGTCAACGGTGGGTTCAGCAAGGGGAAACCATGGCTGCCGGTGCCACCAAGCTCTGCCACTCACAATGTTGAGACTGAATCCACCGACCCAGATTCGATCCTGAATTTCTATAAGAGACTTCTATTTCTACGCCATCACGAAAAAGCATTGCTGGACGGGGAGTACATTCCCCTGGACGAGTCCAACCCCAATGTCCTGTCGTTTCTGCGGCGTTCCCCGGGTGAAACGGTGCTGGTTGTGTTGAATATGTCCGGAACGGATCAAGAAGTAGTTTTCGATCTGGCGCCATACGGCCTTGCTGCTGCCAAGCGAGCGATGCTACTGACGAGCGGACGCGCAGCGTCTCACCGCGGCGTAATCAACCTCGATCCCTATTCCGCTTACTTCGAAAAGCTCACCAACTGAACTCTCGAACTGAGGTGCGGGCAAGTTTATTCCACCGTTTCACGAGTCTGCTGCGAAACGGACTGTTCTTCCGTGCGCCGGTTGTTGCGCAATTTCCTGGCAATAGCGAAGTGCTGGTTTGCCTCCTCCGTGCGTCCAAGGCCCAGGTACGCCTTGGCAAGAAAATAGTGCACGTAGTCGTTTTCAGGATCCAGCCCGACGGCGCGCTCAAGGTAGCGGGCGGCTAGCCCTGGGTCATTGCGCTTCAATGCCACCTGGCCGAGCAGGATATATGGCCCCGAGGTCGTTTCATTCAACCAGACTGCCTGTTTCAGCACTCTTTCCGCGTCATCGAATTGTTCCTGGCGCACGTAGGCGTCGCCCAGTCGCCAGTACACCAGCCACACACTTGGATTGATCGCCAGCTCCTTACGGAATTCCTCTACCGCCCCCTGCCCATCTCCTTTATAGAGATCGATTTCCCCCAGCAGGAAATGCGCCATAGCGATTCGGGGATCGCGTTCAAGAGCCGTCTGAATTTCCGGCACGGCACGGTTCTCGAGCCGCTGTCGCACCAGGAACTTGCCAAACATCAAGTAGGCAGCGGCGCTGTCAGGAGGCAGTGCCAACAGGTTAGCGTAGGTTTTGCGCGCATCATCCCACCGCTGCGTCATAACGTAACAACTGGCGAGCAGGTAAGGTCCGTCGGGGCCGCTTCCGGAAAGCCGCGGACCCAGTTTTTCTAGCAGCGGCAGAGCTTGTGCGTACTCAGCGAGCACAAAATAGCTAAGGGCTAGGATTTGGGTGGATTCAGCGTCCGAGTCGTCCTCGCGCAGCGCGGCCTTGAGATGACTCACTGCCGGTTGGAACTGGTTCGACTGAAAATAAGCTTTCCCGATCCGGGCTTCGAGATGAGGCGTATTCGGGGCGGTTCCTACCAGTGCATTCAAAACCGTCAGCGCGTCCTTGGACCTACCCTGGCGCAACAACTCGTCGGCACGCGCGAACTCCGCTTCCGGTGAGGACGGCGGCTTCAGCTGCGCGAATACCTCGCCGGCCGAGAACAGCCCTAACAGCAATAATAAGGAGAATCGTAGGGAAAACACGATGCGAGGAGAGTTACTCCTCGCATGAAGTTTAGCAGTGCCCGGTCGTTCTTGCACTGACTAGGTTAGAAATCGACTCGCAAGCCGAATTGCATCTTGCGCATGCTTGCGTTGTTGGCCAAACCTTGAATCGTCCCTCCTCCGAAGCAATCCACACAACTATTCGGAGTACCAAGATTGGGGTGGTTAAAGACGTTATAGGCCTCGGCGCGGAACTGAACCCTGACCTGCTCCCCGACGGGAATGACCTTCACCACGGAGAGGTCACTATCGAACCACCGTGGCCCGATGATCGAGTTGCGTTGCGCATTGCCAAAGCTGGGGGACCCGGGCGGGGGCGCCGCCGGGCGCTGCCACGGTCCGCTGCTTTGTCCATTGGCACCCAAAGGCGTGGGGACGCCGTTCACGGGCGCAGTCGTAGCAAACCACTGGTTTTTGTTGGGATGGGACACATGCCAGCTCCCAACCACGTTGGGGAAGCAGATGCCGGCATCATTGTCAAGACCGCATTCCGAATAACCCGGATTAACCCCCACACCGCTCATCACCGTGGTGACGTTCACCAACTGCCATCCACCTATGACGTAATTCAGTGCAGACGGGGCATTGCCAGCTAACGTCTTTCCCTTCCCGAATGGCAGTTCATAGATGGTAGACACCGTTACGGCGTGGTTCCGCTGCCACGAGGGTCGTCCGTAGTCGAGATACTTGTTATAGAGGAAATCCGGGGTGTCGTGGTTCTTTGAGTGCGAGAACGTGTAGTTCCCAAGCACGGAAAGACCGTGCGAAAAGCGTTTGTCGGCCTGGATCTGCAGAGAGTTATAGTGGTCGTCACCGAAGTTGCACATGCAGAGCAGACCAGTCGTCAAGGGGTTTCCCGGAGCGAGAGGCTTGCTGTAGTAAGGCAGGCGGTTGAGTTGATTGATACACTGCGGGGCGACTACTCCGGGCTGGCAGAAACCCGCTTCGGTTGGCGTGTTGAGGTTAATCCAGTTGTTCTCGCCAACGAAAATATGCGACCCCTTGTTGCCAACGTAAGCGGCTTGCAGTGAAAAACTCGGCGTAATCTGCCGCTGTACGGTAGCGTTCCATGAGTCCACTGTCGGCATGTGGGTATGGAAGGGCATAACCCAGGCGCGGAAGCCATCAGGATAAATGTAATTCCCATCCGGCCCTTTCCCTGCAGGGTTAGTGATTGGTGAGGTCAGCACTGTCGCCGGATTCTCCAGCGGCGGCCCCACCGATAGGTTGAAGGCGTCATCCCAGCCATTCGGCTGAGGATTGATTTGCTGTGTACCCAGTACGGGAAGATTTTGCGTGACGGTATGACCAAAGATGGTGCCGAACATGCCCACATCAAAGGATCGGCCATAACCGAGGCGTACCACCGTCTTGGGGGTGGCCTGGTACGCAATTCCGAGGCGCGGAGCGAAATTCTTAAAATTGGTTTGCACCGGGCCGCTCAGAGGCACATTGTTTTCCCCGGCAACGTCAATCTCACCATTAGCAAGATTGAACCAGCCGCCCTTGTCTTTTCCAGTCACAGTTTGTGGCTTATAAATCTCCCAGCGAAGCCCGTAATTCACAGTCAGCTTTGAAGTGACACGCCATGTGTCCTGACCATAGAAGAAGTAGCGCCATTCCCGTTCGCCAGCGTCCTGCGACTGCGATATATAGCGAGTGAACTGTGACTCTTCCCCGAGGAGGAAACCAGCCATACCCAAGCCACCTCCCGCAGCCCCTTGCGTGAGCAAATTCCAGGTGTACAGCTCGCCGGAGCGGTGCTGGTCGCTGGGCAGGCGCAAATTTTGCATATAGCGAAAGTCAGGACCGAATTTAAAGGTATGTTTGCCAACCGTCCAGGTCCAGTTGCTGATTCCCTGGAACTGCTGCATTCTCTCGGTCAGCGGGCAGTTGCAGTTGTCGTAAAGACCATTCCCGAAGTCCAAATTCGACGGCCCCTCCTGGATCGAGAAGTGAGGCATGCTATTGGTCGTAGGATCTCCGGAGATATTCAAGCCAAGGGCACCGGCCTGAGATGCGAAATCGCCACTCACCAGTGGGGTGACATCGATTCGCTGTTTGTACCAGCCAAAGCGCGCATCCATCAGCAAGCGTGGGGTAAAAGCGTACGAAACCCCAAACGAGTTACTTTGCGGACGGGTATTGCCCACCCCGGTGTAGCCGATTGGGCTGAGCTGTGGTCCCCCAGCCGCTCCGCCAAACAGACCGGGTGCGCTCTTGTGGAATTGCGTAAAAGTATAACGATCAAACAACCGCAATTTTTCACTATGAAAGTAGTCGGCTCTTATATCTAAGGCGTCCCCATGATAGATCTCATCCTCGCTCGCGGCATAGTTCACCGAACCCGGCGCAGCGTTGGCGAGTTGGGGAAGCGGAAGCGGCACGTACTTCAGAAGGGCCTGCGCCACTGGGCTGATCAGGCTCGGATCGATGACGTTGAGTTGTCCGTTGTACTGAAATGGTTGGCGTAGAGTCAGATTGTCCTGAATGCCATTGACGCAGCTGGGGCTGCCGGGACATCCGCTAAACGGGTTGAAAATGGGGTTATTGGGCAGCCACCTGCTGAAGTCCCCGTTGCGCTCCGCTTGTGTCGGAACCACGGCCTGTTGCGATCCCCCATTGTGCGCGCGGGTCCCCTGGTAGTCGCCAAAAATAAACAGCTTGTCCTTGACGATGGGCCCGCCAATGGAACCGCCAAACTGCCCCCAAAGAGTGGGTGGAATGAACCTGCCGGTGACCGGGTCCGGATTGGCTTGGGCAAACTGATCGCGTGCGTAGGTAGCATCCGAACGCCGGTAAAAGAAGGCGCTGCCATGCCAGTCATTGGTGCCGGACTTCGTTGAAGCCGTGACCAGGGCCGCGCTGATCTGCCCGAACTCGGCATCGTAGCTGGAAGTAGTGACTTTCGTCTCGGCGATCGAATCCAGGTTTGGCACGATCAGCATGTTGCCGTAGAGAAAGTCGCGATTGTCGGTCCCGTCCAGGATCGTGTTCACCCCGACGAACATCTGACCGTTCACCTGCACCGCCAGGCCGCTTTGCGGATTTTCCGTGGAAGTGTCCCCCCAGCAGAACTGGACCGTACCGGGAGTAACCAAGAGGAGTTGCGAGAAATTCCGGCTGAAGGTGGGCAGTTCGTTGACCTGCCTATCGCTGAGTACGGTAGACACATCGGTACGTTCGGTCTTCAGCAGTGGGGACTCTGCCATTACGTTTACCGTTTCCGAAACCGTCCCGGGCTGCAGGGTCGCGTTAAATTCAGCCACCGTGTCCACCGAAACATCCACGTTAGCGACGACGGTCCTGAACCCCTCCGCCTCGATCTTGACTTCATAGTGCCCGATGATCAGATGTTGCTCGCTGTACTCACCCGTGCTGTTGGTCTGGGCGGTGAAAATGACGTGTCGGTCCTTGTCAGTGATGGTCAGCTTGGCATTGGCGACAGCGCCGCCGGAAGAGTCTGTCACTGTCCCGCTAATACTGCCGTAGACCGCCTGCGCCTTGGCTGAAGGTACGCTCAAGAGCGAAAACAACAAGCTTAGGCAGACTAGTTTCAGCGCCGCGTCGAAGCGCATCGTGCGCATGACACGCCGAGAACATTGGCTGATTGTGCTGGAGATTTCATGGCCACACCTGCTTGAAAGGCACGACATTGTCTTCCCTCCCCATCTCGTCCTCGATCCGTCCAAGTTCCGCACCCGAACTGCACCCAATAGCCGCGGACGATATTCCGTCAATTCCATGAACCGATTCACTTATCTATAGCGCCCACGGTTGCCTTGTCAAGGAGATTCTGCTGCAGGTTGCAAAAGTTTGGCCCGTCTAGCCGGTTATTTCGCAGTCTGAAACGTCCAGCGGTGGATTTTTAGAAGGTAATCAGCACCGCAGAAATCCAACTTACGTCATGAAATTGTTCATGAACGCTTTCGCAGCGCACTGTGGAGGAAGCTTTTCGCCGTCGCAGCGGGTCGCCAGGATAGGGGCAACAAGCTGGTTTCAGATTTCGGGAATTTCGACCGAGCGATCGTAATAGCCCGAACTGAGCTTTCTGGTATCGTGTTTTTCACCCGGCAAACGAAGCCGGATCGTAAACTCGCCCGTTTTTTTGGGAAGCCACCGGTAACTCCAAAAACTCCAGGTGTCCCCCACGGCTGCGACGACCGTGTCCACGGGAATAAATTCCTCCTCAGGGCTAAAGCGAATTTGCCATTTTCCGCTGGATCCCGGCCCCCAGCCGATTCCCGCCACACGATAGATAATCTTTTGGTCGACGCGCCATTTTTCGAGGCGAATCGGAATGGCAGCAGAGCCGATCGTCGCCGGTTCGTAGTCACAAGCCAGAGACGGCACCCCTTTTTGCAAAGTGCGGCTTGCGTATTCCCGCATCTGCGCAGTCGCCGGCGCATCTGCAGCGACGAAGTCGATTTGGTTCACCCACTTGATGCAGACGCAGCCGTACCACCCCGGTACCACCAGACGCACCGGTGCCCCGTGGTCCGGGCTCAGAAGCTGGCCATTCATCCCGGTGGCGAGGAATGCCTGAGACGAAAGCAGCTGGTCGCGACGAAAAATCCAGCTCGCGCCCGGTACCGACGTCATCGATTCCTCTTGGTATCGATCGAATCCCGACACCAGCACATGGGTGCCAGAGGCTTGCGGGTTAGCTTTTCCTAAAATCTCCTCGAAGGGCACGCCATCCCACTCTGCGGCACTGATCATTCCAAAGTGCGCGGCGCGAGGATTTCCGGAGCACTCCATCAAATGAACTCCCATCGCGCGCGACTTCCTGGCCAAGTCCTCTACCGGGATGGTCGTCGCTTTGCTCACAAGCCCGCCAATTTGAATGTCCCAGCGGGTCGGGTCGAGCAGCTTCGAAGCACGCGTTCGCACAAAGAACCGTTCCGTGGGTGTCAAAGGAGTGTGGGGAGTGATGGCGGAAACATCTGTGAACAAACGTCCATCCAGTTCCGTTCCCAGGGGCTCCCCCATCGGCGGATTGGATTCTCCGGAAAAAGGCACCACTCCCAGAAACGACGGCTCACGACCGAGGTCCGCGCGGCGACGGGTGAGCGACCGACAGAGCGCGGTCTGGTCGAGACCGGAAAGCCAAAATCCCCCAGCCAGCAACGATTGCCGCAATATTTCTCTGCGAGTCATTGGGTAAATGCCTGGTCCTCAGGATTTCCCAGCGGTTGCGGATATCTCTGGATGGCTTCCGCGGCGTGATACCGGCTTCGGCCGGATTCGCTCGGCGGGCACAACCCCCTCGCCTTCGAGGATGCTATAGAACTTGTCTGCCGCAAGGTCGCTAAACGTTTCCACTTTCCCCGAGGGCCAACGAATCTCGAGATTACTAATCCGCGTGGCGGATCCCAGTCCGAAATGGACGCGGGTATCGCTCTGCGACAAGTAACTTCCTCCGCTGTGAATTTCTTCTGTCTGCGCCATTCCTCCCGCCACTAGCTTGACCCGCGCGCCAATCGCCATGCGATTGCTCTTGGTTCCCGCTAATTCGAGATTCACCCAGTGCCGCCCGGAAATCCCGTGATTACGGATCACCATGGGCTTGCCAACAAGATCCTCGACCACCAAGTCCATGTTTCCATCGTTAAACAAATCTCCCACTGCCAGCCCGCGGGATACGCGCTCCTCCATGATTGCCGGGCCCGTCTGATCGCTCGCATCGCAGAATGTGCCGTTTCCCTGGTTAAGCTGCACCAGTTTGGGTTGTCGATATTTCGCGCCCGTCTGGAGCTGGTCGGCTTGCGGATAAACATGGCCGTTCACGGTCACTAGATCCAGCCAACCGTCGTTGTTCAGATCAACAAAGGCGATGCCCCATTTCACCCATGGTACCGAGGCTAACCCCATTCCCGCCGCGTACGATACTTCCTGAAAATCCCAATTGCCGTCGTTGCGGTACAGCGGCGTGTTATCCATCGAGAAATTTGTGACAACTAGCGATGGGCGCCCGCTGTGCAAATAATCTCCCACCGAAACTCCCATGCCCGCTTGCTCGTGTCCGTCCTCGCCCAATGCGGTACCGGATTGCATGCCGATGTCCGTGAATTTTCCATTTCCGTCGTTGCGATACAAGTAGCCGGCGGAGGAATCATTGGCGACGTAGATGTCGGGTCGCCCGGTGTTGTTGAAATCCGACCACAGCACTCCCAGCCCGTAGTAGCCGCTCGGATCATCCACGCCTGCTCGTTTGGAAACATCGGTAAAGGTTCCGTCGCCTTGATTGTGAAACAGCGAGTCACCCGATCCCTTGAGTCCGCGTGGCCCGCATTGCACGCTGATGCCCATGAACCGGCAGGTCATGGCGCTCCCAAATTCTGGAAGGTGGTGCAGGTCGAGATCGACATAGTTCGTTACCATTAAATCGAGGAAACCGTCGCCATCGTAGTCGGCGAATGCCGCACCCGTGGACCAGCGCCCATCCGCCACGGCGGCTTTCTTTGTGACATCTGTGAATGTGCCGTCGCCGTTGTTGTGATAAAGCACATTTCCGCCGTAACAGGTTACGTAGATGTCCGGCCAGCCATCGTTGTCATAATCGCCGACGGCGCCGCCCATCGCAAAACATGGCGTCCCGATGCCCGCCCGGTCGGTGACGTCCGTAAACGTGCCGTCGTGATTGTTGTGATAGAGTGCGCCACGCGCCTTTTTCCCTTGCAACGCTTCCCCGACCGTTGGCGCGTTCGTGAAGTAAATGTCCAGCCATCCGTCGCGGTCGTAATCGACGAGCAGTACACCGCCAGCCATCGATTCCAGAATAGAGCGCGCTTCCCGTGAATAGTTGTGCGCAAAACGGATTCCGGCTTTGTCGGTAACATCCTCAAGCGGTGGGATTGACAGCCCCTTGCATTTCGTCGTTTTCGCGGTGGGCGGAGCCGGGGGGCCCTGGGCCATGCCCTGAGCAAAAGCCGGTTGGCCGACCCCCGCTGAAATCACGAGAAAGGCGATCACCACCAGTTCTGAAGCGGTACGATGGGTTCGTCGCAATGCGGCCTCATTCCTCATACTTTAGCGCGGCGGCACGAGGTGAGAATCCAGCTCCGAAGCCTTCTGAAATTCTCTCGCCGCTTCGTCCTTCTGTCCTTGTCGCGCGAGGGCCACTGCTAGTTGGTAGTGAGCGAGCGCGTAAGTCGGTACGGAGCTGATGGCACTTCGGAATTGCGAAATCGCGCCATCAAGGTCTCCATTCGCAAGCAGGCGCTTTCCGGAATTTGTCGCGAAGGTTGCTGCCTGCAAGCTGGTTTTCTCCTGACTAAGCTGCGCGCCGGCTTTGGCTTCAACCTCGGCAGCGTCGTCCTTGCCTAGTTGACGCAACACCGAAGCCAATGTCGTATGGGCGCCGGCGAGGTCGGGTTCCAACTCGATGGCTTTGCGTAGCGCCTCCTCCGATTCCGGATACTTCTTCATCTGCTTGTAGACCGTACCCAGCGTGTAATATGCCTCGGCGTACTGAGGTTGAATTTGAGTCACCTCCCGCAACTGTTCTACGGCGGCGGGGAAATCGCCGGATTGCCACAGGGTGACGCCAAGGCTGTAGTGCGCATCCGCGAGGTTGGGATCCAACCGCAGAGATTCCTTCCACTCTGCGATAGCTGCCGGAAGATCGTCTTTCAGCTTCAGGGCAAGGGCGAGATCATAATGCAGGTTCGCTGCATCCGGAGTCATCTTCAAAGCCGCCCGGAACTGAGCGATGGCGGATTCGAAGTCGGCCTTTTGCAGATACGCTGTGCCTAGGTTTCCCTGAAACGACGCATCGTCGGGGCGCAGCTCGATCGCACGCTGAAATTCCCGGACTGCACCATCCCCGTCACCCCGCTGAAGCAACGTCAACGCGAGGCTGTTGTGGACTTCAGGGTTGTCGGGGGTTTGCTGCAAAGCCTGGTGGAACGCAGTTTCCGCCTGGTCGACGTCGCCCCGTCTCTGATACAGAAGTCCCATCCGGCGCTGCAAATCGGGCATCGACGGCGTGATTCCGTCTACTCGCTGGTAGGAGTGCATCGCTGCTTCGCGATCGCCCAGCGACTCCTCGACACTTCCGTGATAAAACCAGGCGGTCGCGTCCCGCGGATCGAGTTGGACGGCATGCTCGAGTTGCTTGGCCGCTCCGCTAAGATCGCCGCTCGCGACAAGCGCCACACCCAGATGCAGGTAAGCTTTCTCGAACTGCGGGTTGAGACCAATGGCCCTACGAAATTCCGTGGCTGCCGGCTCGAATTTCGATTCCTGAGCCAGCAACGAACCTAATTCGTCGTGCAACTCAGGTCGCTGCGGTGCCAGGCGCAACGCCAAGTGGAGCTCAGCAACCGCTTCGCCAGTCTTTCTCTCGAGAGACAACGCGCGCCCTAGCTCACGGTGGGCCTCCGCATTGTTAGGAGAAAATTCCACCGCGCGTCGTAATTCCACGACGGCCGGATCCATTTCACCCTTGATTTCATATGCCTGCCCGAGCGCGATGCGCGCTGCCGCCATGGTCGGACGGACCTCGAGAGCTTGCTCGAGATGAGCAATTGCCTGATCTACCTCCCTCAGACGCAGCAACACCTGCGCCAACATGTTTTGGGCATCGGCATTTTTGGGATCGGCACTCACTGCTTTATCGAACGCCGCTCGCGCCGTAGCAAGATTTCCGTGAGCATAGGCGGCCAACCCACGCTGATAGTCGGATGCGCCCGACGAAGGAAGGCTGGTTTGGTCGAAAGACTTTGCTTGCGCTGAGGGAGAGGCGACGAGCGCACAGCAAACCAGAGCGGCAAACCAATTAAAAGCGATCTTCCTCCGCCTGGGTAGCCCCACCCGAAATGAAATCCCCAAAAGCAAGTTCCCTATTTTACTTCCAACTGGTACGATCCCGAGCCAAGATCGACCACGTAGGATCCGCTCTCGTTCCGTACCTGGACCGGTTCGTCATTCTCCGTCACCTTCGAGTTCGAGATGGCCGGCAAGAACACCTTGGCCTGTGTGTTCGCCGGAATCGTCAACTTAAGCGAAAAAGAAATGCCGGGCTTCGACTCCCAATCGCTTACAATCCGCCCGTAGACCGAATCGTACTCTCCACGAGCGTGCGTCATGCGCTCGTTAAGCATCGGATGGATAACAATCTGGCGATACCCAGCACCGTCGGTGGTGGTGTCAATTCCCGCTACCGACCGGTATACCCAGGCCATTACTGATCCAAACGCATAATGGTTGAAAGAGTTCATCCCGGGATCGCCCGTGTCGCCATTCCATCGCTCCCACCACGTGGTTGCGCCTTTCGAAAGCATGTACCCCCAAGACGGATAGGTTTCGTTGAGCAGCAACCGGTAGGCAACATCCGCGCGCCCGTGATCGGCCAACGTAAATAAAAGGAACGGCGTGCCCAGGAACCCGGTCGAAAGATGCCAGTCACGCGCTTCGATCCCGGCCACCAGTTTTTGTACCATGGCTGCTTCCAGCGTCGAAGGCGCCAGCTTAGTGTAGAGCGTCACCACGTAAGCGGTCTGCGTGTCGCCGAGCACCTCGCCGTTGTCCTTAACGTATGCCCGCTGATACGCCTTTCGGATGTTCTCGATCAAGACTGTGTAGTGTTCCACGGCGGCATTGTTGCCGGTCGCATGCGCCATGTCCAGCATCATGCGCGCGATCAATACCCAATACGAGGTTGCCAGCAAATCTTTCGGAGTTCGGTCATCGGGGGCAAGCCAGTCGGCGTAGTTCGGTCCCACGGCATTCTTCCGCAGGTAATCTGGATTGGCTCCTGCGATGTAATCCATCCAGCGTTCCATCGCGTTCCAGTTCTCTGTGATCGCCGACTTGTCGCCGTATTGCAGCCACACCGTCCAGGGAAGAATCACGCCGGCATCTCCCCAGCCGGGGGCGCCTTCGCTACTGTCGGGCCGCAGCAGGTCCGGGGAGACATTGGTAAATGCCCCCAGCCTGGTCTGCGCGTCCGTAACGTCGTTCAAAAATTTGTGCGAAAACAACTGGATATCGAAGTTGAAAGTGCCGGTTCGCCAGAAAACTCCCGCATCTCCCATCCAACCGAGCCGCTCGTCTCTCTGCGGGCAATCGGTCGGAATGCTCAGAAAGTTTCCGCGCTGTCCCCACAGTCCGACCTTCCACATGCGATTCACCAGATCGCTGGACGTGACCAGTCTTCCGGTGGGATCACCCACCAGACTGTTGATTACTTCTCCGCTTAAGTCGGCCGTAGTCGGGGTGCCCGGATAACCCGCAACCTCGACGTAGCGAAATCCGTGGAAAGTAAAGTGGGGCTCGAAAACCTCTTCGCCTTGGCCGGCAAGGGTATAAGTATCCGTGGCATCGGCGTTTCGCAGATTGTCACGGTAGATCGAGCCGTCGGAGCTAAGGGTTTCTGCGAACCGCAAACGAATCTGCGTGCCCCGAGGACCCTTCACCTTCAGCTTCGCCCAGCCGACCATGTTTTGTCCCATGTCGAAGATGTAGGCGCCATTCGGAGACGGACTAACCTTGACCGGCGTGATCGTATCGGCGACGCGGACCGGCGCCGAACCCTGGCTCACTACTGCGATCGATGGCCGAGGTGCTTCAACGGCGGCGCTCCAATCAGAGTCCTTGAAACTGGCTTTCGCCCAACCCGTCTGTTCGTAGCGGGCATCGTAGAATTCGCCGGCATAGATTTCCGATCGCCGGATCGGTGATGCCGAGGCTGTCCATGATTCATTCGTGACGATGGTATCTCGCGTCCCATCTAGGTATTCAATTTGCAATTGGGCAAGCAGTCGCGGCGGAGGAGGCAAGAACAGGAATGGCTTGCCCGCCCACGTCATCGCGCTCGCGAACCATCCATCCCCCAGAACCGCGCCGATGGCATTATCGCCGGCGACGATCTGTTTGGTCACATCATATGTCTGATAAAGCACACGCACTGAGTAGTCAGTGAAATCAGGAGTCAGAACATCCTGTCCCACTCGTTCGTTGTTGAGAAACATGCGGTAGCTGCCCAATGCGGTGGCGTAGAGCCGAGCCGATTTCACAGGCTTAGAAACCGTGAAGCGCTTCCGCAGCAGCGCAGCCGGCTGTGGCAGCGAGCGAGGGGGAACGTCGCCAAAGCGCCAGTCCCCGAGCGCGCCAACCGAGTGTGCCGCCTGCCAATCCGTTGCCTTGGCAAGGCGCGCCGACCATTGCTCGTTAATCGGGAACCGCATAATTCTTCCATCGCTGCCAGTGATCCTCAACACACCGCTGAGAGCAGCCTTGACGAAGTTGGGGGCTTGGGGTGCGTCGTCATCCGTTACCGTCGATATCACTGTGATCTCGATCGAATTCCTGCCGCTAACCAACTGCTCGACCACATCCACGCGGTCGAACTCGCCCCAATCGCTCTTTGTACCGACTGCTCGTCCGTTGACTTTCGCCAGGAACGTGCCGCGGGCCAGCAGAAACAGCGCCGCTTCCTGCGGCTTCTCGGCAAGAGAAAACTCGTAGCGAAACTGCGCCGCAGTTGTCGGAACGGTGTGAAGAGAATCCTGCCCCGCCACCCACATCCAGCGCACGCCGTCGAGTTCGGAATCCTGCTCCGGATTCTTCCACGCAATCCATTTCGCCTTCCAGGCTTCATTGAGAAGGCCAGTTTCCCACCATGCGTCCTCACTGGATTGTGCAGATTGGCCTTTCATATCCCAAACGCGTACCCACCAGTAGTAGCGCGTTCCCGGCTCAAGTTTCGGTCCGCCATACGCGATGCCCAGCGATTCCCGCGAACTCACTTTCCCGCTATCCCACACCAGCACATCGCGGGTGGGGCTCTTGGATACCACAATCTCATACGCGCTCTGGATCCAGTTGCGTTCGGAATTGTCGTTTTGCCATGACAGGTGCGGGCTGGCGATATCGATTCCGAGCGGATTGCGTGCCCATTCGCAGCGGAGCCGGACGGGAACGGCGTGGGCTCCCGTCGTGAGGGCAAACAAAAACACTAGTATGGAACTGCATCGAACCCGCATGTCCAACTCCTCCGATAATGCGTGAAATTTAAATTTGAAAGCTGGAAAATCCGGTTCAGCGCCACGCACCAGACGAAGTTGGTGGTGAATCCTCCGATAATACGACAATCAGTACCGGCAACCCTTGCCATAATTGAGCCGTGCCGTGCTTAACTGTAAGGGCTTTCAACGGCGTCCCCCGCCGCCGATCCATAGGCAAGGCAAGCACTCATGGCGCCAGACAAAGTCGCGATCGCGATCCCCTTGCGTAGATCGAACTCCGCCATCGTAGACTTCTTTTCGTCAGAGGTCTCGCAGGATTTGGGACCATGTGGTTCCTTGGAACAGAATCTCGAACTCTGGCACGATCTTGCCGGATTCAGCGCACAAATGCTTCCCACAATCCACCATCGACAGGTATCACGTGGCCAGTGGTCTTGGAGCTGTTTTCGCCCGCGAGCCACAGAATTGCCCGTGCACAGTCCTGTGGCAGAATCGGCCTCCCGGTGAGAGTCCGCTGCGCATAAAAATCCGCCAGCTTGGCGCGCAGGCCCTCGGTCGACTCCGAATCCGCAAATGCGATTTTGTATTTCTCGAGTGACTGGATCACGCGTTCGCGGGGAAACATGGTCGAGCCCGCCACCACGGTGGCCGGTGCGATGCCATTGACTCGCACCAGCGGCGCCAGCCGGATTGCGAGCTCGCGAATGAGATGGTTCAAAGCGCTCTTGCTAGTGTCGTAAGCTTCGCTGCCGGTCTTTGGCACAACCGCGTTGGCCGAACTGGCCAGCACCATCGTTGCCGGCAACTGCTGATCTTTGAAGATCCATTCTGTCGCACGCCCCAACCGGTAGTTGCCCGTGACATTCACCTCGAAAGTCTTCACCCACATGGCTTCCAAAAGTTCCCCGTCACTGCCCGCGACAGGGTAAATGGCCGCGGTGTTAATCACGAGGTCAAGGCCGCCAAATTGTTTTAAGGCAAAGTTGGCCGCTCGCGCCAGGCTTTCTTGAGAACTCAAGTCGACCGGGACTGAACTGACGAACTCCGGAGCAGTGAGCGCGCCGGCGGCTTGCGCCGTACGGGCGGCTCCTTCTTCGTCATAATCCGCGACCACGACGTGAGCGCCCTTGCCCGCCAGCAGCAAAGCTGTATCCCGTCCAATCCCGCTCGCGGCACCGACGATTAGAGCAATATGCCGGCTGAATTCCGCTTCCGGCGGCATGCGCTGGAGCTTAGCTTCCTCGAGCGCCCAATATTCGATTCGAAATGCTTCCGACCGAGGCAACGCGACATAATTGTGAAACTGGGTGAACGCGCGAGCCTGCTCCGGCCGGCGCGCCTGCGGGAGCGCGCCTGCAACTTCCGTGTCCTCCAGCGCATTCGCCCCTGCCATCACGTGGATGGCATTGATGAAAAACTCCGCCGTGATCCGGGCTTCTTTCTTGTTCTTGCCGAAGCTGAATAAGCCTAGCCCCGGGATGATCACCACCGACGGATTCGAGTCGCGCAGCGGGGGCGATTGCGCGGTCGCAAAAGCATCGTAGTATTTCTTATATTCCCTTCTGTACGCCACCACCTGGTCACGGATTTTCGCCTTCAGCCCGCCGACGTCCCGCCGCGCTGCATCCCACGGTACAAACATCGGACAAACTCTCGTCCGCAAAAAATGATCCGGGCAACTGGTCCCCAGCGCAGCCAGTTGCTGCGCCCACTTCGATCCGGCAAACGTCAACGCCTCTTCGGCTTCCACCCAGTGGGCCACAACCCGCCGATTGGACGATACCGACCCGCGCAGCGTAGGAAGGATGTTTACTGCGATTTCAGCGCGGTCTGGCAGACCTACGTGTTCCGGCCCGCCGAATAAGCTGCGCTTCTTTTCCTGATGCTCATGCACGAAGATGCCGAGCTGATCGATGGTCTCGACGCTGTTTCGATAACATTCATGCTGCGTCGCTCCCCAAGTGAACAGGCCGTGACCGCCGAGGATAATACCCTCCGCCCCCGGGGTTTCCGTCACTGCGTTGGCCATGAGCAAGGCGAGTTCGAATCCCGGACGCTGCCATGGAAGCCAGAGCAGCTTGCGCTCAAATTGCTGGTTAAATTGATCCAGCTTCTCGAGACCGTTTGCGCTGGCCGCGAGCGCGATGCCCCAATCCGGATGAAGATGGTCGACATGTGCGAACGGCAGGAATGCGTGCAAAGGCGTGTCGATCGAAGACGCTACTCGGTTCGCGCCGAAGGCTGCCAGTGGATAAAATCCGACCATCTCGTCTTCGTGCTCTTCGCCCCGGTAGATCTCTTTCAGGGCTTCCAGACGATCCAAATAGAGCAATGCAAAACCGGGCTCTTTGATTGATCCGAGGTCGCCGCCGCTCCCCTTGACGGCCAGTACCCGCACCGGCAGTCCGCTGAATGGATCCGGGAGTGTGATCTTCGAACTGGTATTGCCGCCGCCAAAATTCGTGATCCGCAAATCGGCACCGAGCAGGTTCGAACGATAACGCAAGAGCGACAGCGGATTCGCAGCCAGTTGCTGCGCCTCCACTTGGCTCCAGCCGTGCTTCAGGTAACGCATCTCTTTTGTGGCGGACATCCGTCGTCCCTCAGTGCTGGAATCTTTCCGCTTCCTGTTCCCATCGGCCGCAGTGCAGCGGTTCAAAAATTGCGACGGGGAAGGAGCGCTCCCCTATGGCTCGGGCGTCTTTCAAGGAGCGGACCGCTCCCATCGCAAGCATCGCTTCCGATCTCCCGCGGTTACGCATAGGAGCTGAGGCTCTGCGAATTGCGTCCGGCGCGGTCTTGCGTGATCTGTTCCAAATACCCACTTTGCCAAAAAGCATCGATCGGGTCCGCGGGTAACGATCGCTCTGCCCGCCACATTTGGATCACTGGACGCACATCCATGGCAAATGCGTCCTGCAACAGCGACTCGGCCCGGACCAAGGCACACTTCCGCTGTGCTTCGGCTAATTGCGCATAGTCCACGATCGCTGCTTTGGCAAACAAGGCTTGTGCCATGATCACAGTCTGGATCATGGCTTCGATTTTGCCCTTCAGATTGTGGCTCTGGTCAATCATGTATGCGATGTCCGCAGGTTTCCCCGTCTCCCATTCGTAAAACAAAATTTCGAGGAAAATGCGAAACACCTGGTAGGGATCAATCGATCCCAAGGTAAGATCGTCATCGGCGTAGCGACGGTCGTTGAAATGAAATCCGCCCAGCATGTTTTCGGAAAGCAGCCATGCAACAATTTGCTCTATGTTTTGCGAAAGATAATGATGGCCGGTATCGACTAACACCCGCGTTTGTGGTCCGGCCGCCCGCGCCAGCAGCAGCGCCATGCCCCAGTCCGCAATGTCGGTATGATAGAAAGCCGGCTCGAAGGGTTTGTACTCCACCAGAAGCCGCTGCCCGGCGGAGAGCTCTTCGTGCACAGCTTGGAGCCCTTCGATAAACCAGGCCTTGCGTTGGCGCAGGTTGGCAGTGCCTGGATAGTTTGATCCGTCGGCAAACCACATCGAAATGTCTCGACTGCCCAGCCGGCGGGCGATCTCGATGCTGTCCCGAGTATGGCCGATCGCGAACTCACGGACCGACGAATCCGGGTTGCCGAACGATCCGTACTTATAGCGCTGGTCTTGGAAGAGATTGGGATTGATAGAACCCGGCTTAACGCCATGCCGGCAAAATAACGTCCGAATCTCATCGAGGCTCTGTAAACCGTGGGGAAAATCCCACTGCACATGGAGTGCAACCGTAGGACAAGCGCCGGTCCAGCGATGGACCTGCGCCGCGTCACTGATTTTGTCTTCCGGCGTGACAGCCGCTGCCGGCTGCAGATATTTCCCGAAACGGGTACCGGTATTGGCAAATCCCCAGGACGGAATCTCGATACGAAATCTGTCAAGGGCGTCGAATATTCTCTGCTCATAAACCGCGTCCATCGTCTTCCCCCGAGCCACGGTTATACAGAGTCTCGTGCCAGATCGCATTACATTCCCGCCGGAACGCGGTTATTTTGCAGTGTAGAACAATGCACTGTTCCTGAGGCAGTCACCGTTTATGGTGAGTCCGCGACAAGTCTTACCAATTGCGATCGATAAAGTGGTGATAATTGTGGCAATTGCTTACTGCGAGGCTTTCAAAGACTTGTTCAAAGTACCGTGCACCGATCGGCCGCAGCGGATCGGAACGCAATCCTGACGAATTTCATCTTGCAAAACAGAAGGAGCGAGTAGTATGCTCCCGTCCGGCCACAGTTATTGGTTTCGTTATCTTCCCCAATGAGCCCTGCCGCTCAGTCCGAGAATCGCTATGTGGTCAAGTCCATTCTTCATTGCTCGCAGATTCTCGCCTGCTTCCGCAACACGGGCGAAGCTCTGCCCCTAAAGGAGATCGCGGTACGCAGTGGCTTGCCAAAAACAATGGCGTTCCGACTCCTCTACACGATGACCTCGTGCGGGATGGTGGACAAGGTGGGGAAAAATCTTTATCAAACCCGGATCCACCCGCTAAAAAACAAGCTGTACCGGCTTGGGTATGCTGCTCAAGGTCAACAGTCGCAGTTTTCTATGACAGTTTCGGCCAGCTTGAAGCGCGCAGCCGAGGCTAATGGCATCGAACTGATCTGCCTTGATAACCGTTACTGCGCAAAGACCGCGCAGAAGAACGCCGACCTGCTCGTGCGTGAAAAGGTGAATTTAGCCATCGAATTCCAGACCGACGAGCATGCTGCCGCAGGGGTCGCGGCCAAGTATCGCGAAGCCAATATTCCCATGATCGCCATCGATATTCCGCATCCGGGAGCGACCTACTACGGCGCGAACAATTATGAGGCGGGTATGATTGGGGGCAAACACATTGGCCGCTGGGTGAAAGAGAACTGGGACTCAGAAATTGAAGAAATTGTTCTTCTGGAGTTGCCCCGCGCCGGCAGTCTTCCGCGCATGCGTTTAAGTGGCATGCTGGTTGGGCTTACCTTGGCTCTGCCCAAGGTCGCAAACTGTCGCGTGACCTACCTGGATGGTGACGGTGACCTTGGCCGTAGTTTCGAATGCGTGCGCCGCCATCTGCGCACCACCCACTCTCGCCGCCAGATCGTTGGGGCAATCAATGATCCCAGTGCGATCGGAGCATTGCGCGCGTTTGAGGAGGCGGGACGCGAGGAACACTGCGCCGTTATGGGGCAGAACGCTTCTCCCGAGGGCCGTTCCGAACTGCGCCGCCCGAGCACCCGGATGATTGGTTCGGTAGCCTATTTTCCAGAGAAGTACGGTGCTGGTCTGATCCGCTTGAGTCTCGATATTTTGAATCGGCGTCAAGTGCCGCCCGCCGTGTTCGTGGAACACAAGCTGGTTACGCCCCTTACTCTCGATCACTATTACCCGAATGACCGGCTGGAGGAAATCGCTGACACCGGACGCACCAGCGTCGATTCGCTCAGCACCTAGCTATTCCGGCCAGATATGATCTTGCCGAACCGTGAATGACGAATCGAGAGCTGGCGCGATCGTCCCCGGCTGCCCACCTCCTACGCTCACCCGATAATCGCCTGCAGAGGTGATGCGCACGCCATCTTCATTCACCATGCTCAAGTCGCGTGCTCGGAGCTCAATTCTGACGTGGCGCATCTCTCCCTTTAAGACATGAATTCTTGTAAATCCCACCAGCGCCCGGATCGGCGCCGCCTTCAGCTTCGGATAACTCAGATAAAACTCGACGACCTCGTCCCCATCTCGATCGCTTGCATTCGAAACGTCGACTTCCACGTCGAGCGGCTCGCCCGCGCGGATTTGCGCCGACGACAATTGCAAATTGGCGTACTCAAATCGTGAATAGCTCAGGCCAAATCCGAAAGGGTATAGCGGTTCCCCTTTGAAATATTTGTAAGTGCGATTCTCCATGGAATAGTCATCGAAACTCGGCAGTTGCTCAATGCCTTTATAAAAGGTCACGGGCAACCTCCCGGCGGGATTGTTCGCTCCCGACAAAGTCTCCGCGACTGCAGTCCCACCTTCTTCCCCTGCATACCAGCTCTCCAGAATCGCATCCGCATTCTTCTCCGCCCAATTGACCGACAGCGCGCTCCCGTTCATCAGCACCACGACGATCGGCTTTCCCGTGGCCTTGAGCCGCTTCAGTAAATCTTCTTCTTCCTTCGGCAAATCGAGGCTGGTGCGGTCGCCTCCGCTGAAACCGGGAATTTTAACGTGCAATTCCTCTCCTTCCAGCTGCGACGTAATTCCTACGACTGCCACGATCACATCTGCGTCCGCCGTCGCTTCGACCGCCGCCGCGAGGGCATCGGGGATCAAGGGCAGCCAGAACAGCTGCGCGCCGCCGTCGTCCTGGACCACCGAGTCCAGCCGCAGGGCGTATCTATGCCCTCTTTCGAGCTTCATGACCGGCTCCGGCGCCGAGCCCTCCTGGGCCCGATCATCCACCAGCAGTTTCCCATCCAGCCAAAGCTGGTTGGTGTGCCCGGTGGTAGAGAAGCGGTACGTGCCCGAGTGTGTCGGCGTCAGAAAGCCCGTCCACCGCACCGAAAAATCGGTCAGTCCGGGCGGCTGCGTCAACGAGAAACGGGTATGCGGCAAAGACTCAAGGTTGATGTACGCGTCCCTTCTCTGCACCAGGGGTGGGCCCTGGAAGTCTTTGTTGGGGAAATACTCGCCCATCACTCCGGGCTGCCCGTCTTCGGTCGAATAGATTGCCGCCGGCACCAAGCTTTCCTGCCTCAGAAAATTTGTGCCCTCAGCGTAGCTCACCTGCGCCGATCCAAACTGTTTCCGGATTCCTTCCAACACAGTGGTCGTGCGCCGCGGAGTTCCGCTGTAATTCCCCGCCAGCACACTCTCGGAATCAGCCAACGGCCCCACTACTGCGATTTTCCGGATGTTCGCACGCAACGGCAGCACGCCATTGTTCTTGAGCAGAACCATCGACTCCCAAGCAACCTTGAGCGCCAATTCGCGGTGCGCCTCGCTCGCGATTTCCGAGTCCGGCGTCTGCGCGTACTTCACCATCTCTGGTGGATCGAACATTCCCAGACGAAACCTCGCCCGCAACAGCCGTTTCACTGAGACATTGATCTGTTCCTCGCTGAGCCGCCCTTGTGCGACCGCATCCAGGTATTTCCTGTAATCGGAGTTGTCCTTGGCTTTCGAGTAAGAGTCGATACACTCATTGTCGGCGCCCCGCTGCAAGGACAGCGCCGCAGCTTGTTCTATGGTTGTCGTGAAGTGGTGCTCGCTGAAAATCTCGTCGATCGAGTCACAGTCGCCAACCACATAGCCGTCAAATTTCCACGCGCTTCTCAGGCTGTGCTCGAGCAGAAAACTGTTGGCGCACGCTGGTTCACCGTTGATGCGGTTGTAGGCACACATGATACTTTCCGCTTTGCCTTCCACTACCGCAGCGCGGAATGCCGGAAAGTAGGTGTCTTCCATATCGTGATTCGAGACCTCGACGTTTCGCGTGTGCCGCGACGGCTCCGGCCCGCTGTGCACCGCAAAGTGTTTCGGTGTCGCAATCGCACGTAGGTATTTCGGATCATCTCCCTGCATGCCCGTGACAAAGGCCACCGCCATTCTTCCGGCCAGGAAAGGATCTTCTCCATAGGTCTCCTGGCCGCGTCCCCAGCGCGGATCGCGGAAGATATTGAGGTTCGGCGCCCAGAAATCGAGCCCCTCCAGAATATCCCGCCGCCCTTCGCGTACCGCTTTATGGTGTTTGGCTCTGCCCTCGGTGCCGATCGCGGCCGCCATTTCCTGCAGTAGCGGAGGATCAAAGGTCGCCGCGACCCCAATCGGCTCAGGGAATACTGTCGCCACTCCGGCTCCCGCAATCCCGTGCAGAGCTTCGCTCCTCCAGTCGTATTCCGGAAGCTGCAGTCGCGGGATCCCGCGGGACTGATTCACCAGCTGAGAAGCCTTTTCCTCCAGCGTCATCCTCGACAACAGATCATTCACCCGCGTCTCGATCGGCTGCGAAGGATCGAGATAGAGGGGCGACGCCGCACTTCTCATTTGGCCAAGACACACGGCGACGTTCATGAACAGAACCTGCAGCACCAGCAGTGTTTTCATTTTTTCTTTGAGAAATTGTTTATCGACTTGACGCGACCCACCGGTCAGCATAACATTCCCGCATTCTAAGCGATTAGACCGCGCCTCACCAGCGCTATGAGACTTTCAATGCCGCAAAATACTCTCACGGGCTTTCCATGAACGATGAACAGACACTCGAACGATTCGGCTACCGTCAGGAGCTGAGCCGTTCTCTCGGGTACTTTTCCAGCTTTGCTCTCAGCTTCTCCGTTATCTGCATGACGTCAGGTCTATTTGCCGATTACGGAGACGGGCTCCGCGCCGGTGGGCCTGCTTTTGTCTGGAGTTGGCTGATCGTCGGAGCCGGGCAGTTTCTGGTGGCGATGGTTTTCGCTCAGCTTGCTCGTCACATTCCACTCTCCGGCTACGCCTACCAATGGACGCGCTCGCTCGCCGGAGACCGCCTGGCGTTTTGGGCGGGATGGATCATGATCGTGCAGTTCATCACCGGCATGGCGGGTGTCGCGTACGCCCTCGCCAGTTATCTCGTGCCGTTTTTCGGCCTGCCGAATTCCAATCGCAATGTCGTATTTGCGACGGTTGCCACGCTGGTCCTCGCCGCTCTCATCAATCATTACGGGATTAAGCTCGCGAGTCTGGTCAACGACGTTTCTGTCATCGCCGAAATTCTCGGCAGTGTTGTCATCGGCCTGCTTCTGCTCGGTATCGCGCTCGTCCGCAAAATTCATCCCGTCTCATTCTTATTCACGTATCCTCATCAGCCCAGTTTCGGTTTGTACCTGCAAACCTTCCTCACCGCCTCGCTGATGAGCGTCTGGACTCTGGGGGGATTCGAGGCAGCCGCGAATGTCGCAGAGGAAACCCATCTCCCCGAAACGCGAATACCAACGGCGATCGTCCTCTCCGAAGTGCTTGCAGTCGTCTTCGGATTGCTCGTGCTGATCGGATTCACGCTGGCTGTGCCCTCGGTGGAAGTCGCGGGCCACAATCCAACGCCCTTGCTCTACATCATCGGCAGCTATTTCCCTCGCTATGTCGTATCGGGGGCGTTACTTCTGGTCTCGGTCGCGATATTTGCGTGTGTTCTGGCGAATCTCACCACAATAACTCGACTCATATGGGCCATGGCACGTGATGGAAAAGTTCCAGCTCCGCGGTTTCTTTCGAAGGTGAGCGAACACAAAGTGCCGGTGAATGCAATCTGGGTGGTAATCCCGATCACTGCGGTTTTCACCTTCTGGGCACGGGTCGAAGTCGTTATCATTGCGCTTTGTACCTTTGCGATGTATCTAACCTACGGATTCGTGGTGGCCGCGTGCCTTTGGGGAAATCGGATGGCGCCATCGCTCGTCGCGGGCCAGCGTAAGCGCCCAGTTTCGCGCAAGCTCTGCGCCGCAGCTTTGGCCTGGATTGTCGGTATTCTCGCGCTCCTTTTGTACATGACCGCAATTTCGATGTCTCACCAGACGCTCATGATTTCTCTGATCGTCGCGGGTCTTATCGCCGCTTGTGTGGTGGGCTACCTGCTCGCTCGCCCCCGCGGTCCTCGAACACTCCGGCCCGAGCGATTAGAAGCTCCTCTCAACGAGGATGGGGCACTGGTCAACGAGGATCGGTCACTGGTCTGAATCGGCTTTTGAGGAAAGCGCGTCCTGCACCGGTTCGGTATCGCACTCGGCCGCTATTACTGTGACCGGCTGATCCGGCGCCGATTCAGGAAGTCCCGTAAAGATCAGCTGACTGCCTTTCTGCATAAAGTGCACCGGCTGGCCGGTGGCAAGAAACCGCGCCGATTTTACAGTGCAGTGGACACCGCCCACGGTCATCGTCTTCCCTGGCCAGAAATAAATAATCGTATACAGCGTTGTGCCCTTGCGGGTGTATATCCCGACGTTCCCGTGCGGAAAGCGGCATCTCTGGGTGCCATAGACGGCATCTCCATTCCTGCGCAGCCACTCCCCCATGGACTTAAGCCGCATCACCGCCTGCTCCGGCACCGATCCGTCCGCCCGTGGCCCAATATCCAGCAGGTAATTGCCACCGTCTCGCGCGCACTCGACCAGGTTCTGCACCAATTGCTGCGGTGACTTCCAATTGTTGTCACCGGCCAGGTAGGCCCAGCTGTCATTGATTGTCATGCACGATTCCCAGTCATGCTTTCCCGGCTCGGTCGACTGTTCCGGCGTGGAAAAATCACCCGCGAGCAGGTTGCGATTGTTCACCAGGATATCGGGCTGAAGCTCGAAAATCTCGTCGTTCATTTCTGCCGAGCGCCAACCTGCCGCATCGAGGGGGACTGGCATGTCATACCATAGGATGTCGATCTTTCCGTAGTTGGACATCAGCTCGCGGATCTGGCCGTGCGTGTAATCGACAAACCGCTTCCTGGCGGCCGCGTCCGTCTTCACGACCCTCCAATCCGGATGATGCCAATCCATGAGCGAGTAGTAGAAGCCGACCCGCAGGTTTTCCGCCCGCGCCGCGTCCACGTATTCCTGTACCAGATCGCGTCCAAGTCCCAGGCGGGGGGCGCAGTAATCGGTCAGTCTTGAGTTGAACAGGCAAAACCCCTCATGATGTTTGGTGGTCATCACCATGTAACGCATTCCAGACTCGCGTGCCAGCCGCGCCCATCCGCGTGCCGCGTTCGCCACTGGCCGAAATTGGCGGGCCAGCATTTCATATTCTTCAATTGGGATGTCTTCATCGCCCATCGCCCACGCTTCGCGGCCAAGGATGCTGTAGAGACCCCAATGAATAAACATCCCGAATTTGGCCTCGCGCCACCACTGGATGCGCTGCTCATGGTCGCGAGGGGGGGATGGGTTAGTTGTCTGGTCAGCCCAGCTGGCCGAGGATACAAATCCGGTGATGGATCCGCCTGCCGCTCCCAGCAGAGTTTTCAGATGCTCTCGCCTCGATATGGTCATGATGACGCTTTGTCCCGCTGGGGCAACCTGCGAAATGCCCGACTGTGACTCGACCTAGGGTACGCTTGGAAACACGTCTTGCTGGTTACTTTGAAATTGAGTGCGTAGCTTCTGCGAAATCTCGGCCTGCTGGTTGGCTTCGACCTCGCGTCCCAGCGCCTTGTATGCATTTGCCAGCTGGTCATGCGCCTCCGCGTTTTGCGGATCAAGGGCTACCCCACGCTCCAGAAATCCCGCTGCCAATGCAGGGTCTTTCTTCTTCAGGGCGATATCGCCCAGCAGAACCAGGGCGGCTGCGGACCCGTCGTTCAACCAGATGGCTTCCTTCAGATACTTTTCTGCCTCATCGTAATTTCCGAGCCTCACGTAGGCGTCGCCGAGCCGCCAGAAGACAAGCCACAGGGTTCCATTCAGAGTAAGTTCTTTCTGAAATTCCGCCACCGCGGCCTGCGGCTTCGATTCATATAGATCGATCTCGCCAAGCAAGAAGTGTGCCATCAAAATTCGCGGGTCCAACCGCAGCGCCGTTTCCAGCTGCGGCACGGCCGATTCCACCATCTTTTGCCGCACCAACAATTTCGCAAGCGCCAGGTGAGCCATCGCGCTCTCCGGCGGCACGGAAAACGCTTCCGCCAGCGAGTTACGTGCCCGGTCGTTTTGCTGGGTCATCACGTAACAAACGCTGAGAAGATAGGGGGAATCGGGAGTGTCCTTCGGACCCAGTTTCTCAAGCAGCGGCAGGGCTTCACCGTAGTTCCCCTCCCCGTAGAAGACAAGGGCCAGGGACCGCAGCGATTCGACGTCGTTCGGGTTCTGTTGCAGGCTGGCTTTCAGGTGCACGATCGCTTCGGGAAATTCGCGTGCCTGCAAATAGGCTCTGCCCAACTCTGCCTGCAGTCCCAAAGCTTTTGGATTCTTCTCCGTGATCTCCGCCAGCAAGGCTAGCGCTTCACGCGTCTTGCCTTGCTTCAGCAGTGTTTCCGCTTGTTGAAGTGGGGGCTGAGGAGGAACCGCCTCCTGGGCCAATCCGGGCCCAGCCAAAAAAATTACCATTGCCAAAAGAAAAACGAGACGTGCAGAAAGCATATCCGTCAAAGCTAAGTCTCCCCCCTCGACCAAAGCGCTCGTGCGCAAATCTTCTTCAGCACCCTAACATTGATTTAGGAGGGCAACTTACCAAAAAGCCCCCACCGGCTCGGAGGCGGAGCCACCGTCGGAGAATCCTGGATGGCTCACGGCACGCTCTCAGGGTAGATTGATGGGGGAAAATTCCCGCAAATTTCATGAACCAGTTCATATTTGAGGCCTTGATGTTTCCGGATCATAGCATAAACACTGAGTAACACAGCATTTCGTTGACTTCTGGAATAGTCCTCTCGTAGCATGGAGCATTCATGAAAGGGTTTATGATCATCGCCGGGACGACAGGTTTATGGCGGTAACGATCCGGGAAGTGGCCAGCCGTGCGGGGGTAGCTGTGGGCACCGTTTCCCGCGTGGTGAACAACCGGCCTGATGTGAACCCCAAGCTGCGCGAGCGTGTGCTGCGGGCGCTTAAGGAATTAAATTACCGCCCCAATGCCAGCGCCCAGAGTCTCGCCCGTAACTCCTCTGCTTTGGTGTCATTCATCCTGAGCAACCGCGACTTCCTGCACCCATTCCATTCCAGAGTTCTCGAAGGGGTCGAGGAATACTCGGTGGAAGCGGGATACTTTGTTGTCTACACGCGCTTTCGTTATTCGCCGACAGTCGGGGCCGCCGACTTGCAACTGCCGAGCGTGCTGCAAAGCCACGGCGTCGCTGACTGCGTGATTCTGGCGGGAGCGAACTACGAGAATTTCACCAAGAGCCTAGATAAGAAGGGCATAAACTATGTGTTGCTCGCCAACAACCTTCTGACCCAGGAACCCAGCCCGACCTATGATCGTGTGCGCTTTGACGACGTCGCCGGTGCGGCCGAGGCGACGCGCTATCTCCTGGCACTGGGGCACAAACACATCTTCTTTATTGGCGAGACTGCTCTTCCCTGGTATCGCGATCGTTACCAAGGCTACAGCAAAGCGATGATGGAAGCGGGTCTCAAACCCTGGGCGCAAACGCTGGGGTTGTCAGACAATCCATTTTTCAACGGCACAAAGAGTATCCAACTTGCGCTCGAGCAGAAACGCGATGTCACTGCCGTCCTCGCGGGGAATGACGAAATCGCGCATGGTGTCTGGGAGGGGCTTCTGAAAGCGGGACGGGAAGTGCCCCGGGACGTCAGCCTGATTGGGTTTGACGACCTGCACGGAGTCGGACGACTGGCGTCGCTCACCAGCGTGCGTGTGGAAGCGACCGAGATTGGGCGCCAACTGGCCAAGATGGCGATCGAGAAGGTTAAGTCCAAGGGAGCGCGGGTTCCCGAGGTATTGCTGTCGACGACCTTGATGAAACGGGAAACTTGCCGGCCCCTATTTCAAGTGGTTTAGGAGAGAGACAAGTTCTCTCAGAGGATTAACCAGGGTGAGCAGTCTTGGTGCGCTGGGGTTCTCTACGGCGATGTTCCCTTGCTATATATCGACGTAATCATCTGGCCGAGCACATTTCCGGAGGCGAACGGCGAGATTCGGTAGAGGAAATGGTGAAGACGTATGCCGCTCGGGGCTTCCCGGCCCGTGCCATTCCGAAGAGCCAGCCTAGATCCAGAGGACAAGTCAATGAGACGCAGGCGACGAACTCGCATAGGAATTCTTATAACTGTTCTGGCCGCGGCGAGCATGGCGAGTGGACAAGCCACGGTCGATGCAGTTGCGCCACTATTGGAAAAGCCAGTGCAACCGACTGCGGTTACCGCGTTTCAGCTGCAAAAATATCTAATGCGGCGCATTGCGAAACCCGTTCCCCCGGCAAGTCGAACTCAGTGGAGCGCCGAAGCCGCACGCATTCGCGAGCATGTTCTGAGCGACGTCGCGTTTCATGGGTGGCCGAACGAATGGATCCATTCAGCCCCGCTGTTTGAGCAAACCGGAATCATCGAAACATCTCACGGATATCACATCCGCAAACTTCGTTATGAAGTGGTGCCCGGTCTGAAGTCCACTGCACTGCTTTATGAACCCGATTCCATCACGGGCCGCGCCCCTGCGATTCTGAATCTGGTCGGGCATGAGAATCAGGGCAACTTCGTCGAATACGAACAGAAGCGCTGCATCAATTTTGCGAAGCGAGGCGTCATTGCTCTAAGCCTGGGCTGGTTCGGCTTCGGTGAACTGGCAAAGGCCGAAAACAGTCATGACTTCGGGGGTCATCTCGACCTTGTCGGCTCCAATGCGCTTGGCCTTTTCTATCTTATTGCCCGCCGTGGCCTCGACTATTTGTCGTTACTACCTAACGTTGACCCCACTCGCATCGGTGTAACCGGCCTATCGGGCGGTGGCTGGCAGACATTGATGATCAGCGCATTTGACGAACGCGTGGCCGCCGCCGCCGAAGTCGCAGGATTCGGTTCTCTGGAGACCAACCTCACCCGTCCCACCGACACACAAGAGATTGAAGAGGATGCAACGGACCTCGTGCACGACCTGGATTATCCGTTCTTTCTCGCGCTTCGTGCTCCCCGTCCGACGCTGCTGATGCACAATGCGCAGGATGATTGTTGTTTCCTGGCGCCGCTCGTGAAGCCCTACATCTTCGATCAGGTCCGGCCCTTTTTTGGTCTCTACGGGACGGACAATTCCCTTCAGTGGCACGAAAATTTTGATCCGGGAACGCACAACTACCAACTCGATAATCGTGAGCAGGCCTACGCGTTTTTCACCAGGGAGTTCCATCTGTCCGGAAGCGCAAAGGAGATTCCTAGCGATGATGAGATCCAGACGGCGGAAGCATTGGCCGGCGATTTGCCGACTGACAATCTAACCGTGGCAGGGCTGGCGCGAAGACTGGGCGACCAGATTCGACGTCCAGCGATTCCGCCGCCAGGTAAGGAGCGGGACGAGTGGGCCCAGCGGCAGCGCGACGGGCTCAAATCGATCATTCGGCTCTCTTCGGCGCCTCTGGAGGGTTCATGGCGACTGGTGAGCACCCGGACGCCGGGCATACACAGCTATAGGTATCGCTTCGACTTTTCGAACGGCCTTAGCGCAACCGGCATTTTGCTTGCAGGTAGCAATACATCATCTGACGCGCCCGTGACCATCGTGATCAGCGATAAAGGCTACCAGGCGACGGCCACGAATGTGGCCGAGCGGGTGAATCGTGGCGAGGAGGTGTTAGCGCTCGAACCG
>Ga0126371_10000612_pt1 | contig 29683 bp, 26 predicted proteins | sample PanSoiMetaPlot_4_FD_110145 | JGI IMG/M metagenome (GOLD analysis project Ga0126371, IMG submission 110145) | Tropical forest soil microbial communities from Panama - MetaG Plot_4 | ecosystem: Environmental > Terrestrial > Soil > Tropical forest > Bulk soil | place: Panama | collected 2016-02-17 | reverse complement strand
TGGCCGGCGAGCAGCCGAGCGAGGATCTGCGCAAGGAGCTGGTCGGCTGGGTGCGCAAGGAGATCGGCCCGATCGCCTCGCCCGACATGATCCAGTTCGCGCCGAGCCTGCCGAAGACGCGCTCGGGCAAGATCATGCGCCGCATCCTGCGCAAGATCGCCGAGGACGACTACGGCGCGCTCGGCGACGTCTCGACGCTCGCCGATCCGAGCGTGGTCGATGACCTGGTGAACAACCGGCAGAACAAGAAGAGCGCGGCGGCCGCGAAGGCGTAGTTTCTTCTTCTGCGTCATGCCCGGCCTTGTGCCGGGCATGACGACGTCGGGCATTTACGCTTCGCTTACCACGTCGCGCGTGAGCGCGCGGGCCGCGTCCCGACTCGCGTTATTATCCCCGCCGTTCGGGTCGGGGAAAATTCACATGCGTTTCCTTCGTCTCGCCGCCTTTGCGGCGGCCGCGTTCATCTTTGCGGGCGCGCCCGGCGAGGCGCGCGAGATCGTGCCGTTCAGCACGCCGGGCGTCTCGGCCGGCACCATCGTGATACGCACCAGCGAGCGGCGGCTCTACTACGTGCTCGGCAACGGGCAGGCGATCCGCTACGTCGTCGGCGTCGGCCGCACCGGGCAGCAGTGGGCCGGCACCTCGCGCGTCGACGGCAAGTATCTGCGTCCGGCATGGGCGCCGCCGCCCGACATCAAGCGGGAGAATCCGCGGCTGCCCGACGTCATCCCGGGCGGCTCGCCGCGCAACCCGATGGGCGTCGCGGCGCTCACCCTGGTCGGTGGCGAGTACGCGATCCACGGCACCAATACGCCGGGGTCGGTCGGGCATTTCGTGTCGCACGGCTGCATCCGCATGTACAACGCGGACATCACCGATCTCTACGGCCGGGTCGCGGTCGGCACGACCGTGGTGGTGACGAGATAACGAACCTCATGCCCGGGCTTGTCCCGGCCATGACGCGTTCACCCTTTGACGGTTGCTAAAAGTCGCTCGCAATCCCCTTGGCTTCCCAGTCGCCGTAGCGGGTCGGCTCGGGGCCCTTGCGGCCGCTGAGCTCCTTGGGGCGCGCGGCGATCTTGCGATCGATCTCGGCGCGGCGTTCGGCGGCCTCGGCGAGCGCGCGCTCGGCCGCGGGGGTCAGCTTCTTCGCCGGCGGCGTGCCCGACAAACCTTGGTCATCTTTCGCGCGCATCACCGGACCAATTAAGCGCTCGCGCGTTATCCGCAATAGCGTAACGCATCCTGGTAACGCATCCTGATAGCGCATCTTGATAGCCTAGACTTGGGGACGGGATGAACCACCCGCAGCAGGCGGCCGCGGACGCGCCGGGATTCGCGGCACGGCGGATCGCGGCCGAGATCATCGACGGCGTGCTGCGGCGCGCCCGTCCGCTCGACGAGCAGCTCGACGGCCGCGGCGCGCATCCGGGCCTCGCGCATCTCGCCGACCGCGACCGCGCGCTGGTGCGTCGGATCGTCGCGACCGTGCTGCGCCGGCTCGGCTCGCTGCGTGCGATCGTCGGCGGCTTTCTCGACCGCGGCCTGCCGCGCGACGCGCCGCGCGCCGAAACCGCGCTCTTGATCGGCACCGCGCAGATCCTCCTTTTCGGCGGGCCCGCACATGCGGCGGTCGATCTCTCGGTGCGCATCGTGCAGGCCGATCGGAAGGCTGCCCGCTACGCCGGGCTGATCAACGCGGTGCTGCGCCGGATCACGCGCGAAGGCGCGGCGCGCCTCGCCGCCATCGATGCGGCCGCGCTCGATACGCCCGACTGGCTGCTGCAGCGCTGGACCAGCGCCTATGGACCGGAGACCGCCCGCGCGATCGCAACCGCAAATGCGAACGAGCCGGCGCTCGACCTCACCGTCAAGGCCGACGCCGATGAGTGGGCCGGCAAGCTGCGCGGCCGCGTGCTGCCGACCGGCTCGCTGCGCACGCTGCCGCACGGCCCGGTGCCGCTGATGCCCGGGTTCGCCGAGGGCGCCTGGTGGGTGCAGGATGCGGCCGCCGCGCTGCCGGCGCGGCTGTTCGGCGACGTGGCGGGCCTGCGCGTCGCCGACCTGTGCGCGGCGCCGGGCGGCAAGACGCTGCAGCTCGCCCATGCGGGTGCGCGCGTGACCGCCGTCGACCGTTCGGAGCCGCGGCTCGCCCGGCTGCGCGACAACCTGCAGCGCTGCGGGCTTGCAGCGGAGGCGATCATTGCGGCCGATGCGGCCGAATGGGAGGACGGTCCGTTCGACGCGGTGCTGGTCGACGCACCCTGCTCGTCGACCGGGACGATTCGCCGCCATCCCGACATCGCCTGGCTCAAGCGGGCGGCCGACCTCGCGCCGCTCACCGCCCTGCAGCGCCGGCTGCTCGAGCGCGCCATCGCGCTGACCCGGCCCGGCGGAACGATCGTCTACTGCACCTGCTCGCTCGAGCCGGAGGAGGGCGAAGGCCTCGTCGCGGCCGTGCTGGCGGACCATCCCGCGGCGCGGCGAAAGCCCATTTCGGCAAATGAGTTCAATGACTTGGATGGCCTCACCACGCCAACCGGGGACCTCCGCACCCTGCCCTGCGCCTGGCCCGATCCCGACCCGCGCCTGGCCGGGCTCGACGGCTTCTATGCCGCCCGGCTGGAGCGGACCTGAGCGAATTTAACCGCGTTGCCAAGCTGTTATTGGCCGTTAAGGCTCCCTTAGGTATGTTGTCACTAGCGCGGTCCCGGGCGAAGGCCTGCCCCGACCTGATCGGGGAAAAGCGGCGCCGGCGGGTCGGGGGACAACCCGCCTTATCGGAGTATCGGAGGGGGCACGCCGGCATGGCGCGCGTCTCACTGGCGAACCGCGGCAGGCTGTCGTGGCTTGCGCTGCGGCGCGGCCTCGACCATGCGGTCGCGCGCGTCCTCACTTTTTCGCTGCTGCAGCGGCCGGGCTGGCTGCGCAAGGCCGACCGGCTGGTGATCGCGCCGCAGGATCTGCGCACCGCCGACCCGACGCGCGCCGCCGAGATCTATGGCGGCCGCTTCGCCTTTGCGGGCAAGGTCGTCGTATGTGACGGCCGCTCCGCCTTCGAGATGGTGCCGCCGTCGGACGAATGGGCCGACACGCTCCTGTCCTTCGGCTGGCTGCGCCACCTGCGCGCCGCCGAGTCGGCGATCACGCGCGCCAACGCACGCGCGCTGGTCGACGAATGGATCACGCTGCAGGGCGCGTGGGATCCGGTCGCGTGGCGGCCGGAGACGCTGGCGCGCCGCGTGATCGCCTGGCTCACCCAGGCGACGCTGATCCTCGACGACGCCGACGTGCGCTTCTACCGCCGCTTCCTGCGCAACCTCGCGCGCCAGGTGCGCTACCTGCGCCTGATGGCGCGCGACACGCGCGACGGCGTCCCGCGCCTGCAGGCGCGCATCGCGCTCGCCTATGCGTCGCTCACCATGTCGAGCCAGGTCGGCCACCTGCGCCAGGCGACGCGCAAGCTCGCGAGCGAGCTCGAGCGCCAGATCCTGCCCGACGGCGGCCACATCAGCCGCAACCCCAACGCGCTGATCGAGATCCTGCTCGACCTCCTGCCGCTGTCGCAGGCATTCACGGCGCGCAACGTGCCGCCGCCGCCCTCGCTCACCCATGCGGTCGACCGCATGATGCCGATGCTGCGCTTCTTCCGCCACGGCGACGGCACCTTCGCGCTGTTCAACGGCATGGGCCCGACCTTGCCCGAGCTGCTTGCCACCATCCTGGCCTACGACGATGCGCGCGGCGAGCCGGTCGCCAACGCTCAGCATTCCGGCTACCAGCGCGTCCAGGCGGGCTCGACCGTGCTGCTGATGGACACCGGCCCGCCGCCGCCGATCGAGGTCTCGTCGGACGCGCACGCGGGCTGCCTGTCGTTCGAGCTATCGACCAAGCACCAGCGCATCGTGGTCAACTGCGGGCTGCCGATGGCCGGCAAGGAGAGCTGGCGGCAGGTCGCGCGCGCGACCGCGGCGCATTCGACCGTGACGTTCAACGATTCCTCGTCGTGCCTGTTCGTCGAGTCCGGCGCCTTCCGCCGCCTGTTCGGCACCCCGATCGGCGCCGGGCCGACCGATGTGCCGGTCGCGCGCGAGACGCGGCCCGACGGCACCATCATGTTGCGCACCTCGCACGACGGCTATGTCGACCGCTTCGGCATCGTGCACCACCGCATCGTCCAGATCGCGCCCGACGGCGAGCAGATCGACGGCGAGGACCTGTTCATCCCGCCGGACGAGCGGATGCTGCCGCACAATGCGCAGGACGAGTTCGCGCTGCGCTTCCACCTCCATCCCGGCGTCAAGGCGACCCGCCTCACCGACGGCCACGGCGCCATGCTGGTGCTGCCCAACAAGGACGTGTGGAATTTCAACGCGCACGAGGATCAGCTCGATCTCGAGGAGAGCGTCTACCTCGGCGGCCAGGACGGCCCGCGCCGTACCGTGCAGATCGTCATCACGGGCCAGGCGCGCAAAGTCGGCCGCGTCCACTGGACGCTGAGCCGCGCGCCGCTGCAGATCACCGGACCGCGCCGCAACGGCCGGGCCGAGGAACCGCAGTTGCCGTTGTAGGTTTTGCTCATCGTCATGCGCGGGCTTGTCCCGCGCATCCACGTCTTTTACACCGGCAAAGACGTGGATGGCCGGGACGAGCCCGGCCATGACGGGATCCAATCAATGGCCGATCATCGCATCGAACGCGCCCTCCTCTCCGTCTCCGACAAGACGGGCCTCGTCGAGTTCGCACGCGCGCTCGCGCGCCACGGCGTCGAGCTGGTATCCACGGGCGGCACCAAAAAGGCGCTCGCGGACGCCGGCGTCGCGGTGCTCGACGTCGCCGAGCTGACCGGCTCGCCCGAGATGATGGATGGGCGGGTCAAGACGCTGCACCCGAAGGTGCATGGCGGGCTCCTGGGCGTCCGCGCCAATGCCGAGCACGCGGGCGCGATGCAGCGGCACGGCATCCGGCCGATCGATCTGCTGGTGGTGAATCTCTACCCGTTCGAGCAGACGGTCGCGCGCGATGCGCCCTACGACGACTGCATCGAGAACATCGACATCGGCGGCCCCGCGATGATCCGCGCGGCGGCGAAGAACCACGGCGACGTCACGGTCGTGGTCGAGCCGGCGGATTATGCCGCGGTGCTCGCCGAGATGGGCGCGCACGGCGGCGCGACCACGCTGGCGCTGCGGCAGAAGCTCGCCGCCAAGGCCTATGCGCGCACGGCCGCCTACGATGCGGCGATCTCGAACTGGTTCGCCGAGACGCTCGACGATCCGGCGCCGGATTTCCGCGCCTTCGGCGGGCACATGATCCAGACGCTGCGCTACGGCGAGAACCCGCATCAGCACGCCGCGTTCTACCGCACGCCGGCGCGCCGCGCCGGCGTCGCGACCGCGCGCCAGGTGCAGGGCAAGGAGCTCTCCTACAACAACATCAACGACACCGACGCGGCCTACGAATGCGTGGCCGAGTTCGATCCCGCGCGCACCGCGGCCTGCGCGATCATCAAGCACGCCAATCCGTGCGGGGTGGCGGAGGGCGAGAACGTCATCGACGCCTATCGCAAGGCGCTCGCCTGCGACTCGACCTCGGCCTACGGCGGCATCATCGCGGTCAACCGCACCCTCGACGGCGACACCGCGCGCGCGATCACCGAAATCTTCACCGAGGTGATCATCGCGCCGGACGCCACCGAGGAGGCGATCGCGGTGGTGAAGGCGAAGAAGAATCTCCGGCTTCTCCTCGCCGGCAGCGTCCCCGATCCCCGCGCGCCGAGCCTCATGGCGAAGACGGTCGCGGGCGGGCTGCTGGTGCAGTCGCGCGACAACGCGACGGTCGACGAGATGCAGCTCAAGACCGTGACCAAGCGCGCACCGACGGCCGCCGAGCTCACTGATTTGCGCTTCGCGTTCCGCGTCGCCAAGCACGTCAAGTCGAACACCATCGTCTACGCCAAGGACGGCGCGACCGTCGGCATCGGCGCCGGACAGATGAGCCGGGTCGACGCCGCGCGCATCGCGGTGCGCAAGGCCGAGGATGCCGCCAAGGAGCTGGGCCTGACGACGCCGCTGACGAAGGGCTCGGTGGTCGCGTCGGACGCGTTCTTCCCGTTCGCCGACGGTCTCCTGGTCGCGATCGAGGCGGGCGCTACCGCGGTGATCCAGCCGGGCGGCTCGCTGCGCGACGACGAGGTTATCCAGGCCGCCGACGACAATGGCATCGCGATGGTGTTCACCGGCGTGCGGCATTTCCGGCATTGATCGATGCGCATCATCTCCATCCGCGAGCGGACCGTGCCGGTCGCCTCGGCGATCGCCAACGCGTACATCGACTTCTCCAAGATGACGCTGTCGCACGTGGCGCTGATCACGGACGTCATCCGCGACGGCAACCCGGTCGTGGGCTACGGCTTCAACTCGAACGGGCGTTACGGCCAGGGCGGGCTGATCCGCGAGCGCTTCGTGCCGCGGCTGATGGAGGCCGATCCGAAATCGCTGCTCAATGATGCGGGCGACAATCTCGATCCCGATCGCATCTGGGCGGCGCTGATGAAGAACGAGAAGCCGGGCGGGCACGGCGAGCGCTCGGTCGCCGTCGGCACCATCGACATGGCGGTGTGGGACGCGGTGGCGAAGATCGCCGGCAAGCCGCTGTTTCGCCTGCTCGCCGAGCGGCACGCGCGCAAGGCCGATCCACGCGTCTTCGTCTATGCGGCGGGCGGCTACTACTATCCGGGCAAGGGCATCGAGCAGCTGCGCGCCGAGATGCGGAGCTATCTCGACCGCGGCTACAACGTCGTGAAGATGAAGATCGGCAACGGCCTTGCCGAGGATCTTTCGCGCATCGAGGGCGTGCTCAAGGAACTCGACGGCAAGGCGCAGCTCGCGGTCGATGCCAATGGGCGGCTCACGCTCGAGCAGGCGATCGCCTACGCCAAGATGCTGCGGGAGTATCCGCTGTTCTGGTACGAGGAGGCGGGCGACCCGCTCGACTACGCGCTGCAGGCGGCGCTCGCCGAGTTCTATCCGGGCCCGATGGCGACCGGCGAGAACTTGTTCAGCCACCAGGACGCGCGCAACTTGTTGCGCTATGGCGGCATGCGCGCCGACCGCGACTGGCTGCAGTTCGACTGCGCGCTCTCCTACGGCCTGTGCGAGTACCAGCGCACGCTGGAGGCCGTCGAGGCGGCGGGCTGGTCGCGGACGCGCCTCATCCCGCACGGCGGCCACCAGATGTCGCTCGCGATCGCGGCCGGGCTCGGGCTCGGCGGCAACGAGAACTATCCGGATCTGTTTCAGCCCTTCGGCGGGTTTCCCGATGATGTGCGCGTCGAGAGCGGCCACATCGTCATGCCGGAGCTGCCCGGCATCGGCTTCGAGGGGAAGAGCGCGTTGTACAAGGCGATGCGAGAGATTGTGGAGTGACTCTTTCCCCTCCCCCGCTTGCGGGGAACGGTCAGGGAGGGGGCAAGTCAATCGGCGCGTGAGCAAGCGCCTTCCCCCTCTCCGGCTCTCCCCCGCAAGCGGGCGAGAGGGCGCAGACTCTCACACCTTCCGCGGCCGTCCCACCTCCCCTACCCCGCACTCCAAATTCCCGCGGTCCCATTTGCCGAGCTCGGCGGCCGCCTCGTACGTGCTCTGCAGAAACTCCATCAGCGCGGCCTCCGGATCGGCGGCGGTGCGCACCGCGTCGTACGACAGGACGAACTCGCCGAGATCCTTGCTGAAAAAGGCATGCGCCGGGCGCACGGCCGCGGCGGCAAAGCCCTCCGGCGCCGGGTAGGCGTAGGAGTAATACGCCGGGTAGTCGATCGCGCCGCCGCCCGGCCAGAAGCCGGCGCTCGACACCTCGTGCGAATAGGCCTCGCGCACGACCGCATCGGCGAGATGCGGGACGCCGCCGGGATGCCGCGGCGCCGGGCGGCCGGAGAAGCGCGTGACCGCGAGGTCGAAGCTGCCCCAGAAGAAATGCACCGGGCTCGCCTTGCCGAGAAAGGATGTGCGGAACTGCGAGAAGGCCGCGTGCGAGCGGGTGAGCACGCGCCAGAAACGATTGGCGAAGTCCGGGTCATAGGCCGTATGGGCGCGGTCGTCGCTGAAGCGGACCGCGTCGGGAATCTCGTTCGGCATCTCGTCGATGCGCAGCGCGATGCCGAGCTCGTGCAGCGCGATCATGACATCGGCATAGAACTCGGCGACCGACACGGGCCGCAGCATGACCTGGCGGAACTGTCCGTCGCCGGTGCGGATCCACAGGGTGTGATCGATGAAGTCGAACTCGATCTGGAAATCGCGGTCGCGGATTGAGATCAAAGGCGTCGCGAGCCCGCGCGCGGTGACGCGCAGCGTAACGTGCCAGGAGTGATTGAGCCACGGCGTCGCGGCAAGGCGGATCTTGCCGACGATCTGCGTCCACAGCTGCAGGGTGGCGGCGGTGTCCTTCCAGGCGGCGTAGGGGAGCTCGGGCCAGCGGAAGTCGGGCATGGGGTTCTCCTTGCACACGGCACAGCGCTTGCTGCCCTCTCTCCCACTTGCAGGGGAACGAGACGATGCGCACTGCCTACTTCGCCAAATCCCCCAGCATGCTCGCGGCGACCGAAAGCTTCGACAGAGTCAATCCCGATCCCGCAATCTCGTGCACGGCCATGCGGACGCGCTCGACATCCTCGCGGCGGGCCGCGACCCATTGCTCGACGGCGCCGGTCCCGGCGGCGCCGCCGGCCATCATGGCGGCGGTGATGCGGCATTCGGCGTCGCCGATCGCATCGAGCGACCGATCGAGGGCGAGGCGATCGAAATAGTCGGCGACCGGAATCCCGCGCGCCGCCGCGGAGATGCGATCGACCTGGAAGTAGGCGCCGGCCGCAAAGTATGTCGCGGCCACCTCGGCGACCGACTTGCCGATGCGGTCGGCGACCAGCACGACGTCGGACGCGGGTATCAGCCACGGAAGGTCGGCGATGCGCCGCGCGACCGCCGCCGGAACTCCGGCGCCCGCAAGCTCGGCGGCGCGCGCCGCCCGCGCCTTGCGCGCAGCCTCCGTCAGCACGCCGTCGAGCGCCCCCGCGACCGTCGCGATGCCGGCGTGATAGTGCTCGATCACGGCCGCGAGCCCCTGGCTGAGATCGACGTTGCGCAGGAACCAGACGAGGCGGTCGAGGATCAGGTCCTGCACGGCCGCGAACAGGTCGAGCTGGAGCTTGCCGGGAATCTTGTTGTCGAGCGCCTCGATCTCCGTATTGAGCCCGATCAGGTCGTAGCTGTTGCGCACCGCCGCGAACGCCGCCGCGATGCGCGCCGGCGGCGCGCCGGTCTCGTCGGCGATGCGCACGACCAGGGTCGGCCCGCCGCGGTTGATCATCGAGTTGGCGAGCTGGGTCGCGATGATCTCGCGGCGCAGGCGATGATGCGTCAGCGCATCGGGATATTTCTCGGCGACCGCAGGCGGGAAATAACGATTCAGCTCGCGGCCCAGATAGGGATCGTCGGGCACCGCCGAGTCGAGCAGGTCGTCGTTGAGCGAAAGCTTCGCATAGGCGAGCAGCACGGAAAGCTCGGGCCGCGTCAGCGGCTCGCTGCGGCGGCGCCGCTCGGTCAGCTCCACGTCGTCGGGCAGGAACTCGACGGCACGGTCGAGCAGATGGCGCGACTCGAGGATCTGCATCATGCGCTGCTGGAAGCCCAGATCCTCGAGGCCCCGCCGCTCGGCGAGCGAGAGCGCGAGCGTCTGCTGGTAGTTGTTGCGCAGCACGAGCCTGGCGACATCGTCGGTCAGGCTCGGCAGGATCGCGTTGCGCCCCTCGCGCGTGATCCGGCCGTCGCGCTCCGGTCGGCTGAGCGCGATCTTGAGATTGACCTCGACGTCCGACGTGTTGACGCCGGCCGAATTGTCGATCGCGTCGGTATTGAGACGGATTTTTCGCCGCGCCGCCTCGATGCGGCCGCGCTGGGTCATGCCGAGATTGGCCCCCTCGCCCACCACCTTGCAGCGCAGATCGGCGCCGGTGATGCGGATCGCGTCGTTGGCACGGTCACCCGCCGCCTCGTCGCCTTCGCTCGCGGCGCGCACATAGGTGCCGATGCCGCCGAAGAACAGGAGATCGACCGGCGCTTTGAGGATCGCGCGCATCACCTCCTGCGGCGTCGCCTTGGCCTGCGCGAAGCCGAGCGCCGCCTGCGCCTGCGGCGACAGGTCGATTTCCTTGTGCGAACGCGAAAATACACCGCCGCCGGCCGAGATCAGCGACTTGTCGAAATCCTGCCAGCTCGAGCGCGGGAGGTCGAACAGGCGCTGGCGCTCGATGAATGTCTTCTCGGCATCGGGCGACGGATCGATGAAGATGTCGCGATGGTCGAAGGCGGCGATGAGCCTGGTCGTGCGCTCGCGCAGCATGCCGTTGCCGAAGACGTCGCCCGACATGTCGCCGACGCCGACGCAAGTGAACGGCGTCCTGCCGATGTCGATATCCATCTCGCGGAAGTGGCGCTTGACCGACTCCCAGGCGCCCCGGGCCGTGATGCCCATGCCCTTGTGATCGTAGCCGGCCGAACCGCCCGACGCGAAGGCGTCGTCGAGCCAGAAACCGTGCTGTTGCGCGATGCCGTTGGCGATGTCGGAGAAGGTCGCCGTGCCCTTGTCGGCCGCGACCACGAGATAGGGATCGTCGCCGTCGTGGCGCACGGTGTCGACCGGCGGCACGAGCTTGCCGTCGGGAGCGATGTTGTCGGTGATGTCGAGCATGGTCGACATGAAGATCCTGTAGGTCGCGACGCCCTCGGCCTGGATGGCGTCGCGGCCCGCGCCCGCCGCGATGCGCTTGGGCACATAGCCGCCCTTGGCGCCGACCGGCACGATGACGGCGTTCTTGACCTGCTGCGCCTTGACGAGGCTCAGCACCTCGGTGCGGAAGTCCTGCGGCCGGTCGGACCAGCGGATGCCGCCGCGCGCCACCTTGCCGAAACGCAGATGCACGGCCTCGAGCCGCGGCGAGTAGACGAAGATCTCGCACAGCGGCCGCGGCAGCGGCATGCCATCGACCTTATGGCTGTCGAGCTTGAAGGCGATCTCGCTCTTCACCCGGCCGTCGGCGCCGAGTTGGTAGAAGTTCGTGCGCGTCGCCGCCTGCACGCCGTTGACGAAGTGGCGGATGATGCGGTCCTCGTCGAGGCTGTCGACGCCTTCGAGCGCCGCCTCGATCTCAGCCGCGAGCGCCGTTTCGCGCGCGGCGCGGCCGCCGCCCGGCGCGCCGAGGCGCGGATCGAAGCGGGCGTGAAACAGCGCCGCGAGCTTGCCGGCGACGGCGCCGTGGCGCACCAGCGTCGCCCACAGATAGTCCTGCGAATAGGGCACCCGAATTTGGCGCAGGTAGCGCGCGAAGCTGCGCAGCAGCGCGATGTCGCGCCACGGCAGGCCGGCGGAAAGCACGAGGGCGTTGAAGCCGTCGTTCTCGGCGAGCCCGCGCATCACCATGATGAAGCAGGTCTCGAGGTGGCCCTTGAGGGCGGCGAGGTCGAGCTTGCCGTCACCCGCGAGGGTGAGCACCATGTCGTGCAGCCAGAAATCGGGCGCGTCGCGGCCAAAGCTCTGGGCGTGGTAGGTGGTCTCGTCGACCACGCGGAAGCCCATGTGCTCGAGCACCGGCACGCGCTCGGAGAGCGGGATCGGCCGGCCGTAGCTCCACACCTTGAGGCCGAGCGAGAGCTTCTCGTCCCACAGATGCTGGTAGAAATCGACCGCGAGCGGGCGGTCGGGCGTCAGCGCATCGATGATGCGGATGTCGCTCACCGCGTCGAGCGGCGAGAACGCCTCGCGGTAGGCCTGGCTGAACGCGTCCTGGTAGCGCGCCAGCAGGGCGCGGGTGCGCGCCGGATCGTGCGCCTCGGTGACCGCGTCGGCGAGCGCATCGCTCCAGGTGCGCACGATATCGGCGATGCCGCCCTCGAGCTCGGCGCGCGGCGGATCGGGCATCTCCTGGCGACCGCGCGTGACGATGAAGTGCACGCGCACCAGCGGGCCTTCCGGGTAGAACAGCATGTGCGACGCGACCTTGCCGCGGTAGGCGTCGGCGAGAAACGCGCCGATCTCCTGGCGCACGTCGCTGTCGAAGCGGTCGCGCGGCACGTAAACCAGCACGGAAACGAAGCGGTCGAAACGGTCGCGCCGCGCCAGCACGCGCACGCGCGGGCGCTCGTCGAGCTGCAGGATGAGCAGCGCGAAGCGCAGCAACGTGTCCTCGTCGATCGCAAACAGCTCGTCGCGCGGAAAATTCTCCAGCACGACCGCGAGCGCCTTGCCGGAATGGCTCGCGGCATCGAGGCCGGCGCGGGCGACCACCGCGGCGGTCTTGCGCCGCAGGTAGGGAATGCCGCGGGTCGAGCGCGTATAGGCGGTCGAGGTGAAAAGGCCGACGATGCGGAAAATGCCGACGAGCCGGCCGTCCGCGTCGTAGCGCTTGACGCCGACCAGATCCATGGTGGCACGGCGGTGCACGCGCGATTGCTGGTTGGTCTTGATGATGACGAGCGGCTGCGGCTCCTTCAGGAACTCGCGCGCCGCGGCCGGAAGATCCAACCGCTCGCCGCGCGGCGTCATCACCTCGCTCGCACGATGGCGCAGGACGCCGAGCAAGGAGGCGGGTTGCTCGGCGAGCACGCCGGTCGCCGCGTCATAGGTGTCCTCGCGCACGCCCAGGAAGATGAAATTGTCGAACAGCAGCCATTGCAGGAACTCGACCGCCTCGTCGATCTCGGGCGGCGGCAACGGCGGCGGATTGGATCGCAGGTTCGCCGTGACGGCCGCGACCCTGTCCATCATGGTGTGCCAGTCCGCGACCGCGTACTGCACCTCGGTCAGGCTGTCGCCAATCGCGGCAAGGATCTTTGCCTCGCGCGCCTCGTCGTCGATGCGGTCGACATGGATGTGGATGAAGCTTTCGCGCGCGCCGCCAGCAGCGAGTTCGGTGAGCCGGCCGGCCGCGTCGCGCTTGACGCCCAGCACCGGATGGGCGACGAGCCGCACCCCGACCCCGAGCGCCGCGAGCTCGCCCATGGTCGAGTCGAGCAGGAACGGCTTGTCGTCATTGATGATCTCGAGCACCGCGATGTCGGCCGACCGGTCGCCGTTCTGCGGCGCATGCAGGCGCAGCTTCGGCGCTCCGGGCTTGCGCTCGGCGAGGAACTCAAAGGCTTCCCGGGCGAGCCGGGCGAGATCGCGCGCCGTATAGGCGAGCACGTCCTCGGGGGCGGCGCGGCCGAAAATGCGCGCGGCGAAATCCGACGGGGTGCCGGGAGCGAGCAGCGCGGCGGCCTCGCCGATCAGCCGGGCCGCGCGGTCGCCGCCGTCAACCGCAGCCATGGTCGCAAGGGGCGTGGTCTCGTTTGCCGTATCATTCATTGGGACGGGTCCGCTGTTTGGCCTCGGAACCGGGGCAGATCGAGTCCCCAGGGGACAGCCTGTCACTGCGGGCGGAACGACGCAATCGCATGCGCATGGCCCGCCGCTGGCAGACGGCTTCGTTCGCGATGCCGGCGGTTGTAGGCTGGTGGGGAACCATGCCAGCAGAGGAGCCCGCCGTGGCCGACCAACGACCGAAAACCGGCAAGAGCAAATCAAAGAACGGTGAGGCGCCGCGCAGGAGCCAGGCGGCCGATGACGACACCGTGATCACGGCGCTCGGTCTGAAGGAAGCGGCGCCGACCGAGGCCATGGCGGCGTATTTCGGCAAGTGCGAGGAGAAGCTCGGCTTCGTGCCGAATGTGCTCAAGGCCTACGCGTTCGACATGCCGAAGCTCGAGGCGTTCGTCGGCATGTATAACGACCTGATGCTCGCGCCCTCCGGACTCTCCAAGCTCGAGCGCGAGATGATCGCGGTCGCGGTCTCGTCGGTTAACCGCTGCTACTACTGCCTGACCGCGCACGGCGCCGCGGTGCGCGCGCTCTCCGGCGACCCAGCGCTGGGCGAGTTGATGACGATGAACTACCGCGCCGCGCGCCTCTCCCCGCGCGAGCGCGCCATGCTGGATTTTGCCGTGAAGCTGACGGCCGAGCCGTGGGCGGTCGAGGAAATCGACCGCGAGGCGCTGCGCAAGGTCGGTTTCTCGGCGCGGGATATCTGGGACATCGCAGCGGTGGCGGGGTTCTTCAACATGTCGAACCGGGTGGCGAGCGCGACGGATATGCGGCCGAACGCCGTTTATCACGGGCAGGCGAGGTAGGGGTCGCACTGAGCCTGAAAGCTCAAATCTCCACCAGCTTGTCCGGCAGGTCGTTCGGCACCACGCTTCCGGCGGGGCGGGGAAAGTGCTCAGCGAGCACGGCCCCGCAGCGCTCCACGGCGCCGACGAAGCCGTCGGCGGGGTGGCCGTCCTTGATGGCGGCGACGAGGATGTCGATCGCCCCGTTCCAGGTCTCGGGCGCGACTTTGCCGTGGATGCCCTCGTCGGCCACGATGGTGGCGTAGCGCTCGGCCTGCGCCGCGAAGATCAGCACGCCGGTGCGATTCCTGCTCTTGTGCATGCCCTGCGCCGCGAACTGGCGCAGGGCGGTGAGGTGCGCGCGGGCGTGCTGCACGAGGCGCGGCACCAGGTAGCGGCGCAGGCGCGGCAGCGAGAAGATCGCGAGCGCCAGCACGAAGCCGGCGAGCTGGATCGCATAGACGCAGCCGGCCGGCTCGTCGGTGAACAGGACCGCGCCGAGCGGAATGAGCAGCGCGAACAGCGCCGCCCAGGCGAACGGCACGAGTGGGTAGCGGCTCGCCTGCTGCGCCACCACGCAATAGATCTCGCCCGTGGTCTTCGCCTCCGCGTTGCGGATTGCGTCGGCGACGCGCTGCTTCTCGCTTTCAGGGATCATGTCTCTCTCCTCACCAGCTGCCGGACGAGCCGCCGCCGCCAAAGCTGCCGCCGCCGCCGCTGAAAAAGCCGCCGCCGGACCCCGAGCTCGACCACGACGAGCCCGACGACCATGACGTGCCGCCCGCGGTCGCCACGGACGGTTGGTACCAGCTGAAGAAATGCCAGGCGGCGCGGCGCTTCGCGAGCGCGCGCAGCCGGTCGGGCGTGACGTATCCGAGCCACAGGCCGACGTGCAGCAGGAGCGGCAGCACCAGCCACAGCCAGGCGAGCATGAGCAGCGAGAAGCCGCAGGCGAGCACGAACAGGCCGAGGAAAATGATCACGTCGCCCGGCATGTACGACGCGACGCCGCCGACGCCGCGCATCACTTGGCGGAAGACGGCGGGCCGCGGCGCGGCGTTGCCCTGCCAAGCATCGGTATCGTGGTTGAGCAGGCGGACGATGTCGTCGACGCCGCGCGCGATGCCGCCGGAGAAGTCGTTGGCGCGAAAGCGCGGCGTGATGGTGTTGGCGATGATCAGCTTCGTCTCCGCGTCGGTGAGCGTGCCTTCGAGGCCGTAGCCGACCTCGATGCGCACCTTGCGCTCCTTCGGCGCGATGATCAGCAGCACGCCGTTGTTCCTGTCCTTCTGCCCGATCTGCCATTGGCGGCCGAGGCGCACGCCGTAGTCCTCGATGCTGAGACCCTGCAGCGACCGGATCGTGACGACCACGAGCTGCTCGGTGGTGCGCGCCTCGAGATCGGCGAGCTCGCTCTCGATCGCGGCGCGCACCGGCGGATCGATGACATTGGCCTCGTCGACGACGCGGCCGGTGAGCGCCGGAAAGGTCTGCGCCGCAGCCGGCCGCGCCAGCGCGGCCGCGGCGACGAGCATGAGCACCGTCACCGCCAGGATACGCATGGCGAGCTGCCCGAGCCTCATGATGCGCGCGACGCTCACCAGCTTCCCGAGGCGCCCCCGCCCCCCGACGAGCCGCCGCCGCCGGAGAAGCTGTCGGAGGAACTCGAGGAGGAGGAGTCCGACCAGCTCGACGACGAGCTCGAGGCCCAGGCGTATGATGAAGGGTAGGATGAAGCTTGCTGCGACGAGGCGCGCCGCCGCGGCGGCGGCTTGCCGTCGTCGAAAAAATCGAGCCAATGCCACCAGCCGCGGCGAGCCTTGAACTGCGGCAGCACATGGATCGCGATGAGCCCGTTGATGACCGCGTGGAGGGCGACGAACGCGACGCCGGCGAAGCCGCCGAGGAAGAGCACGCCAAACACGAGGGTGAAAAGGATGTTCCCCACCGGGGCCGGGTGGCTGTTGGCCTGGTAGTGCGGCCGCACCGCCGCGCGCTGCTTCCATTCCGCCGCACTGCCGGTAAGCACGTCGACGATGCTCGTCACCGCGCTCTCGATCGCGGCATCGAACTGGTTGGCGCGCAGCCGCGAGACCATGAGCTCCTCGATGATCAGCTTGGCGACCGCGTCGGGCAGCGTGCCCTCGAGCCCGTAGCCCACCTCGATGCGCACCTTGTGATCGCTGCGCGCAACGAGGAGCAGCACGCCGTTGTTGGTGGTGCTCTGACCGAGCCGCCAGGCGCGAAACAGCCGGTTGGCGTAATCCTCGACCGAATAGCCCTGCAACGAGCGCACGGTTGCGACCACGACCTGGTCGGAGGTCTTCTGTTCCAGCGCGGCGAGCTGCGTCGTGAGGTGTTGCCGAACGGACGGATCGAGCACGCCGGCCTCGTCGACCACGCGACCGCTCAGCGCCGGAAACGTCTGCGCCCGCGCCGACGGCACGGCCGCGAGCATGAAGGTCGCGGCGAGCAACGCGATCGCGGCGAGCCGACGTCTGCGCAGAAAAGTCATCCGGTTTGCTCCGATCACCTGCGGTGCTCACCAGCTTCGCGGAGGTCTTGCGTGTGCGCGTTTGCGGTTTGCGGCGCCGCGCGGGTGCGCTGCTGCCAATCGGCCGCGCCGCCAGTCAGCGCCCGGGTGATGTCGTCAACGCCGACGCTCGCGGCACGGTCGAAGCGCCCTGCGCGCAGCGCCGGAATGAGGTCGTTCTCGATGATGAGCTTCGCGACCGCGTCGGGGAGCATGCCTTCGAGCCCGTAGCCCACCTCGATACGCACCCTGCGATCGTTGGGCGCGATCAGCAGCAAAACGCCGTTGTTCTTCGCTGCCTGGCCGAGGCCCCAGCGGCGAAACAGCCGGTTGGCATAATCCTCGATCGTGTGTCCCTCGAGCGAGCGCACGGTCGCGACCACCACCTGATCGGAATTGCGCGCTTCCAACGCCGCAAGCCGCGCGGTGAGCGCCTCGCGGGTCTCTGCGCTGAGCACCCGCGCGTCATCGACGACACGGCCGCTCAGTGTCGGGAAGGTCTGCGCGGCGGCAGGCAACGCAAGGGCGAGCATTGCGACGAGCGCAAGCGCGGCAAGCCGGAGATGCTGGAGCGCGCGCATGGGTTCACGGGTTCGTTTCGGGGGTGAGGGCGGTCAGAATTTGACCTGCGGGGTGCGCCGCACGTCCTCGGCGACGGTGAACTCCGCCATCGGCTTGTTGTTGGCGTAGAGCAGCTTCGCCCACCAGATGCCTGGATACGTCTTGAGCTCGGTGTTGTAGATCCGCACCGCCTCGATGTAGTCGCGCCGCGCCACCGCGATGCGGTTCTCGGTGCCCTCGAGCTGCGCCTGCAGGGCGATGAAGTTCTGGTTGGATTTGAGATCGGGATAGCGCTCCGACACGGCTAGCAGGCGGCTCAGCGCGCCGGTGAGCGCCAGCTGCGCGTCCTGGAATTTCTTGAACGCGTCCGGATTGTTGATCAGGTCGGGCGTCGCCTGGATCGAGGTCGCGCGCGAGCGCGCCGCGGTGACCGCCTCGAGCACCTCGCGCTCCTGCCTGGCATAGCCCTTGACGGTCTCGACCAGGTTGGGGATCAGATCGGAGCGGCGTTGGTACTGGTTCTCGACCTCGGCCCACTTCGCCTTGGCCTGCTCCTCGTAGGTCGGAATCCGGTTGATGCCGCAGCCGGACACCAAAAGGCCGAGAAGCACCACCAGGGTAGGCGCAATGATGGGAAAACGCCGGCGCGGCGCCGCCGCCACGAACGAAAGCGACATCGTGATCTCTCCGAGCTTGCCCGAGCCATCCTGTTGCTGCCGGCCCGAAACGAGGCCGCGGCAAGCCGGGCAGCCCCCCGCGCGCGCGGCGGGCAAAGCTTAGTCAGATCATGGCGGAAAAAGGTTCAGGAGCGCGCAAGTCCCACATGACGACCCGCATGACGTCGATCGGTCCTCGCCTCACCCGTCGCGGATTCGTCGCCTCCCTGGCGGCGCTCGGCACCACGCTGGCGCTCGCCTTCGCGCCGCCGCTCGGCCTCGCCCAGCCGACCGCGCCCAGCACCGCCGCGCCGCCGACGCACATCGTGCCGGTGACGGCGCCGCACGGGATGGTGGTGACGCAGGAGGCGCATGCGACGCGGGTCGGCGTCGACATCCTGCAGCGCGGCGGCAACGCCGTCGATGCCGCCGTCGCGGTCGGCTTCGCACTCGCCGTGACCTTGCCCAAGGCCGGCAATCTCGGCGGCGGCGGGTTCATGGTCGTGCATCTTTCGGCGCATGACGCGCAGCCCGCGACCGACGTCGCGATCGATTTTCGCGAGGCGGCGCCGCACGACACCCACGCGGACGTGTTTCTCGACCGGAACGGCGAGGCCGATCCGGACAAGTCGCGCAACAGCGGCCTCGGCATCGGCGTGCCGGGCTCGGTCGCGGGGCTCACGCTCGCGCTCGAGCACTTCGGCTCGGGCAAGTTCACCCTCGCCGAGCTGATCGCGCCTGCGATCGCGCTTGCCCGCGACGGCATCCCGGTCGAGGCCGACCTGCTCGATTCGCTCCAGCACGCGCAGTCGCGGCTGGCGCGCTATCCGTCCTCGGCGAAGATCTTCTTGAAGGCCGACGGCACGCCGCTCGGCACGCACGACATCCTCGTGCAGACCGATCTTGCCGACTCGCTCGACGCGATCGCGCATGAAGGCCCGCGCGCCTTCTATGTCGGCCCGATCGCCGACGAGATCGTGGCGGCGGCGCGCGCCGCCGGCAGCCACATAGTGCGCGGCGACCTCGAAAAATACGACGCCATCGTGCGCGAGCCGGTGCGCGGCACCTATCGGGGCTATGAGGTAGTGTCGATGCCGCCGCCGTCCTCAGGCGGCGTGCACCTGATCGAGATGCTCAACATCCTCGAGGGTTTTTCGCCGCACGAGTTCGCCTCGCCCTCGCCCGCGAACCTGCACCTGATGATCGAGGCGATGAAGCTCGCCTATGCGGACCGCGCCGAGTACATGGGCGACAGCGACGCCGTGGACGTGCCGATCCAGGGGCTGATCGCAAAATCCTATGCGGACAGGCTGCGCGCCACGATCGACCGCCACAAGGCGCGGCCCGCGCGCGACATCCGCGCCGGCGAGCCGCCGCGGGAGGGCAACGACACGACCCATGTGTCGATCGTCGACGCACGTGGCAATGCGGTGGCGATGACGACGTCGCTCAATCTCAACTACGGGGTCGGGCTGGTGGCGGGCTCGACCGGCATCCTGCTCAACGACACGCTCGACGATTTCGCCGCGGCGCCGGGCGCGCCCAACGCCTTCGGCCTCACCGGCGGCACCGCCAACGCGCCGGGACCGTCGAAGCGGCCGCTCTCCTCGATGACACCGACCATCGTCCTCGAGGACGGCGCGCCCGCCTTCGTCACCGGCTCACCGGGCGGCAGCCGGATCATCACCACGGTGCTGCAGGTCCTGGTCAACGCGATCGACTTCAGGAAGCCGATCGCCGAGGCGGTCGCGGCGCCGCGCGTGCACCATCAGTGGCAGCCCGACGAGGTCGTGGTCGAGCGGACCCTGCCGGCGGCGACCATCCGCGCCCTCGAGGCGCGCGGCCACCGGGTGCACGTCGGCCCGACCAGCGGCTCGGCGAACTCGATCGCCGTGACGGCGGCAGGCGTGGTGGGCGCCGCGGATATTCGGGCGAAGGGCGCCTTCGCGGCTGGGTATTGAGCGACCTGGCACTGCGCCAACGCAGCATTTCGCCGCAACCGGCTGCGACTATCCGAAAAGCCTTTGCGGATGTTAGCCTCGCGCGAGGTAGGCGATCACATTCGTGGGGTCTGCGATGCCGCTGGGAGGATTGCGACGGCGCCAATTCATCGCGCTGGCCGGCGCCGCGTCGGTGGCGATGCCGCGCATCGCGCGCGCCGCGGCGTGGCCGACGCGCCCCGTGCATGTCATCTGCCCGCTCGCGCCCGCCGGCGGCATCGACGCGACCGCGCGCATCGTCGGCGCCGAGCTGGAGAAATCCTGGAACCAACGCGTGGTGGTCGAGAACAAGCCCGGCGCGAGCGGCAACATCGCGGCCGAGTTCGTCGCGCACGCCGCCCCCGACGGCTACACGGTGTTCATCACCTCGTTCTTCCACGCCACCAATCGCTATCTCTTTCGCACGCTCGCATATGATCCGATCGCGGATTTCGCGCCGATCACGCTGATCGCGCTCTATCCGCTCGTCATGGTGGTGCCCAACTCCTCTCCGGCGCACACCGTGCAGGAGTTCATCGCCTACGCGAAGACGAAGAGGCTCAGCTACGCGTCCTCGGGCAACGGCTCCTCGCTGCACCTCGCGGCCGAGCTGTTCAAGCGCAACGCCGGCATCGACATGACGCATGTGCCCTATCGCGGCGCCGGGGCAGCCTTCACCGATCTTATCCCGGGCCGCGTCGATGTGATGATCAATTTCACCTCGTCGAGCCTGCCAATGGTCAGGCAGGGCCAGCTGCGCGCCTTGGCGGTCGCGACGGCGAAGCGACTGGCGGTCGCGCCCGAGCTGCCGACCATGGCCGAGGCAGGGGTCACGGGCGTCGAGGTGTCGTCATGGTCCGGGTTCTTCGTGCCGGTGAAGACCTCGTCCGAGATCGTCGAGACCATCCACGCCGGCACCGTGAAGGCGCTGGCCGATCCGACCGCGCGAGAGAAGCTGGAAAACGGCGGCGCCGTGATCGTCGGCTCGACGCCCGCCCAGCTCGCGTCGTTCCTGCGCGCCGAGATCGACAAATGGGGACAGGTGATCAAGGCCGCCAATATCACGCCGCAGTGATCACCTCAGCGGCCACGCGAAGCTCAGCTCGTGCCCGTCCGGATCGGTGAGATGGAAGAAGCGCTCGCCCCATTCGGCGTCGCGCGGCGGCGCATGGGGACGAAAGCCCGCGGCGAGCGCGCGGGCATGGAGGCCGTCGACATCGGCGTGATGGAAGATCACCCGGCCCCACCATGACCACTGCCGCGCCTCGCTCTCGGCGATCAGGTTGAGAAACCCCGAGCCGGCATGCAGGCTGGTGAAGGCGGCGTCTGCGCCTCCGTGCGCAATCTCGAAGCCGAGCGCGCGATAGAAGCGCACGGCACGTGGCATGTCGTGGGTCGCGAGCGTGATCGCGCTGATGGCCTTGATCATGGCGGGGCGTCTCCTGGTATGAACTAGTCCCCGGTCCCCGGTGTTGTTCCGTGGCGACTGGATTGATCGATCATTGGTATCTTATTGCGGAGAAATCACATGAGCACGAAAGAAGTCGCGGTCCTGGTCGGCAGTCTGCGCAAGGACTCGTTCAACCGGAAGATCGCGAACGCGCTGTCGACACTGGCGCCGGAGCAGCTCAAGCTCGAGATCGTCGAGATCGGCCAGCTCGCGCTCTACAACCAGGACGACGACGCACCCGGGCAAGTGCCGCCCGCCTGGCAGTCGTTCCGCGACCGGATCAAGCGCGCCGACGCCGTGCTGTTCGTCACACCCGAATACAATCGCTCGGTCCCGGGCGTGCTCAAGAACGCGATCGACGTCGGCTCGCGGCCCTACGGGCAGAGCGCGTGGGAGGGCAAGCCCGGCGCCGTGATCAGCGTGTCGCCCGGCGCGATCGGCGCCTACGGCGCCAACCATCACCTGCGCCAGTCGATGGTCTTTCTCAACGTGCCGATGATGCAGCAGCCCGAGGCCTATGTCGGCGGCGCCGCCAACCTGTTCGACGACAAGGGCAACATCACCAACGCGACCACGCGCGAGTTTCTGGGCAAGTTCATGCAGGCGTTCGCGAGCTGGGTCGAGAGGAATGGGAAGAAGTGACGAGACGAATAAACTAAAATGAAGACGTCACCCTGAGGGGCTCGGCGCGAAGCGCCGAGCCTCGAAGGGCCTGTGCGGCGCGGCTTGCTCACTTGCCGAACCGCCTCAGCCGATCATCCTTCGAGGCTCGCTTCGCTCGCACCTCAGGATGACGGGTCTGGTTTTGTACCTCCCCTCAGATCCTGTCCGGATACGGCATGGTGAAGTTGTCGCGGTTCGGCATCTTCACCTTCGGCAGGGTCTGCGCGTCCATGACATCCTCGTCGCCGATGAGCTTGTTGAGGCTCAGGATGTAGGCGGTGAGCGCGTAGACCTCGCGGTCGCTGAGCGAGCGCGGCGCGTTGTAGGGCATGCCGCGCCGGATGTAGTCGAACAGCGTCGTCGCGTACGCGTAATAGTTGGCGATGGTTTTCTGCGTCTCGATGCCGTTGGTGAGCGGCGCGCCGCCGACCAGCGCCGGATAGAACGGCGCAACGCCGCCACGCCCGCCCTCGCCATGGCAGGCCGAGCATTTTTCCGCATAGACCTTGGCGCCCTCCTGCGGCGTGCCCTGCCCAGCCGGCAGGCCGGCGCCGTTCGGCAGCACCGCGATGTCCCAATCCTTGATGTCGGCCTCGGAGAGCGGGCGGCCGAGATGCGGGGACGCCGGCGGCGACTGCGCCGGCGCCGCGGTCACGCCGAGCGTCACGGCGAGGAGCGTGGCGGCAAGAATTTTACGCGTCGACATCTCAAGCGTAGACATGCGCGACCTCCCCTTTGCTGTCGACGCCCCAGCTCGTGATGCTGTTGTAGTGCTGGTTGGGAAACGCGAGCGGCGTCTTCACCGGGGCCTTGGTCTGCCCGCGCATGGCGACGAACTCGGCGCGCAGCGGCTGCACGTTGCCGGCCTCGTCCCAGGCGCGGCTCTGCAGCACCGCGGGCTGGCCGTCCCAACGCCACGGAATGACGAAGCGCGTGAAGGCCTTGTCGTGCACCGGGCCCTGCAGCGCGGCCTCTCCCCAGCTCTTGCCGCCGTCGGCCGACACCATCACCTTGGCGATGCGGCCGGCGCCCGAATAGGCGACGCCGGAGATCGCGTAGAAGCCCGGCTCCGTGAGGTGCTGGCCAAACGACGGGTAGGTGATGAAGCTCTTCACCTCCATGAGGAAGTGGAAGCGCCACGTCTTTCCACCCGGCAGGATCTGCGAGTAGTTCTTGCTCTCGAAGTACGTGTAGGCGGGCTGCTCGATCGCCTTGAGGCGACGCAGGAACTTCACGTTCATGTTGCCCTGATAGCCGGGCACCAGCAGGCGCATCGGATAGCCGTTGCCCGGCATCAGTCGCTCGCCGTTCTGATAGATCGCGACCATCGCGTCGTCGTAGGCCTTCTTCACCGGAATGCTGCGATCGAGGAACTGCGCGTCGCCGCCTTCCGCCACCAGCCACTTCGCGGCGGGATCGATGCCGGCCTCGTCGAGCAGGACGGAGAGCGGCACGCCGGTCCATTCCGAATTCGACACGAGGCCGTGGATCAGCCCGGCCGGCGCCTGCAGCGGCTGGTTGGAGAACATGCCGGCCGAGTTGCCGGCGCACTCGACGAAGTGCGGCCGCGTCACCAGCGGATAGCGCGACAGCGTCTCGAGCGTGAACTCGAGCGGCTGCTTGACCATGCCGTGGATGACGAGCTTGTGCTTCGCCGGATCGATGTCCGGGATGCCGCAGTGGTTGATCGAGAAGTGCAGCGAGTTCGGCGTGATGGTGCCGTTGAGCAGCTGGTGCGGCGTGCGCGCGTGCGAGTTGCGCATTTCACCGTTGGGATTGCTCAGCGCCCGCACCACGTTCTTCTCGAAACGCGACGGCGTCTGCAGCGGCGGCGTGATCTCGCCGAACGCCTGGCTCCACGCCTCGTCCTTGAGCGGCTCGGCCGCAGCGCCGGTCGCGCCGCTGACGCCGACCGCACCCGCAAGTGCGACGCCGCCCCCAAGCAAGGCGCGGCGATTGAGCAAGCCGTTGCCCGCAACGGCCTCGAGCGAGGGCGCACGCCCCCGGTTCTTGGATTTGGCCATGTTGTCCTCCCTCGCGCATGTCCCGACGAAGTGGATACCGGTTCGCCGACAAGGATATGCGCCAATGAGATCGAGAGGCGTCTTGGTGCGGCCCCTCGCATCGCGACGGGAGGATGCTGCGCTTGCGGCTGACGGTTGTCCAGATGCGCGAACGGTGCGCGCAACATGACTCCGTCATGCCCGGCGGACGCCGGGCATCCACGTCTTATGCGGTAACTCAGGAAGAAAGACGTGGATGGCCGGGACATAGGCGAGCGAAGCGACGCCGTTCTTCGAACGGCTATGCCCGGCCATGACGACAACGCGCTAGGAGACCACGCGGCGCGAGTCGATCAGGCGCGCGAGGCGGCGGCGACTGAGCGCGCGGCGCGGATCATACGACACGAGTCGAATGAGATTCGCGGCCGGACATGGTGGGAGAAAATGGCGAGCCACGCGCTGATATCCGCCGCGTGTTCGGTCGATCGACTCGCCCGGGATCGTTCCGCCCAGCCAACGTCGCATGCAGGTTTCCCCCCGCGTGACTTACGCCACATTATGCTCGGGATTATTTGGAGCGGGCGAAGGGATTCGAACCCTCGACCCCAACCTTGGCAAGGTTGTGCTCTACCCCTGAGCTACACCCGCATCCTTTTCCGGCTGGCCTCAGCCGGCAGGCTTCCTATGCCAAATAGCCTCGAGCTTTGCAACATCGTCGACTCGTTTACAGTTAGCGTCGATCCCGACCAAAGTCGCAGACATGCTGCTGAACTTGCACGTGCCGTTACGTGAACTTGCGCGCGGACATGACAAGCACTTCGACTCGTCTTGGCGCAAAGAGGGATGGCTCGTAGGGTGGGACGGCGGCCATAGCGATCGTTCGATGGCACGAGGCCCTGCAAATCAACCGGCCTCGGCTGCCCTTGCCCAACCTATCGGTCACTGCGAAAGACCCCTACCTCCGTACCATGCCCGCCACGCCCGACGATCTGTTCGCCTTCCTCGACAAGCTCGGCATCGCGCACCAGACGGTGCAGCATCCGGCGCTGTTCACGGTCGAGCAGAGCCGCAGCCTGCGCGGGCAGATCGCCGGCGGGCACACCAAGAACCTCTTCCTCAAGGACAAGCGCGGCGCGCTCTTCCTGGTGGTCGCGTCCGAGGATGCGGCGATCGAGCTGAAATCGCTGCACCGGCTGCTCGGCGCGAGTGGCCGCTTCTCGTTCGGCTCAGCCGAGCTGATGCGCGAGAAACTGGGTGTGGAACCGGGCTCGGTCACGCCGTTCGCGGCGCTCAACGATACGACCGGCCAAGTCACGATCGTGCTCGACGCCGCCATGATGGCGCACGCGACGCTGAACTTTCACCCGCTGGTCAACACGATGACGACCGCGATCGGGCGCGACGACCTCGTCCGCTTCCTCGCCGCCACCGGGCATCAGGCCCGCATCGAGCCGGTTGCGGCAGGCCGGGAAGAGGTTTAACCCCGACGGGTTGGGAGCGCCCGGGCACAGCCGGATGTGATTGCATTCGGCAGCCGCATCCACCATTTAACTGCGGAACCTGTATCGAGGCGATGATTATTACGCTCTAGCGCACATCCCGGCGAAAGCCCGCCCCGCACTTGATGCGGGGTGGACACCGGTTCGCCGACAGGGATGCGCCAAACCAACAGTCGAAGGACTGAACGACATGCTGCAAAACGCGGGCACGACGGCGGCGGCCCCGGATGGTCTGATCAAGGACACGGGCACCCAGACCTTCGTCAAGGATGTGATCGAGGAGTCGAAGCGCCAGCCGGTGCTGGTCGACTTCTGGGCCGAATGGTGCGGGCCGTGCAAGCAGCTGACCCCGGTGCTGGAAAAGGTCGTCCGCGCCGCCAAGGGCAAGGTCAAGCTGGTCAAGATGGATATCGACAAGCATCCGGCGGTCCCGGGCCAGCTCGGCATCCAATCGATCCCGGCCGTGTTTGCCTTCGTCAACGGCCAGCCGGTCGACGGCTTCATGGGCGCCCTGCCGGAAAGCCAGGTCACCGCCTTCATCGAGCGCCTCACCCGCGACAAGCTCGGCGGCGCCGCCCAGGACCTGCTCAAGGAGGCCGAGGCCGCGCTGGCGCAGAACGACCCGGCGGCAGCCACCGAAATCTATGCGGAGCTCCTGGCCGAGGAGCCCGGCAATGTGACGGCGCTTGCGGGCCTCGCGCGCTGCTATTTCGAGACCGGCGCCATCGACAAGGCCAAAGAGACGCTCGCGATGGTGCCGGAAGCCAAGCGCACCGATGCGGCGGTCACGGCGGTGCGCTCGCAGATCGAGCTTGCCGAGCAGGCGGCCTCGCTCGGGCCGGTGGCGGAGCTGGAACAGAAGGTCGCCGCCAACCCGCTCGATCACCAGGCGCGCTTCGATCTCGCGCTGGCGTATAATTCGAAGGGAGAGCGCACGCAGGCGCTCGACCACCTGATCGAGATCGTGCGGCGCGACCGCAAATGGAACGACGATGGCGCGCGCAAGCAGCTCGTGCAGTTGTTCGAGGCCTGGGGGCCGACCGACGAGGCGACGGTCGCGGGGCGCAAGCGGCTGTCGTCGGTGCTGTTCGCGTAATGGAATGACTTCCGGCGTCATCGTCCGCGATCAAATCGAGGCGGACATGACGACGCGAGGCAAGTGGGGAGCTGGACCACGCGATGCCGATGAACGCGGTCTATCGCGGCCCTGCCGATCTGCCGGAGACGATCCCGGTGTTTCCGCTGCCGGGCGCGTTGCTGCTGCCGCGCGGACAGATGCCGCTCAACATCTTCGAGCCGCGCTATCTCGCGATGATCGACGACAGCCTGCGCGACGGCCACCGGCTGATCGGCATGATCCAGCCCGACACTGCCCATCCGGGCCCCGATGAGAAGCCCAACCTCTATCGCATCGGCTGCGCCGGCCGCATCACCCAGCTCGCCGAGACCGGCGACGGCCGCTACCTGCTTGAGCTCACCGGCGTCGCCCGCTTCCGCATCGAGGAGGAGCTGAGCGTCGCGACCGCCTACCGGCAATGCCGCGTGACCTTCGCGCCGTTCGCCGACGACTTCGTCGCGCGCCGTGGCGAGGAGCGGGTCGACCGCGCCCACCTGCTCGAGACGCTGCAGGCCTTCCTCAAGGCGAACAACCTCAAGGCCGACTGGCAGGGCATCGAAAGCGCCCCCAACGAGGCCCTGGTCAACGCGCTCGCCATGATGTCGTCCTACGGCCCGGCCGAGAAGCAGGCCATGCTGGAGGCGCCCGATCTCAAGACTCGCGCCGAGATCCTGATCGCCGTGACCGAGATCGAGCTCGCCAAGGACGGCGAGGATGAGCCGCCGCTGCAATAGCGCGGGACCCGCGCAGGCCGCTTGAATCCGGTGTGGTCGGACGTGCTAAAATCTCCCAATGACCGAACGCCCCGCCAATTCCGTCGATCCGAAGCTCCTCGAGATCCTGGTCTGTCCGCTCACCAAGAGCCGGCTCGAATACGACGCCGAGAAGCAGGAGCTGATCTCGCGCGCCGCCAAGCTCGCCTATCCGATCCGCGACGGCATCCCGATCATGCTGCCCGAGGAAGCGCGCCGGCTGGAGTAGTCGGCCGGTTCGATTCCATCGTCGTGGCCGGACTTGTCCCGGCCATCCACGTCTAGAGCTCGGCAAAGACGTGGATGCCCGGCACAAGGCCGGGCATGACGGCAAAAGTTGAGGCACGGAGGAAACGTCATGAAAATCTGGGGCCGCACCACGTCGTCGAACGTGCAGAAAGTGATGTGGGCGATCGGCGAGATGGGGCTCGAATACGAGCGCATCGACATCGGCGGGCCGTTCGGCAAGAACCGCGAGCCCGCCTACCTGGCCATGAACCCGAATGGCCTCGTGCCGACGCTCGAGGAGGACGACGGCTTCCTGCTGTGGGAGTCGAACTCGATCGTGCGCTATCTCGCGGCCAGGCATCAGGCCGCGGTCATCGAGCCAAAGGATCCGCGCACGCGCGCACTCGCGAGCAAATGGATGGACTGGCAGCTCGCCGTGCTCGGCCCGGCGATCACGCCGGTGTTCTGGAATCTGGTACGCACGCCGCCGGAGAAGCGCGACATGGCGGCGGTCGCGGCCGCCAAGGAAAAGACCGGCGCGGCCGTGAAGATGATGGACGACCAGCTCGGCAAGACGAAATTCCTCGCCGGCGACGCGTTCTCGTACGGCGACATCCCGGCCGGCATCATGGTGCGCCGCTATCGCGACCTCGTGCCCGAGCGCCCCGAGTTCAAGAACGTCGAGCGCTGGTACGCCGCGATCGCGGCGCGCCCCGCCTTCGACGAGCACGTGGTGAAGATCCCGCTGGTGTGACGCGGACACGTAGGATGGGTTGAGCGACAGCGAAACCCATCATTTTTACGGCTAAGGCATAGATGATGGGTTTCGCTTTGCTCAACCCATCCTACGAATCACGGTTTCTTTGTCGGCCCTCTGCGCATCGCGATGGCGATGCGGTTGAGCGCGTTCATCAGCGCGATGCCCATCGTCAGATGCGTCGCGTCGGCCTCGGAGAAATGCCGGCGCATCTCCGTATAAACATGGTCGGGCGCGCGCATGGTCGCGATGTTGGTCACCGACTCGGCCCAGGCGAGCGCCGCCTTCTCGCGCTCGGTGAAATAGGGCGACTCGTCCCATGCGGCGAGCCCGTCGAGCCGCTCGGGCGTCTCGCCCGCCGCGCGCAGGTCGCGGCCGTGCAGGTCGACGCAGTAGGCGCAGCCGTTGATCTGCGACACGCGCTGGAAGACGAGATCCATCAAATGCATGTCGAAGCCGCTGCGCTTGAGCGCCGCGTGCGTCGAGGCCAGCGCCTTGTAGACGTCGGGTGCGACCTTCGCGTAGTCGATGCGTAACGTCACAGCGCCTCGCCTTTCAGCAGCTTCGGCACCTCACCGGTGAGGCCGGCGGCCTCGCGGATGAAGAAGCTCTTCATTGCCGGCAGGCGCTCGACGACGCCCAGCCCGATGTCGCGCGCGAGGCGCAGCACGTCGGAGCGGTTGGAGAAGAGCCGGTTGAGCCCGTCGGTCGCAAAGCCCATCGCCATCGTGTCGAAACGCCGCCAGCGCTGATAGCGGTCGAGCACGCTGGCGCCGCCCGGATCGAGGCCGAGCCGCGCCGCGTCGACGATAGCCTCGGCGAGCGCCGCGACGTCGCGCAGGCCCATGTTGAGCCCCTGCCCGGCAATCGGATGAATGACATGCGCCGCATCGCCGACGAGGGCGACGCGCTCGGCGATGAAGCTGCGCGCCGCCGCAAAGCCGAGCGGAAAGGCGCGGCGCGGACCCGCGATCGCGATATCGCCGAGATGCAGGCCGAAACGCTTCTCCAGCTCGGCATGGAAGCCCGCATCGTCGAGCCCCATGATGCGCGCGGCCTCGGCGGCGCTTTCGGTCCACACGATGGAGGAGCGGTTGTTCTGCAGCGGCAGGATCGCGAACGGGCCGGCGGGAAGGAAGTGCTCCTCGGCGCGGCCATGATGCGGCCGCTCGTGCGCGACCGTCGTGACGATGGCGGACTGATCGTAGGACCAGCCGACCGAGCGGATGCCGGCGCGCTCGCGGATTGCCGAGCGCGCGCCATCGGCCGCGGCCAGCAGTTTTGCGCGGA